>Ga0182030_10003061_pt1 | contig 35674 bp, 26 predicted proteins | sample 812S3MmetaG_FD_121299 | JGI IMG/M metagenome (GOLD analysis project Ga0182030, IMG submission 121299) | Permafrost microbial communities from Stordalen Mire, Sweden - 812S3M metaG (Illumina Assembly) | ecosystem: Environmental > Terrestrial > Soil > Wetlands > Permafrost | place: Sweden...
AGGGGTGGGTAATTACCCTCAACTGCCACCGTGCTGAGCTGATGCCAGAACTTGCAAGGAAATCAGTTGGTGCGATCGATCGATCCCAAGACAAGAAACACTCCGGCGAACGCAATGGCCAATATAGGTCGCCCTTTTGTTTGGAACTCTTGTCGCGGAAACCATCTTGGCCAGCGTTCATGTGCGAGCGCAGAGACAGGCCGCACATATGGACGCAAGCGATCTGATCAGAAAACTGAAAATGCCCTTGCGAGGAGGGGGCCGTCCACATATGCGTTCTCCGTAACCATGACGCGGTCTTCGACGAGGCACCTTTCCAGTACTCGATGATCTGGTTCACCCCGTCGGCCATTGTGGAGCGGATGTATCGCGTCGTGCTTGCCGGTGGCATTGAGCCTGGTCGCGAGTTGAGGGGACAGACACTCGTCGATGAATAGCTTCAAGCAGCATGCGCCCAGGGGCGACCACCGGGGCGCCCAATCAATGGATGAGTCCTGGCATAAGTGATTGCGGCTTCGATTGGCTCACGAGACAGATCGGGATTATCGGCAAGAATATCGGCAACGGTCTCACCGTGTTCAATCCTGCCCAATACGGCGTACACGGTCATCCGGGTTCCTCGAATTACGGGTGTTCCCCCTTTGATTTCGGGGTCGACGACTATCGAAGCGTTGCGCGTAGCTCGATATTGTTCGGCGCGACCCATGGCATTGCCGATGAGACGGCCGACATCGATCTCGACTGCAGGCGCGAGCTCGATTCGAGCAGTGGGAATCTCCGCCGATCTCAGACGTTTGAGCATCGCAAACAAGCGTTTCTTGTGTGCCGTTGTGAGTTTTAGCTCAAGTTTGTTAACAAGAGCGGCATATGCGACCGCATGGGCCGGCAACATTCGTCGCCCTTGTCTAGCTTCCGTAATCGAGGCTCGGAAACGGACGGTGAGAATGTGTTCCTCAATGGCCTTTTCAATGACGTGCTTCGGGGCACCCGAGAGCTCGGCAACTTCACGCGGCGTGAACAAGGTGGTTGCAGTGGACATAACTTGTTCCTTTCAAGGAACTACTTAATCTCTTATGTGATGTCTAACAAGCAGCTGAGACTATCGAATCCCATCATAGCCGATCCCTCAATCGCCTTTCTGCACGATCTCATGCGAGGCCAGTTCGGCAGTCCTGGTCTCTTGGCCAATCACCTTTCACAGCAGTTCAAGTCGTCAAATCAAGGACGATGTGGCCAACAAGTCAGCTGTTCTATCTCGGCGAGAACGGCGCGTAATTGAGGCCAAGGGAATTCACACTCGTCAGGTCCCGTCGCGCAAAGCTCGACAATCAACGCAATCTTGATTGCGACCCCGACGATACTGGTGGCCTGTGTCGCAAAAATAGCGTCGCTGACCACAGTCTCGTCACGCCAAGCCTCAGCTTCCTGCAACTCGATGTCATTAAGGCCCAGAGCTTCAGCTTCCGCGGCCCAGGACGATCTTTGCGACCGGAGATTGATCTGCGGATCGTCGCAACCCTGTTCGCGGCCGGCATCCCACTCGAAGACACGGTCGCGCTCAACGCCAGCGTCCGGTGGGCGACTACGCGACATCTCGCAGGGTAAGACCTGCGTGGACGAAACGGCGACCTTTCGCATCAAATAGGCCTCGATTTCCTGCCACCGATGACACAGGGCCGTTGCCCGCGCGTGCAGGCTCACCCAGTCCCGCCACAGCGGCAGGATCGGATCCTCGTCGATCCGGATGGGCCGCGTACCGGTAGGAAAGAGCGGCGCAGCGGCGCCGCCGGCGAGCACCGTTCGGCGGCTGACGGAATCGGATTTCAGGCTACGCTCTGAACCGGCTATTGACATGGCTCCTCACCGCGCAAGGCGTTTTCAACGCGCTTCGACGATAGTGGTGCGCGATATGAAGCTTCCGAAAAACAAAAGAACCATACGTTTTTAGAAAGGAGTGGTCAAATGATTTCCGATGGTCCTTGCGGTTTCCGGAAGCTTTGAGCAGGTTGCCGAATGGATTCCTCTCAATGCCGAGCCGCGCGCGCACTGCTTAAATGGACCCAAGACGATCTCGCGATCAAATCCGGAGCGAGCGCAGTCACCATTCGCAACTTCGAAAATGAGCGTTCGGCACCGCAGAAAGGTACGCTGTTTCTAATCCAGAAAATTTTTGAGGATGCGGGAGTCGAATTCATCTCCGAAAACGGAGGCGGCTCCGGCGTGCGATGGAAAAAGGAAACTCGCAAGCCTTAGGGGATCGCGGCCCAAAGTCGCTCATCCATCGATTCCGTCCACCTGTGGCTACTGCACCCACCCTTTTTCATCCTTTTTCGATGCATCAGTCCCGGTCTGGCGGCCTGCCTATTGACGCGAGCGCAGCTGTCCTTCTCACTCGCTTTACTCGATCGATAAGATCGGCTAGCTCAACCTCGGGTCTCAACGAAATCTAACGATTTTCCGTGGAAACTCTGACGCAATGCGAAAAATTCACGCCGAAAATAGTACGATGGTATTGATGACCCATACGGACCAAGGGAGACTTAAGTGCTGGCGATATTAGACAAGCTCCAGCGGCATCGAGACGCGGCACGCGCCGGCGGCGGTCCGCGTCGAATCGAGGCTCAGCACTCCAAAGGCAAACTGACCGCCAGGGAGCGTCTGGAAGTTCTCCTCGACGAGGGCTCGTTCGAAGAATGGGGCATGTTTGTCGAACATCGCTCCAGCGATTTCGGCATGGCCGATCAGAAAATCCCGGGCGACGGCGTCGTCACCGGGTTCGGCACGATCGACGGGCGTCTGGTCTTCGTATTCAGCCAAGATTTTACTGTGTTCGGCGGATCTTTGTCCGAGGCTCATGCCGAGAAGATTTGCCGGGTTATGGATCAGGCGCTGAAAGTCGGCGCGCCGGTCATCGGTTTGAACGATAGCGGCGGCGCGCGCATTCACGAGGGCGTCGCCAGCCTTGGCGGTTACGCAGAGGTCTTTCAGCGCAATGTTCTGGCCTCCGGTGTCGTCCCGCAGGTCTCGCTCATCATGGGCCCCTGCGCCGGCGGCGCGGTCTATTCACCGGCCATGACCGACTTCATCTTCATGGTGAAGGACTCCTCTTATATGTTCGTGACCGGTCCCGATGTGGTGAAGACCGTCACACATGAGATCGTCACCCAGGAAGAGCTGGGCGGCGCTGTTACCCACACGACCAAATCCGGCGTCGCCGACGTGGCCTTCGAGGACGATGTCGAGGCGCTGCTGGAGCTTCGGCGCTTCATGGGATTCCTGCCTTCATCGAACCGCGAAAAGGCACCGCGCCGCGAGACAGCTGATTCCGTCGACCGGCTCGATATGTCGCTCGACACGCTAGTGCCGGCAAACGCCAACAAGCCCTATGACATGGAAGAACTGATCCACAAGGTCGTGGACGAAGGAGAGTTCTTCGAGTTGCAGCCAGGCTTTGCCCGCAACATCATCACCGGATTCGCCCGGATGGGCGGCGAGACGGTGGGAATCGTCGCCAACCAGCCGATGGTGTTGGCCGGTTGCCTGGATATCGACAGCGCCCGCAAGGCGGCGCGCTTCGTGCGATTCTGCGATTGTTTCGAAATTCCTATTGTAACCTTCGTCGATGTCCCGGGTTTCCTGCCGGGAACCGCGCAGGAATATGGCGCTATCATTAAGCACGGCGCAAAGCTGCTGTTCGCCTATGCCGAGGCTACGGTGCCCAAGGTGACTGTCATCACCCGCAAAGCCTATGGCGGCGCGTACGACGTCATGAGTTCGAAACACCTGCGCGGCGACGTCAACTACGCTTGGCCGACGGCGGAAATCGCGGTCATGGGGCCGAAGGGCGCGGTCGAGATCATCTTCCGCTCCGATATGAACGATCCGGAAAAGATCGAAGCCCGGACCGAGGAATATCGCGAGAAATTCGCCAATCCTTTCGTCGCAGCCTCACGTGGCTATATCGATGAAGTCATCCAGCCGCATTCGACGCGGCGGCGCATTATCCGTTCGCTGGTGATGTTGAAGGATAAGAAACTCGCCAATCCCGCCAAGAAGCACGACAACATCCCATTGTGAGCGCGCCGCGAATGTTCAAAAAAATTCTGATTGCCAACAGGGGTGAAATCGCCTGTCGCGTAATTCGCACGGCGCAGGCGATGGGCATCAAAACGGTCGCCGTTTATTCGGAAGCCGACGCGGTTGCTCTGCATGTCCAAATGGCCGACGAGGCCGTTGCGATCGGCGGGTCGGCAGCGGCCGATTCCTATCTTCGGATCGATCGCATTGTCGAGGCCTGCCGCCAGACCGGCGCAGAAGCGGTGCATCCCGGCTACGGCTTTCTTTCCGAACGTCAGGCATTTGCCGAAGCGCTCGAAGCCGCCGGTATCGTATTTATCGGGCCCGGTCGGCATGCCATCGCCGCGATGGGCGACAAGATCGAATCCAAGAAGCTTGCCAAGGCTTCGGGGGTCACGACGGTGCCCGGCTATCCCGATGTCATCCCCGACGTCAAGAAGGCGCTGAGCGTCGCACACGACATCGGCTATCCCGTGATGATCAAGGCGTCGGCGGGCGGCGGCGGCAAGGGTATGCGCCTGGCCAACAACGATACCGAACTCGAGGAAGGTTTCCGTTCCGCTTCGAACGAGGCGCGAGCCTCATTCGGCGATGACCGCATCCTGATCGAAAAGGCAATCGTCGAGCCGCGTCATATCGAAATCCAAGTGATGGGCGACACGCACGGCAATGTCATCTTCCTCGGCGAGCGCGAATGTTCGATCCAGCGCCGTCACCAGAAGGTGATCGAGGAAGCGCCCAGTCCCTTCCTGGATCAAGCAACTCGGGCAGCAATGGGCGCGCAGGCCGTGGCGTTGGCCAAGGCTGTGGATTATTGCTCAGCCGGCACTGTCGAATTCATTGTTGATCGGGACCGGAACTTCTACTTCCTGGAAATGAATACGCGCCTTCAAGTCGAGCATCCTGTAACCGAGGCGGTAACCGGGCTCGATCTCGTCGAGATGATGATCCGCGTCGCGGCGGGCGAGAAATTGCCGCTGACCCAGGAGCAGGTCACCTTGACCGGTTCGGCGATTGAAGCACGTGTTTATGCTGAGGACCCGTTGCGCGGTTTCTTGCCGTCTATCGGTCGATTGACCCGCTATCGCCCGCCCTCCGGCGAAGGTGTCCGCGTCGACACCGGCGTTTATGAAGGCGCCGAGATTTCTGTCTATTACGATCCGATGATCGCCAAGTTGGTCACCTATGGGGCTACGAGGCCTGAGGCAGCCAAGCGTATGGCGACCGCTCTGGACGCCTTCGCCATTCGCGGGGTCAATCACAATATCGGTTTTCTGTCGGCAATCATCCGCAAGGCTCGTTTCCTCGAAGGGCGGCTTTCGACAGATTTTATTCCTGCCGAGTTTCCCGACGGGTTTCACGGCACGGAACTGCCACAGGACGAATTGGACCTGCTGGTGACGATCGCCGCTGTTGCGCATCGGCGGACCATCGAGCGCGACCGTCACGGCGTTCACGTCGCGTCCGAGTGGACGGTTCTGGTCGGGCCGGCGCCTCGCGAGGCCCGCGCCGTCGAAGTGACTTCGGATGGCGCCGGGTCGGTTACCGTTGCACTCGACGGACGAATCCGGGTGGTCAACACCGCCTGGCAGCCCGGACAAGTGCTGTTTGAAGGCGTAGTGGATGGTGCGCCGGTAACGGTCCAATTGGATCGCAAGGGTGTGACACTGCAACTGCACCGCGCCGGCGCCGTAATCGACATGCGGGTCGTGACACGCGCTACCGGAGAATTGACCGCTTTGATGCCGGTTAAAATTCCGCCGGATATGTCCAAATTCCTGCTGTCGCCGATGCCAGGGTTGCTCGTCTCCGTCGCGGTCACCGAAGGCCAAGCCGTCAAAGCGGGCGAAGAACTCGCGGTCGTCGAAGCGATGAAGATGGAAAATGTTTTGCGAGCCGAACGCGATGGGACGGTCGGCAAGATCGCGGCTCAGGCCGGCCAAAGTCTTAGCGTCGATCAGGTGATTCTGGAGTTCGAATGATGGTGGCCGATTTTCCGGATAAGACGCGCAACGATTGGGCGACGTTGGCGTCGAAAGAACTGAAGGGGGCGTCCCCCGACACTTTGGATTGGCGCACGCCCGAGGGTATCGCGCTGAAGCCGCTTTATACCGAAAGCGACCTGGAAGGGCTTGCCCATCTGGGTTCCATGCCGGGCTTTCCGCCTTTCGTACGCGGACCGCGGGCCACTATGTATGCGAACCGTCCCTGGACCATTCGCCAATACGCGGGCTTTTCCACGGCCGAAGAATCCAACGCTTTCTATCGCAAGAATCTTGCCGCCGGGCAGATGGGGCTTTCCGTCGCCTTCGATCTGGCGACCCACCGCGGCTATGACAGCGATCATCCGCGTGTTGTCGGCGATGTCGGCAAGGCCGGTGTGGCGATCGACAGCGTCGAGGATATGAAGATTCTGTTCGACGGCATCCCGCTCGACAAGATGAGCGTGTCGATGACCATGAACGGGGCGGTGCTGCCGGTGCTGGCCGGGTATATCGTTGCCGGGCTGGAGCAGGGCGCCTCTCTGGATCAGCTTTCGGGCACAATTCAGAACGATATTCTGAAAGAGTTCATGGTCCGCAACACCTATATCTATCCGCCCGAACCCTCGATGCGGATTGTGGCGGACATCATCGCCTATACCTCTGAGCATATGCCCAAGTTCAACTCGATCTCGATTTCGGGCTACCACATGCAGGAGGCCGGGGCCACGGCGGTACAGGAACTGGCCTTTACTCTTGCCGACGGCCTCGATTATGTCCGCGCAGCGCTGTCCCGCGGGCTGAAGGTCGACGCTTTCGCGCCGAGGCTCAGTTTCTTTTTCGCCATCGGCATGAATTTCTTCATGGAGGTTGCGAAGCTTCGCGCCGCGCGGCTGCTCTGGGCGGAATTGATGCGCCCCTTCGGTCCCCAAAAGCCCGACAGTTTGGCGTTGCGCACTCATTGCCAGACCTCGGGTGTCAGCCTGACCGAGCAAGACCCCTATAACAATATCGTCCGCACGACGATCGAGGCCATGGCGGCGGTTCTAGGTGGAACCCAGTCGCTACATACGAACTCGTTCGACGAGGCGCTCGCTTTGCCGACGCCGGCTTCATCACGGATCGCCCGCAATACGCAGCTGATAATCGCGGAAGAAACCGGCATCCCTCATGTCATCGATCCGCTGGGCGGCAGCTATTATGTCGAGGCGCTGACCGCGGGTTTGGCCCAAGCTGCTCGCGAATTGATCGCCGAAGTCGAAGGGCTCGGCGGCATGACCAAGGCAGTCGCCTCGGGCATGCCCAAGCTCAGGATCGAGGAGGCTGCAGCTCGCCGCCAGGCCAAACTTGATCGTGGCGAGGAGGTCATCGTTGGGGTCAATAAATATCGTCCGTCGGAAGAGCACCAGGTCGAGACGCTCGATGTCGATAATGCCAAGGTCCGCGAGTCCCAGGTCCGACGTTTGGCCGAGATTAAGGCCAAACGCGATCCCGCGGCCGTCGCTGCGGCGCTCGACGCGCTGACTCGAGCCGCGCAGACAGGCGAAGGCAATTTGCTGGGGCTGACGGTCGAGGCTATGAAAGTACGCGCCACGGTGGGCGAAGTTTCTGACGCACTCGAAAAGATTTACACCCGTCACCGGGCGGATAACGGCACGGTCCAAGGGGTTTATGCCAGCGTGTATGAGGGCGACGAAGGGTTTAACAAGATCCGCAAAGACATCGCCAATTTCGCCGAGAGCGAAGGGCGCCGCCCGCGTATTCTTGTCGTGAAGCTTGGCCAGGACGGCCATGATCGTGGTGCCAAGGTGATTGCCACCGCCTTTGCCGATATCGGCTTCGACGTCGATGTCGGTCCGTTGTTCCAGACGCCCGAAGAGGCGGCGCGGCAGGCGATCGAGAATGACGTCCACGTTGTCGGCGTTTCGACGCAGGCAGCCGGGCATAAAACCTTGGTACCAGCTCTTATCCAGGCGCTTAAAGACCAGGGAGCGGCAAATATTCTTGTGGTTTGCGGCGGTGTGATTCCGCCCAAGGATTATCCGATGTTGAAAGCGGCAGGCGTGGCCGGCATCTATGGACCGGGCACGAACATTCCTGTGGCTGCAGCTGAAATCATCGGCATTATCCGCAATCATCGGCCGTCAAACTGAAAGGCGCGTGGAATGAGTGACCACATGATCGGTCGGCTGAACCATGTCGCAATCGCGACGCATAACCTCGAGCAGGCGACAGCGCTGTATCGGGATACTCTGGGCGCCAAGGTATCGGCGCCGGTGTCGTTGCCCGACCATGGTGTGACGGTGGTGTTCGTCGAACTGCCCAACACCAAGATCGAGCTGTTGGAACCGTTGGGTGCGGATTCGACAATCCGGCCGTTCCTGGAGCGGAACGCAGCCGGAGGCATTCATCATATTTGCTATGAGGTCGACGATATTTTGTCGGCCCGCGATCGACTCAAAGCCAAGGGCGCCCGCGTTCTGGGCGATGGCGAACCGCGCATCGGAGCTCACGGGAAGCCGGTGCTCTTCCTTCATCCGAAAGATTTCTGCGGGACGCTGGTTGAGCTTGAACAGGTCTGATCACGTCTGGATGTTTCGTTGAATTCCAAGGATGCAGCGTCAATCGAAGAGCGTGCCACCCGAATTCTGGCCGGTGACCGCGCGGCGCTGGCGCGGGCCATCACGCTGGTGGAATCGACGCGTGACGACCATCGCCGCGATGCCGAAAAGCTTGTAGAGCGCGTTCTCCCAGAATCGGGGAAATCCATCCGTCTGGGGATATCGGGTTCGCCCGGTGTCGGCAAATCGACTTTCATTGAAGCCTTCGGTCAAAAAATCATCGCCGACGGACATCGTGTCGCGGTGTTGGCCGTCGATCCGTCATCACGCCGTACGGGCGGTTCGATCCTGGGCGATAAGACGCGCATGGAAGAATTGTCGCGTGCACCAGAGGCCTTTATTCGGCCGTCTCCGACCGGGGGCACGCTGGGTGGTGTCGCGCGGCGAACGCGGGAGGCCATCGTCCTTTGCGAGGCAGCCGGTTTTGATGTCGTTATCGTGGAGACCGTCGGCGTCGGCCAATCGGAAACCACCGTGGCCGATATGGTCGATCTTTTTTGCCTGCTGCTCTCGCCGGCGTCCGGCGACGAGCTGCAGGGTATCAAGAAGGGCATCGTCGAGCTGGCAGAACTGATTGTCGTCAATAAGTCCGACGGTGAACTGCTGGCGATCGCGCAGCGGACAGTTGCGGATTATCGAGCGGCGCTGCGACTCATACGGCCGCTGTCACCCTCCTGGACGCCTGAAGTGCTCGCGGCATCCGCGCGCACCGGCGATGGACTTGACCAAGTATGGGACACGGTGAAGCGGCATCAGGCAGGATTGACGGCAAGCGGGGAGAAAGCTGCCCGGCGTGGAGAGCAGGCACAGGAGGCACTCTGGGCCGACCTGGGCGACCGGTTGCTTCAGGCGCTGAAGCGACGCCCTGAAATATCACGCAAAATTCCTCAAATCGAAGCTGACGTGCGGTCCGGCCTTTTGATGCCGATGACAGGCGCACGCCATCTGCTTGAGCTCTTCGTCTCGTCGCCGGAGAGTTGAATGGTGCTGCATTAGTCGCAAGCCCGATGCGACCTTAGTCTATTGCGGACTTGGATCAGGCGTTTCGACCTGATAGACGGTTGCCACGAACATGCAGCTGCAATGCGGATGCTGTGTGAACATTGCGCCTCTCCCGCCGGCGCCTAACAGATTTTGCGAAGAAGATAATGGGCATTCCCACAAATCATCAGGCCTTGAAGGCATGGGTCGAAGATATTGCCGCATTGACCGAGCCGGACGCGATCTATTGGTGCGACGGCTCTTCTGAGGAATATGATAGCCTTTGCCAGGAACTGGTGGACAAGGGGACTTTCCGCCGGCTTTCCGATGCGAAGCGGCCGAATTCCTATATTGCGCTGTCCGATCCGGCCGATGTCGCCAGGGTGGAGGACCGCACTTTTATCTGTTCCGCCCGGCAGGACGATGCAGGGCCGACAAACAACTGGCGCGATCCAGCGGAAATGCGCGGATTGCTGACGAGCCTATTCCGCGGCTCCATGCGTGGCCGTACGATGTATGTGGTTCCCTTTTCGATGGGGCCGCTCGGTTCGCCGATTTCTCAAATCGGTGTCCAATTGACCGACTCGGCCTATGTCGCGGTCTCAATGCGGATCATGAGCCGGATGGGCTCGGGCGCCCTGGAGGTCCTCGGCGACAAGGGCTCGTTCGTTCCCTGCCTGCATTCGGTCGGGATGCCGCTAAAGGCCGGTGAAGCCGACGTAACCTGGCCTTGCAACGCGGATAACAAATATATCGTCCATTTCCCTGAAAGCCGGGAAATCTGGTCCTTCGGCTCAGGCTATGGCGGTAATGCGCTGCTGGGTAAAAAATGCCTCGCTCTGCGCATCGCTTCGGTAATGGCGCGCGACGAAGGCTGGCTGGCCGAGCATATGCTGATTCTCAAGCTGACATCGCCGAAAGGCGACGCCAAGTATATTGCCGGCGCCTTCCCGAGCGCATGCGGCAAGACCAATTTAGCCATGCTGATCCCCACCCTGCCGGGTTGGAAGGTCGAGACGATCGGCGATGACATTGCCTGGATGAAATTCGGCGCCGATGGTCGGCTTTATGCGATCAATCCGGAGGCCGGGTTTTTCGGCGTCGCGCCTGGGACGGGCAGCGAAACCAACGCGAACGCGGTCGCCACCATCACGCACAATTCAATTTTCACAAATTGTGCGACTACCCTGGACGGCGACGTCTGGTGGGAGGGGCTGACGAAGACGCCGCCGGCCCATCTGATCGATTGGCGTGGCCAGGACTGGACACCGTCATCGGGAACGCCTGCCGCGCACCCGAACGCCCGCTTCACGACTCCGGCTTCGCAATGTCCCTCGATCGCGCCGGAATGGGCCGACCCGGCCGGCGTTCCGATCGATGCCTTCCTGTTCGGCGGACGCCGTTCAACGGTGGTGCCGCTTGTGGTCGAATCATTGGATTGGGAACAGGGGGTGTTCCTCGCTGCTCAGATGAGTTCCGAGACGACTGCCGCCGCAACCGGGGTTGTCGGAAAGTTGAGGTTCGACCCGATGGCGATGCTGCCGTTCTGCGGTTACCACATGGGCGATTATTTCGCCCACTGGCTTAAAGTCGGTCACCGAGATGGGGCCGTTCTGCCCAAAATCTTCATGGTCAACTGGTTCCGCAAGAATGCAGACGGAAAATTCCTGTGGCCCGGTTTCGGAGAGAACTCCCGTGTGCTTGCCTGGATATTCGGGCGCTGTGCCGGCACCGTTACGGCGAAGGAAACCCCGATCGGCTATGTGCCGGAAATCGGCACTGCCGATGCCGCGGTGCTTGAGATCGCAGGCGTAAATCTGCCGGAGCTGGTGAAGGTAGATATGAAGGAATGGGCTGGACAATTGGACCAAGTGCAAGCCCATTTCGATGGGTTCGGCAAGAAGCTGCCCAAAGAATTCAATCGCCAGATGGCGGCATTTGAAGAGCGCTTAGGCTTAGTAGACAGCGCAGAGTAATCCCTGCCGGCGCCCCGGCGCCGGCAGCAACATCTACCTGCATGTCACCCGCCGAATCGCGCAGGTCGGATTATTTGCCGATCGGTGCCGGGGGATGCAAAAATCCCTGCCGCAGTCGGCTAATCAATTGCGATTTTTGTGGTATCGTCTCTCGCCATGGCTGGGTTGCAGCCTGGTTTAGCCGTGCGGGAACGACGATTGATGGATGACGATCGCAAACAGCCGATATCGCCGAGCAACAAGGTCATGTCGCGGATTGCCTTGCCGGCACAGGATGAGGATATCGCCAGTATCCGCCGGGCTCTGATCGCGAAACTGACCTATGCGGTCGGTAAAGACCCCACCGTCGCAATGGACCATGATTGGTTTGTGGCTACCGCCCTAGTCGCCCGAGACAGAATGGTCGATCGCTGGATGCAATCGACGCGCGAGACCTACGCCGAGCATCGCAAGAGGGTCTATTACCTGTCCCTCGAATTTCTGATCGGCCGGCTTTTGATGGATTCGCTCAGCAACCTCGGTCTTACCGATGTGATGCGTTCGGCGCTGAGCGAACTCGGGGTCGATCTCGATCAGCTACGCCTGATCGAGCCCGATGCAGCTCTGGGCAACGGCGGATTGGGTCGTCTTGCCGCCTGCTTTCTGGAAAGCATGGCGACCTTATCGGTTTCCAATTACGGCTACGGCATCCGCTATAATCACGGCATGTTCCGGCAGGTCATCCGAGACGGTTGGCAGCGCGAATATCCGGAAAACTGGCTTTCTTTCGGCAATCCGTGGGAGTTCGAGCGCCCCGAGGTCAGCCATATGATCGGCTTCGGCGGGACGGTCGAGGTGATCGAGGAGCCAGGTGAGGAGCCGCGTCACCTTTGGAAACCGGCGGAGATGGTCGAAGCCATCGCCTATGATACGCCGGTGGTCGGCTGGCGCGGCCGTCATGTGAACACGTTGCGCCTGTGGTCCGCACGGGCGCCTGACCCGCTCAGACTGGATGCGTTCAACAGCGGCGATCACGTCGGCGCCTTGGCCAATCGCGCCCGCGCCAACGCTATCAGTCAGGTCCTTTATCCCAGCGACGCGACACCTGCCGGCCAGGAATTGCGGCTGCGGCAGGAATTCTTTTTCTCATCGGCGTCACTGCACGACTTGCTGTATCGCCATACGCACGAATATGGCGATGTTCGCTCTCTGGCGGACCATGTGTCGATCCAGTTGAATGATACTCATCCTGCAATCGCCGTCGCGGAATTGATGCGACTTCTTGTCGATGTGGATTCGGTGCCTTGGGAAGAGGCCTGGAAGATCACGGTTGCGGCGACATCCTATACCAACCACACGCTTTTGCCTGAGGCTTTGGAAAGTTGGCCGGTCTATCTGATGGAGCGCCTGCTTCCTCGCCAAATGCAGATCATCTACCTGATTAATGCTCGTCATCTAGATTCACTGCGCGCCGCCGGCAATACCGACGAACAGCTGCTGTCTTCGGTCTCGCTGATCGGCGAAGATGGCGGCCGGAAAGTGCGTATGGGCAACTTGGCCTTCTTAGGGTCGCATAAGGTCAACGGGGTTTCGGCGTTACATACCGGTCTGATGCGCCAGACCGTGTTTCACGATTTCAACACGCTGTATCCGGATCGCATCGTCAATAAAACCAATGGGATCACTTTTCGGCGTTGGCTTTTCGAAGCCAATCCCGGACTGACGGAGCTACTTACCGACGTTATCGGACCACGCGTGCTCGACGATGTCGAAAAGATTAAATTGCTCGAAGCCAGTGCTGACGATAGCAGCTTGCACGACCGGTTGGCTGCGATCCGACGCGTAAACAAGGTGACATTGTCGAACCTGATTGGCGAGCGCCAGAAGATCGCAGTCGACCCCGACTCACTTTTCGACGTCCATATAAAGCGCATCCACGAATATAAGCGGCAGTTGCTGAATATTCTCGAGACCGTCGCGCTTTACGAGGCGATGCGTGCGCAACCGACCCGGGAGTGGGTGCCGCGGGTCAAGATCTTCTCCGGCAAGGCCGCCGCCAGCTATCAGCGAGCCAAGTTGATCATCAAATTGATCCACGATGTCGCCCGTACCGTGAACAGAGACCCGACGCTGCATGGGCTTTTGAAGGTCGTGTTCATCCCCGACTATAATGTCAGTCGCGCGGAGCGGATCATCCCAGCAGCCGATTTGTCCGAGCAGATTTCTACTGCCGGCATGGAAGCATCCGGTACAGGCAATATGAAGCTTGCGCTAAATGGAGCGCTGACCATCGGAACGCTGGACGGCGCGAATGTCGAGATCAAGGAGAGAGTCGGAGACGACAATATTTTCATCTTCGGTCTGACGGCAGAAGAAGTTGAGGCACGGCGCCGCGAAGGTATAGATGCGCAAAGTATCATCGACGGATCAAGCGATCTCAGCGGCGTGTTAAATGCGGTGGGGTCGGGCGTTTTTTCGCCGGACGAACCCGATCGCTATCGGCAATTGGTCGACGATATCATGCATCACGATTATTTCATGGTCAGCGCCGATTTCGACAGTTATTCGGCAACCCAGCGCCGCGTGGCTGCATTGTGGCGGACCCAACATGCCTGGTGGCGAAGCAGCGTGATGAACACTGCTAATGTTGCCTGGTTCTCATCGGATCGGGCCATTCGCGAATATTGCGACGATATCTGGAACGTGCCTGTCCCGGGCCGCGGCTGACACGGATATGACGCTCGCCGGTTGGCAGGCAAGCGAGCGTGACGTCGCAGCGGTTGTCGCTGCCCGCCATGCCGATCCTTTTTCCGTTCTGGGATTACATCAGACCGGTGAAGGTTTCGCCGTCCGTGCTTTTGCCCCCGGTGCATGGACTCTGCGCGCAGAAGATGAAGAGGGTGTCGCAATTGCCGAACTTTCCCAACGCCACGTCGATGGCTTTTTTGAGGGACTAATTCCCGGCCGCGAGGCTCGATTCACCTATCGCCTTGCCGCAGCCAACGCCAACGGTGCATGGGTATTTCGCGACCCCTACATGTTCGGTCCAGTACTTGGACCGATGGACGATCATCTTATGGTCGAGGGAACGCACAAGCAGCTGTATGAGCGCCTGGGCGCGCATCCCATGACCATCGACAGAATTGCCGGCGTGCATTTCGCGGTATGGGCGCCGAATGCGCGCCGTGTTTCGGTTGTCGGCGATTTCAATGCCTGGGACGGCCGCCGCCACCAGATGCGTAAGCGGGTCGATAGCGGCGTGTGGGAGATATTCGCACCCGATATCGGGGAAGGCGCCGTTTATAAATTCGAGATTGTCGGCAAGGACGGGGTCCTATTGCCGCTGAAGGCGGACCCTCTGGGATTTGCCTCGGAATTGCGCCCGTCGACCGCGTCAGTTGTGGCGCGAACCGACAATTTCACCTGGAACGACGCGGACTATCTGGTCGATCGGGCCGCAGCCACCGCGCGTCGAGAGCCAATTTCGATTTACGAAGTGCATCTGGGTTCGTGGCGCAAAAGCGAAGACGGGGGCTATTTGTCGTATGATGAGATTGCAGATCAGCTGATTCCCTATGTCACGGATATGGGCTTTACCCATATCGAACTTATGCCCGTCAGCGAACACCCGCTGGACGATAGCTGGGGCTATCAGCCGGTCGGCCTGTTTGCTCCGACAGCGCGTCATGGACATCCGTCGGGATTCGCCCTGTTTGTCGATCGGGCTCACGCTGCCGGACTGGGGGTCATACTGGATTGGGTGCCGGCGCATTTCCCGACTGACACACACGGTCTTGCGCATTTCGATGGTTCGGCTCTTTACGAAGATGCCGATCCGCGGCGTGGCTTTCACCCGCAATGGAGAACCGCAATCTATGATTTCGGCAGGCGTGAGGTGGCGAATTTTCTGGCGGCAAGCGCGCTTTACTGGCTTGACCGATTCCATATCGACGGGCTGCGGGTCGACGCCGTCGCCTCGATGCTGCAACTCGATTTCTCGCGCAAGCCGGGCGAATGGACGCCAAACGTTAACGGCGGCAACGAAAACCTGGAGGCGATCGCGCTTCTTCGGCGGGTGAATGTCCTTGCCTATGGGGAGCATCCCGGCACGCTGATGATCGCAGAAGATTCGACAGCCACAAAAGGCGTTTGCCGGCCGGTCCATGAAGGCGGCCTCGGTTTCGGATTCAAATGGAACCTGGGCTGGATGCACGACACGTTGGATTATATGGCGCTCGATCCGATCCATCGGCGCTGGCACCACAACGAACTGACCTTCGGCCTACTCTATGCCTTTACCGAGAATTTCATCCTGCCTCTGTCCCATGACGAGGTCGTCTATGGGAAGCGCTCGATCGTTGGGCGCATGCCGGGCGACGAGTGGCAGCGTTTCGCAACTTTGCGCGCCTATTACGCTTTTATGTGGGCATTCCCCGGTAAGAAACTGCTGTTTATGGGCCAAGAATTCGGGCAGGTGAACGAATGGGACTTCCATCGTGCGCTCGATTGGCACCTTCTGGATCATAAGATTCATCAGGGTGTGCGCGACTGCGTCCGCGACCTTAATCATCTCTATCGAACCGAACCCGCACTTTATGCGCGGGACTGCGAGGGCGAAGGGTTCCGCTGGATCGTTGTCGATGATGCGCCGCTGTCAGTCTATGCCTGGATGCGGCTGGGCGGCCCAGGCGACTTACCGATCATCATGATATCAAACTTCACAACAGTGCCGCGAAAAGACTATCGTATCGGTCTGCCCCGTGCAGGCATCTGGCGAGAGGTATTGAACACGGACGCGACTCTTTACGGCGGATCTGGTGTTGGGAATTTGGGCGTGGTGTACGCCTCAGCTGTCCCATCTCATGGTTTCCCCGCGTCCGCGCTGATGATGCTTCCGCCACTTGCGACTGTCTATTTGCGGTTCGATCCCGGCTGAATGCCGCCTGCCTGACGAAACTCGAGACTAATTGCCGAAAACAACTATTTAGAGGACGAGGTCAAAATGCCTACGCCCCCCTTACCCGGTAGCAGTAGTTCCGGCGGCCCGCTAGCACGCCATGCGATGGCGTATGTTCTCGCCGGCGGACGTGGGACACGGCTTATGGAACTGACCGATATCAGGGCAAAGCCCGCGGTCTATTTCGGCGGAAAACTCAGGATCATCGATTTCGCCCTCTCCAACGCTTTGAACTCGGGTATTCGCCGTATCGCGGTGGCGACCCAATATAAGGCGCATAGTTTGATCCGTCACCTGCAGTATGGCTGGAACTTCTTTCGACCTGAGCGTAACGAGAGCTTCGATATTCTGCCCGCAAGCCAGCGTGTGTCCGAAGCGCAATGGTATGTCGGCACGGCCGACGCCGTTTACCAGAATATCGATATCATAGAGGCCCATGCGCCCCGCTATATCGTCATCCTAGCCGGTGATCACATCTATAAGATGGATTACGAGCAGATGCTCCAGCAGCACGTCGAAAGCGGTGCGGACGTTACTGTCGGCTGCGTCGAGGTGCCGATAGAGGAGGCTTCGGGCTTCGGCGTCATGCATGTGGACGACCAGGACCGCATTTTGGCTTTCCTCGAAAAGCCGGCCGACCCTCCGCCGATGCCCGGTCGGTCCGATCTGGCTCTGGCCAGCATGGGTATCTATGTCTTCGATACCAACTTCCTGTTCGACGAGTTGCGCCGTGACGCCGCCGATCCGGAGTCCGAACATGATTTCGGCAAAAACATCATTCCCGGGATCGTCCAAGCGGGCAAGGCAGTGGCCCATCCTTTCGAGCGCTCCTGCGTGCGTGGGGCGAATGAGAAATCGGCCTATTGGCGCGATGTCGGTACGCTCGACGCTTATTATGCAGCGAACATTGACCTGACCGATGTCGTGCCGGAATTGGACATTTATGACCAGGACTGGCCGATTTGGACCTATAGCCAGATGGCTGCGCCGGCCAAGTTCGTTCATGACGAACCTGGCCGCAGGGGTGTCGCCATATCGTCGGTAGTGTCGGGCGGGTGCATCGTGTCGGGCGCCAGACTGCGCAAATCGCTGCTGTTTACCGGTGTGCATGTGCATTCTTATGCCAGCGTAGAAAGCGCGGTCATTCTGCCCAATGTCGAGATCGGGCGGTCGGCCCGGTTGCGCAATGTGATCATCGAACGCGGCGTGCGTATCCCGGAGGGACTTCAGGTCGGCTGGAACCCGGAACACGATGCCGAGCGGTTTCGCGTAACGTCAAAAGGGATTTGTCTGATCACCCAGCGCATGATCGACCGGCTGGGCTCATGAAAAAACTCCAGCTTCTGGCGGTCGCGTCGGAAATATTTCCGCTTATCAAGACCGGCGGACTAGCCGACGTCGTGGGCGCCCTGCCGGCTGCCCTGGCGCACGAAGACGTTAAAGTTCGTACGGTAGTCCCCGGTTATCCTTCGGTCATGGCAGCGCTGCCCAAGGGAAAAGCTCTGCGCACATTCGCCGAGTTCTTCGGCGGGCCGGCCCAATTGATCGCTGGCAAGGCAGCAGGGCTGGATATTCTGGCGCTCGACGCGCCGCATCTTTTCGGTCGACCCGGAAATCCCTATTCCGGGCCGGACGGGCGTGACTGGCCGGATAATTGGAGGCGCTTCGCAGCCCTGTCGCGTATAACCGCCGACATCGCCATGGGTGCACTGCCCGGCTACCGGCCCGACGTCGTGCATGCCCATGACTGGCAGACCGGGCTGACCTTTGCCTATATGCATTTCGCCGGTGGGCGGCGCCCCGGCACCGTTATGACCATCCACAACCTGGCATTTCAGGGCCAATTTTCGCCCGATTTATTTCCGTTGCTGGGCCTTCCGCCAGAGGCCCTTGGCACAGACGGCGTCGAATATTATGGCGCGATCGGTTATCTGAAGGCCGGCCTGCATTACGCCGACCGGATCACGACAGTTTCGCCGTGCTATGCAGCGGAAATCCGCACGCCAGAAGAGGGGATGGGCCTCGATGGGCTGATACGCGGCCGCAGCGGCGTGATGAGCGGAATTCTGAACGGTATTGATGTCGACGAATGGAATCCGGAAACCGACCGGCATCTTGCGGCGAAGTTCAGTGCAACGGATGTCGCGCCGCGGGCGCTGAACAAGTCCGCGCTCCAATCATTCCTGGGTCTCGACCAGGACGCGACGGCGCCCTTGTTCGGTATCGTTACCAGACTGACCTGGCAGAAAGGTCTCGATCTGCTGCTGGCGAATGTCCCCAATTTGCTTTCCCAGGGCGCGCAGCTTGCCGTACTGGGCACGGGCGAGCCTGGAATAGAAGGCGGGTTCAGGGCCGCCGCCGCCGCGAATCCCGGTCGAATTGGCTGTGTCATCGGCTATGACGAAGGCTTGGCGCATCGCGTGCTGGCTGGGTCCGACGCCGTGCTGGTGCCCTCGCGCTTCGAGCCATGCGGTCTGACGCAGCTTTACGGGCTTCGGTATGGCGCGATTCCGGTTGTCGCCCGTGTTGGTGGGTTGTCGGACACGGTAATCGACGCGAATCCCGCAGCGCTGGGCGCAGGCGTAGCCACCGGGCTGCAATTCGCGCCAGTTACCTACGAGATGATGCGCGTCGCGCTGGAACGATCAATTGGGCTCTATCGGCAGCCCGATATCTGGAATCAGCTTCGGGCGAACGGCATGGCGTCGGATGTTTCCTGGCGCGATCCGGCACGCCGCTATGCGGCCATGTTTCGTGAAATCGCTCCAGCTGATTGATGGCATCTCTCGTATTGGACAGCGGATCGCCTGAACCGCTCGGCGTTAGCCCTTCGGGTAATGGCGTTAACGTCGCGGTATTTTCCGCTCACGCACATGCCATTGAGTTCTGTCTATTCGACACGGCTGGTCAGCGCGAAATTCAGCGGGTCGCGCTGCCGGAGCGCACCGGCGACATATTTCACGGTTTCATCGGCGAAGTGCCTGTCGGATCGCGCTATGGTTTGAGGGCGCATGGCGTCTTTGCTCCGGCCGAAGGTCACCGGTTCAACCCATCCAAACTATTGATCGACCCCTATGCTCGGGCAATCGACCGCCCGTTCAAGCTGCATAGTTCGATGTTCGGCAGCGCTCCGGGCGCCCATACGCCCGATGGAGAAGACAGTGGCCCGGCGATGCCGAAGGGTATCGTGCAGCAGCCCGCCACGCCTTTTGCCCCGCGCATGTTGGTCCCGTGGGACAAGACAGTTCTCTATGAGCTGCATGTTCGCGGCTTCACCATTCGGCGCGAGGCGATTGCGCCCGAGTTGCGCGGAACCTTCGGCGGTTTGGCCCATCCCGCATCGATCGATCACTTGGTGCGCCTTGGCGTGACCTCGGTCGAGATCATGCCAGCCGCTGCCTGGATGCAGGAACGTCACCTGGCGGCGCTCGGCCTCGATAACTACTGGGGTTACAATACCATCGCCTTTATGACGCCCGACCCGCGCCTTGCTCCCGGAGGTTGGGACGAGGTGCGTGCGACGGTGCGGGCTTTGGCCGATGCGGGCATCGAGACCATAGCCGATATCGTTTTGAACCATAGCGGCGAGGGCGATGAGCTGGGACCGACCTTGTCGTTCCGCGGCCTGGACAATGCAAGCTATTACCGTTTGCTGCCGGGTGACCCGGGCCAATACGCCGACGATGCGGGCTGCGGAAATGTTCTGGCGCTCGACCGCCCGCCGGTGCTGCGCCTGGCTATGGATAGCTTGCGCGCCTGGGCCGAATTGGGCGGAGTGCATGGCTTTCGCTTTGACTTAGCCACCGTGCTCGGGCGTCGCGCCGATGGCTTCGACCATGCTGCGCCGCTTTTGTCTGCGATCGATCAAGACCCGATATTGCGGGAGTTGAAGCTGATCGCCGAGCCCTGGGACATAGGCCGCGGCGGATACAGGGTCGGTGATTTTCCGGCAAATTGGGGCGAATGGAACGACCGGTATCGCGATGAGTTGCGACGCTTTTGGCGTGGTGACGAGATGGGGGTGGGGCAGATCGCTACGCGGCTGGCCGGTTCCGATGACCTGTTCAGGCGCAAGCGTCGTCCATCACGCAGCGTCAACTTCGTCGTAGCCCATGACGGCTTTACGCTGACCGACCTGGTTTCATATGAACACAAGGTCAATGGGGCCAATGGCGAGCATAACCGCGACGGGACCGATGCGAACCATTCCTGGAATAATGGCGCCGAGGGCGCCAGCTACGATCCGGCCGTTATTGTTGCACGCCAAGCCGACCAACGCGCCCTTCTGGCGATACTGCTCCTATCGCGCGGAACGCCGATGCTGGCGATGGGTGCTGAATTCGGCCACAGCCAGGGCGGCAATAATAACGCTTATGCCCAGGACAACGACACTTCCTGGCTGGACTGGGATGCCGCAGATACGGCGCTATGTGCCTGGACGGCGCGTCTTATCGGTATAAGGCGAGACCATCCGGCCTTTTGCGAAGACCGTTTCCTGACCGGCCAGCCGGTCGAAGGGGCTTTCCTGCCCGATGTCATCTGGCTTGGCCGTGACGGTCGGGCGATGGAAAACGACGACTGGAACGCGCCGGACGGACCGGTCCTTGCGATGGTGCTGTGCAGCCGAACGCCGTCTGGAATCGATCGCGCTGCGCTTGCGATCAATCGGGGCAAGGCGCCGAGCGCAATCGGGCTGCCCGAAGCGCGGGCCGGCTTTTTCTGGCGGGTTTTGGCCGACAGCAACTCTCCCGATGCACCCGACGCCGAGTTGGATGGAAAGGCCGCGCTTGCCGGCCGTACAGTGCTGGTACTGGGCGAGTTTCCGTCGGCCCCAGCCCCGACTGTCCGAGGCGGGCGAAACGTATCACTGGATCGGCTATCCCGCGCCGCGGGTATTGCAGCCGAGTGGGAGGCGGTTGACGGCACACGGCATATAGTCGGTGACGATACGCGGCGGGCATTGCTCGCGGCGCTGCATTTGACGGCATCCACCGAACAGGAGGCTGCCGGGACTCTGGTACGCCTCGCGGATGACCGCGACCGCCGCCCATTGCCTTTTGCGCTTACCGTTTGGGAAAATCAGCCCACCGTTCTGGAAATGCCGCTGCAGCGGGGCTTATCACGCCGACCGGTCGCGCTGGCCTTGTCGCTGGAGAGCGGCGAAGCACGGTCTTTCCGATTCGGCGCCGACGATGGGGAATTGGCTTGCGGCGTTGCTGCTGACGGACGCGTGCAGCAAGTTTGGCGCGTTTCACTGCCGGCTTTGCCCATCGGGCGACACAATATTCGCCGCGAAGACGCACCCGACTGCCCGTGCCGGCTGACCGTTGCACCCCGCAGAGCATATCTGCCTCCTGCCTTGGCAGATGGTGGGAAGCTGTTCGGTATCGCCGCCCAGCTCTATTCGCTGAGAAGCACATCGGATCAAGGCATCGGCGATTTCAGCCTTCTGGCCGGTTTGTCGAAGGCTACGGGTGCCGAAGGCGGATCGGCGGTGATCATCAACCCGCTGCATGCGCTGTTCTCGGCCGACCGCGGCCGGGCCAGCCCCTATCAGCCATCCGACCGCCGCTTTCTCGATCCGATTTACCTGGATGTCGGCACCTTGGGCGCAGGGCCCGATGCGATCGGCGCCAAGGCGCAGTTCGCCAGGAACGCCACGGCTTTCGCCAGTCTTTCCACGATGCCGCAGGTCGATTATTCCGCCGTCTGGTCAGCCAAACGCGAGATACTCGAAAGGCGGTTCGCTGATTTCGACGCGGTGATTGCCTCCTCTCAAGCTGCGGGACCATCACGTGATTTTGCGCGCTTTGTGGAGGAGGGCGGTGAGACTCTCAGGCGCTTTGCGATATTCGAAGCCATCGCCGAGACACGGGCCAGCGAGCCTTGGATGCGCTGGCCGGGAGGCTTGGCCGACGCCAACAGCGCGGCGGTAGAAAGTTTTGCACGCGCTCATCAGAGTCGCATCCGCTATCATCAATATCTGCAATATCTCTGCGACGTTCAGCTGGGGGCTGCTGCATCCGCGGGCCGGACAGCGGGCCTAGGTGTCGGCATCATGCGCGATTTGGCGATCGGTGCGGCACCGGATGGAGCTGAAGTCTGGTCGCAGCCCGATTTGTTCGTAAATGGCGTATCGGTGGGGGCGCCGCCCGATCCGTTGGCGCCGGAAGGGCAGATTTGGGGCCTGCCGCCGATCGATCCGCATCAGATGACCAAGACCGGGTTCAGCGGCTTCGCAGGCTTGCTCGCGGCCAACATGCGCCATGCCGGGGGGCTGCGGGTCGACCATGTGATGGGTTTGGCAAGGCTGTTCTGGGTTCCCGACGGGGCGAAGGGCGAGGACGGCGCCTATATCGCCTATCCCTTCCGCGATCTTTTGGGTCAGGTAACTCTGGAAAGCACCCGTGCGCAGTGCATGGTGGTGGGCGAGGATCTGGGCACGGTTCCCGACGGTTTGCGTGAGCCCTTGGCCGAGGCGGACATCCAGAGCTATCGCGTCCTGTTGCTGGAGCGCGACGGGCTGGGATTCAATAAGCCCGAAAATTATGCCGCCAATGCACTCGCCTGTCTCTCGACTCACGATCTGCCGACGTTTGCAGGCTGGTGGGAGGGGGCGGACCTGAAGGAACGCCACGCGCTGGGCTTGCCCGGTACTGCCGATATCGAAGCCGCGCTCTCCACCCGCGAAATCGAGAAGGCAGCGCTTCTGGAGGCTTTGATCGGCGAAAAACTGATCGAAGGGCCGTTGGATCGGGTTTGGAACGCCGAAGAGGTGATGCCCGCCGCCCACGCCTTCGTCGCCCGCTCGCCCGCCGCGCTCGTCGTGGCGCAAACCGATGATCTGGCGTCGGAGCGGATTGCGGTCAACCTACCGGGCACCAGCCTCGAGCGGCCGAACTGGCGCCGCAAGATTGAAACGCCGGTTCCCGACTTGTTAAGGACGAAAATCGCCCGGGCGGTGCTGACGGAATTGCGTCTGGCGCGCGGGGACGATGCGGATGGGCAAAGGCCGATGGCGGTTCCTGCCGAAACCGAGTAACCAGACGCGCAACGTTAATATTGGGGAAGCCATGACCGGGAAAAAAGTCGAGATCAAAACGCAGGACGGTGTCGCAGACAGCCATTTCTTCCTGCCGGAAGGCACGGGAAAGCACCCGGCCGTTCTTTTCTATATGGATGGTTTGGGCATCCGGCAGGCCCTGTTTGATATGGCTGAGCGGCTGGCCGCAAACGGCTATGCGGTTCTGCTGCCCAATATGTACTACCGGCACGGCCCGTCCGCCCCGATCGACATGATGAAGGATCGCGAACGGATGATGGAGATGGTGCAATCTGTCACCAATCGCGGGACGATGCAGGACACCGAGCATTTCCTGGCGTTCCTTGACAGCCAGCCGGGTGTGGCCGGCCCCAAGATCGGTACCGTCGGCTATTGCATGGGCGGCGCTCTCTCGCTAACCGCGGCTGGGACCTATGGCCGAGTTGCCGCAGCGGCCTCATTCCACGGTGCACGCCTTGCGACAGATGCACCCGACAGCCCCCATCTGCTGGCCGGGAAAATGCACGGCGAAATCTATGTCGGCGTATCGGAAATCGACCCCTGGCTTGCACCGGGCGAGACCGACAAGCTGGAGGCGGCATTGAAGGCCGCAGGCACCAACGCCACCGTCGAAATCTATCCCGGCGTGCAGCATGGTTTCGCTGTCCCCGGCCTGCCGATCTATGACCGCGAAGCCTCGGAACGCCACTGGGACCGGCTGTTGGCGCTGTTCAAGCGGAATCTGGCCGCAGGGTGATCGCGAGGGGCGCTCGTCGATGAGCAAGGCTTTCACCAAGGAATCCGACGGCGACGAAGACGAGGATCTTCCCGACGACGCCCCGGCACTGCCTGCCGGCACCAAGAATTATATGACCCCTGCCGGGTTCGAGGCGCTGAGGCAGGAGTTCCGCGACTTGCTGCATGTCGAACGGCCGAAGATCGTCGAGGTGGTATCCTGGGCGGCGGGAAACGGCGACCGGTCCGAGAACGGCGATTATCTCTACGGCAAAAAAAAGCTGCGCGAGATCGACCGGCGAGTCCGCTTCCTGTCGAAAAGGCTTGAGATTGCCGAGGTGGTCGACCCGAAGCAGCGGACCAATTTCGACCAGATATTCTTCGGCGCCACCGTCACCTATGCCCGGGAGGACGACACCGAACACACGATCACAATCGTCGGAATCGACGAGGCGGATGTCGATCGAGGCCAGGTCAGCTGGATCTCTCCGATTGCGCGCGCATTGCTGAAAGCGCGCGTCGGAGACAGCGTTGAAATTCGCACGCCAAGCGGCCGCGAGACGATCGAGGTGATCGATATTGGGTATGAGGGCGCGGGCGGCTGACGGGATGAGCGAGATCCATCCGCTCGACCGGCCGGTCTGGTCCGCGCTCAGCACGCGGCAGGCGAATCGCGCTGTGGGCGACGCGCGGGCGCTTCGGTTCGCGACGGAATATGGGCCACTTGCGGCAGCGGCAGACGCCTCACTTGAGAGTTTGTCGGCGTTGGGCGCGCTGGTTCCCTCCGAGGGAATATTGGTCGCGCTTGAAGCGGCGCAGGTGCCGGCGCCACCCGGCGCGACAATTGTCCAGCGCGCCGTCTGCAACCAGATGACCCTCGAACGGCTGACGCCGGGGGTACGGCCGGCCATTGCGATCGAAGTGCTGACCGAGGCGGACGCGGCGGAGATGCTGGCCCTCGCGACGCTGACCAAACCCGGCCCTTTCGCAGCGCGCACGCATGCTCTGGGCGATTTCGTCGGGGTGAAACAGGGCGGCATGCTGGTGGCGATGGCTGGGGAGCGGATGGCGCCTCCAGGTTTCACGGAGGTCAGTGCGGTGGCCACCGATCCGAACCATCGCGGGCGCGGCTATGCCGGTGCGTTGATGAGCGTCGTCGCTGCCCGCATTCTGGCGCGGGGCGAAACGGCCTTTCTGCATGTCTATGATGACAATGTCCGGGCGATCGCGCTTTATGAAACCCTTGGCTTCAGGTTCCGCCGCGCTGTTGCGATGACGGCGTTGGCACGGGCGCGCTAGAACTGACCGTAATGCGCTGCTAGCGTGGCTGAAAGCGCTGCCGATTATCAGGGGGGAAAATGACGCGCCGCATCATCACGGGCAACAATGCCGAGGGGAAATCCTATATCGCCGCCGACGAGACGGTGAGCGACATGTATGTCTGGCAAAGCATCGCCGGCGACCCGATGGGGGCCAGCCCCGACGGCGCGCCGACCAGGCTGCTGCCCTCGACCGCGCCACATATCGAACCACCGGCAGGCGGCAGCAAATGCGCCAGAGTGGAAATTCAGCCGTGGAAGGTCATGAAACCGATTTTGGAGAAGGGCATACCGGGCCTCGACGCCAATGGCTTCCACCGCACCGCCACCGTCGATTACATCATGGTGGTCAGCGGTGAGGTGAAACTGCTGCTGGACGAGGGCGATACGATCGTCCGCGCCGGCGACTTGGTGGTTCAGCGCAACACCAACCACGCCTGGCACAATCTGGGCGACGGCCCGGCCGATCTCTGGGGCGTGATGGTCTCGATGCTGCCTGCGCTATGACAGACCGCCTCGCCAACCGCACGGTCCTCGTTCCCGAAAGCCGGGAGCTGGATCTGTTTGCCGGGATGCTGGAGGCGGAAGGGGCAAAGACGCTGCGGTGTCCTTTGGTCACGATTCTCGATCTTGTCGATCAGGCGCCGGTTGAGGCTTGGCTGAGGCGGTTGATCGTCGGGGAATTCGACGATCTTGTGCTGCTGACCGGGGAGGGGCTGCGGCGTTTGATGGGTGTCGCCGAGCGGGCCGGTGTTAAACCGGAGGCTGTCGCCGCTATTGGGCGGTTGCGCACGATCATCCGCGGACCCAAGCCGGCCAAGGCGCTGCGCGAGATCGGCGTGACGCCGGGGGTCAGCGCTGTGTCGCCGACCAGCGATGGGGTTATCGAGACCTTGAGAGGGCTGGATTTGAGGGGACATCGCGTAGGGGTGCAGCTTTACCCCGGCAACCCGAATGCGCCGCTGCTGGATGCCCTGGCCGCGGCCGGGGCTACTGCCGATTTCATCGTGCCCTACCGCTACGCTTCGGATTCTGAGACCGATGCGGTGGAGAGCGCTATTCGAGCGCTGGCGGCAGGCGGGATCGATTTCATCGCCTTTACCAGCACGCCGCAACTCGACCGGCTGGTCAAGGTGGCTGAGGAGCGTGGGCTTCAGGCGGAACTGAAGGAAGGCCTTGCCCGCACCGGGATCGCCGTTGCCGGGCCGGTGGTGGGCAAAATATTGCAGGATATGGGGCTGACGATCGCGGCCATGCCTGAAAGCAACTTCCACATGAAGCCGCTGGTCAATGCGATGATCCGCGCCGTCGGCGGCAACAGCCCCAGAACCTAGCTCTCAGGCGTCAGTTCAGTTCGAGCAATTCAACGTCGAAGATCAGCATGGCGTTTGGCGGGATGGCGCCGCCGGCGCCGCGCGCGCCATAGCCGAGCTCGGGCTTCAGGATCAGCGTGCGCTTGCCGCCGATCTTCATGCCTTTGACGCCCTGGTCCCAACCGGCAATCACGCGGCCGGCGCCGAGCGGGAACTTGAAGGGCTCGCCCCGGTCGACCGAGCTGTCGAATTTCTTGCCCTTTTCGCGGTTGTTGTAGAGCCAGCCGGTGTAGTGGACGGTAACCTTCTCGCCGCCCTTGGCTTCGGCGCCTTCGCCGACAAGCGTGTCGATATATTGAAGACCGGTCGAGGTGGTGATGATTTCGGACAGGATAGTTCTCCGTTGGGACATTGCTTGATGTTCAGACGCTGCTTTAGCAGGTCGGCCCATGCCGCGTCGACAGGTCGGCGTCAGTTCTTCGGCGCGGCCCCGCCCGTAGGCGTGATGGGTATGGCCGCGGGGGCATTCGGGGCTGCGGGTGCTGCCGGTCCGGCGGCAGGGCTGTCTTTCAGTTGGCCGGTGTCGATCGGCAAGGTGCGGATGCGTTTGCCGGTCGCGGCGAAGATGGCGTTGCACAGTGCAGGCGCGATGACCGGAACAGCCGGATCGCCGGCACCGGTCGGCGATTGTCCGCTGGGCACTAGATGGACATGCATCTCGGGTGTGATACCGGCACGGGCAAGCTGATAATTGTCGAAATTGCTCTGTTCAACCGCGCCGTTCTTGATTGTCAGATTGCCGTATAGCGCGAAGCCCAGCCCATACATGATGGAATCCTCCATCAAGGCCTTTATCCTGTCGGGATTGATGATCTGGCCGCAATCCAGAACCAGATCGATGCGCGGGATGGATATCTGCCCGTCTTCGGCTACCGTCACAACGATGATCGCCGCGGCATAGCTCAGGAAGCTGCGATGCACGGCCAAGCCACGGCCTTGCCGCGGCAGCAGCGGGTCGCCCCATGCGGCGCGGTCCATCGCGAATTGCAGGACATTCTGCAGGCGCCCGACATCCAGCGGGAATTCGTCGATCGAGTAGCCGTAATTGGTATAGTCGACACCCAGCGCCTTCAGGTCGATTTTTTTCGGGCCGGCGTAATAGGTAAAGAGATAGTTGGCGGGGTCCTTGCCCGCAGCCGCTGCCATTTCATCGATAAACGAGCAGGAAGCGAAGGCGTGCGCCATGCTCAAGCCACCGCGATGGGGGCCCAGCCGGACGTGCGGCTGGGCGACACCGGCTTCGAGGCGCAAGTTGGGAATCGCATAGGGCATATCGAGGAAGCCCTGGCTGAGTTGTGCGGCATCGGGCGAGGTCTGATCCGCGTGGAAAGTCGAGTTCAGCGATGGAAACACGGTCCGGTGTCGCCAGGCGATCGGAACGCCGTTCTTGTCCAAACCGCCGTCGAGCCGCTGCAGCGACATCGGCTGGTAATAGTCGTGCCGAATGTCATCCTCGCGGGTCCAGACAACCTTGATCCGGCCGCCGAGAGCCTTGGCGAGCCATCCGGCCTCGCAAATGTAATCATGCATCGACTTGCGGCCGAAGCCGTTACCGAGGAAGGTCGGCCGGACCGTGATGTCAGCTTCCTTTAACTCCAGATATTGCGCCAGCACTTGCCGGGCGATCTGGGGGCTTTGCGTTGGCGCCAGAACTGCCAGTTTGCCGCCCTCATAGACCGCGATAGCGACAGGCGGTTCAAGCGTCGCATGGGCCTGATAGGGCACGAAATAATCGCCCGTCAGGCGCACGGCGGCGCCGGCAAGGGCGCTTTCGAAATTGCCCAAAGTGCGCACGATGCGGCCCGTACGATGGGAGGTCGTCTCCATCTCGGCACGGTATGTGCCGGAATCGTGGTTGGCGTTGGGGCCGAGGTCCCATTCGATCTGCAGCTTTTTGCGGCCTTCGATTGCCGCCCAGCTGTTGCTGGCGATCACTGCGATTCCGCCCAGAGGCAGGTGGCCTGTCGGCGGCGGGGTTGCCGGGATCTCTATGACCTTTTCCACGCCGCGGACATTCATCGCGCCGCTGGCGTCAAAGGATTTGGCTTTACCGCCATAGACAGGGCAGCGTTCGATGGAGGCATATTTCATCCCCGGCAGCGCTATATCGGCGCCGAAGGGTGTCTTGCCGTGGAGCATCGCGCCCAGATCGATGCTCGGCATCGTATGGCCGACATAACGGCGTGAACTGAAATCCTGCAGCCGAAGCTTATCCGGGTTGGGGACCGGCAAAGTAGACGCTGCCTTGACGAGTTGTCCGAACGGGAGGACCCGGGCAGTGGGAACGTGAATGACCTCGTGATCGACCGCGCGACAATCTGCGATCAAGGCCTTCCACGTCTGCGCTGCTGCGGCCTCGAGCATCTGACGAACAGAGGCTGCGGCGATCCGCAGGACCTTTTCATAGATCAGGATGCTGCGCGATCCGTCGGTGTTCTGGTCGCCGTATCGCGGGTCACCATCGGCCTGACGCACGGCGATCTTTGGCCAGCTGGCATCCAATTCATCCGCCATGATCATCGCGAAGGTTGTTCGGATGCCCTGCCCCATTTCCGAGCGGCAGACGGTCAAAATTACGGTCCCGGCAGGATCGACAGTGATAAAAACATTGGGGGCGAGCTGCCCCGGTTCGGCGCCCGCTGTCGAACCCTTGGAAATGTCATCAGTTGCGGCATCGCCGTCGGGAGAAAAATAGACGCCCAGCACCAGGCCTGAGCCGACACCCATGGATTTCAGGAATTTGCGGCGGGAGAGATTGACGATACGGATCAACGGTCCGCCCCGACCGCCTGCCTGATGGCGGCCACGATACGGACATAGGCGCCGCAACGGCAGATGTTCCCTTGCATCGCCTGGACGATATCGTCGTCCTCGGGGTCGGGCTTCTGCTTGACGAAGGCAACGGCCTGCATGATCTGCCCGGGGGTACAGAAACCGCAGGCCGGAACATTCAACTGCGCAAAGGCATGGACGATCGGATGGGAATCGGGAATACCCTCGATCGTCGTGACGTCGTGGCCGGACGCCTCGGCCAGAGTCACTTTGCAGGCGCGCACGGCCTTGCCGGCGACATGAACGGTGCAGGCCCCGCATTCGCCGATGCCGCAGCCGTATTTCGTGCCGGTCAGCCCCAGAATGTCGCGCAGTACCCACAAGAGTGGCATCGCCGGATCGGCATCTACCGAGTGGTCTTTGCCGTTGATGTTCAGCGCGGACATGTGCGCTTTTCCTGAGTTTTCAAAATCTCGATCTTATCCCATACCAACTACTCGACCGCCCAACTTAATCACGGGCAACATTATCTCAAATACAATCCAACGAATTGCGGTGTTAAACTTTAACAGCACCGTCCGACGCCGCGGCCTTCATAGCGTCGCGCCGTGCGCTCGGCGACGAATTCCGCCTTGGTCATGGCAATTTTCCCAGGATGGCGGGCCGCCACATGCGCAACATAGCGCTGATAATCGGGCAGACCGACCATAAGATGCGCAGTCTCACGAAATGCCCGCCAAAACAAGCTCAAGCTACCCGGTGCGAGAGCTTCACGCATGTCCAACCTCGAGTCCTTCAAAGCCGACTTCCCGGCTTGTCTTCACTGGGCTTTGAAGCGCCCGCCTGATCGCGGTGATGCCGAAGAGCGCCGTGGCGATGACGACACCCATGAAAATTGCACATAACGTGGCATCTATACGATCGTTGAATATGATTCGGTTCATCTGAGCCATTCCATTGGCCGGCGTCAAAATCTGACCAGCCGCCGCAGCGTCTGAAAACTTCTGTGCGTGGGCCAGAAAGCCGATGGACGGGTTGGGGTGGAAGAGTTTCGCCCAGCCCGCCGTCAGCGTGCAGATCAGCAGCCAGAGCGTCGGCAGGGCTGTCACCCAGGCATAGCGCTCGCGCTTCATCTTGCACAGCACAACGCTCGCCAGGGTCAGGGCCAGCGCAGCCAGCATTTGATTGGCGATTCCGAATAGCGGCCACAGCGTGTTGATACCGCCGAGCGGGTCGACGACACCTTGATAAAGTATCGTGCCCCAGCCCGCGACCGTCAGTGCGGTCGCGGCGATATTGGCGCCCCAAGATCCGGTATCGCGAAAAGCGGGGACGGCCATTCCGGCTAAATCCTGGATCATAAAGCGTGCGACTCGCGTGCCGGCATCGATCGTGGTCAGGATGAAGAGGGCTTCGAACAGGATGCCGAAATGATACCAATAAGCCAGCATGCCGCGTCCGCCGATCGCACCGGCCAGAATATTCGCCATGCCGACAGCAAAGGTCGGCGCGCCGCCCGAGCGTGAAAGCAATGTCGTCTCACCGATATCGTGCGCGGCTGCGCTGAGCGTATCGCCACCGATGGTAAAGCCCCAGCTTGAAATGACCTCGGCTGCGTGGTCGGCGGTTGTGCCGATCAGCGCTGCCGGACTGTTCATCGCGAAATAAAGGCCCGGGTCGATCACGCTGGCGGCAATTAGAGCCATGATCGCAACCGCCGATTCGGTCAGCATCCCGCCGTAGCCAATGAAGCGCGCCTGGGATTCGTTTTCCAGCATCTTGGGCGTGGTGCCGGAACAGACCAGGGCATGAAAGCCCGATACCGAACCGCAGGCGATGGTGATGAACAGGAACGGGAACAGATTGCCTGAGAAAACCGGCCCGGAGCCGTCGATGAAGCGGGTTACCGCCGGCATCTTGAGGTCCGGCATGATGATCACGATGCCGACAGCCAGGGCCACGATCGTGCCGATCTTAAGGAAGGTCGATAAATAGTCGCGCGGCGCCAGAAGCAGCCAGACGGGCAGCACGGCAGCGACGAAGCCATAAAACATCAGCATCAGAGCCAGCGTTTCGCCCTTGAAGGTGAAAAGTGCCGCCAGAGTCGGGGTTTCGGCCACTGTCCGACCGTAAAGGATCGCGAACAGCAGCAGGGCGATGCCGATCAGGGAGATTTCTCCGACCCGGCCCGGGCGCAGGAAGCGCCCATAGAGCCCCATCAGGGCCGCGATCGGGATGGTCGCCATGACGGTAAAGGTGCCCCAGGGGCTGCCGGTCAGCGCCTTGATCACCACCAGTCCGAGTACGGCCAGCAGGATGATGACGATCATGACGATGCCGATGGAGGCAACTACGCCGGCAGCGGCGCCCATTTCGGAACGAATGATATCGCCCAGCGAGCGGCCGTCTCGACGGGTCGAGAATGTGAGTATTACAAAATCCTGAACGGCACCGGCGACGACGACCCCGCCTAGAATCCAGAGCGTTCCGGGAAGATAGCCCATCTGAGCGGCGAGCACCGGCCCGACCAACGGTCCTGCGCCGGCGATGGCGGCGAAATGGTGGCCGAACAGGACGAATCGATTGGTCGGTACATAGTCGAGGCCGTCTTCCAGCCGCACAGCGGGCGTTATCCGAGCCGCATCCAGCCTGAGGACCTGCGTCGCGATAAACTTGCTGTAAAAGCGGTAAGCGACGGAATAGGTGCACAATGCCGCGGCGACCATCCAAGCGGCATTCACTGGTTCGCCCCGCGTAAAGGCCAACATTGCGAATGCTGCGGCGCCGACTATAGCCACGGCAAGCCAGCCTACTTTCCCTAAGATACTCACACATCCCCCCGGATTCGCCCAACGTAGCTTAGCACGCCGATTTTAACGCGGGCGATTGCGGGAAAGCGACGGGTTTGAATATGGGAGGGTGGTGCCAAGCGGATGCGGGACTGCTAACTTGCGCTCATGCGTGAAATCGGATCAGGACTTTGGCAGGCGACGGTGCAACTGGGCGACAGCCCGGCCGAGGCTTTCGCCGACTTTATGGAGCGGGACTCGGTCGGTGTCTCGATTTTCGAGGTTCCCGATCAAGTCGGCGGGACCGTTCATTGGGCGATCACTGCGCTTTATCGTTCGGCGCCGGATTCGGCGGCGCTGAACGCGGGCTTGGCGCTGGTCGCGGCGGTGAACGGGCTGCCCGAGCCAAATCTCGATATTGCACTGCTTGCGCCGGCCGATTGGTTGGCCCAGGCCTATGCCGGCTTCCCTGCCCGCCATATCGGGCGTTTCTATGTTCATGGCTCGCATGTGCCCGCCGCGGCGGGCGGCGCGATTGCACTTCATATCGACGCGGCCACCGCCTTCGGTTCGGGCGAGCATGCCACCACCGAGGGGTGCCTGCTGGCGATCTCAGACCTCGCCAAGCACGGCGCGGCGCCTGCAAGCGTGCTCGATATGGGAACCGGTTCGGGCATTCTCGCCATTGCCGTCGCCAAATTATTTCCGACTGCGCGGGTGGCCGGTGTGGATATAGACGCAGAATCTGCGCGTGTAGCCAATTTAAACGCGCGTTTGAACGGCGTGGCGGGCCGGTTTTGCGCGGTCCAGGGAGATGGATATTTAAGCCCCCTTGCGGCGCGTGGTCCGCGTTTCGATGTGATTGTGTCGAACATATTGGCGCGTCCGCTGGTCAGGATGGCTCCGGCGCTCGGACGGCGGCTTAAGCCGGGCGGCGCGGCGATACTCTCCGGCCTGCTTCGCCGCCAGGAAGCGGCAGTGTTGGCGGCACATAGGGCTGTGGGCCTGCGGCTGGTCGGCCGCAAGCCGATCGGCGAATGGACGACTTTGATATTGAGGCAACCATGACGAATTCCACGCCTGTCGAACGTCTGACGGCGCTACGTAAGCTGATGGCGGCACAAGCGCTGGATGCGGTTTTGATCCCCCGCGGGGACGAGCATCTGGGCGAATATGTTCCGGCTTCGGCCGAACGTCTGTCGTGGCTCACGGGCTTTACCGGCTCGGCGGGTTTGGCGGTTGTGCTCCTCAACAAGGCTGCCCTGTTCGTCGACGGCCGTTATACGCTGCAGGCGGCACAGCAGGCCCCCAAGAAGCTGTATGAAGTCCATCACCTGATCACCGAGCCCTTCGGCGCGTGGCTGCGCGAAAATCTACAGAAGGGCGATCTCGTCGGCTATGATCCCTGGCTGCATTCCGCGGCGCAAATTCAGACGCTGAAGGCGGAATTGACGGCCGCGGGCATGGACACCAAGGCGCTGTCACCTAATCTTGTCGACGAAATCTGGACCGATCGGCCGGCCCCGCCCTTGGCCCCTGTCGTGCCCCACCCGCTGGCCTATGCCGGCGTGGACTCGGGTGAAAAGCGAGCCCAGATCGGGCGCGAGCTTGCCGCCTCGGGAATTGGCGCCTCAGTGTTAACCCAACCGGATTCGATCGCCTGGCTGCTAAACATCAGGGGAGGGGACGTGCCCAACGCCCCTTTGCCGCTTAGCTTCGCGATATTGATGGCGGATGGTCATGTCGCATTGTTCGTGGACGAGCGTAAACTCAGCCCCGAGACGCTGGCCTATCTGGGCAACACGGTTACCACCGCCCGGCCCGATCAGTTCGGTCCAACACTGGAGCGGCTGGCCAAGATGGGCAAGATGGTGCGCTTTGACCCCGCCAATACACCGGCCTGGGTCGCCGACCGGCTCAATAATGCCAACGTCAAAACCTCTGCCGGCGCTGACCCCTGTCAGTTGCCCAAGGCGATCAAGAACGACATCGAAATCGAGGGTGCGCGCGAGGCCCACCGGCGCGATGGCGCGGCCCTGGTCAAGTTCTTCACGTGGCTGGACAAAGCAATGAAGCTGGATCCGCCGACCGAGATCACTGCCGCCGACCGCCTGGAGCAATTCCGGAAAGCCCAGGAAATGTTCATGGGTCCAAGCTTCGACACTATATCAGGTGCGGCGGAGCACGGGGCGATCGTCCATTACCGGGCAATGCCCGACAGCGACAGACGATTGGCGCATGGCATGATGTATCTGCTCGACAGCGGCGGGCAGTATCTCGACGCTACCACTGATGTCACGCGCACAATGGTGTTGGGCGAACCCACTCAGGATATGCGCCATCACTTCACCCTGGTGCTGAAGGGCCATATTGCACTCGGCAAGGCCCGCTTTCCCGTAGGCACGACCGGCGGCCAACTCGACGCGCTGGCCCGCGCGCCTTTATGGGCAGCCGGCGTCGATTACGACCACGGAACCGGTCATGGTGTTGGCAGCTATCTCTCGGTGCATGAGGGGCCGCAGCGCATCTTCAAGAACGGGGCGGCGCCGTTGGAGCCCGGAATGATCGTGTCCAATGAACCCGGCTATTACCGCACCGGCGAATACGGCATCCGAATAGAGAATCTGGTGCTGGTCAAGAAAGCCGACATGCCAAACGCCGAGAGGCCGATGCTGGAGTTCGAGACGCTGACCATGGCTCCGATCGATCGCGACCTGATCGACGTTGCGATGCTGACGGCTCCGGAGCGGGCCTGGGTTGATGACTATCACGCCCGGGTTTACGCCACCCTGGCCGACCGGTTGGATGTGGTTGAGCGCGACTGGTTGGCTGAGGCGGCGGCGCCGTTGTAATGACGCGTAGCGAACGAACCGGAGTGGCAACGCTGATGAAGTCTCTTTTGCTGGCTTTCGCGATCTTTGCTGTCAGCCCCGCTGCATCGGCCGAAATTATCGGCGCCTGGAAGATTCACGGCAGCGTGTTTTTCAACGCGGTCGATACGACCTGCCATTTTAAAGCCGACGGACCCGGCGTGGTGGCGACCTGCGAATATTATGGAAAGCTTGAGAACT
>Ga0182030_10003063_pt1 | contig 35670 bp, 29 predicted proteins | sample 812S3MmetaG_FD_121299 | JGI IMG/M metagenome (GOLD analysis project Ga0182030, IMG submission 121299) | Permafrost microbial communities from Stordalen Mire, Sweden - 812S3M metaG (Illumina Assembly) | ecosystem: Environmental > Terrestrial > Soil > Wetlands > Permafrost | place: Sweden...
CCGGTCGGATTCCAAAGCAGTCTCGTTCCAGAGCGATTCCGCCTGCTTTACTCACTCAACCCCATGGTCGGGATCATAGATGGCTTCCGCTGGTGTCTCTTGGGCGCAAGAAGTCCACTCTACATGCCAGGATTTGCCATTGCCGTCGTTGAAGTCGTCTGTCTTGTCGTGTCAGGAATCTGGTATTTCAGGAAAACGGAACGAACGTTTGCCGATGTAATTTAAGTTAGGACGAGAGTGCCGCACACGATGTCTAAAGAATCTGGATTCGCAATATCGATTGAGAATGTCGGAAAGAAGTACACCATCGGCCATCAGCGGGCGAGTGGGGATGGCATGCGCCATGTAATTGAGGGAGCCATGCGCGCGCCGATCGCATGGCTGCGCTCACGCCAAGAGCAAAGAATTCAGCAAGTTGATTTTTGGGCGTTGAAGAATGTCTCGATTGAAATCAAGCAGGGCGAAGTCGTCGGAATTCTTGGGCGTAATGGAGCGGGCAAGAGCACTTTGTTAAAGCTTTTGAGCCGTATTACTGTTCCCACGGAAGGACGGATCCGCATCCGCGGCCGCGTCGCAAGTCTTTTGGAAGTCGGCACAGGATTTCACGCGGAGCTCACGGGGCGCGAGAACATTTTTCTGAACGGAGCGATCCTCGGGATGCGGCGCACTGAAATTATCCGCAAATTCGATGAGATCGTCGCATTCTCCGAAATTGAGGAGTTTATTGACACCCCTGTCAAACGCTACTCGTCCGGTATGTATGTCCGCCTGGCTTTCGCAGTTGCGGCTCATCTTGATCCGGAAATTCTGATTGTCGACGAAGTGCTGGCTGTCGGCGATACCTCCTTTCAAAAGAAATGTCTCGCCAAAATGGTAGAGTTTGCCCGGGCAGGAAAGACGATTCTGTTCGTGAGTCATAACTTGGATGCCGTGCGTGGTCTGTGCCAAAGAGGCATCTGGATGAAGGACGGTCATCTGTATAAAGACGGAGATGCCGACGACATCATCGAGGAGTATTTCAATACCGTCAGCGTTAAGGATTCTAAGTCACTTTCAAATCCGGATTATGGATTTTCCATTGAAGGAGTTGCACTGAGGAACGGCTTGGGAGAGGAATGCAATCATGTTCTTCCAGGAGAAGATCTGACCGTCGAAATCAAGTACGATGCGCAGGAGCGGATCGATCAACCTTACGTGGTGATCGGCATCGTTGGGGGCAGCGGGTCTTGTTTTACCGCGAATATGTTACTGGATGGGCGTCGCCCGGACGAACTGCTGGGCAAAGGAACGCTGTCCTGCCGGTTCAAGGCGTTGCCACTCCTTCCACAGAGATACATCGTAAAGATATCTGTCCGAGCAAATGACGGCAATAAGATGATCGTAAACTATCAGGATGCTGCATCATTTAGCGTGGTTGGAGATCTCTCCGAATATGGATTCAAAGGCGAGTTTCTTTCGCGGGCTTCCACTTCAACTCCAGTTGTTATCCCGTATGAGTGGGAACTGCCCGATGGGCAAGTCGCCGCAATATCTCTAGCAGAGTCGAATCGCTTGGTCAGCAAGCTAAACGGCGAGTCTTTGGTTTCATCCAATCTATAAGTTGCCGGCTAAACAAGCGACGCTTTTTAAAACTACTTGAACTCGGGATGGAAGATCGAGCGATCGAGATCATCCCAAGCAAGATATTCGAACCTAACGAACGGAAAAGACTCAATTATGGCGAAGGCTGCCGTCGCAATAATCCCAGCTCGCGGGGGATCGAAGCGAATTCCAAAGAAGAACATCAGGTCCTTCGGCGGGAAACCAATGATTGCATATACGATCGAAGCGGCCCGCGAGAGCGGCCTGTTCGACCGTGTGATCGTTAGTACCGATTGCGAGGAGATTGCCGAGATTGCTCGAAAATGCGGCGGTGAAGTTCCTTTTTTGCGCGGAAGCTCTTTGGCCGATGATTTGACCCCTGTCTCCGAGGCGACGGCTGATGCATTGAGTCGTCTTGATCCGGAAGGGAACAGCTATTCATTCGTTGCCCAGCTCATGGCAAATTGCCCTTTGCGAAGCGCAGACGATGTGAGGGACAGTTTTAGCCAATTCGAACAGGCGAAGGTCGAGTCTCAGATTTCCGTGGTTAAGTACGGATGGCAGAATCCATGGTGGGCCATGAGCCGCAATGAAAGGAATGAATTGCAGCCGCTCTTTAGAGAACAAATGACTGCGCGAAGCCAGGATTTGCCGGAACTCTACTGCCCGACTGGCGCTATCTGGTGGGCCCAAGCGGCCAGTCTGCGCAGGACGAAGACCTTTCATTTGGAGAACAGGACAGGGTGGGAAATCCCATGGCAGCGGGGCATTGACATCGATACCGCCGACGACTGGGCTATGGCCGAAGTGCTGTTCCAACTTGCACAAACCCCTCTGGGCAGCAGGGAAGAGCAGAAATGACTCTCGCTGTCTTCACTACCATATATCCTGGCGTCGAGTCTTATCTTGCGGATTGGGGCAGCACTCTCCGTCAGCAGACGGACTGCGATTTTGAGCTTTGGATCGCGCTTGATTCGTTGGACAAACGATCGGTCCAGCAATTCCTTGGATGCGACATGAAGGCGAATTGGGTACTCGCACCGCATGGATCGACTCCAGCAGAGATCAGGCAGCAAGCCCTCGAACAGATCGTTCAAAGTTGCAGCGAAGTGGTACTCGTAGACAGCGATGACATACTTCATCCGTCCCGTGTTCAAGCGGCGCGCGCCGCGTTACAGGAAAACGATCTTGTAGGTTGCGCTCTTCGACTCGTCGACCGGGAGAGAAAGAACCTGGATGAATTCTTTGGGCTTCCGTCGGCATTGACAGTCGATGACGTCTTCCCGAGAAATAACATTTTTGGTTTCTCTAACTCAGCGTTTCGCTGCGATCTCCTTCAGCGGTGTTTGCCGATCCCAGCGAGCGCCATTCTGGTGGACTGGTTCTTAGCGACTCGTGCATGGTTGCTTGGCGCTAAATCATCGTTCGACCGTGCTCCTCGCATGGACTATCGTCAGCACCCGGCGAATACTGCCTGGGTAAGACTTCCATTCTGTTGCGAGCGAATCGTCTCCGATACGGCGTTGGTGAGGCAACATTATCGATTGCTATTGGCCGCGCCCGCTGAAAACTATCTGGAGGATAGGCACGCCAGGGTGAAAGAGTTAGCGCGAGACGTGGAGGAGTTTCACCAGCGAGTCGTCCTTAATCCAGCGAGGCTTAATGAGTACGTGAGAGATCTCAATTCGTTGAATCCGCCATTACTTTGGTGGACCTGCGTCGCCTATCCAGTTTTAAAATATCTGTGGAGAGAGTGAAGATACTCGATATGAAGACAGTCAAGCTTGGAGATATAGAGGTAGGGCCGGGCAGGCCGCCGTATATTATTGCCGAAGTCGGATCGAATCACAATGGCGATATGAATCTCTGCCGTGAGCTGATCGATGCGGCCGCCGCGGCGGGTGCACACGCGGTCAAGTTTCAGTCATGGACCGACACTTCGCTCATAGCGGAAGAGGAATACGCGCGCAATACCGAATATTCCGACAAGAAGAAACACTTTGGCTCCTTGAGGGAGATGGTTTCAGCCTATCAGCTGACAAGTGCTCAACATCATGAGGCCCATGGCTACTGTAAGGCTCGAGGAATTGCTTTTTGCTCAACCCCGTTCTCGAAAGAGGAAGTGGATCTTCTCGACTCGCTGGATGTCCCATTTTTCAAGATTGCATCCATGGACGTGACGCACTTGCCTCTGCTTCGATATGTCGCACGAAAACAGCGGCCGATCCTTATTTCAACAGGCATGGCGACTTTAGGTGAAATCGAAGAGGCAGTAGATACACTCCGGGCCGAAGGAAACGATCAGATTGTTCTCTTGCATTGCGTTTCGATCTATCCGCCGGATTACGAAACAATACATCTCAATAACATGGAGACGCTTTCTCGGTCATTCGATGTACCGGTCGGTTTCAGCGATCACACGTTGGGGACTGCCATTCCACTCGCCGCTATTGCAATTGGCGCTTCCGTGATTGAAAAGCACTTCACGCTTGACCAGGAGATGGCTGGATGGGATCACGCGATATCGGCAAATCCCGATCAATTGAGGACTATCGTCGAAGAAGGAAAGAACATCTTCGCAGCTCTCGGATCCGGTCGCCGTACCGTGAGTACAGCTGAGTTTGAGAAGCGGAAGAAGTTTCGCCGGAGCCTGGTAGCACGGCGCAAGCTGACTGAGGGTCATATGCTCACGGAAGACGATCTCGATGCCAAGCGGCCCGGTACGGGGATCGCCCCTGATGAAATTGCCTATGTCCTCGGCAGGCGTTTGATAGCCGATCTTGATGCCGATGCTGTCCTTCACTGGAAGCACCTGCAATGAGCGGAGAGGACCAGTTACCCCATCTGGCGGTGATCGTTGTCGGAGGGGGCGGTCACGCTAAGGTACTTATTGGGACATTGCTGTTGCAAGCTCGTACGGTTCTTGGATTTTCAGATTTGAATCAGTCCCGGCCTCCGGTATTGGGTGTTGCAAACCTTGGGGATGACACCGTCATCCTGGGTTATGCATTCGACAAGGTGAGGCTGGTGAACGGCGTGGGTTCCATCGATTCGACTGCGCGGCACCGGGCAGTTTTTGAAGGTTTTGTCGAAAAGGGATATTCTTTCGAAAATGTAATTCATCCGTCTGCCGTGGTTTCCTTGGATGTTTACCTTGGAGAGGGAGTCCAGATTATGGCTGGAGCCGTCCTTCAACCGGGGATCCGTTTGGGTGACAATGTAATCGTAAATACCGGGGCCCGCGTGGACCACGACTGTCAGGTTGATTCGCATGCACACATTGCACCGGGAGCCACATTGTCTGGACATATTCACATTGGAAGCGGCGCACACATTGGGACCGGCGCCACCATAATTCAGGGAGTCACAATCGGTGCCGGATGCATTGTCGGCGCCGGCGCAGTTGTTGTCGACGATGTGCCGGAAGGCATAACAGTGGTTGGAGTTCCTGCCAGGCCTGTAAAGGCACGGAATTTGATTCAAGAGTAGAAAATCATATGACGATAAAACCTGTTTATGTCGTGCATTGCATCGACACGGAAGGACCTCTTCACGAGTCGATTGAGGCAACCTTTCAGAGACTGCGCGATATTTTTCACATCGATTTGGAACCGAGCTTAGATCTGTTGAAGCGACTCCAGGCCGGCAAAGTAGCGCTTGGCGGAATAGAAGCCGACGTCCAAAAAGCCATGAGTCCGCATCTTCTCGCCTATAACGATACCTGGGACAAAGTCGATTCGATGCTGGCGACGATCATGGACGACTCTTTCCGCACCGAGATGCGCGACTCTATAGGACGCGGTTGGATTTACAACTGGTTCTGTGTCGACCATGTCGATTACGATATCAATCCGAGACGAAGGGACATCGGATACCACGGTGTATTCGAACATTATCGTGGGATGATACGGGACACTGGGTCAGCTCAGGACGGCTTGCACTTCCACTATCATCCACATTCCTTTCGTAGAGAAGCTCACCGTTGCGCCACACATTGGTGGGCAAATTCGAACAGTCTTCACCAAATTCTGTCTCGCAGGGTTATCGACCATCAATGGTTTCCTGCAGCGCACCGACCAGGTTTCCATGTTATTCGTCCAGAAAGTCATTGGTTCTTAGAGCAGCATATTCCATTCGATTTCTCGAGTCAGGCGATGGCGAGTTCCGAGGCAGATGGAGCCCAGTTTGGGCTGCTCGGTGGCCGCTTCGGAGACTGGCGTCGCGCACCAATAACGTGGGAGCCTTATCACCCATCTGCTGACGACTACCAGATCCCCGGCCACTGTCGTCGATGGATTGCCCGGTGTTTGAATGTGGGAACGCGGTACCGACTTCTTGAGGAGCACGACGTTCGCCAGGCTTTCATCGAGGCTTCCGCGGGAAAGCCTGTGATTCTTGCTGTTACGAATCATGACTTTCGGAATATGGCGCCGGACGTCAACTCAACCCGCGAATTGATTCAGCGTGTGGCCGGGGATTTTCCCGATGTACCCTTTCTGTTTTCTGAAGCCATCACTGCAATGCGATCGGCTTTGGATCTGGCAATTCAGCCACCGTGTGAGCTCGAGTTGACGATTCACCGGGTAGATGACTCAACCCATGTTCTCAATGTGGAATCCAAAACGCCAACATTCGGCCCACAACCTTGGTTGGCCTTGAAGACCCTCGACGGGGGCTATTACTTTGATAACTTCGATATTCAAGTTCCGTTTCACCACTGGCAGTATGTCTTTGATGAGGAAACATTTCCATTATCAGTATTGAGTGCGATCGGAGTGGCTGCGAATAATGCTTTCGGTATTACGACGGTGGCCGTGATGGATGCAGCGACCGGCGAAACCGTCAAGAAGCACTGGAACCTGGCCGAATCAACTGCGATCGGAGCCCGGACAGCAGACAGGAATTTGGAATCAGTGTTGTAATTGAGGCTTACTATAGTTTGCAGGAAGTTTCCCGTCGCAACTTATATCGCACGTTAACTAGTCAACAATTGATATATCTAGGTCACGTATCATGATATCAATCTCTCGCCAAACTCGCCTCGAAAGTGTCGTCGTATCCCCATCGCTTTCAATCGGGGAGGCAATTGCGCGTCTTGACAAGGCGGGAACCGGTGCGGTTGCAGTTTGCGGAGAAAATCAGAAGCTCGTCGGGCTTCTTACCGACGGCGATATCCGTCGCGCGATTCTCAGGTCCGTGACGCTCGACAAGCCTTGCGCTTCCATTTCGAACTCGGAACCTATCGCAGCCCTGGAACCGGTTGATTCGGCCGAGGCGCTCCGATTGATGAATCAACACGACATTCACCAGCTTCCAGTGGTGAACGCAGATGGAATTCTCATTGATTTCCTTTTGCGCCGGGATCTCAGTGAAGAATCCGAATTCGAATCGACGACAGAACGACGCCTCGAATCTGTTGTCATTTCGCCTGATACCACGATTGCTGAGGCCATAGCGCAACTCGACAAGGCGGGGACGGGCGTATTGCTGCTCTGCCAATCCGACCGAATGCTGTGCGGCATAATCACGGATGGCGATATTCGCCGAGCCATCCTGCTTGGAAAGTCCATGGAGGCTCCCTGCTCAACAATCGCAAGCAAGGAGCCGGTTGTCGCGTCGCATTCGATTCCCATGGCGGAGGCACTCCGCCTCATGAATCACCACGACATCAATCAGCTGCCAGTTGTTGACGCAGAAAACCACGTAGTAGAGCTGCTGTTACGCAAAGATCTCGTAACTGATGTGCAACTCGATCTTCCTGCGGTAGTCATGGCGGGGGGGTACGGCAAGCGCTTATTGCCATTGACGGAGAGCTTGCCAAAGCCGATGTTGCCCGTTGGCGACCGACCTCTGTTGGAACTGATCATTCAGCAACTCCGCCGAGCGGGCATCCGCGATGTAAATCTCACCACGCACTACCTTCCGGAGTCTATTCTGAATCACTTCGGGACAGGTAAGGATTTTGGCGTGAGCCTGAATTACTCGAAGGAAGATAATCCGATGGGAACTGCAGGCGGCCTCAAGCTGATGAAGCGGCCCGAGAGTTCCTTCCTTGTTATTAATGGAGACATTCTTACCGGTCTCCCATTCCAGGAGATGTTGATGTATCACCGGAAGCATGGTGCAGACCTCACGGTGGGAGTCCGCAAATACGATATGCAGGTTCCCTTCGGCGTCGTGGAGTGCGACGACGTACGGATTACGGGCATTCGGGAGAAGCCCTCCATGAGTTTTTTCATCAATGCGGGAACTTACCTTCTTGAGCCGTCAGCCTGTGACCATATTCCAGATGGAAGGCGATTCGACATGACCGACTTGATCCAAGAACTGCTCGACGCAGGCAAGACCGTGGTTGCCTTTCCCATCATGGAGTACTGGATTGATGTTGGTCGTCATGAAGACTATCAAAAAGCGCAGGAATTTGCGCTGAAAGGAAGGCTGAAATGAAGATACTTGTTACAGGCGGTGCTGGGTATGTTGGCTCCACGCTTGCTCCCCTGCTGCTAGCGAGCGGGCATCAGGTTCGTGTACTTGACCGCCTCGCCTTCGGCGGCGACCCGCTTCTGGGAATTTGGAGCCATCCGGAGTTTGAGTTTGTCCGCGGAGATATCCGGGATCTTACGACGGTGCGAGAAGCTTTGAAGGGATGCAACGCGGTCGTCCATCTTGCAGCCGTGGTTGGCGATCCCGCCTGCGCTCGCAACCCGGAGCAGGCCAGTGCAACCAACCTTGATGCATCACTCGCTCTCATTGAAGCGAGCCGGCAGGCCGGTATCGAGCGATTTATCTTTGCTTCCACATGCAGCAATTACGGCAAGATGAAGGACTCCAGCCAGTATGTGGATGAGAACTCCGAGTTGAGTCCTGTTTCACTCTATGCCGAAACCAAAGTGGCCGTGGAGAAGGCGCTCTTGGCGAGCCACGACGGCAGCGGTTGGTGTCCAACCCCTTTGCGGTTCGCAACGGTCTACGGGGTTTCGCCGCGAATGCGGTTTGACCTGACGGTGAACGAATTTACCATGGAGTTGATCACAAACAAGCAACTGAAGGTATTTGGCGAGCAGTTCTGGCGGCCCTATGTGCATGTATTCGACGCGGCTCGTGGAATTCGGCTCGTCCTTGAGTCACCGAAGAAATCTGTCGCAGGATGTGTATTCAACGTTGGGGCGACGGACCAGAACTTTCAGAAACAGCAACTAATCGAGTTGATACGTCCCTATGCTCCAGATGCCGTGGTCGAATATGTGCACAAGAATGAGGACCCGCGGGACTACCGTGTTTGCTTCGAGAAGATTTCGAGTCAACTCGGATACAAGACGACACGAACTGTCGCTCAAGGTATCGGAGAAGTGGCTCGATTAGTGGGGGAGAATGTGATTGGAAACTTCGGGGACGCGAGATACCGAAACTAAAAGACCTCATATGCAGTCCCGGCAAGGCGAGATGGGTTCGATGCACAACCTTGCTTATCCGACTAATTCAAAGAAGTTCCTTTGCGTATTACTTTCAGGAATTGCCTAAATGAAAATGACAGAACAACTCGCTCCAGGCGTACCAGCCGCCGCAGGATTTATTCCTCTCATCGTCCCTGAGATTTGCGGCAATGAATGGCTTTATGTCAAGGACTGCCTCGACACGGCGTGGGTTTCCTCCGTGGGCTCTTACGTTGAACGGTTCGAGCAGATGGTAGCGCAACAAGCCGGCACAAAGTATGCCGTTGCCACGGTAAATGGAACGGCAGCTCTCCACGTCGCGCTTCTTGTCGCTGGCGTGCGAGCGGACGAAGAAGTTCTCGTATCGACGCTGACATTTATCGCACCCGTCAATGCCATTCGTTATGTAGGGGCGTGGCCTGTTTTCATTGATGCTGAGCCGCATTATTGGCAGATGGATCCGGCCCGAGTCGTCGAATTCCTTGAGCGTGATTGCCGCTGGACGGAAGGCTCTCTGTACAACCGCCGAACCGGCCGGAAGATCGCGGCTATACTTCCTGTCCACGTACTCGGACATCCTGTCGACTTAGACCCTATTGTTGAAATCGCGAAGAAATACGGATTGAGAGTGATTGAAGATGCGACGGAAGGTCTGGGCGCGACCTATAAAACCCGTAGTCTTGGTTCAATCGGGGACATCGGCTGCTTCAGCTTTAACGGCAATAAAATCATAACGACGGGCGGCGGCGGTATGCTCGTGACCGACAACGAAGAATGGGCGAAACGAGCAAAATACCTCACAACGCAGGCTAAAGATGACCCAATCGAATACATCCATGGAGAAGTTGGTTACAACTATCGTTTGACCAACTTGCTTTCTGCTGTAGGATGCGCGCAGATGGAACAGCTGCCTGCCTTTGTAACAACTAAAAGACGCATCGCCGCTCGCTACAACGAAAACCTCCGCAATGCTCCCGGAATCGCTGAGATGAAGAATGCACCCTGGGCCGAAAGTACATTTTGGATGTACACGATACTCATTGACAAAGATGAGTTCGGTTCAGACTCCCGCCAAGTGATGCGGGATCTGGGTGCGCAGAAGATCCAATGCCGCCCACTATGGCAGCCGATTCATATGTCCCCTGCGTATGTTTCGAAAGATGCTTTGAATCTGCCTATCGCGGAAAGGCTTGCTCGTCAGGCATTGAGTTTGCCTTGTTCAGTGGGGCTCTCTGAATCTGATCAAGATACAGTTATCGCGGCCCTTAAAGGGTGATTCACCGCGGAATGATCAAAACCACGAATGTCAGAGTTTGTTCCGCGGTTCGATCCAACGACAGCGAACATGTGAGATATGATGGAAAGCTCGCTTTGTCCAGTTAGCTCGAGCGCGACCAAGGGGATTCCGATGAATATTGCTGCCTCGGAAAAGGAACATGACGTATGACGCTGGGAGCGATAAACGCGCCAGATAAAGAACACGCTTCGGAACCGCTGCAAGGAAGTGCATTTGCTTTCAGTCGCGGGTCGGACGTCATCTTCGCAGTCGTCATCTGTCTGACGCTGGTTGCAGCAGTATGGTTGCGATGGAGCGGGTTAAATGCGCAGAGTTTCTGGGCTGATGAAGGATTCACAACCTGGTTTTCACAATTTTCTCCCGGCGCACAATGGCGTGTTCTCCGTTGGGACAATTCAGCTCCTCTATTTTACGTGTTGGTGCATTACTGGGTTGCGATGTGGGGGAGTTCAGAAACAGCATTCCGAGCGCTCTCTGCATTATTCAGCACCCTTGCACTCGGTATGTTCTACTTAGTTGCTCGACAGGTATGGCAGAGTCGGTCTTTCATTGTTCTGGGGTTGATGCTGTATTCGTTTTCATTCTTTCAGATTTGGTATGCCAAGGAAGCGAGATGCTACGCCCTATTCGGTTTCCTGCTGCTCACGAGTCTATACTGCATGCTGCTGTGCCTAAAACAACCAAGCGCGCTTCGATTGGTTGGTCTGGTCCTGGCACTTTCAGCAACCCTTTACACTCATAACATTGCGCTGTATTACCTGCCTGGTTTTGTCGCCTTCTGGCTTATCTACCCCTCGGAGATGGAATTCAAGGAGCGCACTAGGAAGGCGATGATCGTTGGCGTGATCGTGTTTCTTTTCTATATCCCATGGTTGCCGATTTTGATCGATCAGATCAGGGCGGTTCATGGGTATTTTTGGGCGCCGAGGCCTTCCGTCACTGATTTCTTTACGACTCTATGTATCTTCAGCGGACTCGATGTCAATGTTCTTAAGGGAGCTCGATATCACCTGCCCGTTCCTTTCCTCTTTGGTTTTTGGTCGTGGGTGCTGATGCTTCTTTTCGTTCTCGCCCTTTGTATGGTTGGGACATGGCGGGGAGTGTGTTCAACGGATCGCCGGAAGTCTCTGGCTTTGCAGGCATACACGTTTCTGCCCATAGTTCTGATGTTTGTATGGAGCCGAGTTTCAACGTCGGTGTACGTAAATCGAAACTTGATTGGCGCATGCGCGCTGCTACCGCTGGTACTGTGCGCCCCCAGCGCGGTTCAGGTCGAAAACCGGAAAAGACTTTTTCAAGTCGTTGCTTGTTCTGTTCTATTGGGCGCGATCATTTCTTTGGGCCTGCATCGTGAGAACAAAGAGGACTGGCGAGGGGTCACCGAGTATCTCGTGAAGCTTCCAGAGCGCCGGCGCCTTGTTGTTGTTTTGCAGCCGTTTTGCCAGATACTCGTGCATTACTATGAGACGGGGTTATTTAGCTCAAGTTCGGAACCAGAAATCACTGGCCTGATCAAGCAGTTCAACGTTCCTCCGCAGGGCCCGGGCATTCTTCCAAACCTTGACACTGCCGATCCAATAGGGATGTTGTCTCAAGCGGTTGATAGCCACACGTACAAGGAAATCGACGTGGCGTTGCAATCTGGCCGGATGCCAGTGAAAGTGCAAGCGATCCCGGAATTTCTACGATCGCATTGCTCCTCCGTTCAGAACGTCGAGTTTGACAGGCTTGCAGTATCGAGATGCCTCCTGACGTCGAACTAACATCGATTCGATAGTGGAAATTCAGGATATAGAAAGTGAGATGAGGTTGTCTTCGGCCAAACTAACTTACACGGGCGCTGATCTCGTAGACGGATTGAGACGGACGGGAATTCGTTTGGGAGATATTGTTTTTTGTCAGATATCTCACGATACTCTCGGTTCGGCTGCGTGCGGCCCATCCCCAGAAGCTCAGTACGATCTCCTTATCTCATCCCTGCGTGAAGCCATTGGCCCCGATGGCACGCTTCTCTTGCCCTCGTTCTCGCTCTCATTTGAGAGGAATGAAGATTATGATGTGGAACATACCCCAAGCGTTCCGGGGATATGGAGCGATTCTGGCGGTTTTCTAGAGTGCTTTCGCAATCTCCCTGGAGTCATAAGGTCTGACGACCCGAACCGTTCGGTCACCGCCTTGGGACCTATGGCAGAGAAGCTGCTGACCGGACTGCCCAATTCAAGCTATGGAAGGGATTGCGTACATGACCGCCTTTTGAAGGCTGGCGGTAAGGTGTGCGGCATTGGAGTAGGTCTCGCGCAGGTGGAGTTCCTCCATTTTATTGAGGAAGAGATGGCGGTACCCTTCAGATACAAAAAGCTCTTCACCGGTAGGATCTGTCAGAACGGGAAAGCAAAGAAACATGGCTGGATTACAAGCGTACCTATTCAGGCAGAAAACGCCATTTCGGACGGCTCACGGTTGGAACAGGTCGCTCAATCGGAAGAGCAGTATCATGTCGCAAATGTCGGGGCTGGCGAAGTCTTTTCTATTGAGTGCGCCCGGTTTTATGCATTGAGCAGGCGCGAGATCGCTCAAGATCCGTGGATTAGCGCGCGGGGACCGGCATGCGATCCAATCGAGCTCGAGAATGAGCGAACAAACGCTAACCTTGCCCGAATTGAGCTCTCGCCCGATGCTTCGACGGAGAACCTGATTTCCGCACTGTGGAAGCTGCCGCGCGACATAGTCTCCGATGGCTATGATATGGCACTGGAGGCGCTATCCACCCAGGTGCCAATGACAATCCACGGATATCCCACCGGCACTGAATGCTGGACGTGGCTGGTGCCGGAAAAATGGACCTGTCACGAAGCGTGGCTCGAGACGCTGGATGGTCGTCGCGTTTTCTCCTACGCGGACAGTCCATTGCATGTGGTTTCCTATTCTTTGCCTATCGACCGCGAAGTTTCTCGTCGGGAGCTGTTTGAACACCTGCACGTTCATCCTCTTCTACCGGATGCCGTCCCTTTCATTTTCAAATACTATGAGCGGGATTGGGGTTTGTGCTGTAGCCAGAGCTTGAAGAATTCCCTCCAAGACGATAGATATCGCGTTGTAATTAAGTCAGAATTTAGTTTCGGGACGCTCAAGGTTGGAGAGGTCGTAGTTCAAGGAAGGGAAAGCAAGTCATTTGTTCTTTGTGCGCATCTCTGCCACCCAGCGATGGTAAACGATGATTTGTCGGGAGTCGTGGCGGGGATTAAGGTAATGCAAGAATTGCTGAAGCGCAGGAATCTTAAGTACACTTACCGGTTTCTCATCTTGCCGGAAACGATCGGATCGGTGGCCTATCTGAGTCATAATGAGGATCTTATTCCGAAGATGATAGGTGGACTTTTCCTTGAGATGTTGGCCTTGGACAATCCCCATGCCTTGCAGCTTTCCTTTGCCAGTGATTCAAGAATCGATCGATGCCTCGGAAAAGTTCTGCTCGATTCGGACCCGGAGGGATGGACTGGGCCGTTTCGCACGGTAGTTGGGAACGACGAGCGCCAATTCAATGCTCCGGGGGTGCGGGTACCGATGCTCTCGCTATCTCGAGTGACGCGCACCAGAACTGGGGGATGGCCCTACTACCCCGAATATCATTCGAGCTTCGATACGCCTGAGCTCGCTTCTTTTACCCGACTTGAGGAGTCGGTGGAGCTGGTTTTAAAAATGATCGAAGCGATCGAAAGCGATCATGTTCCGGTAAATCGCTATAGTGGCGAAGTCTTCTGCTCAAGGTACGGTTTGAATATTGATGCGTACGCCAATCCAGAAGGCAATCGAGCGCTTTTCGATATCATTTTTCAAATTGATGGAACGAAGTCGGTGGCGGAGATTGCCGGTGCTTGCGGAATTTCTGTCGAGTCTGCCTTGGGCGTTGTGGAGGCATTGCGCCAACATGGGCTCGTCGATTAACCGCTTGTAGATAACTATGCGAAGGAAAGAGAAAACGCCCTTGTCTGTCGTCGCCACGCTTCTCCGCCACTGGACGGATTCCGCGAATGTCTAATCTGATGAAGAAATCATGGATGGATTATGTTCATGTCAGGATGTGGAGTCCAACTGTTCTACTTTTCACTGCTGCACTGTTGTTAGGGTTGGTCCAGGCTTGGACTAATCGTTTTTATATGGGAAATGATGGTGTGTCCTATCTGGACATGTCGGATGCCTACTTACACGGGGATTGGCATACAGCGCTCAATGGTTCTTGGAATCCCTTGTATGCATGGCTCATAGGCGTTGCATTCGCGATCTTTCGGCCGTCTGCATATTGGGAATACCCGGTGGTTCAGCTGCTCAACTTCATGGTGTATGCCGTCACACTGACCAGCTTCGAGTACTTTCTACGGGGATGGTTGAAGTTGCATCATGGGTTTGGGAATGAAGCAGCGATTCGAGTAATCGCATACGGGTTATTCGTATGGTCCTCTCTTATTTTGATTGGAGTGTGGACCGCAAACGCCGATATGCTTGTCGCGGCGAGTCTCTACGCCACGTTGGGACTTTTGATCCGCGCTCATCGGGCCGAGACCGTGTCGGCACTAACCCCGGTGTTTCTCGGCATAACGTTGGCAGCCGGCTACTATAGCAAAGCGGTGATGTTCCCGGTCAGCTTAGTGCTTTTGATCATCGCTTGGGTCATACTTCGCTGGCGAGGCGCCGTTACAGCCGCCTTTGTATTTGCCCTGCTCGCCGCGCCCTTGATCGCTGGCCTTTCTAAAGTTACCGGTCACCTAACAATTGGCGATACGGGTCGAGTGAATTACGCGTGGTACGTTGATGGAATACCATTTAGATATTGGCAAGGTGGGCCGGCGCGTGCAGGGAAGCCGCTCCATCCTCCCAAGATAGAACTCGATTCACCCAGGGTTTACGGCTTTGAAAGCGCATTTCCACAGGCCACTTATCCTCTTTGGTACGACTTCGCCTATTGGTATCAAGGCGTACGCACATGGTTCGCGCCGCGCCGTGAGGCCGGCGTAATCCGAAGCAATCTGGAGTGGACTCTTGAACTTTTTGTTAAGCAAGGAGCGGGCTTCTTGTTGGGCTGGGTAATCTGTTTCATACTTTCAAGGAGAAAAACGTCCGTTTTTAAGAATGCCGCGGCCATGTGGCCGGCGTGGGTGGCGAGCATTGCTGCGATCCTCCTTTACTGCGCGGTACATATCGAGGCGAGATATATTGGTACTTTCGCGGTGCTGCTAATGCTTACCGCGTTTTCGGCCGTCGACATCAAGAACAAGCGGTTGGCGACGGGTATTACGCTGGTCGGGTTGCTTTGTGCAATTTCGCTTGCAGCTGGCCCAACGGCGGGCGCGCACTATCTGCCTTGGGGCAACATGTCGAGCAATGATTCGTGGCAGGTGGCATCGGGTTTGCAAGAAATGGGTCTGCATGCGAACGACAAAGTCGCTTCGGTGTGCTACTCCAACCGCGCGAACGTGCTTTGGGCCCGCTTGGCGAGAGCGCATATTGCGGCCGAGACGGATTGGGATGTAGATTTCTGGCGCCTGAGTGAAAGCAATCAGCGGCGCGTCTTAAACACACTCGCGCAAAGCGGAGCATTGATGGCTGTTTCGGATGTTACCCCGCCTGATCCCGTGCACGCGGTGGGCTGGCACCAAGTGGGCAAAACTAAGTATTATGCCTATTCTTTTTTGCCGGATGTTAGAGCCATGAAAGAATAGTGCATAATTCGTATCCGATTCATTGTGAACCGAAGCGCTGAACGATGACTCCCACCGCGGCGCTGAGTGAACCACCTTCCCCCAAGTTCCACCTTAGCTCTGAGATTCCGAAATGAGTGAAATGCGTGTTATTGTTGCCACCGGGTTGAACTCCGGCGAAGCTGAATACAAGAACATGGGAGACGTCGCCATGTTGCAGGTCGCGGTCTCGCGGCTTTTCAACCTGTGGCCGGACGCTCATATTGAGGTCCTCACCGATTCGGAATCGAACCTGGCCAAGTACTGTCCAGGAGCTTCGCCGCTGCCTCGACCTGATTGTGCTTGTTGGCTAAGCGATCATTTTTTCTCGGGGAGATTTCAGCGGTTCCTGCCAAAGAAGGTTGTCGCTCAGCTCAACACGCTGAAACGGACAACTGGATTTTACTGGCCGTCGTTCATGGAGTTTGCGGCCATTCTAAGATTGAGATTTAAGGATTCAAACGGAGTTAGAAAGAAATACGATGCTTTTGTGACAGCCATCAATGACTGCGACCTGGTCGTTGTTTGTGGCTCCGGTGGCTTTGCCGACAGCTGCCGACAATGGAATCTTTATATCCTTGGAGTTATGGCGGCAGCGCTCAGACGCGACAAGGTCGTGGCAATGTTTGGCCAAGGGATTGGGCCGCTCGCCGACCCATTGGTGCTATCGTGGGCGAAGCAAGTTCTTCCCAAAGTTACGCTTATCGGATTACGCGGGACCCGCGGCGGTAAGGATCTTCTTGAACAGACCGGAGTCAGCCCTTCGTCGATTGTGACCACTGGAGACGAGGCTATTGAACTTTCCAATGCAATTCGTTCGACAGATCCGGGCACTGCGATTGGTGTGAATTTGCGGGTCGCATCTTACTCCGGCGTTGAAGAGCATACAACTAAAGTTGTAGGTTCCGTCTTACGCGAGTTTGCAAGGCAGCATCACGTGGGTATTCTGCCGATTCCGATTGCAACTCATGATTATGCAGATGATCGCAAAACCGTTCAGCAGCTTCTTGCCGGATTCGACAACGAATCGGATGGGGGCTCAACCCTGGACACTCCTCAGAAACTGATAGAACAGACAGCGCGCTGCAGGATAGTCGTGACGGGAGCCTACCACGCCGCAGTTTTCGCTCTCGCTCAGGGAATACCGGCCATATGTTTGAGCAACTCGCCCTACTATCTTGCGAAGTTTGAAGGTCTGGAGGATCTCTTTGATGTTGGCTGCACGACCATTGCTTTAGATGATCCACAGTTGACGACTAAGTTAACAGCCGCGATGGAAAAAGCATGGAATTCCGTTGATCATGTGCGGTTACCGCTTCTCCGTGCGGCTGCGACCCAGATCGAAAGAGGGCGCTCCGCATATCGACATATCAGAAGCCTCTTAGACCCAAGTAACATTCTCAGCGAAAAATATTCTGGAACCGAGACAGAACCGACTAGAATTTAGAGAAAACTTGGTTGTTGATTGTGTGTGGGGCGACCAACTTGCGGTCCATATATACGCACTTTTCACGGTACGAAGATCGCGGGCGAAAGAGTCTGAAGGATGACACGAATTCTTATATTTTCTCCGTATGCACTGTGGAGTATTCACACAATATACGAGAGGACTATCGCGGAGGCCTGCCGGGTTCGCGGTGCCGAGTTGGAGTACATCCTGTGTGATGGATTGTTGCCTGAATGCGATCTCCACTGGGATTCTAAGGCGAACTCACCGCGGCCGTTTGACCTTTGTCAGCGCTGCCAGGGAATGGCGAAACAAGATGTCGAGGACCATGGCTTTGCTTTCCGCCGGCTGGGCGAATTCGTTAGTCAGGCTGAAAGAGACGCAATATTCTCATGGGCACAAGGAACAATCCCGCCGGAATTCCGAAGTGCTTCGTTCGAGGATGTGCCTGTCGGACAATGGGTCCTGTCATCCGTCATTTCGTACTTTCGTCAGTACCCACCCGACTTGAGCGACTGGCACGTTGCCAGTGTGTACAGAGGTTTTCTCTACAGTGCGGCGATTGTAGTAACTGGATTGAGGAATTATCTTGACGCTAATGAAGTTGATTCGGCGCTTTTATTCAACGGGCGCCAGTCGGTTACGCGAATAGCGCTCGAATTGTTCAGGCAACGCGGCATTCGCGTGTTGACGCATGAGCGCGCTGAATACAACCGCGGCCACATCAATGTGAAGCCCAACGCTCATTGCATGAGCCTGAGCCCTTTCCAGGCGTTCTGGGGTGAATGGGCGCAAGTGCCGCTGAAGCATGAAGCTCTTGAGGCTGCGCAAAAATGGTTGATCGATCGGCAAACCGGCACAAATCTAGCATGGATTCCATTTAATCGCTCCTCTGAACGCGATCCGTCGCTTCGAGCCAAGATGGGCGCCAGTCCCGGCAAGCGCCTTTGGGTTCTATTTACCTCCTCGACCGATGAGACTGCGGGGGACCCGGACTTGAAGGGTCCTTTCGACTCCCAGCACGAGTGGGTTCGCGAGGTGGTGCAATGGGTCGCAACACGAGATGACGTTCAGCTGGTAATTAAGGTGCATCCGAACCTGGGCGGCAATGTTTATATAGGCAAAGCAACGGATGAATTGCGGCAATATCAAGAGATGAAGTTGGCCGCGTTACCTAACATTACAGTTGTGCTGCCGGAGGATACGGTGAATGTATACGCGTTGGCGGAGGAGGCCGACGTTGGACTTACATTTGGGTCGATCATTGGACTCGAGATGGCTATGCTGGGAAAACCGGTACTCCTGGCGTCGCGGGCAATCTACGAGAACTGTTCAAAGATTCTAGCTGTGCGGTCAAAAGAATCGCTAGCTGCGAAGTTGGAGAAATGTCTACATGTTTCGACCGACCGGGAGATTCAGCGGGAAGCATTTCGGCTTGCCTATTATTACATTTGCGAATTTGAACTCCCATTTCCGGCAATTACTGTGCACGACATCTTTGACGCGAGGCCGAATTACACGAGCCCGGAAGACCTTGCTCCAGGGAAGGACGCGTCGCTGGACCGCATATGCAGTTGTCTTATCGACGGAAAGCCCCTTTTTGATTCCCCAACCGCCGAACAGCTCGCACGTGATACGGCTGATGAAGATGCTTTCTTTGACCGATTGGCCAACCCATCGAAACCCATCGAGTCTCCTGCCCGTGACCGCAAGAGCAGAATGCAATCGCTGGCAGAGTCAACCAAGACACTGCTGCGGCGTCTGCCGTTCGGTACTGGGAGGGTCCTTATGAATCTGGGGAGTCCAACGTGGCGTGCCTATATGAAGACACTGGAAACTGAAAGCGCTGAAGGGGCTCATCGCCGGAATTGAAAAGGGAAATCATAGTGCCGTGGAGTACCCAGGACAAGCAACAAATCGAGTTTGTGAACTAGATCGTTATAGGCTGGGGACGCATCGGAGATAGGCATTGAACGAATCCAGGATGAACATGCAGCAAAAAAATGGGACGACGATGGTAGTCGATGAAGCCGACCGCACGCCTGGAATAGTTCGTGAAAGCGATGTGCGCCCGACTGTAATCATCACGGGTCCGCCTTGGCCACGTAGTGGCACGGCGCGGGTAATGCAGAATCAGATCGACTACTATCGGGCTCGCGGATATATGACTGTATTCATCTGCGTGCCAATTCATTGCTCCTATACGGAAAGTCATTCGGATTGGGATGATATCAAGATTGGCATTGAGGAACTAGGCGCCGATCGGACCTTTTTTGCTACAATCGACAGCCACCGTTTCCTCACCGGCAAGTATATGGCGTGGATTCAGCACGCATTCCATGGTACGGCCCTTGATTGGATCGTGTTTACGGCAAAGTCAGCGCAATTGACGGACGAAGCCCTCCGGCTCATTCGTCAACAAAACGTGGTACTCATGCATGTAAATCACGTTTTTACCGTAGGCTTCGCGCAGCATCTACTTCGAAGAACAGTTCGAGCTAATGGCCATGTGCCGATGATCCTTGACACTCATGACATCCAATCGAACGCGTTGGAAGATCGAGGCGAGATAAACCCCTGGACGCATCGTCGCGATGGTCTCGATCATCTACTCAGTTCCGAGATGGCATATCTCAACAAGGCGAATGTACTCGTCCATGTCTCGGTCGACGATTTCAATTTCTTTAATAGGCGCCTGCCACACAAAAAGCATGTGCTCGCCTTGCCGACCATAAAAGAAACTTCGGTTTTCTGCTTAGATGTGGCATGTCAATCCTCGATCGAACCGATCGACCTGCTGTTTGTCGGTCACGGTACGACCCCCAACGCTGCTGGTCTTGAATGGTTTTTCGAGCAGGTTTGGCCATTGATCGAGCATCGCGGATACCGTATCAAGATTGTTGGTGGGATAGAAGCGTGGGTGCGCAGAGAACTGCCAGCACTCTATCAAAGATTTAGCTCTTACTTCGTTGGCGCGATAGCTGACCTCGATCCGGCCTACCGCGCCGCGCGCTGCGTCTTTGCGCCCATGGTATCCGGTACTGGCATCTCCATTAAAACCATTGAGGCGCTTGCACTCGGCAAGCCCTTCGTTGGTACTTCCAAAGCCTATCGAGGCATGCCGATGGACCTCATCGAACAGGCTGGGTTGCGAGCCCACGATACCCCGCAAGAGTTTGCCGATGCCATTTCGCATGCTCTTTCGTCCGAGCATCTCGCAGCGACAGCGAGTCGTACGGCCTACGTCAGGCTTTTTTCTAATCAAGCATCTTTTTCTTCGCGAGACGAGGCGCTTAAGATCGCGACCTCAAAGCAAGACACGCACTAGTTCTATTTGCGAAAGGACAGGAAGTTCTTGTAACTCATTTATCGCATGAACGAGCGAGATCCCCATTATGGAAAGTGGAACTTCGTCGCGGATAATCACTGACAGAGGAAGAGATATCCAAGTTATCACTGGAGTATCATGAAGATCACGGTAATATTATGCACATATAACCGATGCCAGAGCCTTGCCAAGGCTCTGGAGAGCGTCGCGGCTTCCGAGTTTAAGGAGACTGTGGCATGGGAAGTATTGGTTATAGATAATAACTCGAAAGACCAGACTCGTGAGGTCGTTGAGAGCTTTTGTCAAAGATACCCCGGTCGCTTTCGTTACCAAATGGAGGCGAGACAAGGGAAATCATTTGCGCTCAACACGGGCATCCGTGAAGCGAAGGGATCGATTCTTGCATTTATGGATGATGATGTGATTGTCGCGCCAACGTGGCTGCACAATCTCACGGCCCCTCTCGATTCAAGCGAATGGGCGGGCACCGGGGGACGCATTCTCGCGCAAAAGATGTTTTCGGTGCCCGAATGGTTGAGCTTGGAAGGCCAATACTCTTTGGGAGGCATGCTTGCACTCTTCGATCTGGGCGAACGCGCAGAAGAGCTGAAATGCCCTCCCTATGGCACAAATATGGCATTTCACAAATCGGTATTCGAGAAGTACGGCGGATTTCGGACCGATCTAGGCCCGGCACCTGGAAGCGAGATTCGTCACGAAGACACGGAGTTTGGCAACCGCCTCTTTGCCGCTGGGGAGCACCTGTGGTACGACCCGTCAGCCGTTGTGTACCACGCTGTGCCGGAGAATCGACTCACCAAACAATTCTTTCTGCGATTCTGGTTCGACTATGGGCGGGCGCATATTCGAGAGAATGCCAATCGAGCCGATATCTGGGGACTTCCACGTTGGTGCTTCTCGATCCCGATGATACTTATGATTCCGTTGCCGATAAAAACAACGATGTGGCTGCTGCAGCGGGAACCAAAGCAGAGATTTTTCTTCAAGGGTGCGGTCTGGATGATGATGGGGCAGATTGTGGAGCTTCCTCGGATTTGGTTTGAGGAAAAGAGGCGGAAAAACACCGCGTCGGTTCAGAGTGGGAAAGTGGAACGCCAAAATGTAACGCCAGTATAGCTAAGATCGATTCTGCGGAGAGCTCACGACGAAGCAAGGGAATGTAATGAAGGTGACAGTCATATTGTGTACTTACAACCGCTGCCAGAGCCTTTCCAAAGCTTTGGAGAGCGTCGCGGCATCGATACTTCCCGAATCAGTCGAGTGGGAAGTACTGGTCGTTGATAATAACTCTAAGGATCAGACCCGCGCGGTTGTCGAGGACTCTTGCCGTAGATACCCAGGTCGGTTTCGCTATAGGTTTGAGTCGAAGCAAGGTAAATCCTATGCGTTGAACACGGCGATCCAAGAGGCAAATGGAGACATATTGGCCTTTATGGATGACGATGTAATCGTAGATCCGGCTTGGCTACGAAATGTGACATCTGCCTTGGCGTCAGGGCAATGGGCAGGCGTGGGCGGGCGCATTCGTTCACAGCAAACGATCGACGCACCCTCCTGGCTCTCTCTCGATGGTCCTGAATCATTGGACGGGATGCTCGCGCTATTCGATTTGGGAGACCAAGGGTGCCAACTCGATCGCCCGCCATTCGGCACGAATATGGCATTTCCTAAAGCCATCTTTGATAAGTATGGCAGTTTCCGAACAGACTTGGGACCGTGCCCTGGGAGCGAAATACGAAACGAGGACACCGAGTTTGGCCGCCGATTAATGTCTGCCGGTGAAAAGTTGTGGTACGAACCTTCGGCCGTTGTCTTTCACGCGATTCCGGAAAATAGGCTCTCCAAAGAATACTTCCTCAAATTTTGGTATGACCATGGCAGAGCGCTAGCCAGGGAAAGGAAACCTCGACCTGACATTCTCGGGATTCCGAGACAATACCTTATGATCTCGAAGACCGGCGGTGTTCTGCTTTTGAGGCGACTGTTTCAATGGTTTCTTACATTCGATGAAAAGCGGAAATTTTACCAGAAAGGCATGGTCTGGTCGACTCTCGGCCAGCTCGCGGAGCTCCATAAACAGCTGTTAGAGAAGCGAAACTGATAATGATTCTAGAGCCAGCCTGGTTGTTAGCAATTGCGAACGTATGAGACCGACCAAGAAAGCTTTTTACGAAGCATGAAGATCTCCGTCATATTGTGTACCTACAACAGAGCTCGAGGTTTGCCTAAGGCCCTAGAGAGCGTCGCATTGTCGATGGTTCCAGATTTTGTCGATTGGGAAGTCCTGATAGTAGATAACAACTCGAGCGATCAGACTCGCCAGGTCGCAGGGGAATACTGTCATCGGTTCCCATCGCGCTTCCGCTATATTTTTGAATCGCGGCAGGGGAAGTCAATCGCATTGAACACGGGAATACATGCCTCGAATGCGGAGATATTGGCGTTCATGGATGACGACGTCGAGGTTGATCACGCATGGCTTTATAGCCTGACTAAACCGTTAATGAACGAGACATGGTCAGGTGTCGGCGGGCGAATTCTTTCGGAACCCGGCTTCGTTCCTCCGAAGTGGATGGAGACGACAAGCCGATATGCGCTTGCGCCCCTTGCGGTTTTTGACCGTGGCACTGAAGCTGGGAAGCTGAGCGAGGCGCCATTCGGGACGAACATGGCATTTCGGAAAGAGATGTTTTCGAAACATGGCGGTTTTCGGACGGATCTTGGACCGCAGCCGGGTTCCGAAATTCGAAGTGAGGATACGGAATTCGGGGAACGTTTGCTAGTTCGCGGTGAGCGTTTTTTTTACGAGCCTTCTGCGATTGTCTACCATAGTGTGCCGCGAGAACGAATTCGAAAGCCATACTTCCTTAGATGGTGGTATGACAAAGCACGAGCCGAAACTAGACAAGACGGAATCCCACGCGACACGAAATGGTATATCTTGGGAGTTCCCCTCTACTTGTTTCGTAGGCTGTGTGTTTGGACTTTCCTATGGTGGTTCGCCTTCAATCCCGGAAAACGGTTTTCCTGCAAACTGAACGTCTGGCGAATTGCGGGAGTCGTCAAGGAGTGTCACGCCCTCTCCGTACAAGGATCGCGAGACAAAAATGGGATCGCGCAAGATATTGGAGCATCTCCGGCGAATCCCTCGAAATAAACTGTGCGGTTTGTTCCTGGACGATACATAACGTATCTGGAAGGTTTGGCTGGTGATTAAAAAGAAGTCAGCACTGAGACGGACATTAAATCGTGTTTTAGGGATGCTTGCAAGGTTTCTTCCGGGCGCAACCAGTTTGCGTCCATTCATTCACAAACTCCGTGGGGTTCGGATTAGTGGGCGTGTGTTTATTGGGGACGATGTTTACGTAGAAAATGAGTATCCAGAATGTATCGAACTTTGCGACGGAGCGCAGATTTGTCTTCGTTCAACTCTCATAGCGCATACAAGAGGCCCAGGACGGATCGTAGTCGGTAGAAATGCGTTTCTCGGCGCGAATTGCGTTGTAACAGCTCCTGTAGGAAAAACGCTTACGATTGGAGAAGGTTCTGTAGTTACGGCTTGCTCAGTAATTGCCTCGAATGTTCCTGCTTTCACTATGGTCGGGATCGAAAAGGCAAAGCGGCTTGCTGAGGTGACTGTGCCACTAGCGATGGATACACCGTATGAGAGCTTTGTTGCAGGGCTCAGGCCGCTGAAGCCGCGGTAAGCAATTTCTTACCTTATGATAGTGATCGTACTTCTTATCATTCTAGCCATGCTTGTTGCTTCTGTCCGTCCCAGAATTGCGGCAACGCATAAGCTTAAGATGGAAACAAACTCTAATGTGTAGCCTTCTGATCATCGTGTCACTTGCGGCAACGACAAGCCAAGACTCACAACTTCAAAAGTTTGCTGAATGGATGGGCGTCGGGACGGGGAATATTGTCCTGGACGCGAGCGCAGGTCTGTTGGCACAGCTTGAGCATGAGTTAACGGCTGGATGCCGCTTGGCGATGACTGCGGACACACTGGCCGCAATCTATCGTGCGTCGTCCGATCCCAAGCCGCTTGGACGCATGATTGAAGAAAAGTGTGCGACGCTTCTCGTGATTGGCTGGAATGAAGCGTCGGGACATGACTCTGCCCTCTCATGGCTCACGAAGGGGCAAGTTAACCGGGTAAGTTCGTCGATCGAGCCATCGAAAGCTGAAATTGTCTTCCATTTTCCTTCAGCGGGACGTGCGTGGAGCCGACAATTCGCCAGTCTGAACCTTTCGGCCAGCCGGGAAACGGCTCACCCGACCTTTGAGTTGAGCGCCGATGCTTCGGAAACTACAACCATCCTCCTTGCGAGTGGCAAGCCGGCCTTCCTTCACATCGGCTGGCCAAAATGCTGTCAGATTTTTCTGATCAGCGGGTCCGGAACACCCGACATTGACCAACCGCTTTCTCGCGAAAAGGGGATTGAAGAAACTTACGATCGAATTATTCCATTCCTGATTTTTGTTCGGGGCAGTTTTGGGGACTTCTCCTGGCACGGGATTCAGAACACCGCTCGATTTATCATCGACGATCCGCTGCTTGCGGACACCTATGGCTGCCTCCACTACAGTAGCTTGTTTGATTCGATGCAGCGCCACAAATTTGGCACGACGATCGCATTTATTCCATGGAATTATCGACGCACTTCCAGGCGCTGGGCAGAAAGTTTCCTCGAGAAACAAGTCAATCTTTCGATTTGTATTCACGGCTGTGACCATACGAACAGGGAGTTCGGCAGCCAAGATGCAGAAACGCTAGCCCACCAAGCCGGCGTGTCTGTGGCCAGGATGGAGAGGCACGAAGAGCGCACACGTTTGCCATTCGAACGAGTGATGGTATTTCCGCAGGGATATTTTTCCAAGGCCGCAATTCACGCATTGCGCCGCAACAAGTATCTCGCTGCCGTGAATACATCGTGCTTTCCGATAGATGGCAGTTCGGGCGAATTAAGGATGGGGGATTTTCTTAGACCTGCGATCACGCGGTTCGATGGTTTTCCGATTTTCCGGAGGCACTACCCTCGAAGACTGATTGACATTGCTTTTGACCTGTTTCTTGGAAAGCCCGCATTTATTGTCGAACATCATCCCTACCTTGGCGACGGGTGCTTGAAACTTGAAAGCTTTGTAGAAGACCTTCAGAAAGTCGAGCCGGACTTAACGTGGCCGACACTGTCGTCGCAGATAGAGAAAAGCTGCTTGATGCGCCGGTGTGGCGATGGGTCTTATGCGGTCAAGTTTGTTACGGGGAAATTCGTACTGCGCAATGATCAGAAGACTCGAACTCACTTTGTACTCGAGAAAGATGAGCCCGGAGAGTCGATCATTGGCTCCGTTCTCGTCGACGGAAAAGCCATGCCGTTTTCATTTCGGCAGAACGGCATACAATTCGAAGTTGAGTTGGATGCGGGTCAAGCAGGGCGAATTGAAATCGTGGACGAGCCGAGGGAGTCTTTGCCAATCAAGCGCCTCGGCGTGGGGTACAGTTTTGGCGTCTTCGTGCGCCGTGAGCTTTCTGAGTTCAGGGACAACGCACTGTCAAAACATCCGGCAATCCTCAAAAGAGCGAAGAAGATTGCCGATCGGCTTAGGGTAACCGGAGATCGTAAGCGCAGGCAAAGCTGATAGCTGGATTGAGCTACGGTAACCGACGATCGGTCCGCATGGACGATTCTGATCGCTAGGCGCATGAATTCTTGTTTGGTGTTGAAGGGTCAGGAGGATGGTAGGAATGGATGAGGCGCAGATCTATGCACGTCTCGCGGAGATTGTCGCCGAGGTGTTTGATCAGGATGTCGTACCACTTACTTCTGACCTTCGTGTCGAAGATATGGATGGCTGGGACAGCCTTTCGCATGTCCGGTTCATTCTCACGATTGAGAAATCCTTCAAAATCAAGTTTCTTACCTCTGAAATAGGAACCCTTGAGACTGTCGGGGACCTGGTTGCGGCGATCAAGTCGCGAGTCTAAAGTAGGGAGTAACAGATTGGCTGGCATGATGGAATATTTCAAAAGATGATCTACCTATGAACCCGCTTTACGTAGAGTTACAGTGGTTGCCGCGGGCGCCGAAGGACTTTTCCGATCGGCTGAAAGCGCTTGGCGGCGAAGGTCGGTCCCTCGGTCGAGAATTAAAGGCACTTGCTTCGTACGCACTGGATTTGAATCAATTAACGAGGGTGGCCAAGGTTTTGAAAAAGGCACGGACGGAGGGGGAATCCCTCGATCCGCTCTCGCCTTTCCGCCTTGCAATTTTAGGCGGATCGACGATCGATCTTGTGGTGCCGGCTTTGACGGCGAGCGCTACACGATACGGAATTTCCCTTGAAATCATCCAGCCATCCTTCGACCAGGTAGCTCAGGAAGCATTGACTCCGGACTCGAAGGTTAACCGTTCGAAGCCGGATGCAGTTCTGATCGCGCTCGATTATCGAGCACTGCCGCTGAAGCTTTCATTCGGAGACACAGAAGCGTCGAATGCGACTGTTCGGGGTGCGATCGCATTTCTTCGATCTATTCAAACCGGCATAAAGACTAATTCCGGGTCGCTCTGCATCTTTCAAACATTCGCTCCACCCGTGGAATCGCTCTTTGGCAGCTTGGATCGCGGGCTCAAGGGCTCGCTGAGAAATCTCATCGATGAAGTGAATCGAGAACTTGCGCAGCTCGTTGTTGGTTCCGGGGACGCATTGCTGGATGTCGCTGCTCTGGCGGAAACCGTTGGCCTTGCCGACTGGCATAACCCACAATTGTGGAACCTGGCCAAGCTTTCTTTTTCGGACGAACTCATTCCTCTTTATAGCGATCATGTGGCGCGAACCGTTGCAGCGATTCGCGGCAAGAGCCGGAAAGCGCTTATTCTCGATCTCGACAATACGGTGTGGGGCGGAGTCATTGGCGATGACGGGCTGGAGGGAATCCAAATCGCGCAGGGCGATGCACGTGGAGAGGCGCACCTTGCCGTGCAGAGACTCGCCTTGGATCTTCGCCAGCGTGGAATAGTTCTTGCCGTTTCGTCGAAGAACACGGATGAAATTGCACGCGTCCCTTTCGAAAGGCATCCGGAGATGTTGCTGAAGATGGATCACTTTGCTGTATTTCAGGCCAACTGGAACGACAAAGCGACAAATATTCAAGCGATTGCAGAAGAACTGTCGCTTGGGTTGGATGCATTGGTGCTGCTGGATGACAATCCCGTCGAACGGGGATTGGTGCGCCAGCTGCTCCCGGAAGTGGCCGTGCCGGAGCTGCCGGAGGAACCAGCGTTCTACGCGAGAACACTGGCGGCCGCTGGATATTTTGAGGCGGTGACGTTTGCCTCGGAGGATCTGCAACGCGCGGAGTTTTATCAGACCAATGCGAAGCGCGCACAATTATTGAATCAGGTCGACGGGGTGGATGCCTATCTTTCATCCCTGGATATGACGATTTCATTTCGTCCATTCGATAACATCGGGAAGACACGGATCGTTCAACTGATCAATAAGTCAAACCAATACAACCTGACAACCCGTCGATATACGGAACCGGAGGTCGCAGAGGCTCAAAACAATCCTGAAGTGTTCACATTGCAAGTGCGTCTCTCCGATGTTTTTGGCGACAACGGGATGATCAGCGTCGTCATCTGCCGGAGGGGCGCAGCGGACGAGTGGGAGATCGATACCTGGTTGATGAGCTGCAGAGTCCTGGGACGCAAAGTTGAGAACGCGGTGCTCGATCATATTGTGGAACATGCGCGCGCGGCGGGCATTCGGAAATTGGTAGGGATCTATCGGCCAACCGATCGCAACAAACTTGTAGCGGATCACTACGCGAAACTCCGATTCGCGAAGACAGATGAGGACGAACTCGGGGCGTCCCGATGGGAGCTTTGGATCGAGGATGCGCAGCCTACTGCCGTGCCGATGAAGGTTATCTCTGAAGGGTTCCGATCTCTTACTAGAGATTGCTCCGAAGCGGATGCTCAACAGCGTGCGTCTTGATCGATTAAGAGGACAATGAAAGTAGCAATTATCGGCGGCGGAATCGTTGGGCTGGCAACTGGATACCAACTGCTGCAGCGTTTCCCGGGGACTGAATTGCTCGTTCTTGAAAAAGAAAGCGGCCCTGGACGTCACCAAACCGGAAACAACAGCGGCGTCTTGCACTGTGGACTGTACTACAAACCAGGTTCTACCAAAGCTCGATTAGCGGTGCAGGGCGTGCGAAGGATGGTCGAATTTTGTGTCGAGCATCGCATTGCTCATGAATTATGCGGGAAGGTCGTTGTCGCAACAGAGCAAGATGAGGTTCCACGCCTCCACGCACTTCTTGAACGGGGAAAGGCCAATGGCTTAGAATGCCTCCAGCTTCTCGCACCGGAACAAATTCGCGAATACGAGCCGCACGCCGCCGGTCTCGCGGGAATCCGAGTTCCGCAGGAAGGCATTGTCGACTTCAAGGCTGTCGCTGGGGCAATGGCTGACGAGATCTCAGCGAGGGGCGGAGATATCCGGTTTTCATGCAAGGTCATTCGACTCCGCGAGTCCAAGACTTGGCGAATCGAAACGACCTCGGGAGAGTACGAAGCGGATTTTCTGATCAATTGCGGAGGGCTTCATTGCGATCGATTGAGCAGGTTGGCCGGAGCTCACGATGCGACGAAGATCGTGCCCTTTCGAGGCGAGTACTACAAGCTGCGGGACGAGCGACAACATCTGGTGCGGAATCTAATTTATCCAGTTCCTGATCCGAGCTTTCCATTTCTTGGAGTGCACTTCACCCGGCTCATCCACGGCGGCATAGAGGCTGGTCCCAATGCAGTGCTGGCGTTGGCTCGCGAAGGATATCGCCTGACCGACATCAATCTTCGCGACATGATTGAGACCGTGACCTACCGCGGTTTTTGGAACTTCCTGCTTCGCTACCCCGCGATGTGCTGGAACGAGTTCCGGCGCTCGATCAGCAAGGCCCTTTTCTGCCGGTCGTTGCAGCGTTTGGTTCCCGAACTCCAGATTGGAGACTTGGCGCAGGGAGGCGCCGGCGTGCGGGCGCAGGCTCTCTCACCCTCCGGCGAACTGGTGCAGGACTTCCTCTTCATTCGCCAGGCCAGGGCGCTGCATGTGTTGAATGCGCCGAGCCCGGCGGCAACGGCGAGCCTGGCCATTGCCGACGAAGTGATCGACCGGGCGAAGGACGCGCTTGTCCAATAGGACAATGCGAAGTGCCGAGCCACCAGGACGGCACTTCCATTGCGATTCCAAGAGCCCGACTCAGGGTACTACGACCGTCGTTGTATTCGACGGGCCACTCTGCTTTCCCGAGGCGTCCACACTCTCGACCACGTAATCGTATGCATCGCCACTTTGTACAGATGTGTCTGTATACATGGTATCGGAAACGACGGACGAACTAAGCAATTGGTAATTCGAGGTGCCACCGGTTGACCGGTAGACCTTATAGCCAGTGACGGCGTCGCTGCTTGGCGCGCTCCAATTCAACTGTACTTCGTATGCGACGGCTGTCCCGCTCAGTCCGATTGCCGCTGCGGTACTAACAACGGAATTGCTATTAATGGCGAGTTTGCCGGTTGCTGCGCCCAGGGTTTTCGGATCGAACTGTACATGGAGCGTGGCTGTTTGGCCCGGATTCAGTGTGAGTGGGAATGTGGCTCCCGGTTCTGTGAAGCCAGTGCCCGCAACAATCGCCGACGTAACGGATACTGGTTGATTGCCGGATGAAGTCAGAACCAAGTCTTGTGTTACCGGCATATTCAGCGCAGTGGTTCCAAACGAGATTCCCGTTGAATTCAAGGAAAGAAATGGCCCGTTGGGACCGAGTTGCACGGCGAAGCTCGATGAACTTCCGCCTTCAGAAGCTGTCAGAGTCGCCGACTGAGGCGAGATGACTGGAGAAACTTTCGCAGTAAAGCTCGCGGAAGTTGAGTTTGCGGGCACGGCGACTGTGGCTGGTAATACTACGGCTGCGTCGCTGCTGGCGAGGCTCACGCTGAGTCCGCCCGTTCCAGTCGCCGCGTTGAGTGTGATTGTGCAGGAGTCCGTAGCCGGACCAAAGACCGATGAGAGTCTGCAAGTCAGCGCCGACAGCCCCGGTGCCCCCGATCCGCTCAGGCCGATCTTGGTTGCGCCCAGGGATGTAGTGCCCGTTCCGACCACCAACTGCCCGCTCGCTGCGCCGACCGTGGATGGGTTGAATTGAATGGTCAAGTTGTATGTGGCTCCTGGAGCCACGGTGGCTGGGAGAGTGCCGGTGCCAGTTACCGAGAATGATTGCGCATTGAAGTTCAATTGAGAGATTTCAACCGGCGCGATACCCCGGTTCTGAAGAGACACGCTTGCGGTCGCGGTTTTGCCCAGGGCCACGGTGCCGAAGGTGATCGAGCTTGGACTTGCGACGAGCGTGTTTGAGGTCTTGAGATTTACGCCGCCACAACCATAAACACCTAGCAGAAAAGAAAATAGAATGAATGCGAGGATATTGAGCGACCGAGGAGTGTTTTCCCCACGTAAGAATCTATTCTTACTTGTTTGGTAGACCGTCCGCCCACCAACTTCTCTTGTGCACATTACCACCTCACTTCTGCGCGATTTATTCGCACTGCTCTGACGTCCAATGGCGACAAGCTCCGAAAGCTGAAATTACGTTGAAACGTTTCCTGTTGCCCCATTTCCAGGGCAATTAAGAACCGCAAATCTGGTTACCCGCACCCGTCGCGCATGCGATTGGCGTGGGGAACATTTAGCCCAAACAAGGGCTCGGGTGGCTGACCATGAACGCATCAGGCCCGCAAATTGGGTGGGGAGTGTTTTGAATCTCTAAACAGACACTGGGAGAATTCTGTACAAATCGTATACGAAGATTCGTGGGAGAACGATTCGCAGTATGATTGCGCGTATTGGCCAGCTCAAGCGCTAGCTTTGGATTACCAATGAGCTTTCGGTCCACACGTTGAGCGGAGCTCTCATGTGTGGCGTGCGAAATGCTCGCTTTGGGGTTGTAGTTTCGCCCGAAAACCTGCAATTCCGATGCCAGAACGGATGAGCCGAACGCGATTCCCCTTAAGTAAATCGAATTGGGAGGTTTATTCAAGCGGAGCGGAAGAAATGGCGGGGACAGGAGGGATCCGTTGATCGTGTAATTCTTTTACCGCTAGGTATTTTCTTCCGACGGACGGAATCGTTTCTGCTCTCTCTAAGTGCCGAATTCAGCTCAGGCTGAGGATTTTGCTGGCCTCGAAATGCGATGGAATTGACGCCGGATTAACAGATACTTGCTAATCCGGCGTCATTTTTTGTTTCAAAGTTAAATTTTATGGAACGACCACTGTCGCCGTGTTCGACGGGGTACTTTCAGTTCCGGATGAATCTACGGTTGTTACGTAGTATTGATAGGTCGTGCCAGCCGTGACCGTAGAATCCATAAAGGAAGCTGGCGAGTTTACGGACGTATTCAAGCGTGCAAACGAGGAGGCGCTGCCCGCGACCCGATAGATGTTGAAGCCGGCAATCGGTTCAGAACTGGCTGGCGGGCTCCAACTCAGGTCTACCGCCAACGGCACGCCGGTGCCGCTCAGGGCGACGACTGCGGAGCTGTTGGCCGACGCGTTGCTGGTGATGGTCAGCTTGCCTGTTGCCGCTCCGATAGCCGTCGGCTCGAATTGCAGGCTCAGGGTGGCCGTTTGACCTGAGTCCAGAGTCAGCGGGAATGTGGCGCCGGACAGGGCGAAGCCGGTTCCTGACAAACCGGCTGCCTTCACAGTTACCGCACCGGTACCGCTAGAGGTCAAGGTCACTGGCTGCGTAGAAGGTGTGCCCACCGCAATGTTGCCGAAAGACACAGCGCTGGAATTTACCGTCAGACCGGCGGTTCCTAAAATACCGTTGCCGCCCCCAGCGCTCGTGCTGGAGGTGCCAGGAGTTACAATTCCGCCGCAACCTGTGAGGGCAATGCAGCCAACAAAAACTATCAACGCTAAAACGAGATAGGAGAGCTTAATGTCTTTGGGCCAAAAGGAAGAATTGGGATGGCTCTTTGGAAGCGCCAGAGACGAATTTTGTTTTGCCTGATTGCTTTTGAAGCCTTTATGAAAACAAATCTCGAACATATGCATACCTCAGCAAACCTCCTCAACAGCTGTTTCGGGGCCCATCCCACAGGTTCGCGAATGAGGAAGGTCGACCAGGTGGGCAATAGCGGTCATCCTCATTGGGTCGTGATTAAGGTCACCAAGGAGCAAAATTAAGTTACTTAAGATGTGCATCCGCTAACTATCGATAAATATGTCGTTTATCGACATTATTGTGCTTTAGAAAAGCAGGTTTATGTAGATGAATCTAGTGCAATCCGACTCTAAAGGGAAGACTTTCTAGTCAAAGTAATGGAGAAAAAGGTTACTAAAGTAGGAAAGTCAATGACACGTAGGCATCATCAGTAATGTTTATCGAAGATAACTTTTGGGGGAGGCGGCCTTTAGGTGGACCGGAGGCTGGAAAGCCATCCGTGCAGGTTCCGTTACGCGCTAAGCATGTTTCCCGAAAGACTAAAAGGACGTCAGGGTCGAATGATGTCCTGACTCGAAGAAATCGGTCTGTTGCCTCTGGGACTCTGGCGGCATTCTCGCTCTAGATTTGCGGGGCGAATACGTGGCGCGGGGATCGATCCACCGCGACGATTTATCCCTTCGGCATGTCAAGAGCGCCGGTCAGAGTTGTGACGCGTTCCACATGGTGGCTGCGGCACCAGGATTGGAGACTGGATGCGATGCGTTCGACGGCACGCGGATCGGCGTAGCTCGCCGTGCCGACCTGCACAGCCGTCGCTCCCGCGAGCAGGAATTCCACAGCATCCTCGGGCGTAACAATACCGCCCATTCCAATCACAGGAATGCTGACGGCGCGTGCGGCTTCGTAGACCATGCGTAGAGCGATCGGCTTGATTCCGGGCCCGGAAAGACCACCGGTCACATTACTCAGCCGAGGCGTTCGGGTTTCCACATCGATCGACATCGCGAGGAAGGTATTCACCAGGCTCACCGCGTCGGCCCCTGCGTCCGCAGCCACCTTGGCCATTTTTGCGATGGAGGTGACATTGGGGGAGAGCTTCACGATGAGCGGCCTCTTCGCGACTGCCTTCGCCAGCTTTACCAGATATTCGAGAGAGCTCGGATCGGCTCCGAAGGTCATTCCCCCGGCGTGCACATTGGGACAGGACACGTTGAGCTCGTAACCCGCGATGCCCTCGGCGTGGTTAAGCTGTTCGATCACCTTGATGTATTCATGGACGGTATATCCGAAGACATTCACGATGCAGCGGCACTTCGGATACCGCTGGAGAGGCGGAAGTTTCTTCGCGATGAACTCTTCCACTCCCACATTTTGCAGTCCGATGGCGTTCAGCATGCCGGCGGCCGTTTGAATGATGCGCGGCGGGGGATGGCCAGCCATCGGCAGCAGCGAGATGCCTTTGGTGACAAAACCGCCAATACGCTCGAGAGAGACGATTTCCTCGAATTCGATGCCGTAGCCGAAAGTGCCGCTGGCAGCGATGATCGGGTTGACCAGCTCAATGCCGGCCAACTGCACTGTCATGTCGGGTTTCACGCGCGGCTGTCTTTCTGAGCCATGGGATTTTCGGTGGCTGCCTGGGTGGTTTCCATTGCGATGAGGCGAAACACTCTCCTAATGATACCCGTCGGCAACACAGGCAATGAGTGGTTGCAGAGGGCATCCTCGTTAGCAAGGCAAAGCCCTGAAATGCGAAAGGCGGCCTCCACGGAGACCGCCTTTTTGTTTTACTCAAGACAGATCTACGCGGTGACCGGTTCACTCGCGGTTACACTGACGGGCGTCAGCCAACCGAATCGGTCATGCTTCAAGCCGTTGGCGATGGCGAAGAATTCATCGGCGATCTTCTGCGTGATCTCGCCCGGTTTCCCGTCGCCGATGACAATGCGATCGATGGATCGGATGGGAGAAACTTCCGCAGCGGTTCCCGTGAAGAAAACTTCGTCGGCAATGTAAAGCAGCTCGCGCGGAATCGCCTGTTCCGTCACCGTGTATCCGAGGTGACGTGCAATCGTCAGCACGCTGTCACGTGTGATTCCCGACAGGGCCGAATTCGCCAGCGGAGGCGTGTAGAGCACGCCATTGCGCACCACGAACACGTTCTCGCCGGAACCCTCGCTCACCAGCCCATTGACATCGAGCGCGATGCCTTCGGCGTAGCCGTTGACGTCGGCTTCCATGCGAATCAACTGCGAGTTCATGTAGTTCGCACCGGCCTTCGCCAGCGCGGGCAGGGTGTTCGGCGCCATCCGATTCCAGCTCGAGATGCAAACGTCCGCTCCCCCCGTCCCAGGCATGTACTTTCCCCACGGAAAATTCGCAATGTACACCTCAATCGGCGAACCTTTGGGGTTTACGCCGATTTCACCGTAGCCGCGAAGGGCAATCGGCCGGATGTAGCACGGCGCAACTCCATTGGCCTCAATCACATCTACCACAGCGGCGCAAAGCTCGTCGAGGCTGAAGGGCAGGTCCATACGGTAGATCTTGGCTGAATCCAGAAGCCGTTGCATGTGCTCCGGCAGGCGAAACACCGCCGAGCCCTGCGGCTGCGCGTAGCAGCGGATCCCCTCAAATACGCTTGAGCCATAGTGGATCACATGGCTCATGACGTGAATATTGGCTTGCTCCCAGGGAATCAGGTTCCCGTTATGCCAGATTTTCGATGTTGTTTGTATAGGCATGTGGGTGTGAAGGCTCCTTCGTTTGCTTGCGCGAATATCTCACAGCCTACCGCGATCAGG
>Ga0182030_10003064_pt1 | contig 35666 bp, 33 predicted proteins | sample 812S3MmetaG_FD_121299 | JGI IMG/M metagenome (GOLD analysis project Ga0182030, IMG submission 121299) | Permafrost microbial communities from Stordalen Mire, Sweden - 812S3M metaG (Illumina Assembly) | ecosystem: Environmental > Terrestrial > Soil > Wetlands > Permafrost | place: Sweden...
GCCTGGGCCGGCAGCGCGGCGGGGGTGACGCGCACCGCGTCGATAGAGACGGCGCGAACCAGTGCCAGCGACGGCGACCGCGTCAACAGACTGACACCGTGATCGGCGAAGTATTTCGCGCTCAAGGCGCTCATCGCATCGAGACGAACGTGACCCGGCTCCTTGCGCAACGCAAATCGATCGGTATTCCAACTCGTGCTCGTTTCTAGAAGCGTCGCCGCCGGATTCGCCACCGGCTCGGTTGGCCGAGTCGACCAGGGCAGTTCCAGAGTTCGCGCCACCTCGCCCAGAAGTGTTTGGTATGCGGCCACGCGCTCGTCGGTGATCGTTCCCAGTGTGTCGTTGACGTCGTGCGACAGCCTGGGGCGATGAAGAAGGTCGCCCGCCACGCTCCAACTCGAAAGTTGATCGTTCAATTGATAGAGACGAGCGGCGAACACAACGCGACGCAGCGTTGTACCTTGATCCAGCAGACTCTGGAGCCGCCCGTCGAACTGGTTTTGTTGGATGAGCAGGGAGTTCGCCAGGGCGGCGAAACTGAGGTTCTCGCTGCGGCGAGGGGCCGTCGCGCCGTGAGCCGAACGCGACACGTCGCGAGCAAACAGCAGCACGAGAAGGGTGGCGACGAGCGCCAGCGTAATAAACAACGTGTGTCGTCGACGTTGCGCGCGAGTACTGGCCACGCTTCAAGAACTTACTCGCGAATGTTTTTAGGCCGATTCCTCGAAGCCCTCGAGCTCCAAGATCTCCGCCGCGCCTTCGCGCAACGGCGTTGCTGGGTCAATTCCCCATTTCGCCTCGTCGATCCGTGAGGGCAGATGGTCAACGACATCGAGATCAGGTAGTTCCTTGGCCTGTCCAGTAATGCCGAGAGACTTGAGACTCCTCGCGCTGACAATCAGTCGCGACTCGAACGAGGACACCATCTTGTTGTACTCCTTCACCTGGGAGTCCAGTGCCTTACCCATGGCCGCCACGGGTTCCGCCACGAGGCGAATGCGGTCAAAGATGGTTTCGGCGACCTTGTAGATCTCTTCGGCGTTGACCGCGAGCTTCTGTTGACGCATGACCATCGCCACCGACCACAACAGTGAGTAGAGGTTCGTGGGCCCCACGATGAGTACGCGCTCGGCCGCCGCGTATCGCAGCAAGTCGGGGTCGGCATCGATGGCCACGCTGACCGCAACGTCGCTCGGCACGAAACAGACCACGAACTCTGGCGACGGGGAGACCGACTCCCAGTAGGCCTTGTCGCGCAACGTCTTCACGTGGGCGCGTAAGTCCTTCGCGTGCTTCTCTTCGAGGTTCTTTCGCTCGGCGGTGTCGTCACACGAGAGCGCCTTCTCGAACGCATCGAAGGGGAATTTTGCGTCGATGGCGACATGGGCGCCGTTGGGCATGTTCACCACACAGTCGGGACGTTGCGCGCGGCCCGACTCGCCCATCGATGACACTTGTAGTTGATAATCAAGATTTTGGTGGAGGCCCGACGCTTCGAGCACGTTGGCCAATTGCACCTCACCCCACCGGCCGCGGTGATCACTGCGCCCGAGAAGCTGATTCAATCGACGCGTCTCGTCTTGGGTCTTGCGCTGTTCGAACAAGAGTTCCTCGGTGCGGCTCTTTACGTCGCCGAGCGCGCCGACATGTTGCTTGTCGAACTCAGCCAAGTTGCGCTTGTACTCATCAAGAAGGTCGGCGAGCGGCTTCAAGGTGCGATCAAGAGTGGTCTCGCGTTCTCTCATGAGCAGTTCTTGAGACTGGTTGAACTCGTGCACGGTTTCTTTCAGCACCTCGTGCGAAAGACTTTGAAAGACTGGTCCAAGATTCTTCAACTGTTCGTCGTGCTCTTGGCGCAGTCGATCGACGTTTTCCCGAGCGTTGGCCAGTTCGGACTCGCGAACGGCGAGTTGCGACTTGAACTGACTGACTGCCTCGCGCGACGTCTGCGAATGACGTTGGGCGAACGACCACGCGAATGCCGCGCCCACCACGAGACCGATCACTGCACTCAGAACTGCAATCATCCCTCATCCTTTCGCTCTACTCATTTCACCCTAGAGAGGGCCTGTTACCTGGGACTAAACTCAAGAGCGTGAATCGGCTTTTTCGCTCCTCGCGGTCTGATGACGAGGCCGATCCCCCCGTGGTGCACCTGAGCGACGACCTTCGCCTCCAAACCGTGCGTATTTTTGCCCTGGTCGGAGAGGCGATCGCCGGCGCGACGCACGCGTTACTCGCCAACGATCGCGAACTGGCAAAGCGCATTGTCGAACAGGACATCGTCATTGATGACCTGGTCGATCAACTGGTCTCGAAAGCCGAGCAACGCCTGCTCGATACGGCGCCTCTCGACGTCGAAGGTCGCCGCGACATGCTTATCTTGTTGCGCATCTTGCCCGAAGTCGAGCGCAATGGCGACCTCGCCGAACACGTCGCGCGGCGCGCGGCGCGCGGACTGGGCAGTGAGATGAGTCCTCGTTCGCGCGGGCTCATCGAACGAATGGGCGAAGTTGCCACCACCATTTGGCGCGAAGCGACCGACATCATCATTGACGGGAAGAACGGAGCGGTCGGCGCCATTGAAGACATCGACGACGAACTCGATGATCTGCACGTGTCACTCACGGCAGAGTTGACGTCTGGTTCTATGAGCGTCCCAGTCGCCGTCGAGGTCGCTCTTATGGCGCGCTTTTACGAGCGCTTTGGTGATCACTGCGTCAACTTGGCCCGTCGCCAAGTGGGCCGCGACGGCGCCGACTAGCGAAGCTCGAGGAGCGCTTCGGCGATCTGCACCGCATTCAGGGCGGCGCCCTTTCGAAGGTTGTCGCCACTCACGAACAATGACAGTCCGTTCTTAAAGTTCTCGGCACGACGAATTCTTCCGACGTAACACCCGTCGTGTCCCGTGACGAGCCGAGGGGTAGGCATGTTATCGACAACAACGCCACGCGATTTCTGGAGAATCTCCGTGGCGTGCTCGGGTGAGAGAGCGGACTCGAAACCAACGGTCAACGACAGCGAGTGACCGGAAAAGACCGGCACACGTACGCACGTCGCGCTAACTGGAAGATTGGGAATCTCGAGAATTTTGCGACTTTCGTCCCGCAACTTCTGTTCCTCGCCCGTTTCGAGCGATCCATCATCGACAATCGATCCGGCGATCGGTATCACGTTGTGCGCGATCGTCGCGGGAAACTTCGCACCCTCATCGAGTGGGAACGCCGCCCCGTTGAAGGCGAGGATCCGAGGATCCTGGTCCTGGTACTTTTCGAGTTCATCCGCGAGTTCGTCGACGCCTTCGCGACCGGAACCGCTGACCGCTTGGTAGGTCGAGACGATCATCGATTCGAGTCCTGCCGCCATGTGCAAGGGCTTCAGCACGGGCATCGCCACCATGGTCGTGCAGTTCGGGTTCGCCACGATCCCCTTGGGAATCGCAAAGAGCGCGTGAGCATTCACCTCGGGGACGACCAGAGGCACGTCGGGATCCATGCGCCACGCCGAAGAGTTATCGATGACGACAGCCCCGGCCGCGGCAAGCCGCGGGCTCAGAATCTTTGAAGAGGCGGCGCCGGAGGAGCAGAGCGCGATGTCGATGCCGGAGAAGTCCGCGGTCTCCGCGTCTTCGACCGTGATCGCTCGTCCTCGCCACTCGATCGTCGAACCCGCCGAACGCGACGAGGCGAAGAAGCGGATGTCGTCGACAGGAAAATCTCGTTCGAGCAGTATCGAACGCATCACGGTGCCGACTTGGCCGGTGGCTCCCACAATTGCGACTCGCATGGCGAAAGTTTAGATCACTCGGCGTCGAGGCCGAACGCGCGGTGCAAGTGACGAACGGCGTCACCAACCCTGTCAGCGTGCAAAACACAGGAGATGCGAATCGAACTCGTCGAGATCATCTCGATGTTGATGCCGTTGTCGGAGAGCGTTTCGAACATCAGCGCCGTGACCCCGGGGCTCGACTTCATGCCCGCGCCGACGATGGTCACTCGTCCGATGTGATCGTCGCTAGTCACCGCGGCGGCCCCGATATCTTTTTGAACTTTCTGACACGCGGTCATCGCCGCCTCCAGGTCGGTCTTCGCCACGGTGAAGGAGATGTCGGTGACGTTGTTCAGCGACGTGTTCTGCACGATCATGTCGACATTGATGCCGTTGTTGGCCAATTCGCGAAAGAGCGTGGCCGCAACGCCCGGTCGGTCCGGGACGCCGCTCACCGTGATTTTTGCTTCCGACGTGTCGTCGGTGATCGCCGAAACGATGGCCTCTTCCATTGTGGGGTCCTCCTCCACGATCCAGGTTCCTGGCTCCCAAGTGAAACTCGAACGAACGTGAAGGGGCACGTTATGGCGACGGGCGAACTCGACCGAACGCAACATCAACACTCGACCGCCGGTCGCGGCGATCTCCAACATTTCGTCAAAGGAGACGGTGTCGAGTTGACGAGCCTTGGGCACGACCCGCGGGTCTGCCGAGAAGACACCGGTGACGTCCGTAAAGATCTCGCACACGTCGGCCTTCAGCGCCGCGGCGAGGGCAACTGCCGTCACGTCCGTACCGCCGCGACCGAGGGTGGTGACGTCACGCTCGATCGACACGCCTTGAAAACCCGCGACCACCGGAACGAGTCCATCGTCGAGCGCTTCGCGGATGCGGTCGGGCCGCATTTCGAGGATCTTGGCGCGCCGATGAGTGGTATCGGTGATGATGCCCGCCTGACTGCCTGTAAAAGATGCCGACTCGACGCCGACCGCGCTGAGGGCCATAGAGACGAGGGCCATGGAGATTCGTTCGCCGGCCGTGAGCAGCATGTCCATTTCACGGGCGGGGTTGTTGGGCGATATCTGCTCCGCCAGCAGGATCAAATCATCGGTTGTCTTGCCCATGGCGGAGACGACCACCACGACCTCGTGCCCATCGCGACGGGTTTGAGCGACGTGCTCAGCCACGGCACGGATACGTTCGGCGCTACCGACCGACGTACCTCCGTACTTTTGCACGATGAGCGACATGCATATCAAGGATAGTTGGGGTTCTAGGGCGCTTTGGGAGGCCTACTAAAGTCGCATCCATGGCAACTTCCAAACGTGAACGGCAGAAAGCGGCCCGCCGCGAAAAACTCGAACGCATGCAGCGACACGCACAGCGCCGCAAGAACATCCGCCGCGGAGTGATCGTGGCGATCGTGGCCGCCCTCGTGATCGGCATCGGCGCGGCGCTCTTCTCCGGTAACAAATCCCCGTCAACCACGACCACGACCACCGCTGCCGCAACGGCGACGACCACGACCACCGCGCCCGCGACGACCACCACGGTCGCCGTGCCCTCGTCCTTCGCCGCCGTGAGCGACCCCTCGGCCGCGGGCGTCTTTGGCAAAGCACCGACGGTTACCGTGCCAACCGGCGCCGCCCCCACGGTGATGGAGATGAGCAATCTGATTACTGGCACCGGTGCTGTCGCGCGCCAGAACGACACGGTCGAGATGCAGTACGTTCTCGCGACGTACTCCACCCACAAGGTCGTCCAGTCCTCGTGGACGTCGTCGCCCTTTACGACCACCCTGACCGACGCGTCGGTCATCCCAGGATTTTTTGAAGGCGTCGTAGGCATGCGCGTGGGCGGTCGTCGCGAGCTCGTGATCCCACCGTCGCTCGGCTACGGCGACAAGTCCCCGGGTACGGGCATCGCGAAGAATGACACCCTTGTCTTTGTCATCGACCTACTGAAAGTGACACCATAGTTATGGCAACCGATCTACCCAATACCGACGGTACGAGTGAAAAGCGTCAGAAGTTTGACGCCGTACCCGAGATGTTCATCGATCCCGAAAAGACGTACACCGCGACGATGGTCACCTCCAAGGGCACGCTGGAAATCCTGCTGGATCCCCACGCCGCTCCGACCACGGTCAACAGTTTCGTGTTCCTCGCCCGCTGGCACTACTTCGACGGCATCGTCTTTCATCGGATCATTCCCGGCTTTGTCTTGCAAGGTGGTGACCCCACCGGCAGCGGTGCCGGGGGTCCGGGCTACCGTTTCAACGACGAGCTGCCCAAGGCCGGTCGCTACGAAGTGGGCTCGCTCGCCATGGCGAACGCGGGACCGAACACGAACGGTTCGCAGTTCTTCGTCATCTCGGGTCCTGACGGAGTGCGGCTGCCGCCGCTCTATGCCCTCTTCGGCAAAGTCGTTAAAGGTCTCGACGTCGTCGCCACGATCAACGATGTGGGGACCCCCTCAGGCAAGCCGCGTGAGGACGTCGTCATCGAATCGGTCACCATTAGCGAGAGTTAAAGTTCCACCTCGTCGTGTCCGCGCGTGGTCGTGACGTCACCAGTGATCACGCGCCATCGCGCGCCGTCCCCCTGCAGAACTCCACTATCTCCCAGCACAGCAAGGACGGCGTCGTCTCCGAGGAGCGTGCGCGTGCGCGAGAGTTGCTCCTCGCTGGCTGAGGTCGTGACGACCAGCCCCTCGCGATAACCGAGGCCGGTGGTCGGTGCGCCGCCGCGCGGGTCAATCATTGTTTCGAAGAGAACTGATGTCACTGAACCGATCGTGACGACGAGAGGTGCGTCTCGGAGCGCCTCGCCGACAGGGGTTTGGTGCCACACGCTTTTCGCGTGCAGCGGCGATCCGTCGCTCAGGACGACCATGTCCGCTTCGCGCACACGTCGCGCGAAGTACGCCTCGTCACTCGAGGAACGATCTAGGTGCATCAGCGCTTCGACCCGCGCGCCACTCACTTCAAGGAGCATCGAGAGATCAATGGCGGCTTCGGTCGCTCCGATAAACGCGGCGGCCGTCGGCACTATCACGACGTCGGTATCGCTCGTCACGACGAGGAGTCCTCCGTGGGCCACTGAGTCACCGAGCGCCGCGAGAGAACCGAAGGCCACCGTTGATCGCACCCTTCGAGTCTGTCACTCGAGCCCCGAGAAATCGGACGCTAATGTTCGCACATGAGCTTCCAAAAAATCGGCGTTGTGGGCTCGGGCATCATGGGAAGTGGCGTCGCGGAGGTCTGTGCCGCGACGGGTGCTGATGTCATCGTGCGCGCCCGCACGCGAGAGGGCGCCGACGCCGTGTTGGTTGCCGTCGACGCCTCGCTAGCGAAACAGATCGAGAAGGGCAAGCGCGACGTCGAGGAAGCCGCCCAAATTCGTCAGCGACTGCGCGTGACGACTGAACTCGCTGATCTCGCCCCGTGCGACTTTGTCATCGAGACTGTCGTTGAGGACTTGGTCGTAAAGATGGAACTGTTTCGCGCCCTTGACGCGGTCGTCGAATCCAGCACGATCATTGCCACGTGCACCTCCACGTTGCCGATCATTGACCTCGCCATGCAAGTGTCGCGGCCCGAGCGAGTTTGTGGCGTCCACTTCTTCAACCCGGTGCCGGTCATGACGCTCGTGGAGATCGTCCGCCCGATCACCGCCAATGACGAAACGATTGAGGCCGTCACCGAGTTCGTGCGCGCGTGCAAGAAAGAGCCCATCGAGACAAAAGATCAGGCCGGCTTCATCGTGAACGCTTTGTTGTTTCCGTACTTGAACAACGCCGTGCGACTCCTCGAACACGGCGTGGCGACGAAGGAAGGCATCGACGCAGCAATGAAGGGCGGGTGCGGTTTCCCGATGGGGCCCTTCGCGCTGCTCGATCTAGTGGGACTTGACACCTCGGTCGCGATTCTGGACGCGCTCTACGCCGAGTACGCCGACACCAACTACGCCCCGGTGCCGCTGCTGCGCCGCATGGTGAGCGCCGGCCAGCTCGGACGTAAGTCTGGCGGCGGTTTCTATCAGTACGACGGCTGACCGGAGAGCCGTGAGCGAACGATCCAAGCCCTGGGTGATGAGGACCTACTCGGGCCACTCGAGCGCTCGAACATCCAACGAGCTCTACCGCGCCAACCTCGCCAAGGGCCAGACCGGTCTCTCCATCGCCTTCGATCTTCCGACCCAAACCGGGTACGACCCCGATGACCCATTGGCCGCGGGCGAAGTAGGAAAGGTCGGCGTACCTGTCGCGCACCTGGGCCACATGCGCGACCTCTTCGAAGAGATTCCCCTGGGCACGATGAATTCGTCGATGACGATCAACGCGACCGCGGCGTGGTTGTGGGGTCTGTACCTCGCTCTCGCCGATGAACAGAGCGTTGACTTCGCCGATCTTCAAGGCACGACTCAAAACGACATCGTGAAGGAGTATTTGAGTCGCGGTACGTACATCTTTCCGCCGGAACCATCGAAGCGCCTTATCACCGACATGATCGCCTATGGGATCGGTCACGTTCCCAAGTGGAATCCCATCAACGTGTGCAGCTATCACCTCCAAGAGGCTGGCGCGACCCCGGCCCAGGAGATCGCGTATGCCCTCGCCACCGCCATCGACGTGCTGGACGCCGTGCGCGACTCGGGAAAAGTGGATGCCACCTCCATGCCCGAAGTGGTGGGGCGCATTTCCTTTTTCGTCAACGCGGGCGTTCGCTTCATAGAAGAGATCGCGAAAATGCGCACCTTCACTGCCATGTGGGACGAGATCTGTCGCACGCGCTATCACGTGGATGACCCGTCTCTGCGACGCTTTCGTTACGGCGTACAGGTGAACTCACTGGGACTCACCGAACAACAGCCGGAGAACAACGTTCAACGGATCGTCCTCGAGATGCTCGGCGTCACGCTGAGCGCCGACGCTCGCGCTCGGGCGGTTCAACTCCCCGCGTGGAACGAAGCGCTTGGCTTACCTCGTCCCTGGGACCAACAGTGGAGTCTGCGCATCCAACAGGTTCTGGCCTATGAGAGTGACCTGCTGGAATACCCCGACATCTTCGCCGGTTCACGAGTGATGGAAGCCGTCGAACACGAGATCAGGGTCGCTGCCCAGAGCGAACTCGATGAGGTCCTCGCCATGGGCGGAGCCTTCAGCGCCATCGAGGAACTAAAGAGTCGCCTCGTTGAAAGTCAGTCCGCGCGCTTCGAGCGGATCGAATCAGGAGAGCAGACCGTCGTCGGAGTCAATCGTTTTGTGGAGACAGCACCGTCGCCGCTGACCAGCGGCGACTCTTTCCACTCCATCATGACCGTTGATCCAAGGGTCGAACAGGAACTCATCGACGACGTCGTGGCGTGGCGCGCAGATCGCGACGCCGACGAGGTAGCGACGGCACTGGAGGAGCTGCGTCGGGTGGCCCGTAGCAGCGATCCGCAGGACAACATCATGATTCCCACCATTGCCCTCGCCAAAGCTGGTGGTACGACCGGCGAGTGGGCGGGGGCGCTGCGCGAAGTCTTCGGGGTGTATCGCGGGCCGACGGGAGTGCATGGTGGGGTCGGAGACCGAGGCTCCTTCTTCAATGAGTTGGTCGAGCGCTCGAAGGCCCTCCATGAACGACGCGGCGCGCCACCGAAACTTCTGGTCGCCAAGCCCGGCCTGGACGGTCACTCCAACGGCGCGGAACAGATCGCCGTCGCGGCCCGAGACGCGGGTTTCGAAGTTATCTATCAAGGTATCCGGCTCTCTCCCGAAGAGATTGTCGCGGCCGCGCGCGACGAAGACGTGGACGTCGTGGGCCTGTCCATCCTGTCGGGTTCGCATCTGGCCCTCGTGTCGCGAATCATGAGTGGCCTGCGCGAGGCGGGAGTGAACGCCAAGGTTGTCGTCGGGGGCATCGTGCCCGATGACGACGCCATCGCCCTGAAGGCCAACGGCGTGGCCGCGGTGTACACGCCCAAGGACTACTCGATGGCCACCATCATGGCCGACCTCTTAGATCTAATCGAGTCGTCTAGTTGACGTGGTGCGGGCGACGCAGTGCGTAGGGCCCGGAGTTAAACCAACGACCCGAGAACCGCCACGCCGGTGCCTTGTCCCTCACGCGACGACGCTCCTCTTTGAGCAGGACTTCTGCCGCGGCGACGAGGGCCGCCATCTCATCAGGCGCCAGTGAAGGTCGAGGAGCGAGGCCGTAGTTCACAGCGGCACGTTCCCGTGTTTGCGCTTGGGCAACTCTTCGCGCTTGCCTCGCAGAAGATCGAGCGAGCGAGCGAGTACCTGGCGTGTCTCGGCCGGGTCGATCACGTCGTCGATGAAACCGCGCTCGGCCGCGATATAGGGCGTCGCGTAACGCTCTTCGTAGTCGTCGACCAGCTGTGCGCGCAACGCGTCAGCGTCATCGGAGGCGGCAAGGTCGCGACGGTGCACGATCGCCACGGCTCCCGAGGCACCCATCACGGCGATCTCGGCCGTCGGCCAGGCAAGAGCGAGATCCGCGCCGACCGACTTGGAGTTCATCACCACGTACGCACCGCCGTAGGCCTTTCGCGTCACCACCGAGATGCGCGGAACAGTTGCTTCACAGAAGGCATAGAGCAGTTTGGCGCCGTGGCGAATGATGCCGCCGTATTCCTGATCCACGCCGGGCATGAAGCCCGGAACATCGACGAAGGTCACGATGGGCACGTTGAAGGCGTCACACGTGCGAACGAACCGTGCCGCCTTTTCCGAGGACTCAATGTCAAGTACGCCCGCGAGGATTTGTGGCTGATTGGAGACAATGCCAACTGTGTGCCCGTCTATGCGAGCGAAGCCACAGGTCACTTGCTGCGCGTAGCTCGCGTGAACTTCCATGTAGTCGCCACCGTCGACGACTGAGGTGATGACTTTCTTCATGTCATAGGGCTGGTTTGGTGACTCGGGTAGCAGCTCGCGAAGGTCCTCACAGAGCCTGTTCGGATCGTCACCGGTCATGATGCGCGGCGGTTCCTCCATGTTGTTCGAGGGCAGAAACGACAAGAGATAGCGCACTTCGTCGAGGGCGCTCTTCTCATCCTGCAGAACGAAACTCGCCACGCCGGACTTTGTGGCATGGGTCTGAGCGCCGCCGAGTTCTTCGAGGGTCACGTCCTCACCGGTCACTGACTTCACGACATCGGGCCCCGTAATAAACATGTGGCTCGAGCCCTGGACCATGAAGATGAAGTCCGTCAGAGCCGGTGAGTAGACACCACCTCCCGCACACGGCCCGAGGATGACCGAGATCTGGGGTACGACGCCCGAGGCGCGCACGTTGCGGCGAAAAATGCCGCCGTAGGCGTTCAGCCCCGCCACACCTTCTTGGATGCGCGCGCCTCCACCGTCGTTTAGTCCAATGATGGGCAGGCCCATGGTCGTCGCCAGGTCCATGATCTTTTGGATCTTCTCGCCGTGCGTCTCGCCGAGCGCCCCACCAAAGACGGTGAAGTCCTGGGAGTAGACACAGACCTTTCGTCCGTCGATCTTGCCGTAGCCGGTGATGACGCCGTCGGTGTAGGGGCGCGAATTTTCTAGACCCATGCCCGAGGCGACGTGACGGTTCAACATGTCAAGTTCCTGGAACGAGTCTTCGTCAAGGAGGTACTCGAGGCGCTCGCGGGCGGTCATTCGACCTTTCGCGCGATGACGCTCGATCGCTACTTCTCCACCAGCAACACGGGCTTCAGCCTTGAGGGCTTCAAGCTCTTTTAGGCGCTCGGCCATTGAGTGCTCCATAGGGTCTCAGGCTAGCCACGGCGTTCACGCGAAGGAAAGAATTTGTACGTGTAGAAACGCTCAAAACGCGAGTCGCCGTGTCGCTACTTGCGTTACCGCGAAGTAGGAATTTTCTGTTACTCGTGAGTAAAAAATGTCGAACTCGTGAGTAACACGAAAAGTCGACGCGCGCTATTCGTTCTCTTGTACCAGCTCAATCAGAGTGGAGAAGGCGTCCTGAGGATGTATGAACGCAACGGTCGTATTGCGCGACCCCGGGCGCGGTACGTCGTCGATCACGCGCGCGCCCGACTCCTTCACCGTCGCGAGAGCGACGGCGCAGTCCTCAACACGGTAGGCAACATGGTGCAGACCTTCCCCACGCTTCGCCAGGTATTTGGCGACGGGTGAATCCTCGCGCGTCGGCGTGAGCAGCTGAATGTAGGAGTCGGCGACGCGCACCAGCGCTTCTTCCACTCCGTCGGACTCGACCACTTCACGGTGCGTCACTTCCGCCCCGAACACGTCGGCGTACCAGGCGATCGCGGCGTCAATGTCGTTGACAGCGATCGCTATGTGATCAATCTCGGTGAATAGTGAGTTCATGAGGTCGACCGATCATGTCGACGAAAGATGGTGAGTCGATCCCCGAGACGCGCTCGTGTTTCGAGGTCGCTCACGCCGAGCCCTTCGTGAGGCGCCAGGCAGAGAACGCCGATCTTTCCCTCGTGGCGATTGTGCTGCACCTCAAACGCCGCCTCCCCGCATGAGTCGAGATCGAAGACGGCCGAGAGCGGCGGTACGACCTTCGCGTCGATGATCGTTTGGTTGGCCGCCCAAGCCTCGCGGTAGTTGGAGAAGTGAGAACCCCTGATGGTCTTCAGCTTCATCCAGAGATGACGATTGTCGTACTCGACCATGTAGCCGCTCGTCGCGGCACAGGTGACAATTGTTCCCCCGCGCTTGGCGACAAACACGCTCGCGCCCATGGTGGAGCGGCCCGGGTGTTCAAAGACAATGTCGGGGTCTTGGCCGACCAACGCACGGATGTCTTTACCAAGCCGGCGCCACTCGCTCTCGTCCTGGGTGTGCTCGTCCTTCCAGAAGCGGTAGTTCATCACCTCCCGGTTGATCACGTGCTCACACCCCAGTTCGCGCAGGGTCTCCGCCCTCGACTCGCTGGAGACGACCCCCACCGGGACACCTCCTGAATTGAGGACGTGCTGAACCGCAAAGGATCCGAGTCCTCCCGACGCCCCCCAGATCAACACCGTGTCGCCTTGGGTAACGGGCGCGCCGTTGTGCGAGGCCAACATGCGATACGCGGTCGAGTTGCAGAGAGCGTTCACCGCTGCTTCCTCCCACGTGAGATGACGCGGTTTGGGCATGAGTTGATTGGCTTTGACCACCGCGACGTCGGCGAGGCCGCCAAAATTCGTCTCGAAGCCCCAGATTCTCTGATTACTCGCGAGCATCGAGTCATCGTGACCGCTCGGGTCTTGATCGTCGACATAGTTGCAGTGGACGGTGACCTCGTCGCCGATCTTCCAGTTGCGCACGGCGGAACCGGCGCGCAGGACGACCCCCGCGGCGTCCGAGCCAACCACGTGGTAATCGAGTGCGTGACGTTTACCCCAAATCGACTCCTTTCCGAGTCGATCGAGGAACCCGAACGTGGACAACGGTTCGAAGATGCTCGTCCACACAGTATTGAAGTTGATCGAGGACGCCATCACCGCGACGTACACCTCATCGGGCGCCAACTCAGGAATCGGAACGTCGCCCACGTGCAGACTCTTGCGCGGGTCCTTTTCCGCGCTCGGAACTCCCTCGAACATGTTCTGGTCCTCGCGGCGCACGAACACCGCGCGGGTCACCTCGGGCATCGGCGTTGCCGCCAGCGTCTCGGGCGGAGCCCCCGCGAGGACGGCGTCGAGAAGTTCACTCATCTGGGCGAGACTACTGGGCGGCTCCGCACCGACGACAGAACCGCTCGTCGCATCAATCGATGAAGCGTCTAACGTCAGATGCGAGTCTTCCCAAGGAGTACATATGTCGAAAAGTGTGATCGTCACCGGAAGCCGCACCGCGATTGGCAAGCTGGCGGGAGAGTTCGCCACGTTAAGTGCTCAGGACCTCGGTGGCGCCGCCATCCGCAGCGTCTTGGAAAAGACCGGCATCGACCCCGCGAGCATTGACGCCGTTCTCATGGGTCAGGTGCTTCAAGCCGGCCAGGGTCAGATCACGGCCCGCCAAGCGGCACAGAAGGCCGGCATTCCCTTGAGCGTTCACGCAACGACGGTTAACAAAGTCTGTCTCTCGGGCCTGCAGACGATATACCTCGCTGACCTGATGATCCGCGCCGGCGAAGCCGACATCATCATCGCCGGAGGCATGGAATCCATGACCAACGCGCCCTACCTGTTGCCCGGCGCGAGGTCCGGATACCGCATTGGTGATCAGAAGGTCGTCGACTCCATGATGTTTGACGGACTGACCTGTTCCTTCGACCAGTGCGCGATGGGCCTCGCGACCGAGCGTTACAACGCTGGTCATATCTCTCGCGCGCGGCAAGACGAGTTCTCCGCTCGAAGTCACCAACTTGCCGCGGCAGCGATCGCGGCCGGAAAGTTCGACGAAGAGATCACCGGCGTCGCCGTGCCCCAGCGCAAGGGCGACCCGATCATCGTGACCAGCGACGAGGGAGTTCGCGGGGACACCACCGTCGAGTCGCTCGGCCAGCTACGTCCCGCCTTCGATAAAGAGGGCACCATTACTGCGGGGAACGCCTCACAGATCTCCGATGGCGGCGCCGCGGTGCTGGTGATGTCCGAAGAGCGCTGCGCGCAACTTGGTCTCACCCCACTCGGCGAGCTTCTGAGCTACGGACAGGTGGCGGGACCCGACACGTCGCTCCTCACGCAACCCTCGCGAGCGATTTTTCAAGCAACGAAGAAGGCCGGCATCGACGTGCAGTCCATCGACCTCTTTGAGATCAACGAGGCCTTCGCCGCGGTCGGTCTCGCCTCCGCCGACGACCTCGGCGTGAGCGAATCAAAGATCAACGTGAACGGCGGGGCCATCGCCCTCGGCCACCCGATCGGCATGTCGGGGACGCGTCTCGCACTCACCGCGCTGTTGGAACTACGTCGTCGCGGTGGTGGCGTCGCGGCCGTGGCTTTATGTGGCGGTGGCGGACAAGGCGATGCGGCGGTGCTGCGCTCGCTTTAGGAGACGTCTGGCACGTAGCGGCGCACGAATTCGTAGGGCCCGGGGCCGACCGGTTCGTCATCGCGCAGAGCTAACACGTACGCCCCGGCCAAGGGATATTCACGAGTGAACTCAATGGGCAGGTCGCTCGCCAAGGTCAGCAGCAGTTCGAGCACCGTGGGGTTATGCCCGATCACGAGGAGTGAGGTGGTCACGGGGTCAATCGCCGCCAGTTCGATGAGGACGTCTTCGGCCGTGACGCGGCGCCGTCCGTTGTAGATCAGTGCGCTGAAGTGGACGTCGCCGACGAAGGGCGTCCCCTCAAAGGCCAAATGGAATGTCTGGGCAGTGCGCGCGGCGGAACTCACCAGCGCGGTCGTGGGACCGAACTGTCCCAGCTCCTCATCGTTGCTCGCCCACGCGCGCAACTCTTCGCACTGGCGACGACCCCGCCCGTTCAGAGTGCGCGTGAAATCGCTCCCGTCATCGGAGTCCTTTTCGGCTTTGGCGTGGCGAACGATGGTGAGAAAGCGCACGGTGACAGTTTGACACCACGACATCGATGCGATTTGCATCCTGGTTTATCGTGGTTTGGTGCACGCATCACTGAGTTACTTCCAGGCGATCGTGATGGGCATCGTCCAGGGCCTCACAGAACTGTTCCCGGTCTCCAGCCTCGGCCACGGTGTGCTGATACCGGCTCTCTTTGGATGGCACAACTTAGTCAGCTCCCAAAGCGCCTCGCAATCGTTCTTTCTGGTCTTTCTCATCGGGCTACACGTGGGCACCGCGCTCGGTCTTTTGATCTACTACCGCCGCACGTGGATCGCTCTCTTTCAAGGCCTTGGGGTCCAGCTCGGTCGGACGCGTGAGGACGGAGTCTCGAGTCTGTGGCGACTGGGCGACGATCGTATCGACAAGAACTACCGGCTGCTTTTTTTGCTCGCCGTCGGATCGCTTCCCGTCGGGATCGTGGGCATCCTCCTTCAGAACAAATTACGCGAGCTTTTCGCGAAGCCACTCGCCGCGGCCGTGTTCTTGGTCATCAACGGACTCATCCTGCTCGGCGGCGAAGCACTTCGTCGAGGGCGAGGGCGACACGCCTCCTTCGTGAAACTCGATGACATAAGTCCGCGGGGCGCGCTGGCCGTCGGGAGCGCCCAGATTCTCGCCCTGTTCGCGGGCATCTCGCGCAGCGGCGTCACGATGGTCGCCGGCCTCATGAGCGGGCTCGACCACGAAGAGTCCGCAAACTTTGCGTTTTTACTGGCGACCCCCGTGATCTTGATGGCTGGTCTCTACAAGTTGCCCGAACTTTTTGGCTCGCTGGGTCAAGGCGTCCGGCTCCAGACTCTGGTGGGAGCGCTCTTCGCCCTCGTCACGGCCTATATCGCCGTACGTTTTCTCACACGCTGGTTCCAAACGAAGACCCTTACACCCTTCGCGATCTACTGCCTGATCGCCGGTGCGCTCTGCGTCGTGCGATTCGCCTAATCGCTTAAGACCCGTCGACCTTCGAGAGCGCGACCAAGGGTCAGGTCGTCCGCGAACTCAAGGTCACCCCCCACGGGTAGCCCACTCGCAGGTTGGGACACGATGAGCCCCGGCACCTGAAGGAGACGCGAGAGGTACATCGCGGTGTGATCACCCTCGACGTTCGAGTTGAAACAGAGAATGACTTCCTTCACCGGTCCGTGAAGGCGCTGGATGAGCTCTTGGATCTTCAGTCGGTCGGGCGTGACCCCTTCGAGAGGATTGAGCACGCCGTGCAGCACGTGGTACGTCCCATGAAACGCGCCCGATCGCTCGACCGCCGCAACGTCAGGTGGACTTTCGACCACGCAGATCGTTGTCTGGTCCCGTCGCGCATCGCCACAGATGGGACAGAGTCCCCCAGACTCGGCGATGTTGCAGCACCGTTCGCAGAACGTCAACTTGATCTTCATCTCACCCAGGGAGTTCGCGAGGCGATCCACGTCCTCACTCGGCTGGCGCATCAGCCAAAAGGCGATGCGCTGCGCCGACTTGGGACCGACACCGGGAAAGCGACCCAGTTCATCTACGACTGCCTGCAGGGCGGGCGGATAACTCACGAAATCTCCTCGGCGCCAGGAAACATCTCAGTAATTAAGTGATCGGCTACCGAGTCGACCACGACCGCTACGTCATCGCGCTCAAGCCCGTGATTGGGATCCTCGTCGGGTATGGGCTTTGACACGCGGCGGACCGGTGCGGGCTCGGCCGTCAGTGACGGATTGACCGTCCAGTGCAGAGTGAAAGCCACTTTGAACTCGTGTTCAAGCGCCCCCTTGAGGCCCTGAGCGATGAGCTCAGTGTTCTGGCGCATCTCCTCGCTCGGAACGGCAATAGTGAGCAGTACGCCATCAAGAGACTCCACGTGGGCTGAACGTAGAAGCAGTTGTGCCGCGCGCGAGGTGCGGGGCACTACTCGTGTCGCGAACCTTTCACGAAGGTCGTCCAGTGAGACAGCGAGCGAGCCGCCCGTCGCGCTGTCCTCAGCGACTGCTGGCACCGGCGCGGGATGTGACTCCGCCGGAGTTGCTCCGTTGCTCACCGCGCTCGGCGCAGGCGTGCTCGCCGGCGCGGGTGCGGGCGCACTCACTGAGGAGGCAATGGGACGAAGCGCTGGTGCGCTCGGTGCGGGAGAACTTGGACGGCTTGCCCCGCGTTCGAGACGGGTGAGGCGCTCGTCGAGCGATTCAAATGAGTGATCGAGCTCGGGCTTGGTCAGACGTACGACGGCCACTTCCAGCATCACGATCTTGTCGGGGGCGCTCTTCATCTCACGGATAGTGCGCCCAACGGTCTCAAGGATGCGCACGCTGCGCGCAAGACCGAGCAGTTCACCCCACTTACGCAGTCGTTCTCGGTCGGCGTCGACCGCGTCAGCGACTTCGGGTGCCACTTGCAGCAAGAATGCTTGACGCACTTCACCGGCGAAGTTCTCGGCTAACTGCTCAGGATCCCATCCCTCGCGCGCGAGAACCGCCAGTGAGCGCAGCGCGCCGACCGCGTCATCGTGAGCGAGAGCCTCAAAGAGTGCATCAAATTCAGGCTGGGTTTCGCTGATCGAACCCGTAGCGAGAAGTTGGTCGAGTGCACTGAGCGCGTCGCGGGCGGAACCACGTCCCAGGCGTACCGCGGCTTCGACGGTGGCCCCGTCTGCGCCGAGCCCGGCCGCCTCCTGCACGTCATTGAGCAAGGTTCCGAGAGTTTCGGCGCCGATGAGTCGGAACTCCAGATGTTGAGTACGCGAACGGATCGTTGGCAGAACTTTATGAGGATCAGTGGTAGCGAGGACGAAGACCACGTGCGGCGGCGGTTCCTCCAATGTTTTTAAGAGGGCCGCCGAGGCCGCCTTGGACAGTTGGTGTACTTCGTCGAAGATGTAGACCTTCCAACGGCCGGGCGTTCCGTGCCAGGCGCCGGAAATGATCTCTCGAATGGGGTCGACGCCGTTGTTCGACGCGGCGTCGAGCTCGATGACATCGAGAGACGTTCCTTTCGTGATGGCGAGGCAACTGGCGCAGATTCCACAGGCGTCACCGTCAACGGGATTCTCACAGTTAAGGGCCTTGGCGAGAATGCGCGCCGTCGTCGTTTTTCCGGTTCCGCGAGGTCCCGAAAAGAGGTACGCGTGCGAGACGCGGTCGCTTTTGACGGCTCCCTGCAGCGCGCGCACGACGTGGTCTTGGCCCCGCAGTTCGGCGAAACGTCCCGGGCGATAACGCCGGTATAGAGCGGTCACCCCGTCGAGTGAGGTGGGGGTCGCCTTCGCATCAGCCATGGAACGATGCTAACGGGAGGCCCTGTCGCGCCGAGATCCAAAGCAGTGGTCAGGCGATCCGTGGCACCCAACACAGTTCGCTGAGAGCTGCTGGCTTCCACCCCTGACTCGGTTCACGAAAGGTCGTCGCACGGGACCCGACCACCGCTTTCGACCTCGGCAAATGTAGGTTACCGGAGATCGGTTGAGCAACGCTCGGGTAACCTTGCAAGCCGGTATTCATTTCGCGATGAATTCCTTTGGAGGAGTGCGAGAGCGGCCGAATCGGCACGATTGGAAATCGTGTGAAGGGAAACCTTCCGTGGGTTCAAATCCCACCTCCTCCGCCACCGAGGTCTTGACCACTCCATTCGCCGCGACGACTGACGTGGATTTCAACGTTGCGCACATGAAGAGTCCAATCTGCACTCCGGACCGAATTCCTGTTTCGACTCCCTACGGCCTAGGTATTGTCGCGATGGCTTCCCTCGGCTAGTAGTAACGCTTCCTTGACGGGAAGTCCCCATCGATATCCGCCGAGGGAGCCATCTCGACGAATGACACGGTGACACGGTACGGCGAGTGCAACGCGATTCGCGGCACACGCCGAGGCCACCGCGCGAATGGCGCGCGGTGAGCCGATTTGGTTCGCTACGTCTGAGTACGTGCGAGTCTCGCCGGCCGCGATAGTGCGAAGCGCCTCCCACACACGAATCTGAAAGGCGGTTCCCGAGAGATCAAGAGGTAAAACACTCGCGTCATCTTCGCCGCGCACCGCGCCCGCGAGCACCGAAGCGACATTGAGCAGACCGTCGTCGTCGCGTTCGATGAGAGCGCTGGGAAACTCTTCCATAAGAACCTTGGCCAGGAGTTCTTCGTCATCGCCGATTCGAATTGAGCAGACTCCGCGTGCGGTGCTCGCGGCGAGCACCGTCCCGACCGGCGTCTCCACGGAGGTATAGCGAATATGCTCCCCTGGCGCGCCATCTCGATATCGAGCGGGAGTCATCCCGAGACGCGGTGCGCCGGTTTCGTAGAAGGCGCTGGCCGATCGATAGCCGGCCTCGAAGATGGCATCGGTCACCGTGTAGCCGTCGCGCAAGGTCTCGCGGACTCGATCGACCTGGTACTCGCGCGAGTAACTCGCCAACGAGACCCCGACGACGTCGCGAAAACAGCGACGGAGATGTCCTTCGCTATATCCGAGAGACGAGGCCAGGGTTGTCACGTCGCACTGACCGCTCGTTCGTTCGATCTCGCGACACGCGGCGATCACGGCCTGCGTCATCGGTTCGACGCGGCGAATTTCGTCGGGCAGACAGCGCTTACATGCTCTAAACCCCGAGGACTGCGCGCCATCTATGGTCGAGAAGAATTCCACGTTCCTACGAAGTGGCCGTCGCGACCCGCATCCCGGTCGACAGTAAATCCCGGTGGTCGTGACGGCGTAGACGAAACACTCCGCCATCGCCGCGTCACGCGATTGAACCGCCGCCCATCGAACCTCGTTGAGATCATCCATAAGAGGCAGATTAGAGACACGCGAGCGCGAGCGCTTTCTGATTCACGACATCTAATTTTGGTGAAGTGACGAGTGTTGCGCGATGGTCCCCGAATTGGCCCACGACTCACGCGCGCCCATCACGAGATTCTTAGATTCGCTACGTAGCGTGACATCATGATTCGCAACTCCGCGTGGCGAGCGATCCGAGAAGTCTCTCGAGGTCTCAGCGCCACTCGCTATGAGATATCCGTACCCGACGCTTTGTGTCGCCATTCACTTGGGCGAAACCCATGGGCCCCTTCGTGGTCGTCGTTTGATGAGTGGCGCGCGCTCGAATACCGCATTCTCACTCCCCCTTCAAATGAGGGCTGGTCGAACTAAGCCCGTGACGAGGTAATCGTCACAGGTTCGTTATCAGAGTTTGTTGTAAGTACCGCGCCGGGGTGCACAGACATAGGGTATGAACAGATTGAGTACTCCTTTTCGTAGCGCTTCTCGGCGCTTATCGTGCGCCATGATCGCACTCACCGCTGTATCCACCGTGGTCCTCGTGGCGGCACCGGCCTTCGCGTCCACCCGAGGTCCTTCGGACGCCCAGCGAGAGGCCCTCGCCCAGCGGACACTCATCTCGCTACTGAAGGCCTCTCCCTTGCCTGTGGGTTCACACCAGATCAGCGCGGCGGTTGCCGAGACCACCAAGCCATTCTCCGGCGAGAAAAACAACGTCTCTGACAATTACGAAGTCGGCGCCACCAAGTTCTTTGTCGCCCCCTCCGCGCACGCGTCTCTCACCTGGCTGGCCAGTCAACATATTGAGGGGCACGCGCCCTCGTCGGGCACCTCGGGCTCCACTCACACCGAGCTCTACTCATTGAGCCCCACCTCGATACTGCTGCGCCCCCAAGTCGTCTACATCGCGTTGGCCAAAGCGAATGGCACCCTGGAGTTCAGCATTACCGCGTCGGTCTATTGGCAGTCCCAAAAGTCGCCCCTCGCGACGGTCGCCTCCGGCGCCACGACACTTACAACGAAACTCAACCGCGGACTGAACGCCACAACCGATCGAACCTCCAGCGTCACCACCGAAGACGCGTCGCTAATTTCGGCGATCATTGCTCGTATCAACGCTCTCTCGGCGGCCAGTCCCCTGCCGATGAGTTGTCCCCTGGACGCCGGTGCCTCCCTGACCATGAGCTTCTACCGAGGAGGCGCCACCACGCCCTACGCCAGCGTGGTCGCGGATCCGGGCGGCTGTGGGACGGTGACGATCAACCAGTACGACGCCAAACATCGGCGCACCTCGGCTAGTGACGTGGCTGGTGGCGTGCTGTTAGCCAAGTTCGTGGCGACTCAGTTGGGGCTGAAGAACCTCTCTCCGACCTGATCGCGGCCCGTCACCGCGATGGCCCGGGCCGTTCACGAGTTCCTTGCCCCTCTCTCACGGTGGTCTTACCCACTCGCCGTAGCATGACCATCGGCGAGAGGAGAACCGTGCACACGCCCGCTTCCACCAGTGATCTCTTTGACTTGTACGAATCCAAGGGTCACGAACCCTACGGCGAGTCGATCACTCAAATCCAACACGCCTTGCAGTGCGCAGCGCTCGCCCGCGACGAACGCGCCAGCGACGCCATGATTGTGGCCGCGCTCTTTCACGATGTCGGACACCTCGTTGTCGACGTCCATAACAGTCCGGAGTCCGCCGTGGGAGAGGTGGACGACAATCACGAAGCGACGGGCGCTCGAATACTCTCGCCCCTCTTCGGCCCGGCAGTGGCTCAGCCTGTCTCGCTGCACGTCACCGCCAAGCGCTGGCGTTGCACCTGCGAGCCTGCGTACTTCGACCAGCTCTCCGAGGCGTCGAAACTGTCCCTCAAGGCCCAAGGCGGCCTCTTGAGTGACGAGGAATGTCTGCGCTTTGAAGAACATCACGGCTTCGTGGACGCACTCTCACTGCGCACCTGGGACGACGAAGGCAAGGTGGTCGGACTGGCCGTCGGAACTCTTGACGACTATGTCGGGATCGTCAACTCGCTCGCCGCCGCGTGGTCACGAGGACGTCACGAGCATTAACGCTGACGTCGACGCGAATACCCACCTCTGATGATTCCGAGGCCACTGTGGTCTGTCCGCACGTCGAGATCCTCGGGGCGCAGCAGATCTTCGAGATCGCCGGACGGCACGTCGGTGACGTCGCCGCGAATCCGAAATTCACGTCTAAGAACATCCACCTGATCGCCGTGACGAATCGCGGCTACTCGACTCGACTCGAGACGCCGACGAACTGACCGACCGCGCGTGACCAATCGGTGTACGTTCTTTGTTACTCGGCGCGGCGCCCAAGAAAGAATTCGCGCAGAAGCGTCGCGGAGTCCTCAGCCAGCACGTCGTAGGTGAGCGACACCTCGTGCAGGAGTCGCGGGTCACTCAAGATGTTGTAGCGAGAGCCCGCCGCGCCAGCCTTTTCATCCAGGGCGCCCACCACGAGACGCGCGACGCGGGCGTTGATGAGGGCACCGGCGCACATGACACAGGGCTCAAGGGTCACGTAGACCGTGACATCGTCGAGACGCCAGTGTCCTCGTTGGCTCGCGGCGATACGTAGAGCGACGATCTCCGCGTGAGCAGTCGGATCACGGTCTAGCTCTCGTCGGTTCTCGCCACTCGCGACGACGACACCGTCGGCCACGATGACACAGCCAACGGGCACGTCATCGTGCGCCTGGGCGAGCGACGCCTCCACAAGAGCGGCTCTCATAAAGCGTTCGTCGTCATCCATGACGCAGAAGCGTAGGACACGAACGAACGTCCAAAGTTGAGCCGTGAACACCGAAGTAGACTTCTGGACGGAGGGGTGCGAGAGCGGCCGAATCGGGCAGTCTCGAAAACTGCTGTGTCTACGGGCACCGTGGGTTCAAATCCCACCTCCTCCGCCAGCGAAAGACGGGTGACGATCGTCACCCGTCTTTCTTATTCCCTCTCCGCACCTGGGCCAGTACGCTGGACTCGTCTCACGACCGCTATCTCAGGAGATCCCATGGTTTCGTCACTCACTTCTCAGGTGGGCACCGAGCGCAAAGTCATCACCGACCTGCCCGGCCCCAAGTCCCAAGAGCTTCACGCCCGTCGTAAGGCTGCGGTCAGTGCCGGGCTCACCGTCGGATTTCCCATCTACATCGACCGTGCCGAGGGGGCCATCCTCCTCGACGTCGACGGTAACCAACTGCTCGACATGGGCTCGGGTATTGCCGTCACCGGAATTGGCCACGCCGTGCCCGCCCTGATAGACGCGGTGAGCAACCAGGTGGCCAAGTTCACCCACACCTGCTTCATGGTGACGCCCTACGAGAGCTACATCGAGGTCTGCGAAGCGCTTAGCGAACTCACGCCCGGCGATCACGCAAAGACGTCGGCACTCTTTAACTCCGGCGCCGAGGCGATCGAGAACGCAGTGAAGATCGCGCGACTCGCGACCGGCAAGAGCGCCGTCGTCGTTTTCGAACACGCCTATCACGGTCGCACGAATCTCACCATGGCCCTCACCGCCAAAAACATGCCCTACAAGGATCGCTTCGGTCCCTTCGCGCCCGAGGTATACCGCGTCCCCATGAGTTATCCCTTCCGCGACGGACTGAGTGGCGCGGAGGCCGCCGCGCGAGCGATCCAGATCATTGAGACCGACATCGGAGTGCACAACGTCGCCGCGCTCCTCATTGAGCCCATCCAGGGCGAGGGCGGTTTCGTGGTGCCGGCCGATGGATTTTTGCCGGCTCTCTCGAAGTGGACGACGGACAACGGCGTTGTCTTTATTGCCGACGAGATTCAAAGCGGATTTGGTCGCACGGGTGACTGGTTCGCCGTGGACCATGAGGGTGTCATCCCTGACATCGTGACCACGGCGAAGGGTCTCGCGGGCGGCATGCCTCTGGCCGGAGTAACCGGTCGCGCCGAGCTGATGAATGCAGTACACGAGGGCGGGCTTGGTGGCACCTACGGCGGCAACCCCGTCGCGGCCGTGGCGGCACTCGCCACGATTCAGACTCTGAAAGAGCAAAACCTCCTTGAGCGCGCGAAGGATCTCGGCGAGACCATGTTCGCATCGCTGCGCTCACTGGCGAAAGACGTGGCCATCATCGGCGACGTCCGCGGTCGCGGGGCCATGGTTGCGATCGAGCTCGTGCAACCCGGCACCAAGACGCCCAACGCCGCCGCCGCGAAGGCCGTTATCGCCTACTGCCAGCAGCACGGCGTTGTCGCCCTGATTTGCGGCACCGACGGCAACGTCATTCGCCTTCTACCTCCGCTGATTATCAGTGACGACCAGCTCGCTGACGGTCTTGCCGTGCTCGGCGACGCGGTCCGGTCCGTTCACTAGTTCTTCGCCGCAGGGCGAAATCCAACGGGGAGTGAAGTGAGTCGATGTGTGCGTACGGGGTGGCGAGTCGCCGTCGTCCTCGCCGCGGGCGCAGTAATTCTTGCGAGTTGCGGGACACCCACCCCCTCGGTGACATCTCTTCACCTGAGCGGCATGCCCGCGCTGAGTTTCGACGTGCCTCTCACCAACGTGTCCTGCACGCTGAACGACGTCTGCGTGGCCATCGGCTCCTCCAGCATTGGCACGGGGCCGTCCTCGGTGGCCGAGTTCGCCACGCCGCATGGACACTGGCTCCATCTCACACTTCCCGCAACGTCGTCGATCTTGTTGACGACGGTCGCTTGTTCAGGTTCCCAGTGCCTCATCGGTGGATCGAGTCCAGGACGCGACGTGCTCTGGCTCTTCAACAGTCACGGAAGTTCGCTGACCTCGCTCACTCCCCCCGCGGAGGGAATCGGGGTGAGCTCGCTCACGTGTAACGCCTCGCTCTGTGCGCTCATCGACACCGGCCCCGGCGGCGTGCCACGAATTAGTCAGAGTTTAGACGGGGGTACAACCTGGTCGGCGTCCGCGCCACTTCACTTTGCAAAGAGTGACGCCATCACCACCTTCTCTTGCGGATCAGCGAGTTCCTGTGCCCTCGGACTCATGACACCGACGCACGTGTTTTCGCTCTACGTGTCCAACAACGGTGGATCGACGTGGAACCTAGAGCCCACTCCCAGCACCTGGACGACACTGACGTCGCTGACGTGTCAACTTCGTCGCTGTGTCGCTCTCGCCACGACCGCACACACGTCCCAACTCGTTCGTTCAGCGACCTTCGCGAGAACGTGGAAGATAGCGAAACTCGCACACATCGCCAGTTCCGTCGCCTGCACCACGAGCGCGCGGTGTGTCGTCGTTGGTCAACGAGCGAGCGGCCAAGCGTGGCTTTCCTTGGTTCACGGCAAATCGACGACCGATGTCACGTTGCGATATGTGCCCTCGCCTCTCCTCGGTGTGGCGTGCGGATCCAAGGTCTGCGCAGCGATCGGGGTCACGACGCTCCTGAGCGTTCCTTCCAACACATAACCGGGCCGTCGATCACTTCGTCGAGGAGCTATGGGAGGCTTGGTAGGTGAGCACCTTAGCCACGAGCCCTATTCCACCCGGCTGGTATCCCGATCCCGCCGGTGCTCGTCAGTGGCGAGTGTGGACCGGCACCGTCTGGTCCGACGTGACCCGACCGTACGGCGAGAGGATCGACGCCGCGCGACCGACAAATGCGTTCTCGCTCGTATTAGCGCTGAGGCGAGTGCAGAACGTCGGCATCGTGGGAATACTCGGGGGACTCGGGCTCCTCGTCAGCGTCCTGGCGCATTGGCCCGGAACGGCCCACCCGGCACCCGAGTGGTTCGCCATTGTCGCGTGCAGCGCGGCGGTGGCCTTGCTCGCCCTCGGTACCACGGTCTGCGCCTTTGGAGTGAAGGAGCTCGAGGGCCGCTGGTCGTTGGCCGCGTTCCTGCCGGGGATGAATCTCTTCGTGGCGAGTGCTCTTGTGAATCGACGACTGGGCATGCGCCCCACGTGGCGGATCCTCTCCGAGATCGTCCTACTCGTCGTCTTTGCTGTCTCGTCGCGAAATGACTTGTGGTTGTGCATCGGACCTGTCATCGTCGCCTATCTCGAGCTGACGTGGTTTAGCGCGCTGATCGATCGACTCGGGGCGCGGCCCGCTGCGGACGGACGTCGCGCGCCCTAACTCGATTGCGCCCACGCATCGCGCAGTCGCTCGGCAACTCCGGTCCAGCCTTTGTACTCCTGTACCGACGCGGGCGCCGTCTCAATCGCCTGGATCAATGTCTCGGCGAACATCTGGTCACGTCGACAGAGCATCGCGGCCGACGTGACGTACGTACGAATAGTGAACACCACGGCTTTGGTGCGAGGTAGCGAACGAAGCGTCTGTCGCTCGACGCGGAAATACCACTCTTCTAGACCCTCTATGGGAGTACGTCGCGCGCTCGCGGGTTGAAAGAGCCGGGGACTATCGAGCAGCGTCCAGTTCAATCTCCAAAACGCGCGATCGGGTTTCAGTCGCTCAAAGAACGCGTTCGTCGGCCGAGACAGTCCAACCTCGTATCCCGGAACTGGACCATGAATGTCGTCAAGGGTCGCACCAATCTTTGACGCCAGGTCCCAGCGAGAGGGAAAACAGACGCAGGCCGCGCGTAGTCGCCACGCGTCATCGCGAACCAGGACACAGAGGTCCTCTTGCACGAGCCGACTCGCGGCAACCAGCGGATGCTCGCTCTCGTCGACGGCCGTGTCGACTTCTGGGTGATGGGCGCGAAGGTTCTCGCGAATCTCCTCCCGCAGTTCCCAGCTGGCATCGTCGCCTTCGGGATTCGTCGCCACAACGACGTCGTAGTTCTCTTCGAGCAACCTCGTCTTGAGCGCAAGTTCTTCCGCGAAATGCTCATCGATCTCGAGCCACGCGGCACTCTCCAGGGGACGCAGGCCCATGGAGAGGCGCCATCCCCTCGCGTCCACCGGCACGTAGGGGAAGTCCCCCGTGGTCATTCAACGCCCACGGTTGCGCCGAACCACGAAGAGATAGAACAGCACAGCCGCTACCGGTACGGCGATCACGATGATTCGACCTTCGGGCAACACGACGCCGCGGTGCACGTCAACGACCATTTGAGTGCTCGTGTGAAGAGCCACGATCCAGCGACTCACGAGAGAAACTCCACTCATCTAATCTGGCACGTCAGACTCGCCACGAAATCACCCCCGAGGTCAGACGGTTTTGGCGAGCCATGAATTATGTCCTTTGTTGAATATGGCGTTTCGTTAGGTATTATGTGCCATGCCACGAAGCCAGCGCACGCGAAGTGCGCGCGCTATCGCCAATGACACGGCGATCCGCGACTCGGCCATCAGCGAGGTCCTGCGCGTGGGGGTTGACCACGTCTCTCTTCGTGACGTAGGCCATCACGCCGGACTCACGCACGGCGCCACCTACGCCCGCTACGAAGACGTGGATGAACTCCTGGTCGACCTGTGGAACTCGGTCCTGGCGAAGCGAGCAACAGCCCTGTTCGAGATGTCCATGACCGCCGCTGAGTCACCGAGTGTGACCAGCGTGGGAGCCCTGTTCGACTCGATTCGCGACACGACCCCTGCGGACGTGGCGAGCGTCCACCTGTTGCTGACGGCGCGACGGATTCCGACATTGAACGAAGAGGTCGAGCCGTTTGTTCAGAGTCACTTCCAGCTGGATTCCCACGCGAGCGAACGCGATCAGGCTCTCTTTGCGCGGGGTCTGACCCTCTTTGCGATGACGATGATGCAGATCTTTGCCACCTCCCAGTTCGGCTGGGATCGCGAGTACCAAGCGATACTCGAGAAGTTGCTCATCGCGACTTTGGAAGTCGAACCGTCCGACGTTGCTCCGGTCACTTTTCGCCCGCCAGACGACCGCATCATTCTCGCTCCGGCGGATGACCTCAAAGCACAACTCGCCTACGCCACCTTCGGAGTCGTGGGCAAAAGCGGCTACACACGAGCGACTATCTCGCGGATCGCGCGCCGCGCCAACTGTTCTCCGGGCGCCATTTACAAGCTCTACCCCTCCAAAGAAGACTTGGTGATCGCCGCCTTTCACGACCTGATGCGCGCGCGCTGGATGAAATTCACCAACTTCGTCGACCTGCTTGACGAAGGCGCGTTGTCCCAGCTTCTGTACTCCTCGGCGAGCGAGCAGAACGCGGTGCGACAGAGCTTCACGTTGGAGACCGCTCTCGCCGCCGCCCACAGCGACAAACTTCGCGACGCCGTGCTAGGCCAGATCGGCGAACTCGAGTCCGTCGTTCCTCTTCTCAAGAACGTGGGCGAGGACGAGAAAAAACATCTGCGCTACATGATCCGATCAATCGTCTTTGTCACCGTTGGCGTCAACTTTTTGTCTACCGTGACTGACGTCACGCGACACGTCGACTTCAACCAATTCGGTGAGCCCTTCCGGAGGGCCCTCTTGCGAGACGTCGTACCGACCTGGTCGCAGATGTGTCAGCAGATCACTGACGTGGTGAACGCTCGGGACTTCTAGCTCGTAGGCGTCGGCGTCGCGCCACCAACCATTTTCTCCAGCCGGTCCATGATGGCGGTGATGACTTCGTCCTGGGCGAGCAGATGCTTTTGGATTTCCTCGGCTTCTTTGAGCACGGCCTCGGCGTCTTTGTAGGTCTCCTCGGCGCGCTTGTCCGACGCTGCGGCTTGGATGTTTTGGCCCACAATGATGATTGGCAACAGCACCAACTGTAAGAAACTGCTCGACAGCCACACGATGATGAAGTAGGTCCCCTGCTTGATGGCGTCGGGTAGGGCGAAGAGCGCGAGGACCGTGAAGATGTAGGCGCACCACATAGTGCCCACCACCAACGTGATGCGCAGGCCAAATTTCGCGTTCAGTTTCGCAAAGAAACTGTTCGATTTAGGCGCGCGAAGGTCATTCGTCTTGATGGGTCGGCCTAGGCGAGCGAGTTCATTCGCTCGCGGGTGACGGATGTATTCGTAGATCGTTGTCATTCTCGAATTCTCACACGAGCGCGCGAGAAAAAAGTGAATTAGTTCAGATCAGCTTTTCATCAGGTCGGGGGATGTCTCCATCCCCTGACGCCACACGGAACGAGCGATGATCTTGGTCGTGTCGGCTCGATCCTTGTAGCGAAGAGCGATGTCGCGCGACTCCTCGAGCAGGCCTTCGGACAACGTGGTGGGCTCGAGTCCCAAGGCGAGAAACTTCTCGCGACTCACGTTGAGTTCGTTTTCCACCGCTTCGCGTCGGGGGTTGGGCAGGTTCGCGATCTCGGCGCCGGTGAGCTTCGAGATCAGTTCGGCCAGCTCACGCACCCGGTGGGTCTCGGTGACCTGGTTGAAGACTTGAGGCTTTTGCCCGCGCTCGGGCGGGTTCTCCAAGGCGATCTGGATGCAGCGTACGGTGTCGCGAATGTGAATGAAGGCTCGCGTTTGGCCGCCGGTGCCATGGACGGTGAGCGGATGTCCGATCGCCGCCTGCATCAAGAAGCGGTTCAACACGGTGCCGTAGTCGCCGTCGTAGTCGAAGCGGTTGATCAAGCGCTCGTCGAGAACGGTTTGAGGGGTCTGCGTACCCCAGACAATTCCTTGGTGCAGGTCGGTGATGCGAACCTGGTCGTTCGCCGCATAGAACGCGAAGAGGAGTTGATCGAGCGTTTTGGTCATGTGGTACACCGAGCCGGGATTGGCCGGATGCAGGATCTCGCGGTCGATCTCACCGTCGGGGGTGGGGACCTTCACGGTGAGATACCCCTCGGGGATAGGCGCCGTCCCCGACCAGCCGTATCCGTACACGCCCATGGTGCCGAGGTGAACCATCGCGATGTCGAGTCCCGTGGTCGCAATCGCCACCAGAACGTTGTGCGTGGCCCGGACGTTGTTATCGACGGTGTAGCGCTTGGTAGAGGAGTCGCGCATCGAATAGGGCGCCGCGCGCTGCTCACCGAAGTGCACCACGGCGTCTGGACGCTGGTCACGGAAAAGCTCTTCAAGGCGGTCGTACTCCTGGGCGAGGTCGAGATGGACAAAGGCGATGTCCTTGCCCGTCAGTTCCTTCCATACCTTGAGGCGCTCACCAATCGGGGCGATCGGTGTCAGGGACTCCACTTCGAGGTCGACGTCGATTTTGCGCCGACTGAGGTTGTCAATGATCGTGACATCGTGACCGAGATCCGAGAGGTGCAGGGCCGTGGGCCAGCCACAGAACCCGTCGCCGCCAAGTACGAATACCTTCATGAAAACTCCTAATACGACATCGTGAATGACGGCTGAACGGTCAGCAGAGGCCGCAAATAGTGGGCTTCAGTGTCGTACAACACTACCAACGAACATTGATGCGCTCCTAGTTCAACGCTTCGCGACTCGACTCGATCTGCACCGGATGAACGTGTGAATACGTCCATCGCGTCAGCGCCTCCAGCGTTTCGTGATCCGTCCATGGCATCCACCTCGTTCCTGGGATCGCAACAATCTACTTCGTCAATCGAAATAATAGACTATTGCCCTCCCCCTCAGGGTCGTCGTGCGGACTTCGCGGCGGTAGCCCCTTTAGAGCCCGGCCAATTTGGTCAAGTTGGTTGACGACGACACTTGACTCGCGGGCGGCACCGAAATATTCACCGGCATTCCGTAACCCGTTACGGTCTCACTAACCGTGGCCGCGACCGATGTACTCGCCACCGTCTCATTGGTCGACGCACTGACGAATGCCAAGCGACCAAGGGAGTCGACGTCGACAGTTTCCGTCACTGTCCCGATAGTCACCTGGGACACGACTTTGGCCATCCACGACGGGAGGTCCTTCAGTCGACCGCTCACGATGTGCTGCGCCGCCGACGATCCGATGGCCACGTCGTATTGCGTCACCGCCTGACCGTTCAACGTGACAGTACCTTGATCGGTGACGACCGCGCCTTGTTGAGCGAGGAACGAGAGTCCCGTGAGGGGATTGCCCGCGATGCCCAGCGACTCCGACTGGCCATTCGACAGTGACATCGAAATCCACGGTGTTGGCAAAAGGTCGCTAACACTCGGACCAAATTTCATATAGATGACGTTGCTGGCGAAGACCGCGGATACGCTCCCGAGAGAACTGAGCGCCCCGTTGTAGTTCAACGTCAGATCGCAGAGGGCGTTCGTCAGATCACATTGACCGTTGCCCTCAGCGCTCACCGTGGTACTTCCCGCGTTCACCGTTTCACTCATCGTGTAGGCCATCGACCGCGCCGCCAGGGTATCTGTCAGCGCGTGACGCACTCTGATCGCCGCCGCGGCGGACGAGCTCTTTCCGCCCGTGAGGGCAACCACGGCGGCAGCTACGACAACTATGAGACAGAGTCCCACAATGAGGAATCGGCCGCGCCGAGGTCGGCGCCGAGGAGCGCTCAGCGCGTGGGGATAGTTCACCGGGTTAAACGGACTGGGGTCATTTGTCATGACACCCCCTTCTCCTCGCAGCGTACCCCTGCGACCTGAGGGCGAAAATAGACCTCGGCTCTAGATATCGACGGCGAACTCGTGGCAGCGATAACAGGTCACCTCGCGCGTCGACGCTTTAGCGGGCGTCATCCCACACAAGGTTGACTTCATATTGGTGGTGCGCACGAGATGAACGTCCCCCTCCACGTCGTTGGCTGCCGTGAATTTTTCGAGCCGTTCCATAGGGCCGACTGTACTCACGGATTGAATAAAGAGTCGCCATTCACATGCGACATCCCAAGAACTGGGGTCACATCGAAATCCAGATTTCGCAAAGAATCAGTAAAGAAAATCTCATCGCACTTTGCGAATAGAACCGCGGTTCATGGGAATTGCCTTAAGAGATATCTGCTCCGCGTCACGTACCTGATCAACGCCGAGATTTGTCGTGATCTCCAGACGACTGGCGAGGGGGTGACGTTGGTCGACTCATGCGACACTCAGCGAGGGTCACTTTTGATCCGCGCATTCGGCTAGGGAGTTTGTCATGAGAAAGTTCCAAATGAAGTTAATCGCACGCCTCGCGTTGGTGTCGACGGTGGGCGTGGGTTTGACTCTCGGTTCACTTAGTATCGCCTCCGCGTCGTCACGGCCCAGCGCTGGGCGCACGGGATCGGCACACTCCAGCACCATTCAGTTCAGCGGACAAGTCTCCGCCTACACGGCCGCGTCGGGAGCGACGGCGGGTTCCATCACCCTCACCGACCGAGCGGGCGCAACGTTGACCTTTAGCACGTCAGCCACGACCACGATCGCTCAGATCGGTGGAAGTGGAGCGACGCTCGCGATCAACGACTTCGCCACCGTCCAAGCTCCCGTGGTATCGCCCAATGACGCATCTTCGATCACATTCAGTGCGGCTGCGCCCGTCAGCTTTTCTGGCATCGTCACCGCGTACACCGCACCCTCCGGAACGACGGACGGATCCATCACACTCGTCAAGCGCAATGAAGCGTCTCTGATCTACTCGGTCACCCCCGGCACGATCATCACCGAGAACGGCGGTGGCAACAGCGCACTCGCGATCGATGACTTCGCGAGTGTCCAAGCCGCGGCGGCGGCGCCGAAGGTCGCACTCGCGATCGCCTTTGACGCGGCGACCCCGATTAAGTTTGACGGTCGCGTCACCGCCTATACGCCCTCGTCGGGCGCGACAGCAGGATCCATTGCCGTGAAAGATTCTGACGGTGCGGAGTTAACATTCTCTGTCTGGTCGACGACGACGATCACCGAAACTGGCGGTTCGGGTGATGCGCTGACCGTAGGCGATCACGCGGCGGTGGAGGCTGCCGCGTCTGCCAAGACCGACGCCGTATCGATCACCTTTGTACCTGCTGCGCCGATTGCCTTCTACGGTCTCGTTACCGCCTACACGGCCGCCTCGGGCGCATCACCGGGTTCCATCACGCTCCAGAAGAACTCCAACACGGCAACTTTCGCCACCTCGTCCTCCACGGTCATCACCGAAATTGGCGGGTCGGGCGACACCCTCGCGGTGGGCGACTACGCCAACGTGATCGCCACGAGCGCGCTGCCCACCACGGCCCACGAGATTCGATTCACTCCGTCGCCGCGACCGGTGTTCTTCTCTGGTCGAGTCACCGCATACACAGCTCCCTCCGGTGCGAGCGACGGGTCGATTACCGTTCGTCGCCGCGACCGGGCGACGTTGACGTATTCGGTGACGTCCTCGACGATCATCACCGAAGTCGGCAGTTCGGGTGACACCATCGCCGTGCGCGACCCGGTGACCGTTGAGGCCGATGCGGCGGCCAAGACGGTGGCGACGAAGATCTACTTCAAGCCCGCGGCCCCCGTCGCTTTCGCCGGTCGGGTGACCGCCTACACATCGGCCTCGGGCACGACGGCGGGATCCATCACTCTCGTCGATCGCGCGGGCGCCTCGTTGACTTTCTCCACGTCGTCGTCGACCACGATCACCCAGCTCGGTGGTTCCGGGGCCGCCCTCGGTGTGGGTGACTTCGCAATCGTGCGCGCCGCGGCGGATGCGAAGACCGACGCGCTGATCATCGACTTCTCCGCGCAGTCCCCCATTGTCTTCTCGGGCAGGGTGACCGCGTACTCGGCGCCCTCGGGCTCAGCCGAGGGCTCGCTCACGCTGGAAAAGAACAACGGCGCGAGTTTGACCTACACCGTCACCTCTTCAACGACGATCACCGAAATCAACGGCATCGGAGACCCACTCGCCGCCGGTGACGATGCGGTTGTTGTCGCGTTGCCGTCTTCGTCCACCGTCGCGGCGACAATCACGTACAGGATTCACCGGTAGATGATTCTCCCCATCGGTCCGCGCCGCCGCGGGCCAGAGGGGAGGAAAAAAGTTCGCGTACTGTTCACCATTGCGTAACTTTCGTCTTGGTCGCCGAACATTTCGGACTGGCAGAATTTCCTTGCCAAGCGTTCGAACATGATCTGGAGCGATGTGACTGACCTACGAGTGCCAGAGTCGGATCAGGACCCCCTCGAGAGTTCTTCGCTGCCCGACAACACCTCTCGTCCCCTCCGCTCCGTGAATCAACTGCTGGACGACGCACCCATGAGTCGATTCCACCGGCGCGCGGTTCTCATTTCGGGGATGGGATTTTTCACCGACGCCTACGACCTCTTCGTTATTGGCACCGTGGCCGCGATTTTGAAGCTCCAGTGGAATCTCTCGACCACCCAAACGAGCTGGGTCACCGGGGCGGCAATTCTTGGAGCGTTCGTCGGCGCGTTTACCTTCGGGCGAATCGCGGACGTGCTCGGGCGCAAGACCGTGTACATCACCGTTGCGGTCATCATGGTGATCGGCGCGCTCGCGTCAGCGTTCGCTCCGAGCCTGGGATTTCTCATCGTTGCGCGGTTCGTCCTTGGCCTCGGCATCGGCGGTGACTACCCGGTCTCGGCGGTCATGATGAGTGAGTTCTCCAACCGACGAGATCGCGGACGTCTCGTGAGTCTCGTCTTCTCTATGCAAGCTGTTGGCCTCATCGTTGGTCCCCTGGTTGGTCTCGTGCTCTTGAAGTCGGGGCTCAGCTCGAGCTTGACGTGGCGTTTCATGCTCGGTTTCGGAGCACTTCCCGCCGCCACCGTCATCTACTTCCGTTCGAAGATGCCCGAGTCGCCGCGCTTTCAGGCCCGCGTTAAGGGGCGGTCCGAACAGGCGGCGGCGGACCTTCAACGCTTTAGCGACGGGTCTGTAGACGCCGCATCATCCACGAAGGTCGAGGCCCGTCTCATGGGCCTTCGCGAGTTCTTGGCCAATCCGCGGATGATCTTGCTCATGCTCGGAACGGCCGGTTCGTGGTTCCTCTTCGATTACGCCTACTACGGCAACACGCTGTCCCTGCCGAGCATTCTGAGCGAGGTATCCCCGAACGCAACACTCGTGACCAAACTTGTCTTGACGTTGGCCCTCTTTGTGATCTTCGCCGTCCCGGGCTATCTGTTTGCGGTGTGGAAGATGGACAAAATCGGGCACCGTCGTCTGCAGTTCATCGGCTTCGCCATCATGGCGTTGTGTTTTCTCGTCCTCGCCGCGTTCCCGGCGCTCACCGTCAATGTTGCCCCGTTCATCGCCATCTTCGGCGTGAGTTACTTCTTCACTGAGTTCGGACCGAACACGACCACTTTCGTGCTGCCCTCAGAGGTATTCCCCGTCAATATGCGCACCACGGGTCACGGGTTTGCTGCGGGCATTGGCAAACTCGGAGCGTTCGTCGGAGTATTTCTTGTTCCAGAACTCGAAACACACATAGGACTTCGCGGATTGCTCCTCGTCTCAGGCATCGCCGCGATTCTCGGATTTGGTCTCACCACGGTGCTCCCCGAACCGTCGGGTCGTTCGCTCGAAGAGGTCTCGGGCGAAGAAGACGAGTCTCTCGCTCCGTCTCCCTAAGAAACGCCGGCATCAAATGGAGAAGAGGCAGGCGAGCTTCACCCACTTTCACCCACGATTTTCACGTGGTCCCAACGATGAGGAGCCGAGTGAGTGCGTTCGCCCAAGGAATCATCCGCGCGATCCCAATTCCCCAAAAAGTCCTGGTCTTATAACTGAAACTCCGGTGATTTTTAGGAACGTCACTGTACGTTGCCAAGGTGAGCACCGCTTCGTACGAACAGCGCGTGGCCACCTCGCGCCTGATACACCGATTCAACTTTGGTCCGAAGCCGGGACAGTACGCCGAGCTTCTAGGACGCGGACTCGGCGCCAC
>Ga0182030_10003065_pt1 | contig 35665 bp, 37 predicted proteins | sample 812S3MmetaG_FD_121299 | JGI IMG/M metagenome (GOLD analysis project Ga0182030, IMG submission 121299) | Permafrost microbial communities from Stordalen Mire, Sweden - 812S3M metaG (Illumina Assembly) | ecosystem: Environmental > Terrestrial > Soil > Wetlands > Permafrost | place: Sweden...
CACCTTCCCCTTCCCCTTCCCCTCCCAAACCACTAAGCTAACCCAAATCACTTTTAGTATCTCTGGAACGGCTTCATCACCACCCGATGACTCCACTCACACATACACTAATACACGTCTCATGGCCTGGGCAGCAGAAGACCTATATCATTTAATAGTTTGCTATGTTGCTTCCCGCTCATGAGATAGACGTAGCCACACGTTAAGGTAGATAAAGCGCATATTGAAGTGCAGTGCAGGTGCTGTGGCGAAATTTCAATTTCAAGGGATAGAAAGGAATAATATTTTAGATTTTGGATGGGGAGGTATGTTAGAGGGATAGAGATAGAAAGATAAATGGAAAATTTCGCCACTCAGTTATGGGATTTTGATGTGTGAATGATCGTGAGACTTCTTGTTTATTTTGTTTTTATGGAATAGGGATGGGGAATTTGGGCCGCAATTACTCGCTTATTAAGGGGTACGCCGGAGGTATTTTTATTCTCCTTCCATTCCTCATGACTTATTTGGCCCACATTCCTCACTTCTCCAGCAACGACATATATCACAAATTACTCTCAACATCCCGATACTCTATCCACTTCATTATTCCCGGTTTGCGAAATTGAGTCCCTCAGTTTTATGGAAGAATCTGCTTTTCTCTTATTGCAGAGTGAATAAGGATGACAGTCACACCACGAACAGCTGGCGTTGTGGGCACGTCGTCAACGCTACTGGGGCTTTCGTGGATTTTCGTCTGGTTGAGATTCTATGTTCGACATTTTCTTGTCCATAAGTTGGATTGGGATGACTTCTTTTTGCTCATCACGCTTGTATGTCCACTCTCCTCCCATTCGCCTTTCATCAACGGAATATCCGCTGATCTAGAATGAAGTTCCTCTACACAGTCTTCTCTGCCACAATTCTAACCGTCGCCTCTGTCCATGAATTCTCGTATCCAATCCCGCCAACTTCTGAAGGCTTGTATGCCGCGCTTCCAGGTCTCTCCAAAGGACTACATTACTTCTATATGACAGAAGTGTTCTACATACTTACAGCTATGTTCCTGTTTGTAGCCATTATTTCCCTCTCCAGCTCTCTACAACTAGTTTCTGCGCAAGAGTACTGACTTTGCTTTCAGACGAACCTCCGTCGCACTCCTCCTCCTACGAGTTGCAATCTCCAAGTCCCAACGCGTTACCATCTACTCCGTCATAACGCTCATGATTCTCACCTCGCTCTCCTTCCTGTTCGTCGTCGTCTTCCAATGCTCACCCGTCAACTACTGTACGTCCCATTCCATCCCCGTTACCTTCCGCCACTCTTCCCCTCCTAATAAATCCGCCCTTCAACACCCACCTTCCACCTCCCCTCTCCCCCACCTTCTACAGCAAAAATCCCCATACTGACTACAACCCCCCACCAGACTGGGACGAAAACCCACAAGCCCGCGGAACATGCGTACACCACGTAATCCTAGCAAACGTAGGCTACGCCCACATGGCCGTTTCCTTCGTTGCCGATTGGACACTTGGCCTGTTACCCATCTGGTTATTATGGAATGTACAGATTAGTAGACGGAGGAAGGGAGGTATTGGCGTGTTGTTGGGTTTTGGTCTGTTGTATGTCCCTCTCTCCTCTTCTTCTCATCCCTTCCACTCCTCATCGGAAGAAACTTTAGATTTAGATGCTAATAAGGTGGGAACAGGTGTGGAATCGCAGCTATAGTCCGAACACCCTACATAAAACAACTCCTCGACACGACAGATTTCGAACGTTCGTGGGTTCCGCTTGCTTTATGTTCAATCATCGAGCCGGGGCTTGGGATTCTGGCTGCTTCGACCGCGGCGTTTAGACCGTTATTCCAGGGGAAGAAATGGCAGAATTTGAATTCGAAGATCTCGAATCGGAGGTTAGTGAGTAGGAGTAAAAACGGAGGGAGCAAGCCTGGCACGGGAAGGGCGTTGGAGGAAGGGCATGGTGAGGGAGATGGGATCATACAGATGGTTACCACGACTAAGATTAAGGATGGTGAGGAGAGAGTGGGTTTTGAAGATGTGGCATTACGAGGTGGCTTGTAGGGGGTGAAGTAGTGATTGTCTGACTAGCAGTGGTACACTCCACACGCTATTGGAAGGCCCATAATTTGTATAGAACCCATCTGCGATTTCAATGTGTGACAGCATCATCTACACACATGGCATGGCGTCCCCTTGTTTTTGACCTATTAGCCTTTTATCCGTTGACGCAGCTCGAGATGCGCAAACTTTGGTCGAGAAGTGACTGAGATTCATACAACGCACGATTGAAACGAAGAAGATAAAACCGACATGTATTCTTGCCGTTCATAAGGAAACATAAATATATGATTAGAACTGTATAGTAAAGAGGCAAGAAAACAGTCCAAGGGGACTTGCAGCCTTTAGACAGCGGCTCAGACAGGGATTTATTCATTCGCTTTAGAAAACTTTATTAATCTAATATGATTCAGAGTAGACATGATTTCCTACCATGCCACAATGTACAGCTCTCAAGGATCAATTCAGAAATATTCCCATTAAAAGCCCATGTCAAGAGAGGAGAAATAGTGCAAGGATATGGGTCGCAACCTGTCAACGCTCGACTTCCATCTCCACGGTCGGTGATCGATATCTTGGGATAAAGAACATGCAATTCCCCGGAATCCTTGAAGCACCAAAAGATCCTCCCATTCGCTTCTCAAAGCCTTCACCACCGCCACCCTCACTAGCAGTCCTTCTTTTGATGAAGGGTTCTCCAAAGTTCGTGCCATTCGTTGCAGTCGGTGTTTTTGGTGGAGGAATGTTCACGACGTACTCTTGAGGCAGCGGAATAGCGAGTTCAGGCTCATGTTGCCAATCCATCTTGTCATCATTTGGATCGTCGTCTGGGCACCACTGGTACAGTTGGCTGAGAGTCTGGCTGATGGACCGAAGAAGGAACTCCTTGAAGCGCTTAGATTTGCTGAGGAAGATGTCATCGTCGAGGGGACGCTTTTGAGGATGACGGTATGGCTGGAAACGATTTTGAAAAGGACTTCGAGGTGGGATATACCTTTTCAGGGATGGCCCACGCGGGTCTCGGTAAGCCCTGTTGTTTATTATTGGGATGTAATTTGGATTGTTCCGTTCTTGTCCTGCGCGGCCATTGGGGTGGGAGCTAAGCCGGAAACCTTCTGCAAATCCCCTATTGCCTGGCGACTTGGTCCAGCGATCATCGTTGTTACGTGAAGCCCTTGAATCAAACGCATTGCGCTGGTCATAATTGTTTCGTCGCCAGCTTCCGCCCATGATCGCGGCCGCCAATTAGAATCATGACCTGAAGCAATCCCTGGAAATATATGACCGATAGAGACTAAGGGTAGCATTCAAAACATAATCTTTGAGGTTGTGGATGCATGTGGAATGTGCTGGTCATAAGAACAAAGTGATGTGATAACGAGGTTTCGAAAAACTCCCCATCCCTTTCTGGAGAGTTCTTTCCGAACAAACCTTTATATGGCCTAATCGCAATTTACTATAAGCGTTGGGCCAGCGGCATCCTTTTGCGATAGCGATGCAACGAAATTCAGCCTTCGTTCCATCCCCACTCTTTGAGTAAATGTTGAACGCGATAGTCTGTGGCCCATCCTAAGTCCTCCTCAATTGAGCGCAAGAGATCTAAGATAGTTCGCCTCTCACGAACTTCGGTAAGACATTGTCCCGCAACAAAGAGTGGCTGTACTGAATGTATCCTTACACTACCTTCGGGTCTCCCTAGAGCGATGCCGCATATTTCATGGCTGTGATGCCGTGATTCTTGCTCAATTGCGCGGTAAGATTGAAGACGAATGTTGAGTGTAGAGCGTCGCGCTGTGGATTCATGAGGCTTATTCGCCAGTAATATGATGCGAGCCATATGGTATGACTGCATTGTTGAAGCGCACATTGGTATGCTATACCATATTTCCGAGAATATTGCTCTGGGAGAATCACTTGGCACACTTCCATCTCTGACCGGGGGTAATCGTGCACATGGTTTAAAGGTTTCGGGAAGACCATGATACCAGACATCGAGCTCTTTCTCGAGCTCTGTCCACCGCTCGAGGAGGAGCATGTGGTTGATGCCATATATCCCATTAGGGCTGTTTCGGTCCTGGGGAAACACATGATCAAGGGAGTCCCCGGAGGCAATGTAGTTGATTATTTTGGACATCAACCATATCAAAGCATTTGAAATCATATCTTCTCTCATGACAAGCTGCCTCTCTGGGTAATTGAAATCGTCTGTATTGCTTGGAATGACAAATCCGCGTTCATCGATGTGGAGCCCAGCAGCTCTCCAAAGGCCTAGGTCTTCAGTATTGAGTCTCGTTTGCCCTTCGTTAATGACTGTAAAAGTGTTAGTAAGTTCTGAGACAATTAGGCAAAGCGGAGGATTCTCACATGCAGCTAGGAAGTCTTGACGGGCAAAGTTCCAGAAGGTAGCTTTCCGAGCTTTCGAGGGTTTGATGCGCTGCGACATTGCCCCAGGACTTGTCGGTGACTGTACAGCTATCATTCCCTCATTCTCGGCCATATCAAAAAGAGATTTCGTGCCGCTCAGATGGCGGGCCCATGCTGTATTTGCATTGTCCAAGAATTCGTAGACGCAAAGAATAGCAGCGGCGGCCAAAGTTTCATCGGCATTATTGGCCTGAGCAGGTCTCGATAAGCGGCGCCGCTTGTTGCTCTGCCCACATGGAATACTCTGCGGTGACTGGGCCGTGCTCTGTGGAGTGAAAACATCCTCTGCGATCGGGGTCAATGGTAACTCCTGGCTTCCAGAATTGGAGAGTTCTTCCATCAGGAGCGATATTGCCCTATCGTAGTATTTTGCACCTATATAGGCCCAATCCACACTTTCGGGGTGGGGGAAGAGTTCCATTTCTGCTTCCCTGCTGACCAGGCCACCGACTACAGCTTTCCTTCCTTGTACACGACCAAGTTGTTTGGCAGCATAGGCGCACGCAGAGTATTTGAGGAGAGGATTAGAAAGTGCTTGCACAGGTACAAGGTGGGCAAAATAACAGCCCAGATCAAACAGATCCATCCACTGCCCTGCCGTCTCGCCAAAATGGCGAAGCAGAAATGCAACCTCGTGAGATGTGATAGTATTCGGTTCAAAGGAGGGCGAGTAGATCTTCGAAGATGTAAGGTTGGGATCAACGGGCGGTGATGATACAGAAGGTGATGCAAGAGAAACTTGCATCATGAATTAGCCATACTCTACGTGCTGAAAATGAACATACTCACTAGCATCAGGACCAGCAGGATTCAGTATGAAATTAAGAGTGTTAGAAGGCGAGACGTGAGTGTTAGGAGAGGGTGCGGGCAATGATAATGGTCGTTTCCAATCGTAATTGCTTGTTGCAGCAGTGGAAAGAGCCTCCAGTCCAGGGGCACCATCATACGTGAAGTAAGTTTCCGCCACTCTCTCCTCTATTCGAGGTACAACGACGGGAGTCACCGCCGTACGGGTTTCAGGTTCCGGGGTTGGTTCCATGTTGAAAGGGTCGGTGATATTTATGAACGTCACTAGCACAAGTCAGATTTCATACCAATGATGATTTCCCAGTACAGAACTATACCATGATCTGGCACATCGACCCAGGTGTTGTTTTCATCGAATGTGTTCTTGTATGCGTAGAAGCTCCCCAACTTCCCACCCCTCTCCCCAAGATCCCCATCTCCGGCCCCATTCATTGATGCATTTTGTTGATGGCGGAACACGACCCCATCGCTAGGGTGACACTCCCTAGAGCCCTTGCGGCATTGGCCGCAGGTAGGTTTTTGCTCGTCGCATTTCAGCTTTCGTGTGCGGCAGGTCTGGCTGTGTGGGGAAGAGGGTTAATGTTGTTTGCTCAATTGGAAGGATTTGAAACGTACCATCCAGTCCGAGACCTCATTGCCCTTATATCATCGTTCGCAGTGTCTATCAGACGCTGTATGGATCTCGTAGCAATATAAGTACATTGCGTTGAATAGACACAGTTGGAGTTTTGATGTGGGATCTCCGCACTTCAAGTTCGCGGGCTAGAACAATCTTGGGGCGGCGATGACAAACAGCTAGGACGAGTTAGCGAATCCGGATCCTACCCTGTCGCATTACAAAAACGACCCCGCCAAAGAGATGTTCTGTAAGCCTATTTCTTCTGTCGAATTTACTCGCTAGGATCTACAAATATTATAAGGTCGTAATATTAATGCGTATTCAGCAGGAATACAAACCCCCTTCACTACGATGTGCCCATACCCCGACATCATTCCCCAAGCTAGGCCAGTCCCACGAGCGGATACAGGGTTGAGAAGAACATAAAACAAGAATGTTCTAAGATAGACAAGATCAGCGATGAAATTGCTCTCCTGACCCTCGAAGAAGTCTAATGTCAAGATCCGCTCGACGTGTCCCAGCCTGACTTAATCATAGACCAACCAAGTAGCCTCAATTTGATGGACTTAACTTCATAAGAAAGTGTTCTTCCTCATAGCAGCGGAGGTCAAGATTAGGGAACTTGTAGTGGAATGCCCCTCATGTAATGTTAGTATTGCTACTATAACAGGTAAAAGAAGACCCAATAGCAAAGCTGGATGTTTGGACAAGCACTATTCGATCCCCCCCTCTGAGATGATCCTGGTCTGAGAATATAAACAAGATATAGAAAAATAAGCACAACCCCTCCCCTCCCTCCTAGAACAAGCCATATATGCTTAGTACCTCCAAGGACCTCAAATGTTATTAATTCCATCCCGGCGCCTGAGTCTCGAAGGAGACATTCGAGGTACCAGACTACCTGCACAATAACTAGATTCATCATAACGACTTGCTTCGTAAGTTTGCATTAAAAAAATATCTATAAGCACAATTCTGAAACACAACCGTCCTAAACCGTAACACAAACATGCATTTTAAAAAAAAATTATGTTGCTACTCATCATTTCCAAGTTCTGAGGAAGTGGACAATATTCCAATAAAACCACTAAGAAAAGCGTGCAGTTTACACCACTTATGAAGCTAGAAATAAAGCTAGAAATAAAGCTAAGAATTGAAAGTGTCATCTCTCCCAAAAATGGGGGTGGATTTTTAGTGGCGTATCAATTTTGCACCCAACATCTCCACGTCTTCCGGAGACTTTTAGAAAAAGTTCGTCTAAGGTGGAGCAAACAGCCTCTCTTGCATGTATAGCTGATGCACAACACGTGAATTTGGAGGGATATAGAGGTTAGAGCCAGAGAGTCTCATTATTCATACATTAGGTACGCAAAATGGTCACAGGGCGGCAGATTAGGAAGCTGAAATCCAGAGTCCGCAGTTCATCACGGCTGCAGACCAGCTCAGGGAGACAGACATCTTAAAAGAATGCATTGAGTTGTAAAGATCTTGATTGCTACCTTAGGAATGAGAGCTTCCCCAGTACCCGCTGAGGTGGTTGCGCCGTCTCTAAAACCCCCACCACCCATAATGTTGCTGGTTACCAGCTTCCACTGCAAGTAATCTCCTCAATCTCCAGCAGTCGCTTTGGAATAGCAGCAGGAACAGAAAGAACCATGCAACTAAAATTCTGATGAGTCCACCCACCAAGCCACCGTAGTCGAGCGCGAGATTCGCGACTTAGGGGACGGAGCTCATACTCAGGAAAAACGGTTGCTGTGGACGGAGATATTGTAGTATTTTCTCTGTGATTTCTCGAGATGTGTGTGGTATTGACGAGACGCCAATGCCTACATAATCAGCTCTTCCTTGGCGACTGGCTAGGTATCCTCGAGGAAGTAGCACGTTTTGCCAAATCAGCAGCCGATTAGTCTCAAGATTAGATATAGCCTAGATGCATTATCGATATTATAGTCCTCCAGGGTCCTATGATCCCCCAATTGTCTGCCCATGAAAATTAACCGTTGTAGGTCCGGTGGTATGCCTTCGAGATCTTGAATAACGCGCTTCACATCACTTATAGTCGCTTGCCTATTGACTGTCATCGTGAAGGTCCTTGTTAGAGTTGTGACAAAGATGGAGATGGGGTTTTGAAAGCGTCTGGCAAGCTGGAAACGGGGAAGGGGGCGGCTGGGTTGAGGGGGAGCATGGCCAAGTGGGTCGCTTGAGAAGCTTGCGCGGTAAATAGCTTTCATTGCAGCCAGTCGTCTCTCACGATTCTCAGAGTCCTGCTCGCTTGCTCCGGATGGATGGTGGTGAAGAACAAGTCCCAGAGCGTTTTGTAGAGCTGCGTAGAGCCGCGTATCCAGGATAGCTGCATGCCAGAGCTCGTGCACTGGTTTCGCAAGTCAGCATAAAGTAAGAGAGATGATTTGGATAATTCTGCGTACTAAGTGGGGTAGGGCTGGTTTTAGTAGCATCTTCATCAACCGTGAAGACCTTGATAGCAAGAAGTCGGCGAAGCTCCTCGATCGCGGCCTCTTTGGTGACTTGGTATGCGAGGGCAACGCGATCGGCGGGGACTTGAAGAGCCTCTGAGAAATTTGGACCGAAAAGAAATGCGATACCATCTGGGTTGTCGGGCAACATGTGTTGATATGTCTGGACGACATCGTTAGGGACGTTGACGGTCGTGGCCACGACGGACATCGTGAGAGTAGTTTTTGAAGATTTAGATTTCTTCTGCTGGAATTTTGCTGCGACGGATGTGGTATCCGTAGTGGTAGTGTTGTTTGAAGGCTCGTCACATTCACGCTTGAGCTTGTTAGGTCTTGGGGATCTCCCTGACACGTTGAGCTCTTTAAGTAGACTTGCTTTCAGCGTATCAAGGTAAATTGTTTCGAGGTGAACAACGAAGATTCTAGTTGAATCAGGACGGAGCGTGGAAAAGAAAAGGCTAGAAATGTGGTGAAATACTTCATTGTCTCACTCGCCAAAACGCGGGGAAACGTGAAATCAAGATCCAAATTCACTTGATCTGTATAACGGCATGTATCTTCCATTCTTTTCTTGCGTTACCCATATCTGCCCCGTCTTCATTCTAATAATCCACTTGAATTATTCTGACTCATTATCAACCATTTCACTCCACCTTAGCAAAATTCTGGGAGTGACTCGCTTGAGTATTCCCGAGCCTGCATCTCTTGCTCAACTTGAGTCAACCACATTGCAATTGTCTTAAAATACAACAGAAATCTCAAAAAGAAAAGGAAGGAAAAAAGGAAAGAGAGAAAAAAATAAACATACAACAGTAAGTATTCGCTGATGGTCACCCACTCAACTACTAATTTACCGATCTGGAGCTTGTGTATGGCAGAGCGGACGGGATGCCCATTTCCCTCCCAAGTCTATGGTCGTATGTGAAGGCATTTCTCTTATTCCGATACATATCCCAGTTACGGTTATGCCAAATAATGCGTCTCGTTCAGAAGTCATCTTGACCGTCGAGATTGGGGGCGGACACCCATCATGTTGTACTTGTTACATTTTGTCTCTCCTAACCAACCATCCCTATCATCCTTCTCAACCAATCCAGCAACCCCATCAACCGCATATCGTCTCCGTGAAATTTCTTCAAGTATATGCAAATAGCTTGACCCTCCAACCTCGCCCTCCTCTCGATCCACCACACCGTGTCTCCAACCTTCCCATACCAGAACCCCATCAATAATAAGGCCCTCGGGTCTTTCAACCGCAATAACTGTTTAAAGGCCGGCGCCATATGACTCAACATACTCAAATAACTAAGGAATTGCTCCCTCGTACATTCCTCATTCAGCCGCGGCACCAGCTGCCTCACCATCCCATAATACGGATTATTCCCCTCATCAGTCTCCTCCCCAAGCCCAAATAATTCTATAAACTCCCCCAGTATTCCCTCGATCCCTCTCTCCTTCCCAGCATAACGAGAGCCGAACCGTTCTTGCATCTCTTTAGCTTGCGCGGAGAATATGCTATCGGGACGAGTCGGATCCGTGATGTCCCAAATTACCATTTTCATTTCGCTGAGTTTGAGCCATTCGAGATCGGAGGGTTCGCTGGGCTTGAGGGGCCAGGCTTCGGCGGGGATGGTGGCGTCGAGCATGCACATCGCTGTTACGCCTAGGAGGGCGGCGGCGGACCAGAGGGCGTCGCCGTCGACGGAGGGGTTTACGGGGAACGAGAGTTTGCGGTTGAACAGCGAGGCGCCGACGCTGAGGTGGTGGACTTCGGGGAGGGTGCGGGGTGGGTATGTTTTTTTGAGGGGTGAGGAGGGGTGCGACTGGGAGTCAAGGTAGCGGTCGTGGGATATGGTGAGGGTTTGGACGATGTGCATTAGGTATTCGTGCTGTGTGCGTTTGTGATTAGTGGCTTATTGATGCGTGGCGGGGTCGAGGAATAGGTACGTTGAAAACAAGCTCCGTCAGATTATCCTGAAAGAGCTTTATAGTTCCTGGTGCTCCAACCGTAAGTAAGGTTCGATTGTGGAATCTGCCTAGACGATCGAGGACTTCGCGGTCTAGACGACGGTTATCGGATATTATGGTTGGTTGAAGAGGTGTGGGTATCTTGCAGATCTGCGATCGATCGAGTGGTGAGAGTGTGGGTTTGGTAATCGTGGTTGTTTGGAATGAGACTCTGCCATCGAAGGCCATCTCCAGTTCTAATGATTTGGAGTTGTAGTTGCAGGAGTATCCAGACTCGGTGCATTTTCTGCAGTATGGCTTGCCTTCATCGCACTGAGGCTATATATCAGCATGTCTCTGGCTAAACAAGTCGGTATTTCTTACCTTGACGCGACGAATCTTGCAATTAGGACAGCCACTCCTCGACTTCTTGTGGGTCTTGCGTTTGCGAATTACCTCTTTCTCTGGAAGAATAGCCATATTGCCTTGGGTGGTGATACGAGATGAAGTTAGCTTTTCTTTGGCTGGCTACAGATTTTGGAAGTGTACGATGCAGGAATTAAAGCTGGAGAGGGTTGAAATGTTCATCTGACGACAGAGGTTATATGTCAACGCGATACAATTATGGTCAAATGCGGGATGATTGAAAAGTCCGATTCGTGGGCCAGCCCCGCTACTATTTCTGCATCTCCTTGGTGACACTAACCCCATCTCGTATTCTATTTTCACTAAACCTCATTCCGAGTTTAGTGTCTTCGTACTCCATTCATTGTTCTTGCTTTTGTCGACAGCCAGGAAAGCATTTCTACAAATACTATCCCGCCAACTTTATCTACAGTGCGACTACTTGAAAGTCTAATGGAAGTCGATCAGTTAACCTCCCCTCACGTGCAGAATTATTACTGAAAGGGGACACGTTGCTTAGTCAGACGCGACAGATAGTGCGCAAGTCTTGGCCACTACAGCCTTGCCAAGTGAGGTGGCCTGATTACTCTTGAGAAGGAGCATCGGTTACATCTAGGTCGTAAGCTTGCGTTAGACCAATTAAACTTCCCTCACGTGCAGAATCCATTATAGGAATTCCATTGTCAGATTGCCCTGCGGATCAACTATTTCTGTAACTCATCTGGGCTGTTCCCCTCGCCCCTGTCATGCTTAAAAGGACACATCTGACACACGCACGCGAGCATGCGATTCGACCGCTGGTGCATGGAGGCGCTTGGAGCACCGCCACGGCCCCCCAGCCACTACGAGGATCATGAAAAAAGCCTCAGCTCCTATTAACAGAGTGTTTTGAGATCGCCTTTTCACTGGTTGCTTCCTGTAAGAAATATTCGTGGCCGTGGGTGAGATTCTGAATCCTTCTGGGTTGCCGACCAACCACTGTTACTAGGCGCAATCGCTGATCCTTTCCAATATGTCTTTGGACAAGTCCATAGCACAGATATGTGTGAGGACCCACCATTGCGCAAGTCAGTGCACGAACAATGAGCGTTCTCCAGCAGTTCGCAATTCTATGCTTTCATAATGTATGGTTTCACTACCGTGCTTTTTCTACTTTTATTCTCTATTCATGCCAGTGCTCAAACCTGCAGGCTTGTTGCCAAAGGCAATGCAGTACTCCAATATCAAGTCACTGTCCCGAATGACCGCCTGGATGGGTACGAGACCGGGAAACTTGCGCTTCCCGGTACGAAATTCGATCCAACTGAGCATTTACAAGGTCAGTGCTGGCCGAACAAGAAGGACGCCAGGAAAGAGCTGAATTTGAAGCTAAAATCTATATCCACGAGCAAGCAATGGTCTTTTTGGATTCCTGCAGGAGACCCCTCATGCATTTCGAAAGCTTTTCAGGAGTCTACCAAGAATTACGCCGAAATCTACAAACCTGAAAATTATTTCTGTCTGCCACCAGGTCAAGCGAGCTCCCTCGAGCCTCCTGCTGGGCTCGCAGATACAGCAGAGGATTCAACAGCAACACTACTCGGAGAAGAGCCTCTAAAGCCCCCAAGACCTAAAAACCCCGGAGAAGAAGGGTACGATGAATATGTCAAGGAACAAAAGTCTTATGATGACTGGGTAGACATGGAGAAGAAGAAGGGCTTAATAGATCACGCTTTCGCCGCCCAATCTTGCGTCGTCGACGACCTCCCCCGTTATTGGACTATTCACATACGGATCCCGCGCTATATTTACGAAGCCCAAAGGCGGCGACGACGAGACTTCGAGGATGCCTTATGGTCACAGTGTTATCATGATTCGGGAAAGTTAAAGAGGCCTGACTTTGAGGTCCTCACTGGTGACGCTAGGGCAGGCAAACGAAAGTTCAAATTTTCAATTCCTAAACTCGCTCGCAACGATGACAATTATGGACTCGAATGCATCAGAAGAGCCTTCGAAATTGCTTCTCTCAAGAGACTCATTGTGCCAGAAGGTCTGTGTCAGCCACCGAAACAATGCAATGTTCAGCCGGGAAAATTACGAAAAAACACTTATGACATAGAAGTCACAATTGCGAAGACGGCGCCAAGGTCACAATTAGCCAATACTTGGGCAGAAACGGGGCGTACAATCAAGGCTGAATTAGAAGACAATTGCTATGGAGGATATCGAAGACGGGACAAGGCGCGCTTGGCCTTCATCATGACACCTAACGTTTTGCCAAAAGTTAGCGACAACGAAATGCCGCATAAAGACACGGTATTCAAGTTCACGATACCCAACGGTCAAGGCGGATTTGAGTGTGTCCGGCAGTCGTTTTACTATTCATCATTCAATAAACTTGATCTGTCACATGATTGTTCGGCTCCCCAGCCCGTATCGGTTCAAACTACAGACCCGCCGCCCGAGGGATATTCAGATGAGCCAATACGATGTACAGCTACAGATAAGAATAGAAAAAGCTGGGAGATGAAAGTCACGATCATGAAATTTGCTGACGACTTGCAACCCAAAATTTGGAAAGACCCTACTGGCAAGACTCTAAGAGAGGACATCAAAAAGTACTGTTATGGTGTGACCCAACAGGACCAGAAAGAGGCACAATCGAAAATAGAATGGCTCACATCCCCCGACCCATTGGTGCGTGGGGGGAGCCCACAGGACACGGTGCTTCAGTTTGAGATACCCAGACGACCAGAAAATCCCAGCGTCTGGTCGACCAACTACATGGGGATTGGTTGCATCAATAAGCCTTTTTCGATCGCTTCTTCCAATAAAATCGATCTTACCCGCCTGTGTAAAGTCCATGCTCTACCTACTAAGGGCAAACAAGTAACCCAGCCAAAAGGAGCCGACGGATCGAGATCTGTCGCACCATTGTGCCAAAACCTCGGTCCCAATGGCCACTACTGGAAGATGAAAGTCACCATGGCGTTCTCAGGTTCTACCAAAAAGGGGGCAAGTATTGATCCCTATAAAAATTTAGTCTCGGAATGCTACCCCAACAAAAACTCCAGACGACCCAGGGTTTTGGGAAAGTCCAAAACCGAGATGGAGGAAGCGCCATTCTACCAACGGAAGCCTACAACAGATGGGACTGGGTTCACGTACACATTTCACATTCAAATTCACCAGGATATGTATGATGATGAAGACATCGAGTGCGTTGGGAAGGCATTTCAAGATGCTTTTAAAGATCTGAATATCGTGTTCCCGGACAAAGGATTTTGCCCTCAAAGCGCAATCCCTCTTCTGATTTCACCGCCTGAATTTCTCAAACCTGACGAAGTTCACTGAGCACCAAGAAATTTCTTTTTTCCAGCAGACTTTGAAGTTATCCATACAGCCCTCAGCCTGACTAGATTCTCACAAAATATCAAGGTGCTACTAAGGACCGCATCGCTAATGCTGCCGAAGTTACTGAAGTCACGACTTCCTGGGCCGTTGTGGCTCATATTCCGCTTGCAGCGATTCCCCGCTACGGCTCCCACCAAATGGTTTCACTAAACAGTGTTGGAGGAGTTTTCATATCGAATTGTTATAAGTGGGTAGATCTACAAACAACGAAGAAACGGCTGGACTTTACAATCGGCAAAGAAGTCAGTGATAAGAAATCCGGTCTCATGTTTGATTTCGTGATACCCAAGCACAAGCGTGCAGACGATTTTGCATGCATCGCGGACGCGTTTCGGCCTGCCTCTAAGATGAATATCATGGTATCACAAGAAAAGTTTCAGCATGTGGACAGATTAGTCATCTGCAATATCTCGAAGGATGCCACGAATCAGAATTATTGAGTTCTCAAACCTTCATCGACCACACTTCCCCTCTGCCGAATCAGCTCGGATTCTGGGAAAATACCGACATCAAGAAAAAAAGAGATTCTGTTAAGTTGCTCCATTGCGCGCTACACAACCATTGCTACAATGGGAAACCGGAAGAGTTCAAGACAGAGCTACAATGGAGGATGAACCCTCCTGAATTGACGGCTGGAAAGAAGCCTACAGAACACACCACTCTCGATTTCAGGATATCAAGATTTGCTGTGCCAGTCGGGAAAATTATTTTGCTATCGATTGCATAATCGCTGCTTTCTTGCACGCTTATTCGAGTAAACTGGATCCTGCACTTTAGTGTGTTGGGAAGGGTGTTCCACCCCACCTACCGTCTAGCGCGCGTGTCTAGACCTAAACACTGCCAGCAGGTCTTCTAGCAAGGCGAACTCCTTGAAGTTTCCCGTTGGTGGAACCCCTGTTGGCTTCGTCTCAAGAAAAGAGGTCACAGGACATTGACCAGCCGGTCAGCAATGGAATTTGATTGGGAGAATCTCCATAATAAGTGATCTTTTGGCACCAGTCCAGAAAACCAAGTGGTATATATGTAATGGGGGTTTCCAATGTTGGCGTCTTTGTTGCGGAGTGAGATTTTTTGGACGGTTGGTTTTGATAACTTATTTATATGTTCTCTTTTGGTTTATTTTGCTTAATCTGGCATGTATGATTTGTATATATTACGCTGCTTGTTCTGATAAACTGCTCTGATACGCCACTAGTTTGTCTTCTTTTATGATTCGGAGATAGAATGAATGGGTTATGTATTAAATTTCTGTCTAAATTGCATCTTGTTATATCCGTACATGTTGCCTTAGGTCGCTGCAAGTTTCTCGCACACTCCAAAAAGTTTGTCTTGCCACCTCGTCGCGCAATCCTTGTTTGCATCTCATTTTTCTCTCTATTGAGCTTCTTTTAGTATGTACAAGCTGAAGGTCAAGAAGTCCTTAGCGATTGTTGGTGTTTCATCGCAAGGCAGTGCAGAGGCCCAAGTCGAAGGCTAAGCAGATTATTGTGAACCTGATTGAAGACCCTCCAGTGGGTTGAATATGCATAGCCACAGTAAGATTGTTAATAAGCCGAGGGAAAACTTCCAAACAGTAGAATCGAGAGCCCATCTTCTGACCCCCAAATTGTCCGAGAATCCCAATTTTTCGCCACCGAGCACTCACCAATTGAACATTACGCCCCCAACCCCCCCCCCCAAATTTCCTACAATTTTATTGAACGTCGACCTTGGCCTTGCAAGTAAGAAAATGAAGGATATCATTCGGAATGGCCAGCTGTCCAAATCGCTTCTGAGGAGAATTCGAGGTGAACCATGAAGGGATTTGATAGGTGCCATGACCTCAAGTGACCCCAAACTAAAGACAGCGCTGCAGAGAAACCCATCGCGTTTCTAAAGATATCCCAATCACAAGAATGCCGCTCTTAGGGGAAAGTATTGAGGACGACCGGCGACAGCACAGAGAATCCGGTATTCATGACTTTTGGATGTTTTGTGATCTTTGGAGGGGTGAGCAATTTTTTACGATATTGGGAAACTTTGCCTTTCCTGTAATTCTAGAGCTTTTCAATGCAATTTATCTAGTTCGTTCCGCAACTATTTGCTTTCTGGCTCTTGCATTCGTTGCTTTCAATCGTGCAACCTAAGTGGTCAAAAATCAAAACTTTCGTCTCGAGACCCTCCCCCGAGAGGGTCTCCCCCAAAATTGCCGCCGGATATCATATTGAACGACGAATCCCTACCTTTTGACCCAGGAGATAGGAAGGAAGATCTTGCGGAATTGCCATTAGGAGTATTCAAGAAGATGGATACGCATCCAACATACACTATTTACCGTGGCAGGATCCAAGACCTGCAGAACTTAGGGGATGCGAGATATTGTGCAGCAAGGGTTATTCACAAAGTGAGTTTGCGGACGCTGGATATGGACCCATGCGGACGTTCTGAAATCGATCCTTTCAGTGCTGAGGGGTGAGAATGGAAAATTGAAGGTGAGGAGGTGGTAGCTGGCCTCGTCGGAAAAGAACGCTTGGGTGGGACAAGTAGCTAACTTTCCTTCCCTTCCAAGTTTACACCCTTCTGCTCCCAGGGGCAAAATCATCAAATTGTGATACATAGTGAGATGGCTGTTGATTTTTTGGGTCGGAATAGGATGTGTGGCGGCAATTGAGCCCCGAAGGATCATCAACAGAGGCACCACAACCCGGCAGAGTTCCGGAGCCTCTAATTAAAAAATTTGTACATTCCATCTACGTTTCCAACGTCACTTCAAGTATACTACCTAAAATACCTCCTCCATTATTACATATTAAGACGTTAGTCTCATTTTTCGCTAGGACAATGAATGGACTAATTTCGCTCGACCTCACCCCCGCCCCGCGCCTGCCCCCTTTCAACTTTAAGACTTGCAATCCATGTTTTCCCTAGAATGCCGCTGTTCCTCTTTGTATTTCTAATTTTCTTTCACCTTGCAAATTATATTCCCCTTACGGGCGTACGCAACTGTTTCCTTCGCAATATCCCCGGTATTAGAGAAATTCACATCAACATCTGCCTTCCGTCTTCAAGCACTTTAGTCCACGCCGGTAGAAAAACGAGCTAGAGAATGATAGCTCGATCGACTTTCAGCTATCGAAAAAGAATGTCCTTTTCATGTTCCTGCACTGAAAGTTCTTCAAATAACAAAGAGGGGAAAGATAGCAAAACTTATGCCCTTGAGCCCGAATTCCCGGTCGTCGAGGATGGTTCATTTATCATACTTCGATGTGAATATCAGGGGGACTTGAAGGAGATTGGATATGTTGAGATCTTGAATCGCCTTTTGAATGAATATATAACAGGTTGTGTACAGGGTGTTGGTGGAAAAGAGTTTGATAGCATAGAAATTTGACCTTGCGAGGTCACCAGTAGGGAGCTCTTTTTAAGGGCACAATTGGGGGCCTAATTTGAAGAAATATCCGCAGACCAAAGAAGTCCCGGTTCTAAAATCACTAGAGAAGCAGATGATTTAACCCGTAAAAAGATATGTTAGGTCTGTTTTCTCAACTGAATGCTCTCCATCTTTTGTCTTCAGTGGACAAGTTCTTTCACTAATTGGTGATCGAAGTAGCATTTTAACGGAGTTAAAATCTCACCTTAATTGGGCGGCTCCTTAACTTATTGGAGATCAAAATGCGTATCAACATCTGAAACCCGAAGGATAATTAAAGTCTCAAAAAGGTGGCTACAGCCACACAAAGTTCCGACTGCCCCAATTATACCTATACGGCTATGTGATATTACAGCTCAAAAGTCTAACCAACGTCAGAGGAGCAAATGCACAGCCTCAATCCACACCAACCCTGACCCCGCTCCGCCTCTCCCCATTGTTCGCAGCTCCTATTGACCCATTTATTCATAATTTTCTTATTTCTTTCTAATCCCTACTCTTGGACCTTTCATCCTTCTCAATGCTATTCTCCTTCTAACCCGACGACCTTGCGACTTAACAATTCCCAACATTTCGTCTTCGGCAGGGAGGCTCTCTCTCCAGTAGAGAATCTCTTTTTCCAAATTGTGACCGAAATACCATCCCCCATACAATTACTATAATCAAGCAGCTCTGGTGCAATTCAAAGATTAAGATGCGTATTCGCGTCTGAAACCCAAAGGATTAATAAAGGTATTGCGACACAAATAAGCCACAGCGTCAGCCACCGTCGGCCACCGTCAGCCCGGCCAGAACGGCGCATGCTCGTTCAATCCTTCTGGACTTCCAACATTCCTTGAAATAGATCTAACATATTCCTCCGTGAAATATAAATTTATATATGTAACGGTTGAATTCGAATTTTGGGGCCAAAGTTTGTGGCCCTATTTTAGTTAGCATTAGAATGTGTCATCACCCACCATGAAAGTCTGCTCTATACTTATCATTCTGTCTTTGCTTGGCTCCGCCCAGCCTAAGCCTCTGGGAAATACTGAGAAAAGCAGCGAAGACGCCGTTTCACAGGCATCAAATGAGGTCGATGGTGACGTCAGAGGTCTCGCCGATCCTCACAAACTTGTTGCAGGGGACTGCTTTTTCGAAGACGTTCCTGGCAACGACGAGCTGGAACAGATCACTGTCAGGATATTGAAGCCTATTCCAGCAGACCTCTATGAAGACAATATAGTGGACGCTTTGGACGAGAAATGCGTTTGGGTAGCCCCTCAAGAGGTGCGCGTTGGCGACAATGGAAATCGACTTAAGTCAAAGAAGCCCCTTGGAAATCTAAGAGCGGCTCTCAAACACGAAAATTACAAACCCAAGTTTGAATATCAGCCCGTTGCTTCGAAGGGGCAATGGAGTATTTATATCGGCAAAATTGCCAAGATTGGGGACGAACGAAAAGAAGCAGAAGCAAGGAAGTGCGTGCCGGAGGCTGTCAGTGTTGCTTCGTTAGGGAAGATCAATATAGGCGAGTGTAAGATTCAAGTTACAACTTGGATATAAGAGTTGCTCGGTTGTAAATAGTCTTCCCAAGAAGCTTCTCTATTCGAGAAACCTGAGTCTGGCCATGCAGCAACACTTTTGTTATTATCAAGCTGGCAAATTTAGATCGTTGTAATAGATAGAAGGTGATTGGATTTTCAATATGTACATTAACAAGATAGCTCCTAAGAAATGAATGAAACAAGTTCTTCTTATTCTAACATTCTATTCTTCACTGAGGTTATGAACAACTGCATGGTATGTGTTTGAGAGTTTCAGATAGAGAAGGGAGACTAGAAGAACTGGTGAGTATAGAACTAGGGACCTCTGAGCTCCGCAAGGTACTCGGGGTTTGTAGTACATACAAAGCTCATATACTGGATGGAACAGACTTCACAAGTGGAAATTCTGAAGTCTATTAATATCAATTGGTAGTCAATTTTCTTGGATTGAAAATCGTATTTGTATTAAGGGGGTTGTTCACTATATTTTCCACTAAAACACTTGTTTGTGTACCCCCTTCCCTACTGTAAAAAAAGCATGATGGCAGGGATCAAGTTTGATAACCTGTTCAGTAACCTCCGAGATAGCTCTGTTCGCACACTCTGTCCACACTTTCGCTGGTAAATAGCCATTTGGATAGCTATTCTTGGTTATCGTGCCTTGGTATACATCAAATCCTGGAACTGAATCGGCGGCATCTATTTTCACAAATTTGGGGTCACGTGACCTCCACTGCTCCAGCAATGCAGTTTCTTCATGATCGAGAGGATATGGTGGAAGCTCATGACACCACGCAGAAAGTGCCGCAATTATATTGGCCGGTTTTTTAGGTACCGATGCTAATATTTCCTTGGCTAGGTAGACCGTGACAACCAAGGGACGTGTTTTGAGAGAATCGTCAGAAGGCTCGTACCAGTGGCAAGATATTCTTTGGCGGGACCCCGAGCGGCAAGGGGTGACGCGAAGATGACAGAGAGAGGAAGTAAATTCGCAGCCAGATGAAATATGCGCATTGTAGCAAAAATATATCTTTTCAGATCATCAGCGTGAAGGATAGGGGGCTGTGTCGCCAAATGCAATTCTTATCGTACCTAATATCCGCATCCCACAGAGCCATTTAGCACCTATACTGATCCATATACAGCGATTCCAGCGCTTCCTCAATTAGCGCTACCCCGCTGGACCGAACCACTTTATCAATCCCAATACCTTTCGTCCTTCTAGCTAGTTAGTTTCCCTACTGTGGTCCCCTCGCATTTCTTATATTCACTTATTGATCCTCGATGAATCTGAATACTAATTGAATACTACGAAGCAAAAAATTCTTCTACCGAGCCATTACCTGCAGTATATAGGGTCTATACATAGAACCGCCCTTTTAAGACCATCAATAATTACCCCGCATTATCGGCCCCCAACTCCACCATGACCTCGCCCAACCCCAACGTCTGCCAAACCTTCAATCCCTCCTCCCTCGCAACTCTTCAATCCCATTTCGCAGATCTTGAGAGCTCAAAGCACGGCGAGAAATGGGATCAACTATGGGCTGATGGCTTTGCGCCTTGGGACCGAGGTCGTCCAAACCCCGCTTTGGACGATGTACTTGCCGAGCGGAGAGATTTGTTTGGGTCTTGCTTTGTGAATGAAAGCAAAATTGGGGGAATGAGGAAGAAGGCATTGGTGCCGGGTTGTGGGATTGGATATGATGTGTTGTTGTTGAGTGCGTGGGGTTATGATGCTTATGGATTGGAGCTCTCGGAGACGGCTTTGAAGGGTGCCAGGGCGATGGAGGAAAAGAGTCGCAAGTTGAATGAATATAGGGTAAGAGATGCTGCGGCTGGAAAAGGAAAGGTGGTGTACTTGACTGGTGACTTTTTTAAGAATGACTTTTTGGGGCTCGTTGAGGGTGAGGGGACGTTTGATGTGATCTACGATTATACCGTACGCCTAATTCTGGACAGCCTCTTCAACCACAAGCTGACATGCAATAGTTTCTCTGTGCTCTCCCTCCTTCTCTTAGACCTTCTTGGGCCCTTCGATATACTCAACTTCTTACCCCGACTGGCCGTTTGATATGTCTTGAGTTCCCGTCCACAAAAGCAATCAGTTCTGGTGGACCACCTTATGCTTTACCTCCAAAGGTATATGAAGGTCATCTCCCGCGGCCGGGACAAGAATTACCGTATAATGAAGGGGATTTGCTGCAGGATAAACTCGGACCTGAAGCAAAGGAAGGATTGAAGAGACTGGATCATATCAAGCCTAAGAGGACGCATGAAGCTGGAATGAAAGACGGGAAGGTTGAGGACTGGATCAGTGTCTGGGGAAATAAGTGAAGCAGAGAAGACAAGATATAAAGTTCATTGAATCCATGATCTTGAGGAATATTGGAGAAAATCTACCCCTCATTCTACCAAACTCTACGATGTAATGGCGGTAAAGTCGCCTACCTCCTATCCTTCCTCTAGATCGTTTTAACTCAGCGTACCTAACTTTATCCGATTGATTTCCTCTCAATCAACACCATATTTCTTAATATACTCGCCCTTCACACCCTCGAAATTTCTTCCCATAACGGGCGCAAAGAGATCTTTAAACCATCCTTTCCGGTGACTCTTTAAACCCATATGTTTCAACAGATCATCTGTATATCCGAGCGTCTCAAATGTCAAATTATGCCCATCCTCACCAGTATTAAGATATCGTCTCTTACACCAAGCAGTAAAAAGTGCTACTTCCTTCTCTTGTTCTTCTTTACTAGGAAGTGTCAATTTTCTGTCCATATAAGCTGTCGCCCACATCGCCTGACATTGCGCAGCCATAAAGTAATTGGCAATGAGCAGCTGACCGATGAACACGATTGAGTGATCATCTTCGATATCGTCGGAGGGCAAAGGTACCATGTTCTTGTATAGGCGGTACGGTGTTGAGGTAGAATGCCGCTCGTAAAGAGCAGGAGGGTTCCCTAACATTGGGAAAGAAGCGAGAACCCGAGCGTCCGCCGCAGCTTCGAGTAAATCCCAGTGGTCTTTGTGCTTTGGTTCCTCATCATTTCGAGGATATGGTAATCCGAGATTCTGGCACTGTTCGTGACTGAAGAATGTCAGAGGGGATGACCAGCCAGTACCGCACAGAAGGACGTCTGTCATAATAGTTTCTCCAGTTCTCAGGCGGACGTGGCCCCTTTCGAGAGACAGGACATCAGCTACGTGGATTTGAACGTTTTTTGAGATCGTGTCGAAAAAGTTATCATGGTGAATGAGACCGCCTGTTACATTCTGCCAGAAAATTCTGCTGGAGGTTAGTCACACTTCATGAATAAAAGCATCCAACTAGTTGGGACAGTACGGAGAATGAGGAGCCAACTTCTCAAACCCCTTCCCATCGCCTCTCCCCTGGAAATTTGCCTCCTTTCTCGATTCCTTATCGATAGTCCCCCAAGCACCGCTCACGATCTTAGCACCCCATTTTGTACCATGCAAAAGCCTCATCCACCACGAATCAATATTTAAATATGACGGGTCCAGAGTTGCAGCCACCCTCGTCATACCTATTTCAAACGAGTTCTTATAGGGCCCCTTACCCTTTGGTGACAACAATAGGCCAGGCCCACTGGTATCGCTAGCTTTGAGAACCCACGTCACGTTCTTACCAGCTTCCGCGGCGGCGTACACCATATCGGCACCGGATTTGCCCCCACCAAGCACAGTAATATTTTGCATTGAAGCGTTTGAGAGGATCTTGGAAGAGCCGAACTCATCTTGGTGGATAATGGGACCGTTGAAGTTTTCCTTGCCAGGCAGAGATGGCATTTTGGGAATACAAAATAAGCCGCAGGCGACGAGCAGTTTGGAGGTATGGAAGTTCTTTTCAGCTCCAGTTGCTCGGTCTTTCGTGGTAAGTGTCCATCCGACATCGATTTTTCGGAGGGACTGCACCTCAATCCCGAGCTTGATTCTGTCCCGCAAAGTCCCACTCTTATATTTCTGGTGATCGATGTACGATTCGAGGTATTCTGTGACGTACTTGGCCTTGAAGAAGTCGTAGTAGGTATCCTCTTCTGGTGGTCGCGGCATTCGGAGGTCGGAAAACTCGGCTGTTTCATGAGTGAATTGAGTGAAGAAATTATCATAACCTCTTCCTTTTCGGCGATTATGTTAGGACATCTTTGTGGAGGTTGTACAGGTCTTTCTTGCTCACTTGAATTCCATACTCCGCCAATGCAACTGTCTCTATCGAGGACGATCACTTTGCAATCAGGGTGTACATCGAGATAGAACTTGGTTGCATATATTCCAGAAATTCCTAGGCTCAACGCATTAGCGACGACTCTTTGAAGTCGGACCAGGTCCATTGGCTTACCTGCGCCTATCACGATAAGATCAAACTTGTCGTCGTTCTCCATAATTAATGACAGAAAGCTACGAAGACTAGGAGTATTTAATATGTGACTTCATGCGGAATAGATAAGGACTGGTGTGAAACAAACTGAAAGAGTACATTAGGTTGACGTCTCCTTGAAGATTACATCTAGCCTTGTATCCAAAAAGTGGGATGTCCGCAAGGCTGTCGAATAAGACGTCAAATCACGTAGTTGCAGCCAATCAGGAATTCAGATTTAAATATGTTGCTGTGCCATGAACGCAGGTCCACTTATAGTAAGCGTCTCAATGGTCGGCTCGGGTATCACAACCCATTCAACTGTCGTCCTTTAAGCCTCGATCTGTGAGCGGAACTAACTCAATTCAACCGTCGGCGAAATGGAAGACTTTTTGATAACATCGAAACATCACTGGTTCTGGCAACAATGCCCCTCCCACTAGGAGTATTGATCGAACACGCACACTCTCGATTCTCTGCTACCCACAATATCGCTACGACTAAGGAACTACAAGAATCCTAGGTAAATGTTGTCGTTCAAAAGACATTGTGAGCACCAGATTAGAAATTTCCTGAGATGGGGAGCGTCGAAAACCACATCGAAAGATCTTTCGGTCAACTCATAGGAGGAAATCTTAACTTAGATTTCAAATAAGCTGGGCGTCAACTTCTTGCCATCAATTACGAGCCCTTAGTAGTCTAACGGCCCTCAAGGCTATGAAATACAAATAACATTGTAACTAAATTGTCTCTGCATCTTGGCTGAGGCTCTAGCAAAGGCTCGCCGGAGCAAGTGAGCTAGCTTTTAGCAATACGAAAGTATAAAAATCGCAGACCAGTGTTTTGCTTCGCACAGTAAAAACAACGAGGAATAGCTGTACTTCGACTATAACAGTCTCTTCCGATAATCAAGGTAAAAAGGGACTTGTGTTTTGACGCGAAATTTTGAGAGGGAAAGCCCCCTTTGAGAAGTAATTCTGGAATCCAGCACAGAGTGGTTTAACCTTGAGATGATGTGTATGTCCGAATAGGCGAAAGATTAGTGGGCGAATTAGAAGCTAAGTAGGAAACCAAGTCAAACTAGTGGCTAGAGCTTTGTGTGGCGATTTGACCCTGATAGTTGACTATTTAATGATGGCTGATTGAAACCTGAATCATGAGTTTTGGAAGTTGACTTCGGTCTTCTTGGCGGGCGAACGAATGTGGTGATTATATTGAAACAAAGGGATAGGAACTTTCCAGGACGTCACTTTGATGCAAAGACAGAAATGGAGGGCGGCGGAAATGAAAGGAGTTCTAGCCACAATACCTTGGTGTGTATACAAGCATACCAGTGTAACATAGGTAAAAGAAATGATCAGGGTTTTAACAAAAGCATCCGTTACCTGACTACGTCGAGGTATATTTATAGAAAAAGGACGACATGTGGCAGTCGTTTCAGAGTAAGAAGCCCTGTCTTCTCGACTCTTGACAGACTCGTTTGCTGATTTTCCCATAATATGACTCGGACGAGAATACGGGGAGCTCGCTTAGAGCTGCGGGAACTCGTTCTCAGAGTAGCAACTTACAGGGAACAAGGTAGCTGCACAATAATTTCCTTCAAGAGACACTCCCATGTTCTAACATATACCACATAAGACACAGGGTGGTGCGAGGAATTAGTACGGTACGGAGTGTTGACTGGAAGATTAAATCTCTGATCCTTCACCGACAAACAATTTCTGGTGTGGCAGAAGAACCTATCTTTCAGGCGTCCAATCATGCTATTGCAGAGGAGTTCGCTTGCTAGTGCCATCTGCACTCGGTCCGATATTTTCTCGTCAGTACTGGGCCCGGCACGGGTAACTGGACAAGTCTCAGTGCCACACTTCAGCCCCGACTCCGCCGCCCCCAAATCGACTCCGCTGAATTGATTGGGAAACGAGTGGGTCAATGGATCAGACGATACAGAATACTTTAACTTGTTAGGGGCTAGCTATGGCGTTGCACGTCTCGAGATTGATTCAGATGGCAAAATATCCAACTCGAAAGTTTAGCCAGAATGTTCGATATATTAAGCCTCCGAGGCATGATCCTAATATCCAACTACCGTAATTTATATTAAGAAACAACTCCCGTTATGAGGACAGGTAAGGCTGTCCTTACCAAGAAAGACGTTTCAACTTGTCGTGTAACTTGTCAACCTAAGGAAAAGAACAATTATTGCAAGTATCGCAGAATTTCAACTTTGGTCATGGCGTGCTGAAAAGTGGGACGGAACCTCGAGAGTGGCTTGTTCCTCAGACGAGGACAACCCATTCTAGAAAGACTTTCGCTGTGTCGCTAAAAATCTACCGATAGGGTTCAAGATAAGTTTCGCCTCAAACCAACCTTGATGATCCTTCGTATTTCTTGCTTGATCTTGCCAGGTTTTAAAGTCAAAGCGTAGAGTGCAACTTTAGCCTATAGCCCTAGAACGAATAGAATATCATACTAGTGTTGAAAAAACGCTATGCACCTCATTAACTTTTGATGGCGCTGTCCCGGCCTTATGGAACCTCTAATGAATGGTGGGTATGCTTCCTAACAGGGTGACACTTAGATGACTGCTGGATGTAGTGCACTTCCTAACGGCCCATACAGAAGGATAGACCCCAACACAACCTTCAACGGATTTCAGCCAAATGGTGTTCGTGCCCTATATTCAGGTATTCCATGCGTAAGGTAGCCAAGACTTGAGATGTGCTGGATCGACAGTGGGAAACAATTGTGCAACACTAGGTAATCAAACAGCAGACGTATTAAGAATTGTTTGAACTCGCAGACTAACACACCCGGGTCTACAGATGACTAGATCGTGTGCCCCGGCATTAGCGGGGGTGGATCCTTCACGGGAAGGGTGGGGACGGCCGGGGGCTTACGCGAGCCGCGTCGAATGGCTAACGATCCCTGACTTTCAACGAGCTACCGCACAATTTTGGAGGAAGAATGATATGTATGGTCAAACCCTAGCGGCTTCTATTTAGGCTAGAATATTTCAAGTGTCTATATTGCGCCACGACGGGTCATCATTTCCATTTTCGTCCATAAGCGTCTTCAGCCAGATTGCAGGAAAATAGCACGAGTCAGATAAAGTACTAGCAAAAGGCGGGAAGATCCCCTTCTTTGTGCAGGCTATCGTAAGCCCATAATACAATTTTAGATTGAGAATTGGAGGGATCTACCCGTCAAAATCGCACCACAATATGTTGGAAGTGTATAGCTCTCGTGCCGTTGAGGACTTTTTACGCAATGTATTGCATAGCTTTGGCAGTGAAGCCGAGTTGACAAGCCTTCGTTGTTCGGGCTGGTTTGACATCGGTACGTGATCCTGACAATGTTGATATAAGAGTCCGGGGAAGCGCTTCGTCGATCATCATATTTTAAAGTCTGTCAGATTTGATCGGATCCACTTGAGAATGGAGCAGCCTTCAGGTCCCGTATACAAGGGCCAACAGACGGCGATGGTGGCCGTGGGGTGTATTTTCACTGTCTTTGGTTGTGAGTGATTATATCGTTGCCGCTGGCGGTACCGTTGCTAACAAAAGCGTCTCTGATCAATAGTCATTGCTGTTGTGCTGCGCGTTATAGCTAGATATATGATCGTTCGATCGCTGGGGGCAGATGATTGGTTCATGATAATTGGATTGGTAGGTAAATTCGGAGAGGGAGATGGATGCTGCTAACCTCTACAACAGCTTTGCACATGTGGATATCTATTCGTGATCTTGTTTGGAATTCATGTCGGCATTGCGCTCCATGCAATTGATAATACGGTGCCAGACCTGGTTGAGCAGTTGAAGGTAAGAGAATGGTCACTTGTCGCGGTTTTGAATTTCAGCGTAGATGATGGATGTAAACTGACTTCCTTTAGCTGGTCTATGCTATTCAACTATTATACAATACCATCGTTGCGACTGTTAAAATCTCGATCGTTTGCTTCTATCTAAGACTAGGTGAGTTGCGCAAGAGAAAGCATCGGGGACATCTACTAATTTCTTATTTCAGCACCCGCTGACGGATCTCTCCGCCTTCGATCATGGGGTACTATCACTTTCCTGACTTTATTCTACATTGCGATGCAAACGACATCAGCATTACAATGTATGCCGATCAGAGCGAACTGGGACATGACTGGCAAGATCAAAAAGAAATGCATTGATACATTGGTCTATTTCTATGGTATTTCTATCCCTATGGCCTTTAAATTCAAAAGAGTGGGAGTTGATGCTGGACCTTAGTGCTTGCTTCAATAAACATCATAGTCGACATCTGGATTCTTGTCATGCCTATCAGTACACTGAAGAATATCAACAGACCGAGGAGAGACAAGATCGTTTTATTTATCGTGTTTGGGGTTGGCGGATTCTCATGTATCTCAAGGTTAGTGAATTCTCTACCATTCCTTCCATATAGCGGAGAGACAGCTAGGTTTCCTAACACACAAGTTTAGCATAGTAAGGCTGTATACTATCAAAGTCTTCGCCACCTCCAAAGATCCTTTTTATGATGGAGCGCCAATCAATATATGGTCATTCATCGAAGTCAATGTTGCGATTGTCTGCGCATCAGTTCCAGGCAAGTGGAACTCTAGTCTCTAACTTTCGGCCTCTTCACTAACCCGCTTCCTTCACAGCCATGAAGCCACTCTTTACAAAAACGATCCGAGACCGAATCACAAACGCATCGAAGAACAGTCGTAGCGGGTTCGGAACACACAATCATCAGATGATACCTTTAAGTGGCAGTGACGGCAATCAAACTCCAAGCTTCCAAAACAAGATGCACAAAAATACATACTCCGTGAATGCTATATCAAAGTATGGCATGGGAGATAGCGATGAGCACATTGTTTCAAAACACGGCGGGATTGAGTATGAGAGGGAGTTCAGTGTTGTAGAACAGTATATAGGGGAGTCAGATGTGCTTCCAAAGCTACCTGGAAAAGTGCATCAATGATAACAGTGTTCACTGGAGAAAGGAGTCTTGGGACTGTAAAAATATTGGAGCATCTGGGATGCATCTGGTTCAATTATGTAGAGTTAGTTTCGGATTTGACACAGGTTTGGAGTAGGTAAAAGCGATCATGCAATGCTAAAATTAATTTGATCACGGAAGATTTTGATTCAAACAATGAACAGTATTTTCAAATTCTAATATGGGCTCATTGAACAGATGGTCATGGTCATCCAAACGGATTTGCATATGTTTCGGTAGTCTATCTATGCGGCCTATTCATAAAACAATGGTACTGTAACAAATAAACCCAAATGAATTCTTTTTATCAGCAATCCATGTTTCCGCAGCCGCAGCCGCAGCTCCCGTGTCTTGGGTAAAATCACGGATAAGGTCCCTAAAACAGACAAGAAAATTCTGCAGGATGAACTATTGGACCCTTAGCACCAGCTGCAATGCTTCAGACTTCTGGAAACATGAATTCTCCAGTTTAAATAGCTTGATATTGGTCCACGAGTATGGCTACTGGCTACCTGACACTTGCTATAGCGGGACGGGGCAAGAGGGGAAATGTCCGTGCCGCCTCTGCAGCCAATTCCTGCACGTTCCGGGGTCAGCGACCAACACCAAACACGCAATTCGAGTCAGGTCGAGGAACCAACTGCCGCCTTCCTCTCTTATCCCAGTCGAACACGTTGTGGGCGAAATGGCAGGACATATTAGTGGCTAAACATGCTTGCATCAACTCCGCAGGCGGGACAGGGAACCTGGCCGCTTCGGATGGCAAACATGCTGAGTCTTTGCTTACAATGCCGAGCCCTAGAGGTATATCTCGTCGGCAGCGCTGCTGCTGAAATGCATCTGCGTAGTACTTCCTTCCGTTGTTTCTTCTATTTGTGGCTTCAACTGAGGCGTTGCTTTTCTTTCCAACCTCTATACCATACGGTGACTCTGATTAGTCGTCACGATGGCGTCCGTGGACAAGGTGGATGAGATTCAGTCCCCCAATAAAATCACTGAGAATGTGGGCGTTGACTCAATTCCCTCGACGCCAAATGAATCTGAGGATCGTAATGGAGGCACGAATGATGATAATCAACATATTCGGCTGGGATGGAAGACTTGGCTTGTGGTTTTCATCACCTGCTTTGGGTATGTGTCTCTGAGCCTCACGCACCTTGAAGTGCGGAGGTCTTCGTGGTGTTCCACCAAAAGATGACGTTTTTTAAAAAGTCTAAATGATGACTGACGCAGAATTCCGCAGAATTATGGCCCAGGTCTTCGTTGTCGTTGCAGCAGGCAGTGTCATCGCGTTCATCATTCGAGATCTTGGCGATCCTGCCCTCGCAGGTTGGATCATCCAGGTAAGCACCTTCTTGTGATGTGCATGATAGAGCCCCATAAGCTGACCCTCACAGGGTCCACTTTTGATGCAATCAGCGCTTTCGCCAATCATCGGACGTCTTTCTGATGTCGTCGACCGGAAATATCTCGCCTCAATTCCTCCCCTAATTGCCTTCGCCGGCGCAGTGGTATCAGCGAGGGCGCAATCTATGACTACGTTGATTGGTGGTGGTATACTTATTGGTGTCACTTTAAGCACAATTTCGATTATACAAGCAATTCCATCGGAGGTGCTTCCAATGAAATACCGTGCTTTGGCAAATGGCTTTGCTTTCATAGCTGGATCACTCGGTGGACTGTATGTGATCTAATTTTCTTTATTTATTTAGTATTTCAAGCTTGGAAACTAACAATTCTCTTCCAACAGAATTGGAGTATTGGGAGCTGGTGGTGTTACCAATCGAAGCGTTAGTGGCTGGAGAGACATCTTCTGGATGCAAGCCGCCTTCCACTTGGCAACAGCACTTGGACTTCTTGCTTTCTATAATCCTCCTCGACCAGCTGATCGTCAACGACTTTCTATCCGTGGTATATTCTGGGCCATAGATCCCATCGGATCGGTACTCTTCATCAGCAGCACCACGCTCATGTTACTCGCGCTGGACTGGGCTGGTGGCTCCTACAAGTGGCATGATGCCCATGTGGCCGCTCCATTGGGAGTCGGGGCTGGTCTTCTTCTGTTGTTTTGTCTGTACGAATGGAAAGGTAGAAATGATGGACTTGTGGCACACGTCTTCTTCAAGGGCAGCCCGAATTTCGCACTTTCTGTCTTTGCTTTCGCCGTTGAAGGGTATGATGCCCCACGTCAAATTTGATTGAAAGAGTACTGACAAGCGGTAGATGGATCTTTTACAGCGCTGTCAATAGCTTCACCCCTCAAATTGTTCTCAACCTTGGATTTGAAAACAACTCGTGGTCAATATCTAAACGCCAGCTGAGTTTCAACTTAGTCAACATCTTTGCCTCGATTCCTATCACGTGAGTGAACTCCCATAGTTTCAAGAACGTGAGACTAATCGTAGATAGGTGGTACGCAACCAAATACAAAGACATGAAACTACCCCTCCTAATCACCTTCTTCCTCTTCCTCGTGGTCTCCATCTGCTACGCCACCATCAACCCCTCTCTGAACCACGCTCAAATAGGATACAACGTCATCTCCGGCATAGGACAAGCAGGACCGCTCACCCTCCTCGTCGCTCTCGTCCAATTCACCGCCCCCCACCGCTACCTCTCCACCGCCACCGGTCTCGCATTTTCCGCCCGCGCCATCGGCGGTGCCTTCGGATCCGCCGTCCTCGACGTCATCTCTAACAATAAACTGACCGCCACATACGACAACCAGGTTGGAGGAGCTGCCATCAAAGCCGGTCTTCCACCTTCTCAACTGGGAGTGCTACTGGGTGCCATGGCGACCGGTAATGCGACGGTCTTTGCGCAGATCGCGAAGAGCAATCCGGCTGTGCTTCCAGCGGCTATGGATGCGAGTCATCATGCGTATGCGGCGGCTTATAGACTTGCGTGGTCGTCGATTATTCCTTTTGTGGTTCTTGCGATTGTGGCCGTGGCGTGCTTGAAGGGCGTTAGGGAGTTGATGACTGAGCATGTAGATGCGCCTGTTGAGGGTATTCCGATTGATTCTGGTGAAAAGACGGTCTAGATTGGGGCAGGGCTGATGAAGAAAGAGATGATTTGATGAAAAGACGGTCTAGATTAGCGCAACGCTGATGAAGAAAGAGACGATCTGATGAAGAATACTCGATCAGCAGTATGATATCTGCTCTTATTCATTAAATGCAAGAGCAATTCGCCTCTCAGTTTGTTTGTGACAGTTCAATGGGACCGTATTTGTTTAGCAAGTCTCCCAACTTCTAAAACATGGTACTACCTTCAAGTGCTAGACAATCAAAGAATTCTTACCCCCCCGAAATTCACGGTGAAGTGAATAGGGGCCCAAGCGATCACCTAATATGTACCCATCTCCCCTCCACCTCAGGCGAGAAGCCCAACAAGACTCACACATCTCTTCCGCAAACCTACGACAGACATGATTTTACTTGAAGATCAAAACGATATGACGAAAAGTGTTGATTGAAAAGAGGAGATGAAGTACTTGGTTAACCCGCATCAAGTCTGCATAATTACCCCGCTTCTTCTCCCCGATTAGGTATCTTTCCATCTCTAAATTCTAGCCCCAATTTGCAGCTCCAAGACATGTTTCAGGAGGCTTGAGTGAATCTTTCTCTCTGCATTTCCTTCTTGTCTTAAGGACCCTTACTCGGCCTTTACTCTTGTCCTTTTGGTCTTGCTGTCCTAGTCAGCTTTCGTGGCTTCCTTCTTGAGAACCTTGATTAATACCCCCGGTCTGAGGCTCATAGTGAATCGCTTTATCTCGAAATGCAGATTGCCCTATCGAATTTGAGATCTAATCCCTATTTTTACCTCAGGTTATGGCGTTGTGAGCAGGATGCAAGCACCCGAGAAATTGAGATCGTAACGTGCGACAACCAATTTATTTCACAATTAAATATATATAACACGAATCAGGAGAAAGTGCTCCTAAATACACTTTTAGTGTTCCAACAAAAGAAAAATAGAAGCTCTATCTCTATCCACACCTTGCAGAGTCTCAATCCCTACCCCCCCTTACATCACCTCCCCTTACCTCACCTTCCCACATCCTGAACCCTCATCTTTCTCCCCTTCGTCTCCTCCAGCTCCCGTTCCGAACGCATGGTACTCCCGCTCACGGATTCAATTTCCATAACCCCATCCTTACCACCACGCCACAGCTTCCCCTGCGCTGCCCTAATGAACCAAGGTGGATTACCACCACGAGGGAGAATAGTCCAATACTCGGCGTTATCCGCATCGGGAGGCTCGATTCTGCCACAGCTAATTTTTTTCGTGATGTATATTAGCCCGTTTAAAACTGTGTATGTGAATAGTCCAGCGATGAGGCCATATGCGACAGAGTACGTGAAAGGCATGGAGACGATAGTGACGAATGCTGGAAGCGCATCTCCAATATACGCCCAATTGACAGACGTGACCTGGCGCATCATCAGACATCCCACTAGAATGAGCGTACAGCCCGTCGCCCAAGGAGGAATTGATGCGAATATCGGAGCGAAGAATATGGATATGAGAAAGCAGACACCGGTTGTCATAGACGTGAGACCGGTACGACCACCCTCCGTGATTCCGGCTCCGGATTCGATGAATGCGGTGACGGGCGAGCAGCCGAAGAGGGATCCGATGGTTATCATGATCGCATCGGTGCAATATGCAAGTGTAGAACGAGGGAAGTCACCGGTTTCGGGGTCGACGACGCCGGAGAAACGGGCCATGGAGTAGAGGGTGGCGGATGCGTCGACGATATCGACGTAGAGGAAGGTGAAGAGTGCGAGAGCGAAGTGTCGGCCTGCACCTGAGATGTTCCAGTCTTGGGCGACGAGGATGTGTTTTATGGGGTGGAAATCAACGACTTTTTTGAAGAATTCGAACATTATGTCGCCGCTTGGGGTGTAAGGGAAGTATGTGAAGTTGGTGTCGCGGCTTGAGAATAGTTAGCTTGAGTCAATTCGAGGGGTGAAGAAGAGTAACTTACGGCCAGGAAAGAATGGAAACGACAGAAATTCCAATGATGATAGCTGATTTGACCTTATAAGACATTAGATATGCGGTCAATACCCCGCCACACATGATCCCGATCCACATCTAGCCCAAGGTCAGTATAAGGGTGTCGAATCGGCAAGAGTACAAACTGCAGGATTCTGCATTTTATGGCTTGTGCAGTCGCCGGTAAAAGCATCTCGATATTGAGGAGGGCACCCTGCAATATCCGTCGGGGTGTCCTGCGATCCTGTGATCAATCCTATGCCAGCTGAATACGACATGCCGATTTCAGTCAAGAACAGTCCTATGCCAACACCACTTGCACATTTGATCGAGGCGGGGATAACCTTGACAAGCCATTGTCGCATGCCAATCAAAGAAAGAAATACGAAAACAAATCCTTCCACAAAGACCGCAGTGAGTGCCAGTTGGAAGGACACAGGACCAGTTCCGTGATAGCCCACGACTTGATAAGTGAAATATGCATTGAGACCCATTCCCGGACTAGCAAACGTCAGCACAGTGTCGATGCCAGATCAGGATCATACCCCAGAGCCACAGGTAGGTTGGTCAGGAAACCAAACGCGAAAGATCCAATCCCCGCAACAGCAGCAGTGGCCGTGATATAGTCTCGGGTGATAGCTACAGAGTCGGATTAGATGAGTCCTCATTCTTGAATGAGATTTCTCACGGATCAAACAAGCAGCATAATCTGCATCAGTGGCACAAGTAGGGTCGGCAGTATTATGGCAGACACAGGTACCCCCGGCTTGGGTTAGAACGGAAGACTTCCGAGTCAGCTGAATATACGACAATAGATATGAGAACCTACATTGACAGCAATAATATATGCCATGGTAAAGAACGTCGTGAGTCCAGCTCGAATTTCGGTCACGAATTTGGAGCCTTTCCGCTCTTTAGGCTGTAGGACATCAGTCTCGAAGGGCTAACTTTTGGGAATATATACATGACCAGATCCATCGAGCCGGAACACTCTACCGAATGTTGATTTCGATATCTTTGTATCAAGAGAACGAACGCCCTTAACTACTGATTCCATGATGAAGACAAAGTGCGATGTTTAGCGCATGGAGAAAACGTGGGCAGAGGAATGAGTTATACAGAAGATCATGGGAGAAGAGGTAAGAGGCTTTGCGACGGTTTGTAGTATCAAAACTAGGAATACATAACGGAAAAGAAGTCAAGAAGTAGCACAACTTCACCGCTCAAAGCCGTCCTGCGAAGGCAAACGGGCCATCCTGGTCTAGGCACGATGACCCGCAGAAGCACGGGAAACATACTGACAGCCGTTCAAACCGCCTCCTAGTTTCGTCTTGAAGAGATTATAGAGATTATGGGACGAATTCTGGCAACGGCAAAATCCTTGTGTTACCCGGTAAGCGGGATTCCTGCAACCAACCGGCCTGAGCACGAACTTGATAGGAAGGGAAGACGCCGAAAAATGCAGGCACCTTAATTCTCGACGGATGATGACATGTCGCTAATATGCAGGAGCGAAGATGCATTGATTGGAAACGAGCGAGGCGGATGAGGGGTTCAGCCGCATATGACAACTCGAAAGCCCGTCTCAAAGCCAGGTCGAGATAGTCTTGAAATCATACAATACACTTTGATGTTTTGCCTTCTTCTGATTGTGTTTAGCGTCTTCTCCCACATTCAAGATATTTGTGTACCGTACCATGGACAAGCATGATTGCCCTCAAATTGTCCGGGACTCTCCCGATTTACTTGTCCCACTGGTGGCTGCTATCGCCTCTCGATCGTACGATGTCGTACATGAGCTTAGGTCTTATTGGGATCTTTCATCCGTTGGTGGCGTACAATATGACTGGAGATACTTCTTCCTTACGACAAGATGCACGCGTAATGCAGGAGTTCACTGTTCCAGTGATCGACAACTTCTCGAGGTCACGACAGATCGATAGACGCATATTGATTTAATTGTGAAACTTCATCAGGACCTCTGCATAAACGGTAGATAGCATCGATGATAGAACAATAGAAGACTCGAGAAAATCTGGGTATGGAGGCAGGCCTCTGAAGGTTGAATGAAAGAAGGTTGGAGACAGGCCAGGGCTTCTAGGGCAGGTTTGGGCAAGAATTAGCGATGTTTGTCTATTGAACACCTCGCTAAACGGCACGCTCGGATGCCGCCGTTCAGCGTGTTCAGCTTGCTTTTAGCAATATCTTTTTCTCACTTCTC
>Ga0182030_10003067_pt1 | contig 35658 bp, 32 predicted proteins | sample 812S3MmetaG_FD_121299 | JGI IMG/M metagenome (GOLD analysis project Ga0182030, IMG submission 121299) | Permafrost microbial communities from Stordalen Mire, Sweden - 812S3M metaG (Illumina Assembly) | ecosystem: Environmental > Terrestrial > Soil > Wetlands > Permafrost | place: Sweden...
ACCCGCACGCGCCCTTCAGTAAAAGCCGCCGCCAGAGGCCCCTCTGGAAAAATCCCTTGCGCGCCCCCGAACAGCTCTTTTGGATGGTTCCGGACTCCTCTTCCCTCCGAACGTCTCGGCCTTGCTTTACCGCCGACGACTACCACCCTGACCTCGTAGTCCTCGACGGGCTTGTTGTCCGTCGAAGACTTCTTACTTTAATCAGACTCCCAAATCACCCGATTCGCAGCGTCATTTATCACACGTTTCCGGGATTGAGTCCAGTTTGGGAGGTTTGTCCCAAACGTGTCAGGCGCCCGCTCTCCAGGCGCAGAGTTCGCGTACATCGCGCGGCAAGGTCCATATTATGGGTCACCACGATCGACGTGAGCCCGTGAGAAACATGCAACCGTTCCAACAGGTCGAACACGCGCCCTGCCGTCGTTTCGTCCAGATCCCCTGTCGGCTCATCAGCCAGCAGCAACCGAGGGCCGCCCACCAGCGCGCGCGCCAATGCTACCCGCTGTTGCTCGCCGCCCGATAACTCCCCGGGCCGATGGTCGCCGCGATCTTCCAGATCGACCTCTCTAAGCCAATTAGATGCAACAGCCAGCGATTCGCGTCTTGTTTCTCCGCGCGCCAGCAGAGGCATCGCCACGTTCTCCAGAGCTGTAAACTCCGGCAATAAATAATGAAACTGCCAAACATAGCCAATCTCGCGGTTGCGAAAGGCCGCTGCCTCCCGTGGGCTAAGACTCGCTACGTTGGTTGAGGCGCAGTGTACCGTTCCTGCGGTCGCGGTATCAAGAGCACCAAGGATATGCAACAGGGTACTTTTGCCCGCTCCGGACTGACCCACAATGGCCACCAGCTCACCCGGAAGTACCTCAAGATCCAAACCATGGAAGAGCGTAAGCGAGCCGCGCGCGGTTTTGTACGTCTTTTCCAGGTTCCGCACACGCACCAGAGGAGCCCGCGCGTCCGGTTCCCGCTGTGTGCGGGAAGCCTCGCCGGCAGCCGCTGGAATGGTTTGGTTCATCCGGTTGATCCATTCTATCGTGCTCGTCAAAGCAAGTCTGCAAAACCGGGGCCGAATTAGCGGCAATTCGACCAGGAACCTTTTATCACTTTGAGTCCTGCACGCGGTTGGATCGAACGGCCGCCGGATTCAGCCGCGCAATCCGGCCATTCGGCCCGACGACAAACGGCAGCGAAACTGCATTCCAGTTCCCGTTGTCGAGCGGCCGCCAAGTGCGACCGTCATCCCGGCTGATATCGGAACCATTGGTCCCGACGGCGATCCAGGCTTTGAGCGGCTCGGACCATTGCACGCCCGATCGATAGCCGTGAGGCGGATTCGCGGAAGCAGTCCATGTCCAACCGCCATCCGTCGACCATGCCGCCGTCCCGGAAGTCTCGTTCGGCTTCGTATAGTCTCCGCCCACGGCTACAAACAACGAATTGTCATTGAATGTGCACTCGGCGCAAATGCCAATCGTGACCGGATAGCGATACGCGACAGAAAATGCCCCGGCGCTGTCGGTCCCGGAGGCCAGGGGAATCGAACTCGACTTCCACGGAGGCTCTTTCCGCACCAGCCGGTCAATCATGCCATGCTGCTCCTCCCCCAAAGTGAATGGGCGGCTGAAAAAGACCGAGCCGCTCTTGCCGCCCGTTGCAAAAGCCCGCGTAAAGAGCGCATTTCCGATAGGAATCGAGCTGTTGCTTGCGGCAAAGGCCGCGAGAGACCGTCCGTTAATCGAGAGTCCCGCGTGCTCATCGCTCTTCCAGCTTTTGCCGCTGTTCTCTGTGAGAAAGACCGCGAAATGCTCCCGCACCGGGTCGCCGAGCAAGATGCCGCGCGAGCCATTGAGCCAGAAGCTATCGAAGAAACCGTTCGGCGCATCGGGATTTCTGAAAAGCAGCGACCACGTCTTGCATCCATCGGTGGTCTTGTATAACCGGCTCCTGTCGCCCGGCCCCGAAGCCATCGCAATCGCCGTCCGCGCATCCCACGCCTGCACCCCGCGAAAATCCAGCGTAGTCTCAGCATCCGGCACGGCGCACTTCTCCCAGTGCGCCCCGCCATCGGTGGTCTTGAGCACCGTCCCGCCCGTCCCGCTCGCCCAGGCCACCGTGCCATCCACGGAATCAATCCCGCGCAGACCCGCGCTCGTGCCTGACTCTTGCATCTGCCACGGCGCACTCTTCTGCGCCGGCGTACGCGCCGTACACACTGCTGCCAACCCGCACAACGCAACCACCAAAATCCATCGCATGGCACGCAGTATATCCGGCGCCCTCCGCACCCTTCCTTTCCGCACTTTTGCGAAAGAGCTCGAGAGCACGAAGTATCTGGGCGCAACTTCAGTTGCCCAGCAAAAGGCCGTGAAGAAGAAAGGGCTTCAGCCCTTGAGGATTGCGTCCAATTGCCTGCTTCGGCCGCCGGTCTTCACCCCGGAAATAAACGCAACCGTCGATGCTGCCGCAAAAAGTCGAAGCTCTCTGCCAGAAGGCTCAACGAGCGCCTTGGGCTGCTTACATCAACTGAAGTCCGATTGACCTCGATTCGTTCTCAGGTCATCGGACTGTCGGGTCATCTGTTTGCCCTTTCTGAACAAGGAGGCAGATTCACATGGATGGGACTCTCCAGAGCCGTCCGCGACAATCCGAGCATGGCTGCGAAGATCCCACAGACCAGTGCCATCCCAATCCACATCGGCGCGTGTACATACAAAACGAATAGCGATACTAACCCCGCCGCGAGCCCGAGGAACCAAGCACGATGCCATCGCCGCAGGCGGAGTAGGAGAAGCATTGCGGTGGCGAACTCTGCCAGGGCCAGAACCCATGTCATAATCTCGGCACTTTCCCGCGCAAGGGACTGTGCAGGGCGTCCTTCCACCCGGTCCTTGATTCCCAACAGTATCTTCGGCACCGCGATGTGGTCGGCGAACTCAGTGAAGAGGTCTAGCACAAGCCGCCGGTCCGTCCAATGATAGCGAAGCCGAATGCGGCTTATCAGGCGCGTATGGTTTTCGTCGACCGGATAGAGGGCCCACGTGAGGCTTTCATCGGGCGGATCGGCAGCGCTTCGCCAAATGAGATTTCGGTCAGGCTGGATCGAGCCGAATACCAGGGAAGCAATTGCGCTGATGGGGAGCACGTCGCCCGTTTTCGGGTGCTCCAATGTGGGCGCGATCGATTCCAAGCTGTGGATACCTGTCTTGCTGCCAACGTTCTCGATGAGGTCGTACCCATAGAAGCCGGCGCGGTCATATCCCATCTGCACCAGCCAAGGCCAGATGTCCTCGGGCCTGCCCTCAATGGTGATAGCTCTTGTTGCGAAGAAGGATGGTGACGGAACTAGAGAGTCTCCAGACATCGCGCGGGTCCCTTCCTCGACCGTGGAACCCCAGCGCAGCGCAAAAGGGCGAATCGCCGACAGATAGATTGCGAAGAGCGCAGCGGGCAGACTGAGGGCAACGAGCAGCCTCATGACAACGAAACGAATTGAAGCTGAACTTTTCATCAAATGCCGAACACCTTGAGCGAACGACGATCGGCTCAGCACCGCAACCCCGTTTTACCGCACCCACCCGAAGCTGACACATACGCCGGCTGAGGTCTATGACCAGCGACACAGCAGACGTTTAACCGGCCTTCGCGATGGTGAGAACTTCGTGAACAGATTCCAAATGGAGACCGACTATTCGAAAGATGGGAGGGATGCTGGGATCGAATAACGCTAAATCGCCGATTCGCTCGTCGAGAAGCTGGCACCGGAATCGGCCCACCACCGCCGTATGGCTCGCAGAGCCAGGATCGCTAGAGCGAGAATAGGTCGTCCTCATCCGTGGAGCCTCTTCCTGCTAAAAATCTCGGACACCGCAACCGCCAAAGAGCCCAGCATCCAAGGTGCTCCAAGTCACAGAGGCCGCCCGGTCCGAGTTGCTACAAGGGATCAGGAACCAGTGATCAACTTACGCACACTCTCAGCGCTCGCACTCGCTGCGGCCATCTTCTGCTCCGGCGTACACGCGCTCTCTCAGCAGTCCTTCTCCGAGCAGCTCCGCTCCCATAATGCCGCAATGGCAGACCTTCAGCCCACATGGATGGGACCGCTGATCCAGTCCGATTCACGGCTGTCGCAGGCCATTCGAGTCTCGGTCTCCGATGCCAGCGCTCCCGGCGAGCAGATCGTGAGCTACGGCAACAACCACGGCGTGAGCGTGATCGCCGAACGCCGATTTCAGATCGATTTCGATCAGCCATCCTTCTTCCACAACCACTCCGCCGCTTACCCCGACGGCTTCGGCAACGCCGGAGCGCAGGTAAAATACCGCATCGCCTCAGGCAACGCCGAGCACGGAAACTTCGCGCTGACGGCCATCGAATTTCACGGCTTCGCTCCGCGCGCTGCTCAGAACGCGATGCTCACGGCCTACGATTGCCCGAAGATCGCCGCAGGCATCGCGCGCGGCCTCTTCGATGTGCAATCGACACTGGGAGGCCTGCTGCCAGCGGCTAAAGTTGCCGCGCAGGGCCAAGTGATCGAGTGGAACGTAACCGCGCAACTCCATCCCACCGCGCATACGTGGTTCGACGTCGAGAACAACGCGACCTTTAATTTCGGCGGCCCTTTTGACGCAAAAACGCAAAACTTCATCACCCCCGCCGCGTTCTACATGGTGCGGCGCAAGCAGTGGGGACCTTCGCATTCGGCTCTAGTATTGGACGCCGGAATGCAGATCGCCACATCCGGCTTCCATCTCTACAATCACAACCTGGTCTCGGAAGTTCGGATGCTCTTCTAGCTTGCCTGTCGTGCCTTGCGAAGAGTCCGAATAACTGGAAAGCACGAACTGTGATGAGATTCAGTCCATAACCAGGCTGTAGCCAACTGAGATACAACCAAAGTTACTCGCAAAAAGACAGCTTCCTCGTGTCTTTCCCTGGTACCTAAGATTTGTTGCATCAGAAGGGACAGAGTTAGTTCCCCCTATAATGAGGCAACATGCAAACACGGGTAATCAAAGTCGGTGCCGACGAGAAAGAAGTTTCTCGATCTTCATTTAGCCGACTCCAGCTCAATGGTGGGCTCGTCGTATTTCTTTCGTTGGTCCTCCCAATATTCCTCGCCATTCACTTGCGCCTCGACAATCGCTACGATTTCGGGATCTTCTACTACGCAGCTCACATGGTCCTCGATGGGTCGCGGCATGCGCTCTACGATCTCGGCGCTCAACACGCGTTTCAAATCCGATACCATCGCCCGCCTGACACGCTCTTCCGCAATCCTCCATTCGCGCTGATCCCCATCCTGCCATTGGCTAAGCTGCCCATGGCCGTTGCTTTTTCAGTCTGGACCGCGGTTTCCTTCGCGCTTCTCTTCCTGAGCTTGAAAGTGCTTCAGAACGAAACCCGCGTCTACTACGGGAATTGGCCAGTTCTATTGTCACTAGCTTTTGCGCCAGTTCTGGGCGCCTTTCTGCATGGCCAGTTTTCGCTCGCGATCGTTGCCGCCTATTCCGTCGCCTACGCATTATGGCGGCGGGGGCGCTTGACTTTGGGTGGAGTTGTGCTGGCAATCGCGACAATCAAGTTCCAACTCGTGATCGGCTTTGTTGCGGTGCTGGCGCTCAAGCGCAAAGGGCGCGAGTTGGCAGGGTTTGCAATGGGAAGCGCGTTGTTTCTCGCGCTATCGATTTGGATTGCCGGCATTCCGTCGCTCATGGCTTATCCCCGCTTCGTTCTGCACAGCGACACGCCTCTCTCCGAGCTCTCTCACATGGCCAATTGGCAGGGCTTCCTGTCGGTCCTCGACCTCAATCATCTGGCTCTGCTTGTGCCATTGTCCGTCGCCACCGTTTTATGGGCGGCGTGGGCCTGGACGGATCTCGATCGCGGATTCGCAGCCGCTACTCTGGCGGCCATGCTGGTCAGCTTTCATCTGACCCCGGAGGACATCTCGCTCGCGCTTGTCCCCTTCTACCTCTGCGTCAAAGCTGGGATTCTTCCGCGTTCCCGCGTGCCTGCCTTTGTATTTCTCGCCATCGCCGGCACGATGGCGATCGTGATCTTCCAGGTGCCTCTCGCCTTCCTCGCGATTCCATTGGCCACGGCATTCTGTTGGATCTGCGCGAAACCTCCGCAAAAGTCTTCTGTCGCAGAAACTCCGCACAGCAAGACAGTGCCCTCGCCAGAAACTGCCCTCAAAGCGTGACCAATCCTGGCCCACGCCAGACCGTAGTTCTTCGCAAATCCCGATCAACATCGGTGGCAATTGTCACAATTGTTCCACGTGGAACAATTTGGCTGTCGAGTTGCGGATCGCGTTGCGATGCTTCGGACTATGCGATGGCACGATCGTTCGAACCGGCCGTCACCGGCGCCGCGATTCGCATCAATGCAATGTAGAGGATTCCCGCCGTGAAGAAGCCAACGAACCATGCGTAGTCGTAGAGGAAATGCAGCGGCTTGACCGCGAGGCCAACGAGAGCAATCGTCACGCCCAGCACCAATGCCACAACCGCTCGCGGATTGATGCCTTTCGTGTAGTAGTAAATTCCCTCTCGATGATAAAGCGAATTCACATCGAGCTCTGTTTTGCGAATAAGAAAGTAATCGGAAACCATGATTCCAGCGACTGGCCCGAGTAGTCCCGAGTAGCTTACAAGCCAGCCAAAAATGTATGCGTCCGGCGTGGCGAGCAGCTTCCACGGACACATAGCGAGACCGAGAAATCCGGTGATAAGTCCGCCGGTGCGAAAGCTGATGAGGCGCGGATAGAGGTTGGAGAAATCATTGGAAGGCGAAACAACATTGGCGCCGATGTTCACATTCAGGATCGCGATCAGGATCGCAATCAGTGCAACGAATGCGACAACCGGCTGATGAAATGCGCCGATGAGCAGGATCGGATTCCAGATGGGATGCCCAAACAGCGCAGTCGAAGCAGATGTGACGGAGATGCCGACAAACGTGTAAAGTGTCATCGCGACCGGCAAGCCAAAGGCCTGTCCCCACGACTGTGCGGATTGCGATTTGGAATAGCGCGTGAAGTCGGGAATGTTCAGCGCCAGTGTTGCCCAGTAGCCAACCATTGCTGTGAGGGACGGAAAAAACACCGCAAGAAATTCATGCGTTGACTGGAATTGGCTTGGCGTTGAGAGCATGGTGCCGAAGCTACCCGCTTTGATGCGCACCCAGATCAGCAGCAGTGCGGCCATGATGAACATGAAGGGCGCGCCGAACGCTTGTAGATGCCGGATCGATTCGACGCCGCGCCAGACAACGATCATGTTGAGCAGCCAGAAGCCCAGAAAGCAAGCCCAGAGCACGCCCGGTGCATCCGCAGCGGTCGGCCAGATGACCGCCAGCATGGAGTGAATGGCCGTGCCGCCGACCCACGACTGAATGCCGAACCAGCCGCAGGCCACGATGGCGCGGAGAATCGCGGGCAGGTTTGCGCCGCGCACTCCGAACGGCGCTCGAATAAAAACTGGAAATGGAATGCCGTACTTCGCGCCCGCGTGCGCGTTCAACAGCATGGGGACGAGCACGATGAGATTGCCGAGAAGGACCGTGCCCACGGCCTGCTTCCAATCCATTCCCTTGGCGATGAGCGACGACGCAAGCTGATATGTAGTGATCTCCATAGACATGGAGAACCATAGCGCGATGTAGTTGTACATCGTCCACGTGCGCTGTGCGGGCGTCGTTGGAAGGATGTCTTGATTGGATAGGGATGGATCGTTGACGCTCAAATCGGCGCTCCTTATGACAGCTCTTTCCCAATCTAGCGAGGAGTGCACAAAGAAGAAATGATGATTACTTCCAAGCACCGCCGCGGGCTTCGCGACGTAGGTATTGGCCGCGGCCGGGCTTCCCGATGAATTCACCCTTCGACACGATCAACTCGCCACGGGAGTACACATCGCGCGCATTGCCGCGCACCTTGAAGCCTTCAAACATGGAGTAGTCGACGCGCATGTGGTGCGTTGCGGCGCTGATGGTGTGCGCGGCGGTCGGATCCCATAGAACAATGTCCGCGTCGCTGCCTGCTGCGAGCACGCCCTTCTTGGGATACATGCCGAAGATGCGTGCGGGCGCGGTCGAAACGAGCTCGACGAAGCGGTTCAGCGAGAAGTTGCCTTTTCCCACGCCGTGATGATGCAACAGTTGCAGGCGATTCTCGATGCCGGGCCCGCCATTGGGAATCTTGGTGAAGTCGTCTTTTCCCAGCGCCTTTTGATCTTCGAAGCAAAACGGACAATGATCCGTCGAAACAACCTGCAGGTTGTCTTTGCGCAAGCCTTCCCAGAGCTTGGGCTGATTCTTCTTCTCGCGCAGCGGTGGTGTGAAGACGTACTTCGCGCCTTCCCAGCCTTTGTCGGCCACGTCTTCGAGCGACAACAGCAAATACTGTGGGCAGGTTTCGGCGAAGGCAGGCAGGCCGCGATCGCGCGCTTCGCGCACTTGATTGAGCGCGTCTTCGCTGGATAGATGGACAATGTAAACCGGCACCCCGGCCATTTCGGCCAATGCGATGGCGCGATGTACGGCCTCGGCCTCCGCGCGTGTGGGCCGGGTCAGTGCATGATAGATGGGCGCTGTCTTTCCCTCGGCCAATGCCTGCTGCACAATGACATCGATGACCGATCCATTTTCGGCGTGCATGCAGATCAGCGCGCCATTCTTGGCCGTTTGGCGCATCGCTTTGAATATCGTGGCATCGTCAACCATGAGCACATCGGGATAGGCCATGAATAACTTGAAACTGGCCACACCCTCACGCACCATGTCGTCCATGTCTTCGAGGCCGGCCTCACCTAAATCGGTAACGATCATGTGCAGGCCGTAATCGATGCACGCTTTGCCCTCGGCCTTCTTCCACCACGTGTCGAGCGCGGTGCGCATCTTCGTTCCACGCGCCTGGATGGCGAAATCGACAATGGTCGTAGTCCCGCCGATGGCCGCAGCGCGCGTGCCGGTTAGGAAATCATCTGCGGAGTTGGTTCCGCCGAAGGGCATGTCGAGATGCGTATGCCCGTCGATGCCGCCGGGAAGAAGCAGGAGACCGGTCGCGTCAACGATGGTATTCGCGGAATTGGGCGCGATGTTGGGCCGCACTTCCTTGATGATTCCGCCAGCGATGAGTAGGTCTACTCGCATCGTGGAGTCTGCGTTAACGACGGTGCCGTTTTGGATGAGGACGGTGGGCATGATTTAGCAGGTTAGCAGGTCAGCGGGTTAGCAAGTTAGCGGGGCTTTGGGTGACGACGGCCATTGGAGTCTTTTGGAGTCTCACTTCAGCGATTGCTTTCGCCGTAGGAGATATACTTCCGCTCGGCTTCGTCCTACTCAACCCTCATCCGGCTCGCTCCGGTTCAGCGCACTCGGCTCCGCTTGTCCGCTCTTCCCACGTCTCCGAAGCAACCCCGGAATCGACACGAACCATGTTGATGCACTGGTCGACGGGGCACACGAGCGAACAAAGATTGCAGCCCACGCATTCGGTTTCGTCCACGCGCGGAATCCGCTCAATCGGTGTCATGTACGGCCCATGCGTCGCACTGGCGGCTGCGCGCTCCTTGCGCGTCACCGGTGTCACGGTAACCGATTCGCGACTACGAGCTTCATTTTGCGCCGGAGTGGGGTGCAATTCTACATGCCCGTTCACTGGGCCGGTTACACGATCGAGATGGATGCATTGGTGCGCGCCATCCCAGCAGGCGATGTGGCAAAGATCGCAGCCGATGCACTTCGACTCGTCGATGCGCGCGACGATCTTGTAGTTGAGATTGAGGTGCTTCCACTCCGTGACGCGATTGAGCGACAGGCCGCGAAAATCTTCAATGCGGTCGAACTTCTTGGAGCGCATCCAGCTTTCCAGACCCTCGGCCATATCCTCGACAATGCGATAGCCATAATGCATCACAGCCGTGCACACCTGCACGGTTCCGCAACCGAGGAGCATGAACTCCGCCGCGTCGCGCCACGTCTCGATGCCGCCGATGCCTGAGAGCGGAAGCGCTGACTCGGGATCCGCCATTACCTGCTGCACCATGTTCAGCGCAATGGGCTTGACGGCGGGCCCGCAATAGCCGCCATGCGAGCTTTTGCCATCGACGTTTGGACGCGGTACCAATGTGTCCAAATCGATGCCGGTGATCGAATTAATAGTGTTGATTGCAGAAAGACCGTCTGCTCCGCCGCGCTTGGCTGCGCGTGCCACGGTGCGAATGTCCGTGATGTTCGGTGTCAGCTTGACAAGCACCGGAGTGCGCGCCTTCTCCTTGACCCACGCGGTGATCATTTCGGCATATTCGGGAACCTGGCCAACCGCCGAACCCATGCCGCGTTCGCTCATGCCATGGGGGCAGCCGAAATTCAATTCAAGGCCGTCGGCGCCTGCATCTTCGGCACGCACAACTATCTCGTGCCATGCCTCGCGAGTCGAGGCCACCATCAGCGATGCGATCACCGCGTGGTGAGGGTAGCTCTTCTTGACTTCGGCCATTTCGCGCAGGTTAGTTTCGATGCTGCGGTCGCTGATGAGCTCGATATTGTTGAAGCCCATGATGCGCAGGCCATTCCAATCCGTTGCCGAATAGCGTGAACTGACATTTGTGACTGGTTCGCCGATGGTCTTCCAGACCGCGCCGCCCCAGCCCGCGTCAAAGGCGCGCATGATCTGTTCTCCGCAATTGGTCGGCGGTGCGGAGGCAAGCCAGAAGGGATTCGGCGAGTTGATGCTGCCTGCAAATCCTCGCACGCGAATGTCAGGCATACATGGCCTCCGCGATCTTCAACATCGCCAGCGCCGAGCGCTTGCCGTCGGCCACCGCGTCCACGACTTCTCTGCCACCGTTGATGCAATCGCCGCCTGCAAAATAGCGTGGATTGCCGGTTTGCCCTGTCGCGCGGTCGATCACAATCTGCCCGTCGCGCACCTCGATCCGGCAAAAATCCCGCATCAGATCCGTGATCGGCGACTGGCCGATGGCCGGCACTACGAGATGGCACGCGATGGTGAATTTGGAATCCGGAACCGGTACCAGTTCGTTGTCGACCTCGCGCACCTGAACGGTGTCGAGCAGCAGAACACCATGGGCGTCGGCACGAATGCCCATGGGCTGGCGGCGCCATAGAAACTGCACGCCCTCCACCTTGGAGTGCTCGTATTCAGACTCGAACGCGGGGATGTCCCGTTCTCCGCGGCGATATAGAAGGTAGACGGTCTCCGCACCCAGTCGGCGCGCCGCGTTGGCGGCATCGATGGCGGTATTCCCCGCACCAACTACGACCACGGTTCCGGCCAATTCGCGAATGCGTCCGGTCTTGTACCCGGCAATCAACTCCAGCGCATTCATCACGCCCTCAGACTCTTCGCCGGGAATATTCAACTGCTGCATCGCGCCCAGGCCGAGGCCGAGAAAGATGAAGTCAAATTCCGATTCCAGTTCCTTGAGATCTTCGGCAGTCTCAATTCCCGCTCCGAAGCGAAACTCGACGCCCATGCGACGGATCATTTCGATTTCGCGCAGGCTCTCCGAGGCACGCAGCTTGTACTCGGCTACGCCATAGGTGTTAAGGCCACCGGGCAAGGCACGGCGCTCGACGACGGTCGCCTTTGCGCCCTGGCGGCATAACTCCGCGGCGCACGCCAGAGATGCGGGGCCAGCGCCGATGCAGGCAACGCCCACATGCCGGGACCCGCGCGGCGCAGTCTGCACATCTCCTCCCGCATCGTGAAAGGCATCGATGGCATGGCGTTGCAACTGACCAATTCGGATGGGATGGCGTCCTTGCTTATGCATCACGCAGGCGCCTTCGCAAAGTATGTCGACGGGGCACGCGCGAGAACAACTGCCGCCCAGAATATTCGCGTCGAGAATGCGCATGGCCGATCCGCGCAGATTGCCTGAGGCGATGCGCTTGATGAATCCCGGAACGTCGATGTGCGTGGGACAGGCCACGGTGCAAGGCGCGTCAAAACAATAGAGGCATCGATTGGCCTCGATCGTCGCAGCCTGCGGCGTCAGCGGCGGCTTCAGCTCGGTGAAGCGCTCACGCAGTTGTGGGTCATCCGGTAGAGTCGTGGTGTTCATTCATTCCTCTGAAATCTGGCCCTTATCGGGTATCTTCTAAATGGCCGATGCCGTCTCATTGTGAAACCGCATTACGAAGCGACCAGCGGCCCATATTGATCGGGCCTGCGATCGCGGAAGAATTGCCAGGTACGCCGCACTTCTGCAATCTGGTCGAGATCCAAATCGGCGGTGAGGACTTCGTCTTTGTCCCTCGAAGCCTGCGCAACGATCTGGCCGCGCGGGTTGGCGAAATAACTCGATCCGTAAAACTCGCCGATGTTCCACGGCGGCTCGGTACCGACGCGATTGATGGCCGCAATGAAATAGCCGTTTGCCGCCGCATGTGCAGGTTGCTCCAACTTCCATAAGTACTCGCTGAGCCCCGCTACCGTGGCCGAGGGGTTGAACACGATTTCGGCACCATTCAATCCAAGGCAGCGCGCCCCCTCGGGAAAATGCCGGTCATAGCAGATGTAGACGCCGATTTTGGCGAAGCCCAGATCGAAGACGGGATAACCAAGATTGCCGGGGCGAAAATAAAACTTCTCCCAGAAACCAGGCGCGACATGCGGAATATGGGTCTTGCGATATTTGCCGAGATACGAGCCGTCGTTCTGGATTACCGCGGCCGTGTTGTAAAAGATCCCTTCCTGCTCGACTTCATATACGGGCACAACCATTGCGATGCCGAGTTCCTTAGCCAGCTCTCGCATCAGGGTAACGGTGGGGCCATCGGGAACCCGCTCTGTCGTCTCATACCATTTGACGGATTGCTCGGCGCAAAAGTATGGGCCGTTGAATATCTCCTGGAGGCAGACGATTTGCGCGCCCGCTTTTGCAGCCTCGCGGATCAGGCCGAGGTGCTTGTCGATCATTGCCTGTTTCTGCACTGCCAGCGGCTCAGTTGCCGGCAGGGCGTTCGAGGCCTGGATGATGGAACAACGGACTACACGGGGCATTCAGCGCCAACTCCCACAAGAAGCTTATGAGTCTTTGACGTTAATGCATGCAACGTAGGATGGGCAATTGGTTTGTTCAGCGATTGCGAGTCGTTGGCGTGGTTCGGCGGGGTTTGGCGCGCGGATACCTTGGTGATCGGGGAGCAGAAGCAACGGGGTTCAGCCTGCGGGCCGGCCTTCAGTAATCGATCTTATTTGGGGACTCGATCCACGCGGCAAAGCTGGCCAACGCTTCGTCGCGGAGCAGCTGCGTGGAGGACAATTTGCGTTCGGGCGAATCTTTGCGGAGTTCGGCATAGAGAAAAGCGTCGTCAAAGCCGGCACGGGCGGCATCGGCGGCGCTGCAACCGAAATAAATTGCGTCGAGGCGCGCCCAATACGCGGCGGCGAGACACATGGGGCACGGTTCGCAGCTTGTGTAAAGCGCGCAGCCGACGAGGGTAAACGTGCCCAGCTTATTGCATGCGGCGCGGATGGCGTTGACCTCGCCATGAGCCGTGGGATCGTTCGCTGCAGTCACGGAGTTTGCGCCTTCGCCAACCACCTCGCTGTCGCGCACGACTACCGCAGCGAAAGGGCCGCCTTTGCCGGTGACGACATTCTCCGTGGCAAGCGCGATGGCGCGCCGGAGGAACTCTGGATTTGGTAGGCTGGACATGAAGAATCGGCTCTTCCCTGTTCCCGAGAGCGGTTCCACAATTCACGTGCCCTTTCAAACTCGCGCAGGGTGGCATTTTCTTAAGGAAAACGCCACTTAACGTGAGCGGCTTCGGCAAACAGCAATTGTGGAACCGCTGTAACCGCGAAAGTTAAAGACAGTATGGCACAGGCCTTTCGGTCAACCCGAGTACTGACGGAGCAGGGGCTGATGCCCGCGACACTCGTGGTTGAAAATGGGCGCATTGCGGAAATCCGGAACGGCGCTGACGCTCTTTCGTCAATCGATGTGCATGATTTTGGCGGTGCCGTGCTGCTTCCTGGGCTGGTCGATTCGCATGTGCACATCAACGAGCCCGGCCGCACCGACTGGGAGGGATTCTGGGCCGCCACGCGGGCGGCGGCGGCGGGCGGCGTGACGACGCTGGTTGATATGCCCCTGAATTGCGTGCCGGAGACAGTAAATGTTGAAGCGCTCGAAGCTAAGCGCGGTGCGGCTCGCGGGAAGACATGGGTAGATTGGGCCGCTTGGGGTGGTGTTGTTCGGGGGAATGCGGAGTCGCTCAAACCGCTGGTGAACGCGGGTGTGCCGGGATTCAAATGCTTCCTGATCCACTCCGGCATCGATGGGTTTACTTGGGTTGATGAGACCGATTTGCGCGCGGCACTTGAAGCGCTGAGTGGGTCGGGATTGCCGCTGCTGGCGCATGCTGAGGTGGCTGGGCCGGTCGACGAGGCGACCGAGCGGCTGAATCAGTCGAATGCGGATTGGCGCAGATACGCAACCTATCTGGATTCGCGCCCTGATGAAGCAGAGATCGAAGCTATCGCGCTTCTCATTCGACTCGCCGAGGAATTTCAGGCGCCGATTCACATTGTGCATTTGTCGAGCGCGAAGGCTTTGCCGCTGTTGGCCGATGGGCGGAAGCGGGGTGTGCCCATCACCGTCGAAACTTGCACGCAGTATCTGCATTTTTGCGAAGAGGAGATTCCCGATGGCGCGACGGAATACAAGTGCGCGCCGCCGATTCGCAGTCAAGCGAACCGTGAGGCGTTATGGGAGGCGTTGGTAAACGGCGACATCGACTTTGTGGTGACAGACCACTCTCCTTGCATGCCCGCGATGAAGCGGCGCGAAGAAGGCCGCTGGGATCTCGCTTGGGGCGGCATTGCAAGCCTCGGTCTCGCGCTTCCTGTTCTGTGGACTGGAATGAGCCAACGCGGACTGCCCCTGGAAAAAATTGCCGAATGGATGGCCGCTGGATCGGTGCGGCTTGCAGGTCTCGATCGGAGAAAAGGCGCGCTGGTTCCCGGTAGGGATGCAGATTTTGTTGTGTTTGATCCGGACTTCAAATGGACAGTGGGGGCAGAGGATTTGCATTTTCGCCATAAGATTTCGCCGTACTTGGGCGCGAAATTGCGCGGGCGCGTCAGCGAAACCTGGCTGCGCGGCGAACCTGTCTTCCTGAACGGCGAGCATATCGGGGAGCCACGCGGTCAGGAACTGGTGCGGCGATGAAGGATCGCGCGCTCCGTGGCCTCGCGGAATGCCAGCGCATCGCGGCCATGACCGAAGAACCTGGGCGCATCACGCGCCGCTTCCTGACGCCGCCAACGCGCGATGTGCATGCGCATTTGAGCGCGCGCATGGAATCGCTGGGCATGATTGTTCACGTGGATGCGGCCGGAAACCTGCACGGGCTTTCACATCCCCAGGGTGCGAGCGAAAAACGGCTGATCCTCGGTTCGCATATCGACACGGTCCCCGATGCCGGTGCTTTCGACGGCGTCCTCGGCGTAGTGCTGGCGATCGAATGTGTCGATCTTGTGCGGCAGAACGGTCTGCCTCTGGCGCTCGAAGTCATCGCGTTTTCTGAGGAAGAAGGGGTGCGGTTCGGTGTGCCGTTCCTGGGCAGCCGCGCGGTTGCGGGGCGCTTCGATTCGGCTTTGTTCGAACTGAAGGATGCGGAAGGCGTCACCCTCGAAGGCGCAATCCGTGCGTACGGACTCGACCCCGCACGCATTGCCGAGTCTGCGCTCGATGAAGACACACTCGGTTTTGTGGAGATTCATATCGAACAAGGGCCGGTACTCGAGGCTGAGCATTTGAGCGTTGCTGCCGTTACCGGAATCGTTGGCCAGACGCGACTAACCCTCGAGTTTGCCGGACAGGCGAACCATGCTGGGACCACTCCGATGAACCTCCGCCGTGACGCACTCGCGGGCGCCGCGGAATGGATCGCCGCCGTGGAAAAACTTGCCAGACGAACTGAGGGCCTGGTGGCAACAGTCGGCAAAATCGAAGCCTCGCCCAACGCTACCAACGTGGTCGCCGGAATTGCCTTGATGACCTTGGATGCGCGCCATCCGCATGACGCGGTCCGGCTTGGCGCGGTGAACGAGCTGATTGAAATGGCCAATTCGATTGCCGAGCGCCGCGGCCTGGCAATGCAATCCACGCGGCAGATGGACCAGCCCGCCGTCTCGATGGATGAGCGCCTGACCGCATACGTCGTGGAAGCGATCGAAGCGGCAGGCTTCCCGCCGAAGCGGATGCACAGCGGAGCCGGTCATGACGCAATGGTAGTGGCGAGCCGGATGCCTACGGCGATGCTCTTTCTGCGCAGCCCTGGCGGCATCAGCCACAACCCGGCAGAGGCCGTACGCACCGAAGATGTGGAAGCGGCGCTGGAAGTGATGAGTGTCTTTCTGCAACGTGTCGCGGGCGAGGTTCGCTAGAATCAAAAAGCGCAGTCGCGATACATCCAATCTGAGGTCAACCTTGCACCATTTGGGAGCAACCCGAAGCAGCTTGAAAGCAGACCATCTGCTGCAAACGCCCGACGCGTTCATTCGCACGCCATTGCCAGGCGCGGAGAATGTGGAATTCATCGTTCACGTGGCGCCGCAGATTGGCGCGCGGTTTACGCAGATGACCGCCGAATTCGCGGCAGGAGGCACGCTTGGGCCTGCGCCGGCACAGCGATTTCTTTATGTGATTGAAGGCGAATTGGAATTGACTGCAAATGGACGCAAGCATGTTCTCGCTGCAGGAGGATTCGCCTATTTGCCGCAAAGCACGCAGCAGGCAACTCGCTCGCTCGGCAAAGCACGCGTTGCGCTTATCGAGAAGCCTTATGCAGCGGAGGCCGGTTCCACGGGACCCAGTATAGCCGCGCCGCAAATCGTGGTAGGTAACGAAGCATCCATCGCCCCCGTACCGCTCATGGGCGACGAATCGTTGCGCGTGCGCTCGCTGATGCCCGATGGACCAGCCTATGACTTCGCCGTAAACACTATGACCTACGATCCCGGTGCCACGCTCAGCATGGTCGAAATTCACGTGATGGAGCATGGCCTGCTGATGCTCGAGGGCGGAGGTATCTACAAGCTGGGTGAGTCGTGGTACTCCGTCGAAGCCGGAGATTTTATATGGATGGCGCCGTACTGTCCGCAGTGGTTTGGCGCGCTTGGCAAGCAGCCCACGAAATACCTCATTTACAAGGACTGGCGCAGACATCCGCTGGGAGCGTGAGCCATGACCACAACTCGCCCTGCACTCACCATCGACGGTCTTCTCGCGGAGTTAAAGACGCTCGCAAAGATCTCTGAGGCCGAGCCTCCGGTAGTCACCCGTGTCGTGTTCAGCGAGGCAGACCTGCGTGCACGCGCCTACGTGAAGGGACTCTGCACGGAGGCGGGGCTTTCGATATACGAGGACGCGATCGGCAACACCTTTGCACGATGGCAAGGCAGCGAGGCCGAGCTTTCACCGATAGGAACCGGCTCGCACATCGACGCAATTCCCAACGCGGGACTCTATGACGGCTGTGTCGGCGTACTCGGCGGCCTTGAGGCAATTCGCGTTCTGCAGAAACTTCGATTCAAGCCGAGGCGCTCGATCGAGCTAGTCATCTTCACCGCGGAGGAACCTACGCGCTTCGGCATCGGTTGCCTGGGGAGCCGCATGATGGCCAATGTGCTGACGCCTGAGCAGGCACGTAGATTGCGCGACAAAGAGGGCCGCACTCTGGATGAGTTGCGGGGCCACGCGGGGTTTGCCGGCTCACTTGAGTCGATCGCCTTGACCTCCGGACGCTTTCACCAATTCGTCGAGCTCCACATCGAGCAGGGTCCGTTGCTCGAGCAGGAGGAGATCGATGTCGGCCTAGTCACGCACATCGCCGCGCCGGCCAGCATTCGCGTCGTAGTGGACGGTGAGGGCGGACATGCGGGTGGCAAACTGATGCCAGGCAGGAAGGATGCTCTGACCGCCGCAGCTGAGCTGATTCTCGCTTTAGAGTCCGCGGCGAAATCCACTGGTGCAATCGATACCGTGGCAACTGTTGGCGTTTGCGAAGTCTTTCCAGGCGCAGTCAACAGCATCCCGTCGCGGGTGCGGCTTGAAACCGATGTGCGCGACATCGATGGCGCGCGCCGGGACCGCGTGCTCGACGCTCTGCACGCAGTCTGCGATGAGGTTGCGAGCCGCCGCGGCGTGGCAGTCACCACTGAACTCGTCAACGCCGATCCGCCGGCCACTTGCGATTCGGCGATTCTCGCTGCACTCGAAGAGTCTGCCGTCGCTGCTGGGAAGAGCTACAAAAAAATGGTCAGCCGCGCTTATCACGATTCGCTGTTTATGGCGCGCATTGCGCCTGTGGCCATGCTCTTCATTCCCTGCCGCGGCGGGGTTAGTCACAGGCCTGACGAATACGCATCTCCGGAGTGGATTGGCTCGGGCGTTCACGTGCTGTCGCGCACGTTGGCCAAGCTCGCCAGCTGAATTGGTCGATTGCTCGCTTTGCTTCCAGGCGGCTTCGTTGTAGGATATCCCTCAACCTGTACGCTGAATTGCGGCTTTCCCGACCATGAGCGCGCATGCGAAAACCCGCATCGTTGGCTCCCCCGTCCCCCGAAAGGAAGGGGTCGACAAACTGCTGGGCCGCGCCCGGTACGTTGACGACATCGAGCGCGAAGGCATGTGGCATGGGGCGACCGTCCGCAGCGCCATTCCACGCGGCTTGATTCGCTCGATCGGCTTCGATCGCAACATCGACTGGAGCGAGTTCGCCATTGTCACTGCTGCCGACATCCCCGGCCACAACCACATTCAACTCATCTTTGCCGATCAGCCTTGCCTCGCTGACGGCAAAGTGAATCACTGCGACGAAGCCGTTGTACTCCTGGCTCATCCGAATAAGCACAAGGTGCGGGAAGCTGCCGCCGCGGTGAAGATCGAATACGATCCGCTACCTCCCGTCTTCACTATCGAAGAGAGCGAACGGCAGGACTTGATCGTGTGGGGCGCCGACAACGTGCTGAAGAGTTTTCTTCTTGAAAAAGGCGATGTTGATTCGGCGTGGGTTGGCGCTGCACGCATTGTGGAAGGCGAGTACCGCACAGGCGCGCAGGAACATCTTTATATCGAGAACAACGGCGTCATTGCTGAATACAGCGCCGACGGCGGCCTGACGATCTGGGGCTCGCTGCAATGCCCTTATTACGTGCATAAGTCGTTGCTCGCTGTTTTCGATTTGCCTGAGGACAAGGTCCGCGTGATTCAGACTGAAACCGGCGGAGCCTTTGGCGGCAAAGAAGACTACCCATCCATATTGGCTGCTCATGCGGCGTTGCTGGCGATGAAGAGCGCCCATCCGGTGAAGATGGTCTACGACCGCATGGAAGACCTGGCAGCAACGACCAAGCGGCATCCGTCGCGCGTGCGCCATCGCACCGCTCTCGATGGGAACGGCAAATTGCTCGCCATGGATATTGAAATTGCCACGGACGGAGGCGCCTATTCGACGCTGTCCTCCACTGTGCTTTCGCGTGCGACATTGCATTCCCCGGGACCGTACGTGTGCCCCAATGTTCGCGTCCGCTCGCGCGCGTGGGCTACGAATACGGTGCCATACGGCGCATTTCGTGGGTTCGGCGCGCCGCAGGCGATTTTCGCGATTGAGCGCCATATGGACGAGATTGCCGCGGCAATCGACATCGATCCCGTTGAACTGCGGCGGCGCAACTTTCTTCACGATGGGGACACGACGGCAACGGAGCAGGTGATGCGTGAGCCTGTCATCCTCGATCAGTTGCTTGATCGCGCACTTGCCGAGAGCGGATACAACGCCAAGCGTGCCCGCTTCGCAAGAGAGAACAAGACGAATCCGGTGAAGCGCGGGATGGGAATCGCGGCCTTCTATCACGGGTCGGGGTTTACCGGCTCGGGCGAGCGAAACCTGAATTCGCTGGCGGGCATCGATGTAACCGCGGAGGGCAAAGTGCGCGTGCTCGTTTCGAGCACTGAGTTTGGTCAGGGCACGAACACAGTGCTCACACAAATCGCGGCCGAAGCGATCGGAATCGATTATGAGGATGTCGTGATGGCGCCGCCGGACACTGGCATCGTACCGAACAGCGGCCCTACTGTTGCGTCGCGTACGTCGATGGTCGTCGGCAAGCTGATCGAGCGCGCTTGCCTGCAGCTTGTTGCGCTGCTTCGTGAGAATGCCGGCTTGGCCGATAACTTTGGGCGCGAGGAGTTCTTTGCCGCATGCGAACGCTTTCGGGCCGCGAAGGGAGAAGTGGTATCTCTCTGCCGCTACGAGGCGCCGCCGAATATTTTCTGGGATGACCAGAAATACCGTGGCGAGGCTTATCCGGCGTACGCGTGGTCCATTCACGTGGCGCAGGTGGCGGTTGACACGGTGACTTATTCGGCTGAGGTGGAAGATTTCTGGGCGGTGCAGGAAGCGGGTCGAGTGCTCAATCCAGTGCTAGCCGGTGGGCAGATTGAAGGGGGAGTCGCGCAAGGCATTGGCTATGCGCTCTATGAAAAAGTGCTTCTGCAAAATGGTCGCATGGTCAACAACCAAATGACCAACTACATCATGCCGACCGCCGAAGACGTGCCGCCCATTCATGTGTACTTCGTGGAGGTCCCCTTCAGTCACGGTGGATATGGTGCGAAGGGTATCGGCGAGTTGCCGCATGATGGCCCTGCGCCTGCAATTCTGAATGCGATTCGCGACGCCGTCGGAGTTTCGTTCACTTCGATTCCACTGTTGCCCGAAGATCTGTTCGAAAAGCTTGCGGTCCGCACCGGCGTGGAAGAGGCGGCTGCGGTATGAATGCCGGTTGGCCCGCAATCGAATTCGTCGTCAACGGCGAGACGCGCAACGCGCATGTGCCGCCGATGAAACGGCTCCTCGACGTGTTGCGCGAAGACTTGCATTTGACCGGCTCGAAAGAAGGTTGCGGGGAAGGCGAATGTGGTTCTTGCTCGGTACGCATGAATGGCGAGTTGGTGAACAGTTGTTTGGTGCCGGTGCTTCAGGCGCAAGGCGCGTGCATTCAAACCGTCGAGGGACTCGCCCAGGCCGGCGAGTTACATCCGCTGCAGCAGGCGTTTTTGCATTGCGGAGGCGCGCAGTGCGGCATCTGTACGCCCGGCATGCTGATGGCTGCCACGCAACTGCTCGCCAACAATCCGCGACCCACCATGGTGGAGATACGCGAGGGGTTGGCCGGGAACCTCTGCCGATGTACCGGATTTAAGCGCATCTTCGATTCGGTCATCGCGGCCGCAGCGCAAATCAACGAGCCGACTGCACAGGAGGCGGCTCATGCGCGGTAATGCCGAAGCGCATGAATTGGTCGCGCCCGGCGGCCTGGATGCCGCGCTTGACTTGCTTGCCGATGAACCCGGCGAGTGGACGCCCATCGCGGGCGGCACCGAATTGATGGTGGCGCATTCAGCCGGCCGGCTGAATGCAAAAAAGTTGCTGAGCCTGTGGGGAATTCCAGACCTCCGCTTCATCGAGACCACTACGCATTCAATGGCAATTGGTGCATGCACCACATTTCGCGATTTGCGTGCGAGCAGCGCCGTGGCTAACGATTTTCCGCTTCTTGGCAAGGCCGCAAGCTGGATCGGGTCGATTGCGAATCAAAGCCGCGCCACCGTTGGCGGAAACCTGGTAAATGGTTCGCCGGCCGCCGACTCTTCGCCCGCGCTGCTGGTCTACGACGCAGAGATCGAGCTTGCATCGGTGCGCGGCAAACGGCGCGTTCCCTACGCTGAGTTTCATACCGGCTACAAGCGAACCGTTCTCGAAAAAGATGAACTCGTCTATGCGATCCATGTTCCACGGCGACTCGCGCAACATCGGCAGTACTTACGCAAGGTGGGAACGCGTCGTGCGATGGCAATTTCCAAAGTGGCGCTGGCTGCAAATGCCCTTGTCGAAAATGGTTCTGTGCGTGAGATTCGGGTAGCTGCGGCGAGCCTTGCGGCCTTCCCTACGCGGCTCTATCGGACGGAAGATGCAGTGCGCGGCGGTGCCGTGACACAGGAAGTCGTTAAGGCCGCCAGGCGCGCCCTGCTTGCCGAAGTCGTGCCGATCGACGACATTCGTTCCACAGCGGATTACCGGAAGTGCGTCGCGGCAAATCTGCTCGAAGAGTTCCTTGTGGGCCTCAAGATGGAAGGGCCGCAGAAATGAATCGTGTCCTCGCTGAATGGAACCGTGCGGTTGGCGACGATGCTCAGACTGCGATGATTGCGTGCTGTGGCGCGAAGCGATGGGCTTCCGCCATGGTCGACCAGCGGCCGTTTGCCGGCATCGTGGACTTGAGCGAAGCGGCAGACCGTGCGTGGAGCGAGATGCAGGAGGAGGATTGGCTTGAGGCATTCGCCTGTCATCCTCGGATTGGTGAGCGCAAGGCCGTTCATGCTTCGGCACAATCATTCGCGTGGTCGCGCCAAGAGCAGGCCTCTGCCGCTTCGGCGTCAGAACGAATTCTTTCCGAATTGGCTGAGGGCAATGCGCTCTACGCAGAACGATTCGGATTTACTTACATCGTTTGCGCCACCGGGAAGAGTGCTGAAGAAATGCTGGCAATTCTACAACGGCGGCTGGTAAGCGACAGAGACGCTGAACTACGCGAGGCAGCCGAACAACAGCGGCAGATTCTGCAAATTCGACTGGGAAAGTGGTTGATGCAATGAGTAAGATTACGACGCACGTGTTGGATGCGGTGCTGGGCAAGCCGGCTGTGGGAATTCTCATTAGGCTTGACGTCGCGCAGGGTGACGCGTGGATCAATGTTGCTGCTGGGGTGACGGATGCGGATGGCCGCTGCCGCGAGCTTTTTCAGGATGCAGCCGCCAGCCGCTATCGACTTTCCTTTCTCACGGACCCTTATCTGAAGAGCGACGGCCGGACCAGTATTTATCCGGAAATCTCCATCACTTTCGCCTGCGATGGCCGCGAAAACTATCACCTTCCGCTGCTTTTGAGCGATAACAGCTACACAACCTATCGAGGAAGCTGAGCATGGCACGACTTGGCGAGAATTGCTACGGCAAATCGCGCGTACGGCTGTCGCGGATCACACGGCATGGAGACCGTCACGAGTTCAACGAGTGGACGGTACAGGTGTTGCTCCATGGCGATTTCGAAACCAGCTTTACTGAGGCTGACAACAGCAAGATTTTGCCCACCGACACGATGAAGAACACCGTCTACTATGTTGCACGCGAATCGAAAGCGGCGACCATCGAAGAGTTCGCAATGGAATTGGGCGATTACCTGCTCGGCAACAATCCGCAGGTCACAAAGGCCAGCATCGAAGTTGCAGAGAAGTCATGGGAGCGCATGACCGTCGATGGATCCTCCGAGGAGACGACCTTCAAGCTGGGCGGTCCCGAGTTGCAAACTGCGGTTGCCGAGCGAGAAAAAGATGGCGCGTGGTTGGTGAGCTCCGGCGTGGATGGCCTGACGATTCTCAAAACGACCAAGTCGGCGTTTACGGGGTACATCAAAGACAAGCTGACCACTCTCAAGCCGGCCACCGATCGCATTTTCGGCACATGCGCGACCGTCACCTGGGACTATGCGTCAACTGCGCCGGATTACGCCAGCGTTCGCAGCCGGATTGTCGCCGCGCTGTTGAAGGAGTTTGCCGCGCACCACAGCATGAGCGTGCAACACACGCTGTTTGACATGGGCAAAGCCGCACTGGATGCGGTGCCGGAGGTCGTTCGCGTGACGCTCACGATGCCGAATCTGCATCACCTGCTCGCCGACCTGAGCCCGTTTGGCCAGGAAAATCCGAACCACATCTTTGTGCCCATTGACGAACCGCATGGTTACATAGAGGCGACCGTTGAACGATGATCGCTAGCTCAGACTTTCCAGATCGGAAGGCAGGTCAATGTCTACTTCGCCACCTTCAAACGGAAGAGCAATGAGCGGACACGGCGGTTTCTCGAGCAATACGCGTGCACCTTTATCGCCGTGCAAAGCATGCAACTTGAGAAAGACGCTGCGCGGAAACACGGCCGGAATGCCGTGTATTCCTGCATAGGCCGATGCGACGATCGTCGGTTTGGCCTGGGCCGCGAAGGCATCGAGCAAGGCGCGAAGATGCACAGAGGAAAGACGAGGCTGGTCGCAGGCTAGTACCAGCGCCCCAGGAACCTCAGGCGCGCGCACATCCATTTCACTGAGCCCCGCATGGATCGAGGTTGACATGCCTTGCTCCCATTTGTCGTTGAATATGGGAACGGCGCCGTCAAACCGAATCGTGGCGCAGATGGGTGCAAAGTTTGCGCCCAATACGGCCAGAACCGGCGATGCGCCCGCCTCTTTGGCGAGACGCAGCGCACGCTCCAGCAGTGCCTCTCCGCCGAATCCGACAAGTTGCTTCGGCTGTCCAAGACGGCTGCTTGGTCCCGCAGCAAGAATAATGGCGGCTACGACTGACATCAGCCGTAGTGTAGCGTGTGGTTCTTGACGCCGGGGTTCCCGCCGGGCAAGACTAGGTCAACCAGGAAACAATCAAGCGGCAGAAAGCAGACCCGTGACCGACCATGCGAGTACGGCAGGCGAAGTGTATACAGAGAGTGGCTCTGCCGAGAGCTATGGGCTACATGCCGGCGTCCTCGGCCCGATCGAAACTCTTGCGCAATCAGTTTCGGCGACTGCGCCTTCCACTTCGCCGTCTCTGACGATTCCTCTTGTCTTCGCGCTCGCCGGAAATGCCACGTGGTTTGTCTACCTCCTTGCGACAGTGACGACGCTTCTGGTCGGATTTTGCATCAGCCGCTTTGCCAAGCTCTCTGCTTCGCCGGGTTCGCTTTACAGCTATACCGCGGACACTTTGCCGCCGTTCTTCGGCGTCATCGCGGCGTGGGGGCTGCTTCTCGCGTATCTCGCGACGGGCGCCTCGGTCGCGGGTGGCGCGCTCTACTATACGAACCTGCTGGCACTGCAGTTTTTTCACTGGAGTCCGCCCGGCATGATCACGCTCGCATTGGTTTGCGCAGTTGCGGGCTTTGTCGCCTATCGAGACGTGAAGCTTTCGGCCGAATTAATGCTCTGGATCGAAGTCGGCTCCGTCAGTTTAATTGTCCTTGTGCTTGCCGTTATGCCGATCCGTTTCGGCTTGCACATCGACATGGATCAGTTCCACCTGAAGGGCGCCTCATTTTCCGCGCTCGGACCGGCGCTGGTGCTTTCGATGTTCAGCTTCGTTGGTTTTGAAAGCGCAACTACGCTGGGTGGCGAAGCGCGCAACCCGCTCCACACCATTCCACGCGCCGTGCTGCAATGCGCGATTCTTTCCGGTGTTTTCTTTATGCTCTGTTCTTACTCTGAGGTGCTGGGGTTTCGCGGTGAGTCGGGAAAGCTGAGCGAATCGACCAGCCCGCTGCATCACCTGGCGGAGATCGCGGGCATCGCTCCGCTGGGTGTGGCCATTGACTTCGGCGCGCTGATCAGCATGTTTGCCTGCGTTCTGGCCTGCACTACCGCGGCGGCGCGCGTGCTGATGCGGATGGCCCATGGCCGGCTGCTCCCTAGCGCCTTTGAGCGCACGAGCAAGAAACATGGCACGCCTGGGGCAGCGATTGCGTTGTCTGCGGGACTCATGCTCGCCGCGACTCTTGCGATGGAGTGGCGCACGTTTACCGGCTCAGACATGTACGACCTGCTCGGCTCGCTTTCGGTTTTCGGTTTTCTCACCGCTTATGCACTCGTTGCTCTCGCTCTGCCTTTTGCACGGCGCGCCATGGGCCAGCATTCGCAGGTGGTTGCCGCAGTCAGTGTTCTTACTGTGGTGGTGCTCGTCTTGATTGCGGTCTTTGATGTGCGCTCGACGGCGGATGCCCTTCACGCGCGCATTCCCTATATCTATCTGGCCTACATCGTGGCCGGGATTGCATGGTATGTGCTCCGCCGTGACAGGGCAGCATCAAGCTGAAGCGCAAGTCCCTAACCGCGAGATTTCGCTTTTGGGATTCGTGGTTTCCCACCCTTTCGCCAGAAAGAAGGCGAAAGGACGGGGCACGGAGAGGGGTTCAGGAGCGAGCGGTCAGAGACCTATGGCTGCGACTCGGTCTCTGGTTGGAGAAGAATCAGCAGCACCAGCCCCACGACCGCGAACATCCGAAAGGCTGCTTCCTGCCCGTTCCAGGTATGCGATTGCCACATCAGGAACCATTCCGCGCCGACTGAGAGAAAAGCGACGAGCCACATCAGCATCGAGAGCGTCAGCGCCATAACCGAAACGCGTTTTGCCGATTGGAATGCCGCAACGTTTCGACGCGCAGCGCGCAACAGATTTGCGACTCCCCACCACAACAGCACCATCGTGACGATCTCCCAGGCGATGATCGAGAGGTAGGAAGCAAGATGCAATGCCGGCGAGGGCAATGCGCGCCACATGCCGTGATTCCCCGGGAAAGTCGAATCCATTGACAGCACGTGGTGAACGAATTGGTAGTTCGAATCGAAATCGGTCAGGTTGTTGAACACGAGCAGCGTATAAAACAGAGCGATGCCCGCCAGGAGCAGAATCTTCGCGATTCGGGTGATCATTGCGGGTACCTCCGCAGAATCCGGCCGTGGGGATTGCGCGGCGACGACGCCCATTTACCTTCGGATTTCGGCATGGCTCATGCTACCGTGCCCTCTCGTCAAATCCCAAGAAGAATTCTTGCGCGCATGCTACATTCGAATGCAAATGGCCGCAGTCATCAGTCCTGAAGAGAAGCTTGCCGAGCTGGGGTTGGCTCTGCCGCAACTGCCGGCGGCGGGGGGCAATTACGTCGCTGCGAAGCGGGTAGGCGCGCTAGTTTACCTGTCCGGCGTCATCTCGATTGGAGCGAACGGAGTTATCACGGGAACGGCCGGCTCAGACCGCAGTCTCGAAGACGGCTACGCAGCTGCTCGGTCCTGCGCGCTCACGCAACTCGCCGTTCTCAAGCGGGAACTCGGCTCGCTCGACTCGATTGCCGAAGTGCTCACCGTGAACGGGTATGTCAATGCGGCGCCGGGATTTCCCGATTCGCCCGCAGTGATCAATGGAACCTCCGATCTTCTGGTGCAAGTCTTCGGTGAGGCCGGGCGCCATGTGCGCACAGCAGTGGGGGTGAGTGCGCTGCCACGTAACGCTTTGGTCGAAGTGCAAATGACGGTGCGCGTGAAGGAGCCATGACCGAGCACGTTCTCTCTGCCGAGCCGACACACTCCGTTTGGGACCGATCGTTGAAGCCGCGCCTGCGCGTCGAGCCGGGCGACGAAGTGCAGATTGAGTGCGTGGACGCGAGCGGCGGCCAAGTAGTGCCCGGAATAAACGTGGCGGAATATCTTGGCATCGACCGCACGCGCATTCACGCTCTCACTGGGCCCATCTGGATCGAAGGTGCAGGACCCGGCGATGTATTGCAAGTAGACGTTTTGGCCACTCGCCATGGCGGCTGGGGCTGGAGCAGTGTGGTGGAGGGACTCGGATTTCTGAAAGATCGCTTCCGCGAGCCTGATCTCTTCCACTGGCTGCTTGAAGGTGAAGCAACGCGATCTCTCGAGCCAGCGATTGTGCCGGTTCGGCCTTTTCTCGGCGTGATGGGAGTCGCGCGAGCGGACGATGGCGCCTTCCGGACACGCCCTCCAGGCCCCTTCGGCGGCAATCTCGATGTACGCGAACTTTGTGCTGGCTCCACGCTTTACCTGCCCGTCTACAACGCCGGCGCGCTGTTCAGCTGCGGTGACGGGCACGCGGCCCAGGGAGACGGCGAAGTTTGCATCAACGGCATCGAGTGCCCGCTCGACGTGACTCTTCGCTTTCGTCTGCACAAACATCAGCCGCTCACCGGTCCGATCGTCGAAGCCAGCGAGAGAACCGCGCGCGATTCGACCAGTGACGCATGGGTGGTCGTCGAATCGGGAATCGACCTCGCCGAGACCGCGCGCGCGGCGACCCTGCGTATGATCGACCTCCTTGTGTCTCGCTGGGAATTCAGCGAAGTGCACGCTTACCTGCTTTGCAGCGTTGCTCTCAAATTGCGGCTGAGCCAAGTGGTCAATGAGCCGATGTACACGGTGAGCGCCGCGCTCAGCAAGCAAATCCTTCCCGCTCGGGAGCTGTTTCCTCTCCGATGACAATCAACGATCCTGCAGTCGTGGCAGAACTCGAGGCGCTTTACCCGCTCTATGAACAGGCGCTTGTGACCAACGATGTGGAAAAGCTGGTCGAAATGTTTTGGGTCGGTCCACAGGTAATGCGCTTCGGAGTTACCGAAAATCTCTATGGCCCCGACGAATTGGAAGCATTCCGCAAGGCACGGCCGGCGGCCAATCTGGCACGCACCGTCAGGCGGCTCGACATTGCGAGTTTTGGGCGCGATTTTGCAAGTATCACGCTGGAATTTGAACGGGTGACGGGTTCCGCGATCGTGCGTGGCCGGCAAAGCCAGGTCTGGGTCCGTTTCCCTCAGGGCTGGCGTATTGTCCAGGCCCATGTATCGCTGCTTCCGGCTTGAATTTCCGGCCCATTCGTCCCAGCGAATGGGGAAAATCTTTAGATGAACTTTATTTCGCAGCAATTATCCTATCGCTATACCGCAGGTCGCACCGAACCTGAAATGAAGCACCTCGCTCGATGGGGGTCTGCTTCACTTTTCCCTATTTTTAACGGGACCCAGAACTTCAGAGCTACTACCCAGCCGAGAGTTTTTTGAGATTTCAAAAAACCTTCGCGGGAACTTCTATTTCCGAGGCCGTCCTCCTTGAGGTATTCCATGAGATCGTTTTTCTCTCTGTTTCCCCGGCTGCTGGCATTCGTAGCGGCCGCTGCGCTGTGTAGTACAGGCCTTTTCGCACAGCAGACGCTTGGCGGCATTACTGGCGACGTGACCGATCCATCGGGCAGCGTGATCCCGAACGCTTTGGTGGCCCTGGTCGATGAACAGACCTCGTTGACGCGTACGACCACGACCAACGGCGCAGGCACGTACTCATTCGTCAACCTGCCCATCGGCTCGTACACGGTTACTTACACGGCTACCGGTTTCGAGACGCAAAAGACACCGCACATTACAGTGCAAGGGAACCGCACCGCGACGCTCAATGTGCAGCTAAAGATCGCTGCCGCCGCGGGCGATACCATCGAAGTCGACGCCACTCCCCTGATGAACGCGGTCGACACGACGAATGGCTACGTGATGGACAAGGCCCAGATCGAGACGGTGCCGCTGGCAACAGGAAGCTTCACAGGTTTAGCCGTTCAGTCAGCCGGTGTCAGCGCGGAATTGTCGGGGGGCACCGGAGCAAACTCCGGCTTAGGCAACGCGCCCATCTGGTCCAACGGGCAGCGCGACACATCGAACAGCTTTCTGCTGAATGGCGTTGACGCCAGCAACTTGTTCAACGGCAAAAGCACCAGCCAGGTTCCTTCTGCGCGCGTCATCAACAGCACAGGCGTCTCCTCGAGCACAGGCGCTGGCGGTGTGATTCAAACGTTGGCCTCTGTCTATCTTTCCATCGGCAACGCCATTCCCACGCCGGCTCCCGAGACGCTATCTGAGGTTCGCGTCAACGCGTCGATGTACGACGCAACGCAAGGCTCGACATCCGGCGCGCACATCGATATGAGCACTGCCTCGGGCACAAATAATTTGCACGGCGGCGCTTATTATCACCGCGGCACAGACTGGCTAAACGCGGCTCCATTCTTCTTCAACCAGGACGCCGATATTCCCGCGAATGACAAGGTGCCGCAGTTGCATCGCTACACGCTCGGCGGCAGTGTGGGCGGACCGATCATCAAGGACAAGCTCTTCGCTTTCCTGTCCTATCAGCACATTCATGTCTCCGATCAGGAGATTGGGGATTCGGTTCTCGATGTACCAGTTGGCCTGAGCGACGATCGCTCTGCTGGGGGATTGGCCACACTCGCCAACAACTCGTTCGGAACCACTCTTGCTGGCGCCAACATCGACCCAACCGCTCTCGCTTTATTCAACTCGCCCTCACTTCCGGGCGAGCCTGGCAAGTGGCTGATCCCCAACGACGCCCTGAACGGCGTAGCCCCCACCGCGGCCCACATCGACAATGCCTTCCTGCCTGGCACGGGCCGATTCACCGCGGATATGGCCGTCGCGGACGTAGACTACAACGCCACCTCGAAGGACACTCTCGCGCTCAAATACTTCTACCAGCACGATCCGGCGATCGCGCCCTACTCTTACTCCAGCGTACCTGGATTCTCGGAACATCTCGACGCCGGCGCGCAGGTCTTCTCGGTCACCAACAGCTTCATCGTGAAGTCCAACCTGAGCACCGGTGAGACGCTGGGCGTAATCCGCGAAAAAATCTGGGGCGATAATGAGCAGCCCTTCGGCCCCGATTCGATTCCTGGCGGCTCTGCTGGAACGGGAACGATCAATGAATTCGGATCGAAATACTTCCCCGGTGTGTCCATCTACAACGTGCTCGGCTCTTCGCAGCCCGCCGGAACCTCGACCGCTATTCTCAACATTGGACCAAATGCGGAAGGACAGGCCCCGAACACCGGCGTCTTCCAGAACCGCATTTCCCCTTCGGGCAACGCGATCTGGATGCTCGGCAAGCATACCCTGAGCTTTGGCGCCAGCTACGGCTACACACAGCTGAACACAATTGACAAGCGTACCGGCACCGGCACCATCGCAACCGACGACTTCAGCCAGATGGTCCAGGGTTTTGTGACGCCTGGTAGTTCGGCGACCGGTTTCTACGTCAGTTCGTTCCTGCAAGGCGATGCTAGCCGCTATTACCGCGCCAACCAGCTCGGAACCTATCTCCAGGATAAGTGGCAGATTAAGCCAAGTCTCTCGCTGACCGCCGGGATCCGTTATGACTGGGATGGCGGTCTCACTGAGAAATATGGGCGTATCTTCAACTTCGATCCAAGCGTTTACAGTTACAACGTCGGCTCCGACGCGATCGAGAATTCTGGCCTCATCATTGCCGGCAATAATACGAATGGAACGAAAGGCGTGAGCCCCACAACGCTCACCGGTCGCCAGTGGGGTATCGCTCCTCGAGTTGGTGCGGCCTGGCAGCCTGGGATGTTTCATAACAAGGTGGTGGTTCGTGCAGGCGGCGGACTCTATTACGACCGTGGCGAGCTGTTCAGCTATTTCTCCCCCGGCTACGCCATCGGCACTGTCACGGGCGGACCCTTCGGCGTGAATCAGCAGCTTCCCTTCGTGAATGCGTCGAGTTGCCCTGTCGCGACTCAGTACCTTTACGAGGGCTACATTCCGACGTGCGGCGGTACAGACGCTGAAGGCAACCTCGAAAATCCGTACGGCACTTCGCTACTCGCTCCGCCGAACAACCCCAAGGCCTCTGACCTCAACAACTATCTCCCCAACGCCGGAAGCATCATGAATTTCGGCCAGCCGATTTCGCTTGGTGTCTACGATCGCACCAACAAGCTGCCCTACACAATGAACTACACGCTGGATGTCCAATGGCAGCCACGAAACGACTTGGCCATCGAAGTAGGCTACGTTGGAAATCGCGGCCGTCATCAGGTCATCCCGGTGCCCTTCAATCAGCCGGTCATCGCTTCATCTTCAAGCCCCACACTGGCAGGCGGCCCTTACCAGCAGAACTACAGCTACGGGTATAACGTTGGCGGGGCCGTTCTCGATGACGGCTCGCCGTACCTTGCTAACTACGAGGGCGGCAACGTCGACTTGCGCGTCCCGTATATCGGATACGCGGCCGAATCGATCTCGTATATGGCTTCAGGTGTTGATGCCTACGATGCGCTGCAGGCGCACGTTGATAAGCGTATGAGCCATGGCGTTCAGGTAGGTTTGTCCTACACGTACTCGCACACACTCGATGAACAAAGCGGCCTGGGCCTCTTCTACAACGGAAATAATCCGCTGAACCTGCGCGAGGCCTACGGCTCGGCCGACTTCGACCGCACACAGGTTCTCAACATGAACTACGTCTTCCAGCTCCCTAACATGGCGCGCGACGCATCGCTTACCGGCAAGATCGTCAATGGGTGGTCGTTGTTAGGACTCGCTGTGTTGCAGAGTGGCCAGCCTTACAGCGTCATCGACTTCTCCGGCGCCATCGGGAGCATTTACTATTCCACCGCAGATGGCATCACAAACCCGATCGTTCCCCTGGCCAACGGTTGCACAGCGAAGAAGGCCCTTACGGGCCATTCCGGCGCTTGGACTCCTGCCGGGGCGCCGTCCGCACTCGATCCCGCCTGCTTTACTTTGCCGCTTTTGGCCGCTGGCGGATTAGGCGGTGCAATTCCCAGTTCCGATCCTTATGAGACTGGTTTCGCCACCGGGCAGCGCAACATCTTTCGGCAGCCTTTTCAAAAGCGCGCCGATGCTTCTCTTGTGAAGGTCTTCAACGTGAAGGAGAAGTACAACTTTAAATACACCTTCGACGTCTACAACCTCACCAACACCACGAGCTTCGACGTTCCGGGCAATGAAGTTTCGCAAAATCAGTACTACAACGCATTTCCTTCGGCCCCCAACTCGAGTGCGACCGCACCAACACAAGCGTTGCCAACAAACAATTGCTCAAGCGACCCGAACGGCACGAATACGGGCTTCTACAATTGCCCTGGCTCCCTTGGCGTAGTCACACACACCATCGGCAGCCCGCGCCAGATCCAGATGTCGCTTGCTTTCAACTTCTAATCGGAATGCACTCCAACAGAAAGGGCGGCTCTCAATAGAGCCGCCCTTTTTCATTGCGAGTTTGGATCTATTCTACTTTTCGACAATTATTCCGACAACGTCACTGTCAATCCACGCTCCTCTGCGCTCGCGAATGCCGCATCCAGCGCCTCCGATGTGCTGAAGACCTTGCCTTCGACGTGCCGCGCTGGAAATTCGAAATGTAACTCGGGATCGGCAAATGGCCATGGTGTAAGGCGAAAATGTCGTGGACCTACGGGTAAGACATGCACTTCCGAAGTTCCGCCGTCATTCAAAGGCTGGGGGTGAAGTAGATGAGCCGGTGACGTGTATGCCACACACGTGAGCAGCGATAGGTTGTCGCAGGCCTGCAGCAATCGAAAATACTCCGTGATGGTCTGATCCTCTTTCGCTAATGGCGCAAGCGATCGATCCTCGCGAATCGCCGCACGCAATTCTTCTTGACGGGCGCGCTGGGTTTCGAGGAAGGCATCGAGCCGCACGAGTCCTTCCGGCGCAATTGTCGACCGATCAGCATGCGCGGTTAACAGATTGTATGTATGCATTGAAATCAGCAAGGCCGCATATGGATCCATCGCGGCCATGATGCGCACGGCCCGATCGCGCACAGCCAGATACTCTTCCAGGTCGATTTCTTCAAATGCCGAATACTTCCCCACCAGCTCAATTGAGAAGGCCGATGGCTTCCCCTGTCGCGTAATCACCGGGTGCGCATCGCGCACTGCCCATCCGTCATCGTGCCGCGCGATGCCGAGCAGGACACGCTCCCGCGGCTCCGGTTTGCGAAACATTGCATTGCCCCATGCCGCGGCGAAAGCGCCTGCCAGCTCGGCGTGATCGGGATGCTTGATGAGCCACCAGCCCGTTTCCGTTTCCATGCGCAACATCGTTCGTGCGCCTCCTATTCCATCATCTGTGGCAGGCTCGACTCGTGCCAGTTGTGCAGGAAAAGCCACTCGAAGAACATCACTACAAAAAAGAAGCCGAATCCCAGCACAGTGGCCGCAAACACCAGCGCGAACATGTAACTGGTCTCCATTTGATTATTGGCATAGATGATCGCATAACCCAGCCCGCCCTCGCCCACGCGCGTTGAGCCCGCGAATAACTCACCGGTAAGGGCTCCGATCACGCTGATGCCGGCTGAAATGCGGATGCCGGTGAAAAGATTGGGTGTCGCATGTGGCAATCGCAGTTTGAACAGAATCTGCGCAGGCGTCGCCTTGTGCATCACGAACAAGTGGATCAGATTCTCATCCACGCTGATCAGTCCTTGTGTGGTATTGGCGATAATTGGCGCAAGGCAGATGATGAATGTCACCACCGTGACAGCAAGGATTCCGGCTCCAGCCCAAAGGATGATTGGCGGCGCGATCGCCACGATGGGCACTGTCTGCAGCAGGATGGTGTAAGGGTAAAGCGTCTGCCGCAGCCATCGCCATTGCGCGAAGATCATCGAAGTTGCTGTCCCCACTATAATGCTGCACGCCAATCCGCCGGCTGCTTCTTCGGTCGTAATCCAAAGAGAATTCAAGAGCGACGGATATCGATCAAGCAGCGCCAATGCCACGAGTTTTGGTCCGGGCAGAATGTACGGTGGCAGGTGATTGAGACCCACTACGGCCTGCCACAATCCAATCAGGCAAAGGAATACAACGATGGCATTGATAGCGAGCAGCCCTTGTCGCTTCATGCCACCGAGACTCCCCGCAGAAGGCGCGAAGTGTGCATCACCATTGCTTCAAACGCGCTTGATTCGCGCGTCTCGCCGGTGCGCGGCCAGGGCAAATCCACTTTCACTTCGTGCGCGACGCGTCCCGGATGCGCAGCCAGGACCACGATGCGCGAAGACAGAAATACGGCTTCGGCCACCGAATGCGTGACAAATAGGACGGTCCATTTTTGTTCGGCGTATAGCCTGAGCAATTCCTCATTCATACGGTCGCGCGTCATCTCATCGAGCGCGGCAAAGGGTTCGTCTAGCAGCAATATCCGTGGACGGCTCACTAGTGCGCGCGCGATCGAGACGCGCATCTTCATTCCGCCCGAAAGCTGGCGCGGATATCGCTGCGCCACATTGCCCAGGCTCACAAGAGCCAACATCTGCGCCACGCGTTCTTTCCGCAGCGCACGTGCGGCATATTCCAGTTCGAGCCCGAGTCCCACATTCTGTTCAACAGTGCGCCACGGCAAAAGAGTCGCATCCTGAAAAATGAAACTCATCATCTCGCGCGCATTCTCCGGCGTCATCCCATTCACCTGCACCGTTCCAGCACTTACCGGGCTGAGGCCCGAGATGAGCTTCAGCAGTGTCGATTTGCCGCAGCCGGAAGGTCCAAGAAAGGTCACGAATTCCCCGCGTTCGACGGTTAGCGAAATATCCTCGAGTGCGATGGCCGCGTTCTTGAAGCGTTTCGTGACGCTGTGCAACCCGATCTCAGGAACCGTCTCTGACGCCTGCCTCACCATCCGGGCGCTCCTTTGATGGGGAGATAGAGCGCCGAAGGATGCTCGGTCGTATGCAGGATTTGCTGCGTCGAGCGTCCCCAGTTCCAATTGTCCGCGCGTTGCGGAGGCACATCGTTGGAGGGATTGCGATCATAGAGAGGAAATGCGGAGCTGGCGATCTCCAGGCGCAGCCTCTCACCGGCGGCGAGCACAAATGCAATCGGCTCCAGCGTGAACTCCCACGCCTGGATATTGTCTGCGGAATATTCTGTGTCGCGAAATAACCAGGAGCTGCGCGCGATCCCGATGCAGAGAAATTCAGCTCGATCATTCGCTGACACCCGTACGAGCTTGGCGACAAAATCCGCGTGGGCCGCAGAGGTGGCGGCATACAACTTGATCCGCGGCTGGCCGAAGATCTCCGTTGGTTGCTGGACTGGATCAGACGTGTAGACGAGCAGATTGTTTCCCATCTCCAGTG
>Ga0182030_10003068_pt1 | contig 35657 bp, 26 predicted proteins | sample 812S3MmetaG_FD_121299 | JGI IMG/M metagenome (GOLD analysis project Ga0182030, IMG submission 121299) | Permafrost microbial communities from Stordalen Mire, Sweden - 812S3M metaG (Illumina Assembly) | ecosystem: Environmental > Terrestrial > Soil > Wetlands > Permafrost | place: Sweden...
CCCTCAGCACGCCTCCGCAACCCTTCTTTGAGTGGCGGCCTTGGTGGGTGCATCCCAAGTGCACCGATGACTTAGCGTCGGCAAAGCCTCGAATCCGTGAAGTTCGGCCAAGCGCGAACACATCTGCGCGTGCGCCATGACGCGAGAAGTGCTGCAGTTGCTCCGGGATTATGAGCGGTCGGATTTCGACTCGCTGGGCCTGCGCAATGACAAATACCCACGGTCTAACGCCGGAGGCCTCACTGGCCGCACTCGGCTTTACTGAACTCGAAGCCACCATCTACTGCGAGCTCCAACGGCGTGCCGCTTCGACGGGTTATCGGCTGGCGCAGGCCATTGGCAAGGCACCGGCCAACGTGTATCAGGCCCTGGCCACATTGACGCAAAAAGGCGCCGTCATGGTGGATGACGGCGACACCAAGACCTACCGTGCCACCGCCCCGGCAGAGCTGCTCAGCGGATTGCGCCGTGCGTTCGAAAAATCCCGGGTCCTGGCCGAGACCGCGCTTGCAGACCTGGGTGCGAACGCTGAAGACGACCGGATCTATCAACTGAAGACCCGCGAGCAGGTGTATGAGCGGGCAGCCACATTGATCGCAAGTGCCAAGGAGATCTTACTGTTCGATCTCTTCCCCGGACCCCTCGCAGCGCTCGGACCGCTGATGATGACAGCACACGCGCGTGGGGTGAAGGTAGGCGGCATTGTCTACGACGCGTCTCTGGACTGGCCGTTCGTGGCCGAGATGGCCGATTCGAGCGCGTTCGTCATGGAGCGTTGGCCAGGCTCGCAGTTGACGTTGATCGCCGATGCGCGCGAGTATCTGGTCGCGCTGCTCTCAGGGGATGATCAGCAAGCAAAACACGCGGTATGGAGCGACAGCGTTTACCTCGCCTGCCTCCAGCACTCCGGGCTCGCCGCAGAGATCAGAATCGCTGCGGCTCGACATGATCAAAGCGATCCCCGTAGCGCGATCTCTCTGCTCCGGTCATACCCGCCAGGTCTCCGGACCCTCATTGGCCCGTCGCAGGCTATAGAGAAAGAGGAATGACAATTGCGCTCCCAGCCAATACGGGGGCCAATAACTACGTCACAAAGATCAAGCGGGCCGCGCGCGGCACGATCAACAAAGTGGAGAGAGCCGCATGATCCGGGCAGCAGTTCTAGCAATCGCACTTGTGGGTTCTGCTCCTGCAGTCCGTGCGGATGAACTGTCCGACCTCATCGATCGCTACATGGGCCATTGGGACCGGACACATCATTTTGAGGGCTTAGACTTGCGAGACCGCTGATTCGTCTCGCGGGATTTTGGAAGCGGCGGCGCGGAGCGTCGTCCGGTACCGCTCATTCACCGAATGTAAGCTTCTGCAGCCTCTCGACAGACTGAAGGAATTCTTCGAGGAGTCCCTGCACGACTTCCCGTACCGATGTTTCGCCCTGCATTTCCCCCACGATCTGTCCCACCGGATAAGTCATCCAGTCGACTGCGTGGGCGCGTTGGGCCCGAAGCCGGGGTTCCGTCCATAGTAGCGTTTGTATGGGCATGGGCAGAGGATTGGGAGCGCCGACCTGCTCCCATGCCTCCGTATACAGGCTCTTAAGGGCCCGGCAGGGTTTACCGGTGAGCGCACGCGTCTGTATGGCGTCCTCCGACTTGGCCTTGAACAGCCGGGCTTTCATGTCGGGGTCCAGTTCGCTCTGCCGGGTGCCAAGCCAGATGGAGCCGCACCAGATGCCTTCAGCCCCCAACGCCAATGCGGCCGCCATCTGACGGCCGCGCCCAATCCCGCCGGCGGCGAGCACCGGCAAGGGCGCCACCAGGTCAACGATCTGCGGCCAGAGCACCATGGAGGTGATGGTGCCTGTGTGGCCGCCGGCCTCGGTGCCTTGGGCCACCAGTAAATCGACGCCGGCCGCGACCTGGGCGGCCGCGTGATCGGCTTTGCCGACCAGCGAACCCACCTTGATGCCTCGCGCCTGAAGTTCCCGTACTTTTTCCTTGGGCGGTGTGCCTAAGGCGTTTACGACCAGCTTGACCGGATGCTTCAACGCGACTTGCAGCAAGGCCTCGCCTTCCTCCGGAGTCATATTGATCTCGCGCGCCGCGTCTTGCATGAGCTGGGCGGCCTCGTGTTCCGGCAGAGGCGGAAGTCCGGCGCGGTCGCAGAGGCCGCGGACGAAGGCGCGCTGTTTCTCGGGTAACAATCGATCGAGGTCAAGTTTCCCATCAGTGACTTTCTGATAGGTGCTGGGGATCAAGAGATCGACGCCGTAGGGTTTGCCGCCAATATGTGCGTCGATCCATTGCAACTCCTGTTCGACGCGTTCGGCGGAATGTCCCGACACGCCCAACACTCCCATTCCTCCCGCTTTCGATACTTCGACGATTACGTCGCGGCAATGCGAGAACGCAAAAATAGGAAGCTCGATACCAAGCATCTCGGTGATTCGGGTTTTCATGCAATGGCTCCGATGTAATGAATCAAGGGTTGCGCTGCTTGGACGGGTCGCGTCAGGGACGCGGCAATCCCAGGCCCTGCGCTATTAGATTTCGTTGTATCTCGTTCGCGCCGCCGCCGATCACGTGCATGAGAGCCATGAGGAGGCTGTGTTCTATCTGACCTTCGAGAAGAGCGCCCGGCGCTTGTCGGGCAAATGTTGCTTCGATGCCGAATATATCCATCGCCTCCTCGGCGATGCGTTCTTCGAGTTCGCTGGAAAAGACCTTGGAAATCGCTGCTTCAACGGCGGGCGAGCCACCCGTCGCGGCGATGGCCGTGGCTTGCAATGCCAGCAGCCGAGCGGCCTGTGCCTCGGCAGCCAACACCGCGAAGCGGCGGCGCACGTCGGCGCGCTGGGTCAGGCGATCGCCGTTGCTATGGGTGGATAGCAGAGCGACGGCGAGCCGCGCCAGGTAGAGCGACAGCCTTGCAGCGAAGCCGCCCATCAGCATGCGTTCCTGCGCCAGCGCCGAGGTGATGACTTTCCAGCCATCATTCAACTCTCCCACCAATGCACCCAGAGGCACCCGCACTTGATCGTAGAAGACCGCGCAGGGCTGGTGGCCGTTCATGGCGCGCAGCGGCCTGATGGTGATGCCGGGGCTGTTCATGGGCACGATGAATACGCTGATGCCGGCGTGGCGCGGCTGCTCCGGGTCAGTGCGCGCCGCGAGCCAGACATAATCGCCGACCGTGCCGAGAGTGGTCCAGATCTTTGATCCGTCGATGACCCAGTCTTCCCCGTCGCGCCATGCGCGCGTCTTGAGAGACGCCAGATCGGAACCGGCATTGGGCTCGCTGTAACCCAAGCAAAAGACCGCCTCGCCGCGCAGCATCAGGGGTAGAAGGCTGGACCGCTGTTCCGGCGTGCCATAGCGCAGCAATGAGGGTGCAAGGAGTTGCACGCTGGCAAAACCGTAGATGGGTGCCTCGCAGAGATTGAGTTCCTCGGTGAACACGTACTGTTCGTAGGCGCTCAGGCCGGCGCCGCCGGCCGCGGGGGGCAGGCTCAGTCCGATCCACTGACGCTGTCCAAGGGCGGCGAGAAACTCTCGATCGAAATGACGCTCCGATTTGCTGCGCGCCGCATCTCTGGTCCGATGCGCCGCTGTCCAGTGTTGATCGAGCCAAGCGCGCAGCTCGACGCGAAAGCGTTCAGCCGCGGAATCTAGAACGACTGATTTGAGTAGGTGCTCTTCCCGAGTGAGTACATAGGCTGCGACATCCTCGAGCGCTTGGTCACAGCCGCGGTAGCGCACCGTGTCCGCATGGATGCGCCGAAAGAGATGGGGCATCTCGTGCTCTTCCATGAAACCGACGGCACCGAAAATGTGCTGTACCTCCAACGCGGCCGCGCGCAAGGCTTTCATCGAATAGGCACATGCGCAGGCAGCATGAAATTTCCAGTCCTCGCTTCCTGCATCGAATTCGCAGGCCGCTCTTGCGCTGAGCAGGCGGCTGGCGTCGAGTACGATGCGCACATTCGCCAGTTTGTGCTGCACGGCCTGAAAGCGGCCGATCACCCGGCCGAATTGCTCTCGAATTTTCACATACTCGAGAAGCGACTCAAAGGCCTGGGACAGCGCTCCCCAGGCGCGCGCGACGGCGGCCAGCCGCAGGAATTCCACGGCCGCCGTTCCGATGTCGGAAACCTTGCTGGAGGCCACCACCGCGTTCGACAGGGTCACATCCGCCAGCGGAGGAGTGGAGTATCCTGGATTGTTTTGGGCGGTGATACTGATCGTCCCCGCGTCCGTCCAAAACGCCAGGCCTTGTTCAGGCGCCAGCCCGACAATCATTTTAGCCAGCGCGATGTGCTCCACATTAAATAGTGCTGCATTCGCTCGTCCTGCTTGAACTTGCAGGGTCTCCGTGCGGAAACGGCTGCCCGTACCGGCAACTGCGAGAGCGGCGGGCTCTCCCGCTCGCACACGAAGTGCTAGATCCATCATTTCCGGCGATGCGCCGTCGGCGGCCGCCGCGCGCAAAATCCAAAACGCCTCCGTGAGCGGCAGGGACAGCGCGGCCCGACCGAGTTCGGCGTTGAACATCATCAAGGTTCGCAGTGCCGCGCCGGTGTCGGCCTCCAGCACCTGCAACCAACCTTGCTCGACCACACGCTGCCATAGCGCCACGGCCGGGAGGTCACGTGATTCTCTGACCAGCCGGCGTACCTCATTGCGCAGTCCGTCGAGATCATCATCCCGCATGAACGGAAGGCTCATAGGTTCATGAATACGGATTTCTTCTCCAGGAACGCGTGCAATCCCTCGGTGCCCATTTCGCGCCCCCAGCCGGATTCCTTGAAACCGCCGAAGGGCATGGTCGGGTGCATCAATCCGTAGCAATTGACCCACACGTTCCCGGCCTGAAGACTTTCCGCGACCCGATGTGCCTTGCTAAGATTGGTCGTGAATACACCGGCACCCAAGCCGTATCGGGTGCCGTTGGCGGATTTGATCAAATCGTCGAGATTTTCCCAGGGCGTCGCGACCAGCACGGGACCAAATATTTCCTCCCGCACGACCTGCAAGTCGGCGCGGGCGTTCGCAAACAGGGTTGGTTGGACGAAAAATCCGTTATCACCCATGGCCGAACCGCCGGTCACCAACTCGGCACCGTCGCGGATTCCGCGATCGATGAAGGCCTTCACGCGCTCGCGCTGGCGCTCCGATATCAGCGGACCGATCATGGTGTCCGGGTCGAAACCGCTGCCGATTTTCATGGTGGAGGCGATTTTCGCGATGCCGGATACCACTTTGTCGAAGGAGTTCTTTTGCACGAACAAGCGTGATCCGGCAAAGCAGACCTGACCGCTGTTCGCGAAAATGGCCATGGCCGCGGCTGGTATGGCGGTATCGAGATCCGCGTCGTCGAACACGATGCAGGGCGACTTTCCGCCGAGTTCCAGCGTCACCCGCTTCAGAGTTCCGGCGGCGCAGCGCACAACGTGTTTGCCGACCTGTGTCGATCCGGTGAAGGAGATCTTATCTACATCCGGATGGTCGACCAGCGCCTGGCCTGCGACCGATCCCAATCCTGGCACTACATTCAATACGCCTTCAGGCAGTCCGGCCTGGGCGGCGAGCTCGGCCATAAAAAGCGCCGACAAGGGAGTCAACTCCGAAGGCTTGACCACGATGCTGCAGCCAGCGGCAAGCGCAGGCGCCACTTTGATCACGAAGGACCCGGCCGGCCCATTCCATGGGACTATGAGTCCCGCCACTCCTACAGGCTCGCTGGCGGTGTAAGCGTGCACGCTGGTCTGTCCGCCGGAAACCGCCGCAGAGGCGTTGCGGCCGAAGATCTGCGTGGTCAGGCCCGCATAATGCCTCAGCCATTGCGCGGAACTGGAAATCATCCATTGCGCGAATGCCAGCGGCATTCCGTTGTTGAGCACTTCGATGTTCGACAAGTCCTTGGCATGGGTTTCCAGGAAATCGGCGAAACGCCATAGGATGCGCGCACGTTCGCCGGCCTGCATGCCTCGCCAGACACGCGCGTCGAAACTGCGGCGGGCGGCAGCCACGGCGTCGTCGATGTCGGCTGAATCGCCCAATGCCGCTTGCGCGATCACCGCGCCGGTCGCCGGGTTGAGAACATCGATCGATCCGCCGTTGCGCGCTTCACGATACCGGCCTTCGATCCATAGCAGCTGCCTGCGCTTGAGGAATTCGATACCGAGGTTTGCCGGGGAGGGGTCTGCTGCCATGGGGATCTCCGAATTAAATATTGTCTGGGCGGCGCCATTCAATAGTGCAGGATAATGAATTTCGGCCACTACTATCTTTCGGCAGGCGACCTTCCTTAAGTATTGGGAACAAGGTGCGGGCCTGTCCGGGTTGAATATGCCCCGTGTGTTGGGCCTAAATCCGGGGCGGATTGCCTATCCGTCGATAGGTTCAATCAGTTTTGCTTCTTCCGATAATCAGTGCTGGCTGAAAATTGCGGAAAAGAACACAAAACACGTGGCGGCGAAGCCGCTTAGTAAGAGGGGGAATGTGATAATGAGAAGTCTGGTATATCGAATCAGCGGCGGGCGAATCAGCGGCGGGCGAATCAGCGGCGGGTCGGTACTCGTAGGGAGCGCGGTCGTATCGTTGATCTGCGCGGGATCGGCGTTCGCCCAGTCGGCGCAGAATGCGACCGCGGCGGCAGCCGATACCTCAACGGCTCTCCAGGAAATCATCGTCACCGCGCGAAAGCGTGAAGAACGCCTGATCGATGTGCCGGTCGCCGTCACGGAGCTGAGTGCAGAGACTCTCCGGCAGGTTCCGTCGGTCAGTCTCACGGACATCGGAAACTTGGTGCCCGGCGTCAGCCTGGAGCGCATCGGCGGTGGTTCGAACGGAGCTGCGTTGACCATACGGGGCGTCGGCCAGCTCGCGAATGACTACAACAGCGAACAGCCGGTGGCCCTCAACATCGACGGCGTGCAGATTACCAAGGGACCAGCGGCGCAGATCGGTTTCTTCGACCTGGAATCGGTGCAGGTGCTGAAGGGGCCCCAGGCCCTGTTCTTCGGCAAAAACAGCCCCGCCGGTGTGGTCGGTCTCAGCAGCGTTGATCCCGGGAATACTCTGGAAGGATATGCGCGCGCAGGATATGAGTTCAGCGCCTCTTCGCCGTCCTTCGAGGGCGCCGTGTCGATTCCTCTGACCGACACTCTGTCCGTGCGATTTGCCGGACACTACAGCCATGACAATAGCGGATATATCCAGAATCGAGCCGAACCCATCGCCAATCCCTTCGAGCCCACGCTTCCTCTGCCGGGTGCCGCGTATTCGGAGGGGCCGTTGAATCGCGACGGTGTGGGCCGGGTCACCTTGGCGTGGCGGCCTGATTCCAATTTCGATGCCACACTTAAGGTGCTGGGTTCCTACCATCATGATTGGGGCGGTGCGCCGACCGAGGAGGTCACCAGCTGCGGTACGGCGACCAATCCCGTCACCATCAATCTATTGAATCCTGCGCAGGCCGTCGCCGACCCCTTCGGCGAATGCGCCGCCAACCATGCCATATCCAAGGGCAACGCCAATTCGGCGGTCACCAGTCACTTCTACGGCGGTCCGGCCGACGGCATGCCCTTTACGGAGACCAAGGTTTGGCTGTCGTCGCTGCAGATGAACTACAAGTTCGCGCCTGACTTGAACCTGGCATCGATCACGGGTCTTTATCACAGTACCCATGGAGCCTTCGATAATTACGATGGAACCGTGTATGCCCAGGCGCTCGACGCCGAGGCCGATACCGACACGCAGATTTCCCAGGAGTTGAGGCTGACCTCGAACTATGCAGGACCGGTCAACTTCACCGTCGGCGCCTACTACGAGCACGACAAGCACGATACCAGCGATACGGACAAGGTCTTCGACTTCGGTCCTTATCCCGGACCCGGACCCTTCAATGGCCTCTACAATGACCTGGCCATGAAAGCCTCGGACAGGGCCGAATCCTATTCCGCCTTCGCCCAGTTGAGCTGGAAGATTCTCGATAACCTGGAACTCGCCGGCGGCGCGCGCTATTCGCACGACAACAAGAGCGCCGACATTCAGAACATATTCAATTTCTTCGATTTGTTTGGTTCCCCGACAACCAATCCGTTCTCTCCGGCGGGCGTGGTTTACCATCCGAGCGTCAAGGGCAACAATGTGTCACCCGAAGTCACCCTGACCTATCATCCCGAGAAGGATGTCACGGTCTATGGGGCATTCAAAACCGGATATCTTGCGTCGGGCATCGGCAATCCCGCCAACATCACCAACTACAGTTTGTTGGCCAATCCGGACAGCCAGTTCATCTACCAGGCCGAAAAGGCAAATGGCTTCGAAGTGGGTGTGAAGGGCGAATTTCTGGACAACCGATTGCGCGCCGACCTCACGGTGTTCCGATATGACTATAAGGACCTGCAGGTCGCCACTTTCCACCCGGAAACCCTGGCGTTTGCACCCGGCAACGCGGGCGAGGCCAGGGATCAAGGTGTCGAATTCCAGGCCGCCTACCGGGTCACCCGCGAATTCACCCTCAACGCGTCGCTGACCTACACCGATTTGAAATTCCTGGAGTATCCGGGCGCGCAATGCTATCCGGGCCAGACAGTCGTCTTGGGCTGCGTGGGAGGATTCCAGGATCTATCGGGAACTCACTACGGGGATGGCCCGTTCAGCGGCAAATTGGGCTTCTCCTATGAGCATGCCTTGACCGCGCGCTTCAGCGCGAACCTGGACGTGAATGTGTTCCACACCAGCACCTCTCCGGTCTATGAGCGCGATCCGTGGGCGTATACTCCGTCCTACACTTTGCTGAATGCGGCGCTGCGAATATTCCAGCCGAACGGGCCTTGGGAATTCTCGCTGATCGGCACGAACTTGAATAATGGGATTTACTATAAGAACTTTATTTTCAAACCGCTCGGCGCACCCGACGATATCGCCGCGCAATCGGTCAGCGCACCGCGGCAGATCATTGCGCGGGTCGGCTACCGGTTCTAGTTGACGCCGTGTTCGACGCGCTGATCGTCGGTGCCGGCTTTTCCGGTCTTTATGCGCTGCATCGGTTGCGCGAGTTGGGTCTGCGCGCGCGAATCGTCGAAGCGGGCAGCGGCGTCGGGGGTACCTGGTTCTGGAACCGCTACCCCGGCGCCCGCTGCGACGTCGAGAGCATGGACTACTGCTATTCCTTCAGCGAGTCCTTGCAGCAGGAATGGCGGTGGACCGAGCGCTATCCTTCCCAGCCTGAGATTCTAAAATATCTCAATCACGTCGCCGATCGGTTCGCCTTGCGCCCCGACATCGCATTCAATACCCGGGTCACGCGCGCCGTATTCGACGAAGCGGCCCGCCGGTGGACGCTGACCACGGACCGAGCCGAGACGCTCGAGGCCAGATTTTGTATCATGGCCACCGGTTGCCTTTCGGCGCCGCGCGTGCCGAATTTCAAGGGCATCGAGAATTTCAAGCGGCCCTGGTATCACACCGCCGCGTGGCCGCAGGGCGGCGTGGATTTCAGCGGGCAGGTCGTGGGCTGCATCGGCACGGGCTCCACCGGCATTCAGGCCATCCCGATGATCGCGGAACAGGCCAAAAAGCTGTTCGTATTTCAACGCACCCCGAATTTCAGCATTCCCGCGCACAACCGTCCGCTGGATCCGGACTATGAGCGCGATCTGAAATCTCGCTATGCCGACTATCGACAGTCCGCGCGCGATTCGTTTTTTGGAGTGCCCTTTCCCGCCAATAACGTGTCGGCATTGAGCGTATCCGCCGAGGAGCGCCGGGACGAATACGAAAGACGTTGGAAAATCGGCGGTGGCACTCCGATTCTGAACGCCTACGCCGACCTGCTGGTGAACAGGTGCGCCAACGACACCATTGCAGATTTCGTGCGCGACAAGATCCGGAGCATCGTCAAGGACCCCGCGGTCGCCGACCTGCTCACTCCTCGGGATCATCCGCTCGGGACGAAACGCATCTGTGTCGATACCAATTACTACGCCACGTTCAATAGAAGCAATGTGCAACTGGTGGACGTGCGCAAATCGCCCGTTGAGGAGATCACGGCCACCGGAGTGCGTACGGCGGACGGCAGCTACGATCTGGACAGCCTGGTATTCGCCACGGGATTCGACGCGATGACCGGAGCGCTGCTCAACATCGACATCGAGGGCGAGGGCGGCGCGAACCTGAAGCAAAAGTGGGCGCAGGGACCCCGGTGCTATCTGGGAATTATGACCGCCGGGTTCCCGAACATGTTTGTCATCACGGGTCCGGGAAGTCCGTCCGTTCTCAGCAATATGGTGGTATCCGTCGAACAGCACGTCAATTGGACGGTGAGCTGCATCGAGTACCTCCGGCAACGGGGATATCAATACATTTCGCCCAATCAGGAGGCAGAAGACGGGTGGGTGGCGCATGTGAACGAGGTCGCGAACATGACGCTCTTTCCGCAGGCGAATTCCTGGTACACGGGCGCGAACGTACCGGGCAAGGCGCGGATTTTCATGCCCTATGTGGGGGGTGTGGGTGCTTATGCGAAAACCTGCGAGGCCATTGCCGCCGCGGGATACACCGGGTTTGATCTGGCCGTCTAGGCGCGCATCGAGGCTGCGATATCCGCGCCGATGTCGGCAATACTGCGCCGGGCCATGGCGGTGATATGAGGCATGGTCATGAAGTCGTGGATCATCCCTAAGTATCGACGAGCAGTCACCGTCACGCCGGCCGCGCGCAATCGGTCGGCGTAGAACTCCGCTTCGTCCAGCAAGGGATCGTATTCCGCCGTGGCGATCGACGTCGGCGGCAGATTCGCCAGAGTATTCGCCTGCGCCGGAGAGGCCAAGGGATTGGATGCGTCGGCGGGTGTAGCCAGATAGCAGTTCCAGAACCACAGCATGATCTCACGCGACAGCATGAAGCCGGTCCCATTGCTCTGCATGGAGGCGCTGCTGCACGTGGAGTCGATGACGGGACACAGCAGCGCCTGGTGTCGCAAGGCCGGTCCTCCCTGATCGCGCGATTTAAGCGCCACGGCGGCGGCAAGATTCCCACCGGCGCTGTCGCCGCAGACGGCGATGCGACCGGCGTCGAGACCATAGTCCTTCGCATGCGAGGCGAAGTATTGCAACGCCAAATAGCAATCGTCCAGAGCGCCGGGAAACGGCACCTCGGGCGCCAGCCGGTAATCCACGGCGATGACCGCGCAGCCGGATGTGTTGGCCAAATCGCGGCACAGGAAATCGTGGCTGTCGAGATCGCAGAGAACCCATCCGCCGCCGTGAAAGAACAGAATAAACGGCGCGGGAGTCCTGTCGTCGGGACGGTACAGGCGCACGCCAGCTTCTCGATTCCCGTCTCGTATGACCATGTCCTGGCTGGAGTGAATCGCGGGCGGCGCGATGCCGGGCAGAAACATTTTTGCAAACTCACGCATGACCGGCGGTGTAACCTCCGGAGGAGGGACCGCGAGCTGCATGCCCGGTTGGGCCAGCAGGGCGACAAAGGCTGGATCTAGAGCCACGTTCCGTACCTCGCGGCGAAACGCCGTGTTCAGAATAACGCCCGGGAGCTTGGGTCAGCACGGGGATGGTAACCCCTATCTTTGGGTAGGCGACGGCGCACAGTCATTCCAAGAATCTGTTTACGACGCCGCATTGATGGGCGCGATCTGCCGTGGGGAGTTGTAATGTGCATTGAACGATTGCTGAGCGCGGCCACGACCACCGTCCTGGTCTGCGGATTTCTTTTCGTGGGCCGCGCCGTTCACGCGGACACGGATCGATTGAGCCATGCCGCCGGCGAGCCGCAAAATTGGCTGACCCATGGCGGTACCTACGACGAACAGCGGTACTCGACCTTGCGCAGCATCGACGCCGACAATGTGGCGCATCTGCGCCTGGCGTGGTTCTATGATCTGGATACCGCGCGAGGACAGGAATCAACCCCGCTGGAAGTGGACGGCACCTTGTATGCCACCACGGCGTGGAGCAAGGTCGTCGCGCTGGACGCGGCGAATGGCAAGCTGCTCTGGTCGTACGACCCGCATGTGCCGGGTCCCACCGGATTGAAGGCCTGCTGCGATGTGGTCAATCGGGGCGCGGCCTACGACAATGGCCGGATATTCCTGGGCACTCTCGACGGCCGGCTGATTGCCTTGGACGCCAAGACGGGTCATGAACTCTGGAGCGTGGTCACGGTTGATCAAGCCAAGTCATACACCATCACCGGGGCGCCGCGTGTGGTTCGGGGCAAGGTGATCATCGGCAACGGCGGCGCCGAATACGGTCTGCGCGGTTATGTGTCCGCCTATTCCGCCGTCTCGGGAAAGCTGATCTGGCGCTTTTATACGGTTCCCGGCGATCCCGCCGCCGGTCCCGACCATGCAGCGTCCGATAACGTTCTCGAGAAAATGCGGGCGACATGGTTTGGAGACTATTGGAAGTATGGTGGCGGCGGAACCGTGTGGGATGCAATCGTATATGACTCCGCGCTGAATCAACTCTACATCGGAGTCGGCAACGGTGCGCCGTGGAATCGCCGCATCCGTTCGGAGGGCAAAGGAGATAATCTTTTCTTATCCTCGATCGTTGCGCTCAATCCCGACACCGGAAAATACATTTGGCACTACCAGGAGACGCCGGGCGAATCCTGGGATTTCACCGCCTCGCAACAAATCACGCTGGCGAGTATTCCGGTCGACGGCCGGCCGCGCGAAGTCATTTTGCATGCGCCGAAGAACGGCTTCTTCTACGTCATCGATCGTCATACCGGCGCACTGCTGTCCGCCGAAAAATTCGCTCCGGTCAATTGGGCCAGTGGCATCGACAAGAAAACCGGCCGTCCCATCGAAGCGGACAATGCACGCTTCACCAAGGGTCCCTTTTTGGCCACCTCCGGCGCCTCGGGTGCGCATAGTTGGCAACCCATGGCTTACAGCCCGGCGACCGGCCTAGTCTACATTCCCGCTCAGATGGTGCCATTTCTATACGTGGACGATGGGGCGTTTAGCTATCAGGGTGGCCTGTGGAATCTAGGCGTCGACCTGTCGACCCCCGTTCCCAGCCGCCCCGCGGATCAAGCCGCGATGGTCAAGAGCCAGCAGGGATGGTTGCTGGCATGGAATCCCGTCACACAGAAGGAAGCCTGGCGAGTCGACCATGGAGCGCCGTGGAACGGAGGCGTACTGGCCACCGCCGGAGATTTGATATTTCAGGGAGCCGTCGACAAGCAGCTTCATGCGTATCGCGCGAGCGATGGCCGGGAGTTGTGGAAGTACGCAACCCAAACCGCCGTCATAGCGCCGCCGATTACCTACCGCGTCAAGGGCGAGCAATATATTTCGGTGCTGGCCGGCAATGGCGGCGGCTATGCCTTGGCCATGCCGTCCTTCGAGAGTGCAGGTCCGCCACCGAATGGCCGGGTACTTGTTTTTAAACTGGATGGCGGGGCTACTCTTCCGCCGTTCAACCCCGTCGTCGCGCAACCACAGACACCTCGGGAGACCTGGAGCGCTGCCATCGTCGAGGAAGGCAGGAAACACTACTCGAGGCTGTGCGCGGGATGCCACGGATTCGGGACCTACTCCGGCGGCGTGATTCCCGATCTGCGCCGCAGTCCCGTGCTGCTGGATAAGGATGCTTGGAATCATGTCGTGATTCAGGGTGCGTTGAAGGATGCAGGCATGGTCAGTTTCGCGAAGTATCTGAGCGCCGACGAAGCCGAGAGCATTCGGGGATACATCAGCAGCCAAGCGGCGAACCTTGGATCCCGATAGACAGGCCTGCAGGCGCAGCACGTGACAGAGAGTGAATCCCAGCCTGTGTCGGCGGGCCGCCATCGATTAAGTTCGATGCTGGAGCCGCGATCCATCGCTCTGGTGGGCGCATCGGAGAAGTCCTTTTGGTCGCAGCTCATTTTCGCCAATTACAAGGCATTCGACTACCAGGGAAAATTGTTTGCCGTGAATCTCGGCGGCAAGCCGGCGCACGGATTGCCGTCGTTCGGATCCTGTGTTGCCATTGGCGAAGCCGTGGACCTGGCCCTGGTGTACGTGCCGCAGGATGCCGTAATGGAGGCTCTCGCGGACATCGCCCAAGCCGGAATCCGCAGCGCGATGATCATTACATCCGGCTACGCCGACGTGGGTGTGGATGGGGCGAAGCTGCAGGAAGAAATGCTGGCGCGCGCGCGTGTGTTGGGTATCACCGTGTGGGGGCCAAATTGTCTGGGCTTCAATAATTTCTCCTCCCGGACTCCGGTGGGGGCGCTGCCGGCGGTGCAGCCCATGCTGCCGGGCCATGTCGCCGTGGTTTCTCAGAGTGGAGCGACTGCCTTCGACTTGTGTGAATTCGCCCATAGTCAGAACATCGGATTGAGCTTTCTCGCGGCCACGGGCAATGAGGGCGAGGTCAGCGTCGTCGACGTCATCGATTTTCTGGTCGATCATGAGGACACCAAGTCCATCGCGATATTCTGCGAAATGATCCGCGATCCCGCCGGGTTCATACGCGCGGCCGAGAAGGCGCGGGCGCGCGGAAAGCCGCTGGTGATTCTGAAAGTTGGCCGCAGCGAGTTAGCCAATGCGGTCGCTCAAGCGCACACGGGTTCGCTGGTAGGCGACGATAAGGTGTTCGATGCGATCTGCCAACGCCATGGGGTGATCGGGGTCCGGTCCGCCGAGGATTTGATCGTGACGGCCGGCTTGTTGTCGGCCACGGGTCCCCTGCGTGCGCAAGGCTTGGGTGTGGTGTCTCTGTCCGGCGGCGCCTGCACTCTGGTGGCCGACGGCGCTGAAGACATCGGCGTCTGCCTGCCGGCCGCGTCGCCGCAGACCATCGCCCGGCTTCGCGAGGTCCTGCCATCCTTCGCGTCCACCTTGAATCCCTTGGATATCACCGGCGCCGCCTTGCGTGATCCAGATTTGTTTGAACGGGTCATTCCCCTCATGGCGCAATCACCGGAGATCGGTCTGATGGCGATTTCCATCCCCGTTCCGACCGGCCCGGGACAGGGACTTCCTCCTGCCCTGCAAGCCATCGGTCGCGCCCTCGCTGGAGTGGACAAGCCGGCCATCTTGGTCACCACCTGCCCCAAGGCCCTCAATGATTTCTCGCGAGACGTCATCGCCGCGAACGCGCTTCCCTATGTGGTGACGGGCGTCGACCACATGGTGCGCGCCGTAGGCCACGCCTTCTGGTGGTCCCGGCACGTGAATGACTGCTTAAGCGAGCCGGCGACCCGGATGGTTTCTTCCGAACGAAAGACTCTGACGTCGGAACGAAGGACTCTGTCGTCGGAACGAGCGGCGCTGCACTATCTCCGAAACCTCGGCGTGCCCGTGATTCCAGGCGGAATCGCGGCGACCGCCGCCGAGGCGCTGGTTCTGGCCGAAGAAATCGCGGCTCCGGTCGCACTGAAAATTGCCTCGCCCGACATCGCGCATAAGACTGAGGTGGGTGGCGTCCGTCTACAAGTCGCGCCGAAGGATGCGGCGTCGGCCTTCGAGGCCATCATGGCCGATGTGGGTCGCGCGTGTCCGGACGCGAGGATAGATGGGATCATCGTGTCGCCGATGCGCAGCGGCGGCATCGAATTATTGGTCGGCGTTACCCGCGACGCGACCTGGGGCCTCATCCTGGCCGTCGGCTTCGGCGGAGTGCTGGTCGAATTGCTGGCCGATGTGGCGCTGGCCCCGTTGCCCGTCCCGAGGGATGAGGTGATCGATCTGCTGGGACGGCTGCGGGGCGCGAAAATGTTCCAGGGATTTCGCGGTGCGCCGGCGATCGATGTTGCGGCGACCGCTGACGTCATCGTCAGGATCGGCGATGCCGCCATCGCGCTGGGTTCCGATCTGCAGTCCCTGGAAATCAATCCGCTACTGGTACGAGGCGACAAGATCGAAGCCCTGGATGCATTGGTCGCTTGGCGCGACATTCAAACGGAAGATGCATGACTGAGTACGTGCACTCCGAGCCGCCCGTCAGATTCGAGCGTGTGGACGGGCATGTGGCTCTGGTCATACTCAACCGTCCGCGGGCGCACAATGCCATCAGCGGTGAAATGGCGGCATTGATCGACGGCATGGTCAAAATCGTGGAATCGGATTCCACTATTCGAGCCGCCGTGTTTGCCGCCGTTGGAAAATCCTTTTGCGCGGGCGCGGACTTGCGTGAGGTGGCCGCGGGCCGGGCCAATGACTTGCGCACCGCCGACGGAGGATTCGCGGGTTTCGTCTTTGCACGCAGGACCAAGCCTTGGATCGCGGCGGTGCAGGGTGCAGCCCACGGTGGGGGCACAGAAATCGCCTTAGCCTGCGACATGATCGTGGCCGGCGAAGACGCTTCGTTCGGCCTTACCGAGGCGAAGCGGGGTTTGATCGCCGGTGCGGGCGGATGTTATCGCATCGCGCGCGCCCTCCCTCCGGCCATTGCCATCGAGATAGTCACGACCGCCGTACCCTTTGGCGCCCGCCGCGCTTATGAGCTGGGATTGGTCAACCGCATGGCGGGCACGGCCGAGGTGAGCGCGGAGGCGGTGAAACTAGCTCGGACCGTGGCCGCAAACTGCCCCTTGTCGGTGCGCGAAAGCTTGGGAATAGCGCGGGCCGCGCTGAGTCTCGGCGAGAAGGAGTTGCGCGCACTCCAAGACGACGCGGTTGAGAGAATTCTGGCAGGCCCGGATGTCATCGAAGGCGCGACTGCCTTTCTGGAAAAAAGAGCGCCTGTCTGGAGGAGCTGAGCATGAGCGCCTCTCCTGTCGATGCAGATCGCATTCCGGTCATTATCGGCGTTGGACAGATCAACGATAGACCCGCCGATGACGCGCAGGGGCTGGACTCCTTGGGATTGATGCGCGCGGCCCTGGCGGACGCCGAACGCGATACCGGCGTGTCCATAGATGGTCGGATCGACTGGCTGGGTGTCGTGGACCAAATTTCCTTTCCGGATCCCGACATTCATCAGCACTTGGCGCAGCTTTTGCCGCGGCGCCCCGCTCATATACTTCGAACCCGAGAGGCCAGCGGCGACGGTCCGGTGCGGCTCATCAATGACGCAGCCAACGCAATCGGCCGCGGCGACATACGGATCGCCGCAGCGGTAGGCGCGGAGGCGTTGCGCACGGCGTCAAAGCGCACGAAGGCCGCTGCCGGCGCAGCCGGTGCCGGGGCCGGTGGGAGCAATTCCCTGCTCGAGGCGGCCAAGGCCATGGCTTCGCCGCTGGCTCGTCAGTACGGGCTGTTGACGCCCACGGATGTCTATCCTTTGTACGAGAACGCGACCCGCTCCGCTTGGGGCCAGTCCTTGGCGGAGGCACAGGCAGAATCCGCGGCGATCTGGTCGGAGTTGTCGCGCACGGCGGCTGCCAACCCGCACGCCTGGCTGCGGAAGGAGATCGCCGCCGAGGATATCGCCCGGCCATCGGCCGATAACCGGGTCATCAGTTTTCCGTACACCAAGCTCATGGTGGCCAACGGCAGCGTCAATCAAGGCGCCGCCGTAATTCTCGCCAGTCTAGCCATGGCACGCGAACTCGGCGTGGCGGACGATGGGTTGGTCTACGTGGGTGCCGGCGCGGCCGCGCATGAAGACCCGGATTATCTCCGCCGTGAAAGCTTCACCGAGTCCGCCAGCCTCAACGCCACGATCAAGCATTCCCTGCGCTTCAACGGGCTGGACGTGGCGCAGATCGATCTTGTGGAGCTGTACAGCTGTTTTCCCTGTATTCCCAAAATGGCCCGACGCCAACTGGGGTGGCCGCTCGATCGTCCGCACAGCGTCTATGGCGGACTGACTTTCGGCGGCGGGCCTATCGGCAATTGCATGATGCATGCGATTGCTTGCATGGTGGATACGCTTCGTGGGGGCGACGGCAATGGGCTGATCGTGGCGAACGGCGGATTTGCAACGCATAGCCACAGTATCGTACTGACTACCCGTCCGACGCGGTCCGGCCTTTTCCCGCAGGACTACAGTGTCCAGGCGGCGGCCGATGAAACGCGGCGTGCGCGTCCGCCATTGCTGAATACCTACGTCGGGCCGGGACGCATTGAAACCTACAGTGTTCCTTACGATCGGCTGGGTGCGCCGCTGTTCGCCACCATCGTGGGCCGCACACCTGACCACGGGCGCTTTCTGGCGCATGTCGACCGGCAGAATGTGGGTGTGCTCGATTTTCTGACATCAGGTCGATGCGATCCCGTCGGTGCACGCGGTCAGGCTCGATTGGGTGCGGATGGTCGGGTCTTGTGGGATGGGGAGCGATAGAATGACTCCATGAGCATTGCAACCGAGAAGGGGGTGGCGGGTTCGTCGGGATTGACCTATCCACTCGACGTCGAACCGCGGACCGGCGACGGCTCCGCGGTGGCGGTGGCGCCCGGAGTGATGTGGTTGCGCATGCCCTTATTCGCCTCACTGCCGTGGATCAATGTCTGGGCCATCGCGGAGGAGCGCGGCTGGGTGGTGGTGGACACGGGGCTTCGATCGGCGATGACCGCCGATGCCTGGCAAGCAGCCTTCGTCGGGGCCATGGGCAATGCACCGGTGACCCGGGTGGTCGTGACTCATATGCACCCTGATCATTGCGGCATGGCGGGTTGGTTCGTCGAGCGCTTCAAAGCCCCGTTGTGGATGAGCCGGTTGGAATATCTGACCTGCCGTCTGATGGCCGCCGACACGGGATCCCATGTGCCTGCCGACGGTATCGATTTTTATCGCGCCGCGGGCTGGGATGACGCGGCCATCGAGCGGTACAAGGCGAAATTTGGCTGGTTCGGCGAAATGATTTATCCGTTGCCTGCTTCTTATCACCGAATCTCGGCCGGCGATAGCCTCACAATTGGCGGCCGCGAGTGGACGGTCGTGGGTGGCAATGGTCACTCTCCCGAGCATGCCTGTCTTCACTGTCCTGAATTGAAGCTGTTCATCTCCGGCGACCAGGTTCTGCCGCGGATTTCCTCGAATGTGTCGGTATATCCCGTGGAGCCCGACGCCGATCCCTTGGGTGATTGGCTCAAATCGCTGGCCGAGATCAAGAAGCGGATTCCCGACGATGTGCTGGTGCTGCCGGCCCACAATAGTCCGTTCCGAGGGTTGCACGCGCGGCTCGATGAGCTCGGCGAATCGCATCTGCGCGGCTTGGCGCGCTTGCGGGAAGTTCTTTCCACGCCCAGACGTGCCGTCGATGTATTCGACGCCCTATATTCCCGCCCCATCACGTCGGGGCTGTTGGGCATGGCCACCGGCGAAGCCATTGCCCATCTCAACTATCTCACGAGAACCGGCGCTGCCGTGCGTGAGACGGACACACAGGGCGTTTGGTGGTGGCGCATCTCTGGCCGGTAAACCTCACGCCGCGCACCCCGCATCGCGGCCCCTCGGGTCATTGATATCACTATCTTTGGGCAGGCGACTCCCGGTACGCACCGCGAATAAATTGTCCAAGGCGCAGCGTAGCGCGCATTGGAGTCTCGAAAGCAATGAGGGCGATCATCACGGGTGCTGCCGGCGGGATCGGGCGTGCGACGGCGTTCCGGCTCGCTCGCGACAGCGCTCAGAGAGACCGAGAGGCCGCCAGTCTCTTGTTGGTCGATATTTCCAAGGACGGGCTGACTGAGGCCGCGTCGCATCTGCGCGTCGACGGAGCGCAGGTCGAGATCTTGGTTGGAGATTTGTGCGATCCCTCCTTGGCGCCCGCCGTCGTCGACGCCGCGAATCGGGCTTTCGGCGGTCTTGATGCGCTCATCAGCAACGCCGGCGCCATCATGCGATCCAGTCTGCTGGAACTGTCGACAGCGGACTACGAGCGATCCTTCGCCCTCAATACCCGCGCCACCTGGCTGCTCGCCAAGGCCGCGCACCCGTTGCTGGCCGACAGCAGGGGCTGTGTGGTCGCCACGGCGTCGATTTCCGCTCACGAACCCACGCCACCGTTGGGCGCGTACAGCGCAAGCAAGGCGGCGTTGATCATGCTGGTCCGGCAAATGGCCCTCGAGTGGGGGCCGCTGGGCATACGCTGCAATACGGTCTCGCCCGGTTCGACCCATACCGGCATGACCGATGCCCGCTATTCCGATCCGGCACAGCGCATGGCGGCGGCACAACGCAATCCGCTGAGAACCATCGGTTCGCCGGAAAACCAAGCCGCTGCGATCTCCTTCCTGGTGGGCCCGGACGCTGCCTACATTACCGGCATCGATTTGTTGGTCGATGGCGGCCTCGCGACGATGTTGATGCCGGCCTCGGGATTTGGCGATCCATGGAGCCGATAGTGCCGACGTGTTGCATTGCTTCGCTATCCAAAGATAGGTGTGAGCCATGAGGGCCGCGCTAAAAAATTCATGCCCACGGATCGTGATCAATGGAGATGGACACGATGCGGCACCCCCTGGACGGCACAGATCATCATGACATCCTCTCCACCCCGCTCGCCCCCCCAGGTTGCCGGCATTTCTCTGTCCGGCAGAACACCCTATGTGATCAGCCGACAAGAGAATCTCGAACTATGTGAGTCCACGGGTGTTGCACCCCAAGGTGATCATCGTGCGCATCCCATCTACTTCTTCATCGCCACTCAGATCGGCATGGGTATGACTGTCGCAGAGCTGTGCGCGGTCTGCGAGTTCAATGTCGACGACGGGCCCATGATCGTATCGTCCACGGTGGGGTTTTCACAGCCTCTGATGGTGGAGCAAGCCTATCGAGTAACCGGTGAGATCGTGAACTTGACTCGAAAGCTCAGCCGCAAGATAGGTGTCATGGACATGCTCGAATATCGCTTGAATTTATCGCGCCCCGATGGCACGCCCGTACTCGTCACGACCAGTGTCTGGGTGTTGCCGCGCGGGAACTCCACATGACCATTGCCGCCGGGAATGTGCTGCCGCCGTTTCGAGTCGAGTGCGTCAGTTCGGAAGCGATGAAGGCCTGGGCCGGATTTCTTCGCGATCCGAATCCAATTCATCTGGATCCTCGGGCCGTGAAGTCCAAAGGGCTGGGCGATCGCGTGATCAATCAGGGGCCCGCCAATCTGGCGTACGTGATCAACATGCTGCAGAGGGCATTTCCCGCAGCGGTGATTCGGACCATCGACATACGATACGTCGACAATGTGTTCGGAGGCGAGGCTGTGGAAGCGTCCGGCAAGGTCACGGAAGTGATCGAGAGTGCCGGCGAGATCAATGTCACCTGCGAGGTGTGGCTCCGGGCGGAGGCACGCGGCGCCGTGATCAGCGGGACCGCGATGCTTTCCGTACCGGCCGGTGCGTGAAGCGCACGAGCCGGCCAATAATTCTTTTCTCTTTGGGAGTTGAACCATGCCTAGCGGACCTTTTGCGCACGTTTGTTTTCTAGTCAAGGATCTGGACAAGGCCGTCGCGAACTGGACGAAGATCCTAGGCGTCCTCGATCCTGACCAGTTGAAGGAACCCATCGTCAAATATGAAGAATTCTCCGCCGGCGCTGATTTGGGCATGCGATGGGCGACATTCGTCTCCCACCACGGCTGCGAAATTCAAATGATCCAACCGGTCCCCGATACACCCTTGGGCAGGCGACTGGAAAAGATGGGCGAACATATTCATCATCTTTGCTTCACCACATCCGATGTACCGGGATCGCTGGCCAAACTGTCGACTGCGGGCATCGAGACGGCCTCGGGCGGCCAGGTATTCACCGATCCCTCCATGCCCTGGCAGTCCTGGGGCTGGGTGTCGCACAAGAGCGCCCACGGAGTGTTGCTCGAAATCGCCTCACCCTATGAGTCTCGTCAAGACGGCAAATGGCATCCGGTCGGAACACTCGCACACGGCGAGGAAGCGCAGAACGACTGACCCGACATGCGGTGCCCCGCGCAGCCGCAAGTTCGATTCTATCCTTCGATAGGTGTGCGTCGTCGGCAGTTCGACGACAGTAGGGGCACCAATTCCCTTCGTCTATCCGACATTTGCTGGAGCCGGCATGGATTTCGAGATGTCCCAAGAACATTCCGCGTTCCGCGAAATGGTACACAAGTGGGTCGATAAGGAAGTGCCCAAGAGCTGGGCGCGAGAGCTCGAGCGCGACGAACACAACTACCCCTTCGCGCTCTGGGAAAAATTCACCGACGCCGGATTTCATGGCATCGGTATAGCGGAGGAATTCGGCGGACAGGGCGGCGATGTCGTGACGCAAATGATTCTGGGCCGCGAGCTCGCGCGCACGCTCGGAGGGCTTGCGTGGATCTGGGGAATCACTTCCTTCGCCGGCAGCAAGTCGATCGGAATATACGGCTCGAATGACCAGAAGAAGAAATTCCTCCCGCAAATCGCCGCCGGCAAATTGCGGGCCGCCATCGCATTCACCGAACCCGGCGGGGGCACCGATGTGCTTGGCGCAATGCGGACCGAGGCGGTTCGGGCGGTCGGCGGTTGGACGTTGAACGGCGAGAAGATCTGGAGTTCATCCGCGCATGTAGCGGATTATCTGCTGGTTCTCGCCCGCACGGACAAGGCCGTCGCCAAGCGTCACCAGGGCTTGAGTCTATTTTGGGTGCCGGCGAAGTCGCCCAGTATCGCCATAACGCCGCTGCCCAAGCTGGGCATGCGTTCGATGGGTTCGTGCGCCGTGCACTTCGACAATGTATTCGTGCCCGACGAACTGGTTCTAGGAGAGCCCGGGAAAGCCTGGTACATGCTGCTGCCGACTCTGAACAATGAACGCACCATGGTGGGCGCATTTTGCATGGGAGTGCTCGACGGCGTTTTGGAGGACGCGCTCGAATACATGAAGCAGCGCAAGGCCTTCGGCAAATACATAGGAGAATTTCAAATCCTTCAGCACTATGTCGCCGACATTGCGATCTGGCAGCAAGCCGGTACCCTCATGTTGAATTACACGGCGGACCTGCAATCGAAGGGCAAGGCCTGCCACATGGAGTCGAGCATGCTGAAGGTGCTCGTCTCCGAATACGCGGTGAAGGCCGCGGATCTCGGCATTCAGATTTTGGGCGGCATGGGTTATTCGGCGGAGACGGACATGCAGCGGTATTGGCGAGATGCCAGATTGTGGCGCATTGGGCCCATCACCAACGAGATGGCCCGCAACGGCATCGCCGAGGGATTGGGTCTGCCGCGCTCATTCTGAAGGCGGAGGTCTAAAATCATGGCTGTCATGAAAGCGCTGGTGCTGACCGCTGCGGAAGGCGTCTCGAGCGCGGCTCTGCGGGATGTCGACTCGCCCTCGCCGAAAGCAGGCGAGGTGTGCATCGCACTGAAGGCGGCCGCTCTCAATCATCGCGAGCTATGGATTGCCCGCGGACAGTATCCGGGCATGCAGTTGCCGTGCATATTGGGCTGTGACGGCGCCGGCGTCGTGGAGTCCGCCGGCGCGGGCGTCGACGCCGACATGGTCGGCCGCGAGGTCATGATTTATCCGGGACTCGAATGGGGCGCCGATCCGCGTTTTCCTGCGCCTAATTTCGGGCTGCTGGGAATGCCAGGGCCCGGAACGGTGGCGGAACGGATTTGCGTGCCCGCAGCGAGCGCCGTGGACAAACCCTCCTTCTTGAGTTTCGAGCATGCGGCCGCGATTCCTCTTGCAGGATTGACGGCGTGGCGTGCGCTCACTACGAAGGCCAAATTGGCGCCCGGTGACCGAGTATTGATCTCGGGTGTCGGCGGTGGAGTGGCGACTTTCGCGCTCAAATTTGCGGTTGCATCCGGAGCCGCAACCTTCGTCACCAGCGGATCGGCGGACACGCTCACGCGCGCGAAAGCCCTGGGGGCGGCCGGCGGCTTCGATTACAAGGATGCGGAACTGCGAAAAAACATCGCGAGAACCACGGGCGGTATCGACGTAGTCATCGACGGTGCGCCGGCATCGTCGTTCCCGAACTATGGGCGCGCGCTCAACATGGGAGCCCGCGTGGTGGTCTATGGATCCACGGGCGGAATGCAATTTCAGGTGACCGCCGCGGACTTGTTTCTCAGGAATGTCAGCGTCGTCGGCACGAATGTGGGGAATCCCCGGGAGTTTCGCGACATGATCTCCTTCATCGAGCGGCATCGAATCGAACCGGCCATAGACCGTAGCTTCAGCATGAATGCGGCCGCCGATGCGCTCGCTTACTTCGAATCTTCGCATCGGTTCGGCAAAATCGTCATTTCCATTTGATCGACCATGCGCACCTTGTTTGACATCACCGGTAAGATTGCACTCGTCACCGGCGGTGCGCAGGGCCTGGGGAGGATGATTGCGGAGGGCATGGTCAGTGCCGGCTGCAAGGTGTACTTCACGTCGCGCAAGCAAGACATAGGCGATCAAGCGGCGCGAGAGATGGCCGAGCGTGGTCAGTGCATCGCACTCGTCGCCGATTTGAGTACCCCGGAGGCGGCCACGGCACTCGCGCGCGAGATCCAGGGTAGAGAGCAGTGCCTGGACATTTTGGTGAACAACGCGGGACGAACCTGGGGCGCGCCTCTGGAAAGCTTTCCCGATAAGGCGTGGGCAGGCGTCATGGCCGTCAATGTGCAAGGGCCGTTCACCTTGATCCGCGAACTCCTGCCTCTGCTCAAGGCGTCCGGCTCGGCGGAAGACCCGGCTCGCATCATCAACGTGGGCTCGGTGGCGGGTGCCGCCGTCGAGCCTATTTCGGCCTATTCCTATGCCGCCAGCAAGGCGGCCATTCATCATCTATCGAAAGTGCTGGCCGCGGAGCTGGCGCCACAGCACATCGCGGTTAACGTGATCGTGCCCGGCTACTTCCCGACGCAAATGACCGCACACATCCGGCGAGACGAGACGGAAGCCAAAAAGCTGTTATCACGCGTGCCGCTCGCGCGCCTGGGACGCCCGGACGATGTCGCCGGGGCATGTATCTATCTGGCGTCTCGAGCCGGAAGCTATCTCACCGGCAGCGCGATATTCCTAGACGGCGGCGCGGCCGGTTGCCGGTAACGCGTGAAACGACGGCCGGCCGCCCGGCACATGTTCGGATTATTCAGGCAATCAATGGGCTGATTTAGGCGATCAATCCGAATTGCCGTGCTCTCTCCACGGCTTGAAGGCGGCGGCGAGTGCCCACCTTGTCGTACACCTGCTGCATGTACCACTTGATCGACCCCTCGGTCATGCCCAGCTTGGTGGCGACCTCGCGGTTACGCATGCCAGCGCTGACGAGTTCCAGGATCTCGCGTTCCTTGACGCTGAGTTTCCCGTAAAGACCTTCGACCGCCACAGCCGTCGGCGCCCGCACGCGAAGCTTGTTGGTGGTGGCTTCGAATATCTCCAGTAATTCGACGGAAAAGGCATCCGTAGGATGCAGCACTTGCAAATTGGCTTCGTAAGTACTGGCCAGGAGTGTGTGGATGACCGGTCCTTCGTCGATGAAACTGCGCACCAGCCTGCTAACGGAGGCATGTGCGATGGCTTCGCGCAATGTCCGCTGGGCCGTGCGCACATCGCCGCTGATGAAAAGGGCTTGCGCTGTTAATATGTCCCAACGGATGAGAGAGCGGGTTGCGCCGCGCGCGGCACAAAAATTACGCCAATTCTTACTGACGCCCAGGGCCTCCGACACACGATCTTCCGCCAGCGCGATTCTGAACCACGCCGACGCTCGAAATTCATCCCGCGTCGTAACGCCGGCCTTCGGCATCATGCTATCGGATGAATGCGAGATACCGGCGGCGCGGGCATAGCGCGTTGCATCATCCGTCCGCCCGTCTTGAATCAGAAACTTCACGCGTTCCGCGACAACCGCAAATCGCAGACGCTCCAATTTGCGTTCGGCGGCGATGGCCATGCCTTCGTCCAGGCCTTGGAATGCGCCCGCAAAATCTCCTCGGGCGCGCTTGATGCGGGCGTGGGTAATGAAACCCGGCATGAGCTCATACACGAAGCCATAGTCGGTGGCATAAGCCAGGGTATCTTCGATGAGTTTTTGCGCACGGTCGAGCTCGTTGCTCTCGTACAGCAGCTCGCTGAGCGGTAGCGCCGGCAAGGCGGCCAGCGCGGAGTTGGGGCCTCCAAAACGGATGCCTTCTGCGAGGCCCTGCTCGAGCGCGCGCCGCGCGGCATCGGTCTTGCCGGCGAAGTGCAGCGACGGTCCGATGCTGGCCTGCAACCCGATCGACGCAAAGTTGTAGGACGATCGAGCGATGACTCCCTGAACCGTCGCCCGGAGCCGCTCGAGATCATCCAGACGATATTGCTCTCGCTGCGCAAACAGGAGCTGTGAGTAAATCGTCCCCGCCAGATAGGGGTGGCTGCTGTCCTCGGGAAAATCCTCGATCAAATGCTTGCACTGCTGCTCCACGAGGGGCGCGTCATCTTGCGCTGCGGCCAGCATCATTTGCCGATGCAGCAATAAGTACCGTAGGTGACGCAACTCCTCCGCGGGCAATTGCTGTGTGGTTTCGAACTCGGTCAGCAGATTATTGACCGTGTCCAGAAGCTTGCGTGTCTGTTCGAACCGTAAATTGCGAGTCAACATCCAGGCCAGTCCCAGGAGCACTCGCGGATACCGAAACAGCACGGACTCCGGGATCTGAGCCGCGAATTTGGAGACCAGCCAGAGCTTACCCGCATAGGTCATGTCCTGGCACCGTAGCTCGAGGAGTTCCGCGGCGCGCTCGGGATTGCGGCCTTTGAGGGCGTGTTCGACCGATTCCACATACGAGTCCTGCGACCAGAACCAACGACTGGCGCGAAGATGCAACTCGGCGTCGGCGCCGGGCTCCTCGTCGCTGAGCCGCCTCTGCAGAAATTCGGAGAACAAATGGTGATAACGGTACCAATTCCGTTCGTCGTCGAGGTGCAGCAGAAAAAGTCCCGATTCCTCGATCAAATTGAGTATCTGCCTGCTGTCGGTGCGGCCGGTCACCTCGTTGCAAAGAGCCGGGCAGAGACGGTCGAGCACGGAGGTCTTCAGGAGAAATTCGCGGACCTCGGCCGGTTGCAGGGATACGACTTCCTCCGCGAAGAATTCGGAAACCGATCGTCTGCTTCCCGTGAACGAAGCGAGCAGCTCCTTGGGCGCCACACCGCTGCGCAGAGCCAGGCTAGCGAGTTTGATGCCGGCGATCCAACCTTCGGTGCGTTCGTCGAGAGTGCTCAATTCCGACTCGTCCAGATCGTGGCCACCGGCCACCGCCATGAATTGGTGCGCCTCTTGCGCCGTGAACTTGAGGTCGTCCACACGCATTTCCAAGAGCTGGCCACGGGCGCGCGTCCGAGCCAGGTGCAAATCCGGAACCACGCGCGATGACATGATGAAATGCATGGACGGCGGGATTCGGTCGATCAATCTGCATAGGGTGTTGTGCGGTATCGACGAGAGCAGATGTACGTCGTCCAGGAATAAGTAGAACGGTTCCGAAGATTGTTCCAGGGATTTCATCAGCGCCGTGATGAACGGCTTGGGTGCGGTGTAAATATCCGCGGCGGATGCTTGTTCGATGGCCGGTTCGAAATGCACGCCGCCTGCGGACAGCGCCGCTGCGATATAGGAAAGAAAGCTCATTGCATCGCGGTCCGAGGCGTCGATCGACAGCCAGCCTACGCGATGACCCGATTTCTTGAGCGCTGCGAGCCACTGCGAGAGCAAGCTCGTCTTGCCATAACCCGCCGGTGTTTGAATCACCGTCAGCGGTACCTTGTGAACTTCCTGCAGCCGCCGCAGCAGGCGCGGACGATCGACCAAATTACCCGGGTCTAGAGGGGGTTCAAGTTTCGTTCCAACAAGGTCCATGGCGCCACTCCCGCTTAACGTTCTGGCCGCGCGCCGGGGCCGCGGTATTTAGATACTTATTCATTTATATTCTTTTTGATACTAACGCAGTTTGCCGCGGCTGCAAATGCCGGGGGTCGTCCGAAAGGCGACCCTCGCTCATGACCAGTCGGGCGGCTCGAACAGCACGTTGAGAGGGCGGTAAGAGCGCATGAACAGATTCGCGAATCGCGGCGGCGCGGAATGCGGATCCGGTCTCACATGCGGCAAACGATTCAACACTCCGTTGAGCGCATCGCGCATTTCCATGCGCGCAAGCCCGCTTCCGACGCAGGTGCGCGGTCCGTAATTGAATGCCAGGTGATCCCGCGGACGTGGGCGCGCCAAATCGGGTGCGGCGGGACAGGCGCCGAATCGATCCGGATCGCGATTGGCGGCGCCATGTACGAGGATGATGAGTTGGTCCTTGTCGATGGGTGTGCCGCCCAGTTCACAGTCATCGTTGGCGCGGCGGTAACGCCATTGCGGCGAACCATAGAGGCGCTGAGCTTCCTCGATGACGACGGCAATCGATTCGGGATTGCTGCGAACCGTCTCGCGCACCTGGGGGTTCCACAACAGAAGGTAGAACGAGTTGGCGATTCCGTGAACGGTGGTGTCTGCTCCGCCAAGATACAGTTCGCGGCAGATAGCGAGGGCGTATTCTTCTTCCAGTGCGCCGTATTCGGTGGGCGCTTCGAGCCACACGCGGCTGATGAAATCGTCCCGCGGATGCTCGCGTCGCAGACGAATATAGGGCAGCAAGGTTTCGTTGATGGCGGCGGAGGCGGCTCGTGCCCGGCCAACGCTTTCGGGATCGATATAGCCGCGGCCGATCCAATGCATGATCTCTTCGTTGAGCGTCAGGGTCTTCTGGATGAGATCGTCATCCTGCCAGGGCATGCCCAGCAGAGCGCAGATCACCCGCGGCGGGATGTTGTCTCCGAAGTCCGCCGCCAGGTCGGCGGCTCCGCCTTTGGCGCCGAGCCCGGCGAGCGCCGCCTCGATTATCGGCGTCACGATGGAGCTCCTATAGGACTCCAGCGCCTTGGGCGAGAGCAGGCTCATGTGGAAGCGCCTGAGCCGCGCGTGTTGCTGACCCTGCGATACCGTGATGTTGGATCGGCCGCCCTTGAGTTCCACCAACAGAGGATCGGCGTCGGCATAAACGTTGCGGAATTGATCCTCTTCGTGAAGTTCGACATATCGGCAGAGTTCGAAGCCGACCACCAGCCACCCTTTGAGTGACGGGTCCCAGATCACCTTGCCGCGCGAACGCATGGCTTCGTACGCCTCGAATGGATCCCTATCTTCGAGCGACATCAAGGTGGGGGGCCCTTGGCTGGGGCCGGCCTTGTCCGTCACCGTGTCCGCGGGGTCCTGCATGTCGGCTCTCAGCGATGAGGTTAAAGACCGAAGTCGTCGAACGCGCTCCGTAGCCTAGTCCGGCTGCGTAGGAGGCACGCCTATCTATAGATAGGCGTGCCTCCCCGGGCGGGCGTAAATCTATCTTTGGATAGGTGCCGCAGAAGGGGTCCCCGGACAAATCTACCCGCGGCTGCGGCGAGCGTGGGCGGCTGTTTTGCCCAGCGGGCGCGCTGCCAAGGTCCCGCCGGGCCCATCCTTCCCTGGGAAATGAAGTTCATGATAGACGCGTTGATTTACGATCACGTGCGCACACCACGCGGCCGCGGGCGGCCGGACGGCGCGCTGCATGAGATTTCCGCCGTTCAGCTTGCCTCGCAGGTTTTGCAGGGACTGCGCGCGCGAAACGGCCTGGATACGGGCCTCGTGGACGACGTGGTGTTGGGCTGTGCCCAGCCGGTCGGAGAGCAGGGCGGCAATATCGCCCGCGCCGCCGTACTCAGTGCCGGCTATGCCGAGACCGTGGCCGGTCAGCAGGTACACCGTTTCTGCGCCTCCGCTTTGGAGGCCGTGAACGCCGCCGCCGCGCAGATCATGACCGGTGCCGCCGAGGCTGCCATCGGCGGTGGCGTGGAATCGATGTCGCGGACCCCCATGGGGGCCGACAGCGGCGCCTGGTCCGCGGACCCGTGGGTTGCCTATCACAACTACTTCGCTCCCCAGGGCATCGGCGCCGATGTCATTGCGACGCTGGCTGGCTTCAGCCGAGGCGATGTTGATGCCTACGCGGTGGAGAGCCAGCGGCGGGCCGCCACGGCTTGGCGAGAGCAGCGCTTCCGGCGTTCCGTACTGCCGGTGCGCGACCTGATCGGAGAAGTGCTGCTCGATCACGATGAGCACATGCGTCCCGACACCACTCTGGAGGGACTTGCAAAGCTGAAGCCGTCCTTCGTTGCCATGGGTCAAGCCGGTTTCGATGCCGTGGCTCTGCAGAAGTATCCGCAACTCGAGGCCGTGCAGCATGTGCATCACGGCGGCAATTCCAGCGGCATCGTCGATGGCTGCGCGGCAGTACTCTTGGGCAGCAAAGCCTTTGGCGCCGTCAGCCAGCTCAGGCCGCGCGCGCGAATCAAGGGCTTTGCGTCGATCGGCAGCGAACCCACGATCATGCTCACCGCGCCGGCACCGGTGACGCTCAAACTGCTGAAGCGCTGTGGCATGTCCGTTCGGGATATCGATCTATTCGAAATCAACGAGGCCTTCGCGGCCGTGGTGATGCGCTACATCCGCGAACTGGATTTGGATCCGGCACAGGTCAATGTCAACGGCGGAGCCATTGCCATGGGCCATCCCTTAGGCGCCACCGGCGCCATGATCTTAGGCACGGTGCTGGACGAACTGGAGCGCCGCGACCGCTCCACCGCGCTGGTGACGCTCTGCGCCGGCAACGGCCTGGGAACTGCCACCATCATTGAAAGAGTCTAAAGGCCGCATGAAAACCTTGCATTGCGAGATCGATTCCGACGGCGTGGCATTGATTACGCTCGACGACGCCAGCAAACCGATGAACGTGGTTTCCGCAGATTTCATCGACGAGTTCATCGCCGTCATCGAACAGGTGGCCGGCGACGCCGCCATCAAGGGCGCCATAGTCACTTCAGGTAAGCCGCATTTCATGGCCGGCGCGGACTTGAACTACATCTTGGGCGTGCTGGGCAGTGCGTTGACGTTGAAGCAAGCCTACGAGTTCAGTCAAAAGCCGTCCGCGATGCATCGCCGCCTCGAGAGCTGCGGCAAACCCTTCGTTGCGGCCCTCAATGGCCTGGCGCTGGGCGGCGGTTTTGAATTGGCCCTGGCCTGCCATCATCGTGTGATCGTCGATGACGCCAAGGCCATCGTCGGTTTGCCCGAAGTGACCGTGGGGCTGCTGCCGGGCTCCGGCGGAACGCAGCGGTTGGCGCGAATGATCGGCGTCGAGAAGTCGCTCCCCATCCTGTTGGAGGGGAAGACCGTCGGCCCTTCGGAGGCGCTGAAGTTGGGTCTGGTAGATCGGGTGGTTCCCGCTGAAACGCTGCTCGCCGCCGCGCGCGAGTGGATACTCGGAACGCCCAACCCGGTACGGCTCTGGGACCATAAGGGCTACCGAGGCAACAATGGCCTGCTCAATCCCTCCATCGTCGAGATCATGAGTTACCGGCCGGCGCAGATCGCCGCACAAACTCAGCGCAATTACCCCGCGCCGATCGCCATCCTGGACTGTCTGTTCGAGGGCACGTTGCTGCCCTTCGATAGGGCGCTGAAGCTCGAGTCCAAGCACTTCGCCCGGCTCATGTGCGATTCCGTGGCGCGCAATCTGATCCGCACCACCTTCGTCAACAAGCGCGAGGCCGGCAAGCTCCGCCGTCCCCCACAGGTACCGAAGTCCACGGTGACGAAGTTGGGGGTCATAGGAGCCGGCTTGATGGGATCCGGTATTGCCTACGTTGCGGCAGCCGCCGGAATGCAGGTTGTGCTGCTCGATCGCCGCTTGGAACTGGCTGTCGACGGCCGGCAGTATTCGGTGAAGCTGCTCGAGAAGGCGGTGCAGCGGGGCAAGAGCACGCAGAAAGATGCAGAGGCGATTCTCTCGCGCATCACGCCCAGCGCCGACTACAAGGATCTCGCGGCGTGCGAACTGGTGATCGAGGCGGTGTTCGAGGACATGGGCGTCAAGGCCGAGGTTACCGCCGCGGCAGAGGCGGCGATCGCCGGCACCGCGCTGTTCGCGAGCAACACCTCCACATTGCCCATCACGGATCTCGCGGCGGCCTCCGCCCGTCCCGGTCAATTCATCGGCCTGCATTTCTTCTCGCCCGTGGAGCGCATGCCGCTGGTGGAAGTCATCATGGGCAAGAATACCAGCGAGGAGACCTTGGCCAAGTCGCTGGATTTCGTCGCGCAACTGCGCATGACTCCGATTCTGGTGAACGACGCGCGGGGCTTTTACACCAGCCGCGTGTTCCAGACTTTCATTCACGAAGCCATGAAAATGCTCGAGGACGGAGTGGAACCCGCATTCATCGAGAACGCTGCGCGGGGAGCGGGCTTCCCCATGGGACCTCTGGCGTTGCTGGATGAGGTCAGTATCGAGTTACCCTGGAAAATCGTGCAACAGACCAAGGAGGCGCTCGGTGCGGCTTTCGTCAAACCCTGCGCCTACGGCGTGATGCAGCGCATGCTGAATGAAATCAAGCGTCTGGGCCGCCGATCCGGCGGCGGCTTCTACGACTATCCGGTGGATGCGCCCAAGCGACTGTGGACTGGGCTAGCAATCGCCTTCCCACCGGAATTGGAGCAGCCTTCGCTGCAGTCGCTGGAGCGGCGATTTCTCTACATTCAAGCGCTGGAGACGGCGCGTTGCATGGAGGAAGGCGTGATTCTCCAGGCCGCCGACGCCGATGTCGGCGCGCTGCTTGCGTGGGGCTTCCCCACCTGGACCGGCGGTCCCTTGTCGTTGATCGATACGGTGGGGATAGCTAAATTCACCGCCGAGTGCGAAGGACTGGCAAAGGCGCATGGTGTGCGCTACTTGCCCTCGCCCTGGCTGCGCGAACGCGCTGCGCGCGGTCAGCCCTTCTATGAAACGCCGGCCCAGGCGGGCAAGGCCCCGGCCCCATGCGCCGCCTGACATTCGAGGCCGAGCACGATACCTTCCGCGACTCGGTTCGGCGTTTTTTTCAGAACGAGATCGGGCCGCATACTCAGCGCTGGCGCGATCAGGGTTACGTCGACCGCTGGGCATATACCAAGACGGGTGCGCAGGGGTATCTCTTGTTGTGGGCCGAGGAACAATACGGCGGCGCGCATATCGACGACTTTCGATACGACCAGATCGTCATGGAAGAGAACATGCGTTACGGTGACACCGGGTTCTATGTGCAATTGCACTCGAATCTGGTCGGCCCCTATCTGGCGACTCTGGGCAGTGAGGAACAGAAGGCGCGCTGGTTGCCGGGCGCAGTGCGGGGCGACACCATTCTCGCCGTGGCCATGACCGAACCCGGCGCGGGCAGCGATCTGGCCGGCATCAAGAGCAGTGCAGAGGACCGCGGCGACCATTGGGTGCTCAATGGTTCCAAGACCTATATTTCCAACGGACAACTTGCCGATCTCGTGGTGGTGGCGGCGCGCACCGTTCCCGATCAACGCTACGGCATCGGATTGTTCGTGGTCGAGGCCGGCATGGAGGGGTTCAGGCGCGGCAAGCCTTTGCATAAAATGGGCATGGCCGCGCAGGATACGTCCGAGCTGTTTTTCGACAATGTGAAAATTCCGAAGCGCAACGCCTTGGGCGACACGACGCGGGGCTTCGCCTATCTGGCACAGTTTCTTGCCAAGGAGCGGCTGGTCTCGGCAATCGACGCCGTGGCACTGGCACAGACCGCCTTCGACCTGACCTTGGATTTCGTGCAGCAGCGGCGCGCCTTCGGGCGGCCGGTGGGCACATTTCAGAACAGCCGCTTCGCCATGGCCGCCATGCGCGCGCAGATCGACTCGGTACAGACCTTCGTGGATCAATGCGTGCTCGAAGTGAACGCGGGGCGCCTGAGCACGGAACTGGCCGCCGAGACCAAGCTCGTCGCCACGGAACTCGCGGGCCGTGTGGCAGACGAATGCTTGCAGTTGCATGGCGGCGCCGGCTATATGGATGAGTACCGCATCAGCCGGCTGTACACCGACGCTCGCGTGATGCGCATTTTTGCGGGCACATCGGAAATCATGAAGGAAATCATCGGCCGCAGTTTGGGCCTGGACGAGCGAAAGGCCAAATGAGCGGACCCCTCGACGGTGTGCGGATCATCGAAATTGCCGGGCTGGGCGCGGCGCCCTACGGTTGCATGATGCTGGCGGACATGGGCGCCGACGTGGTGCGCGTGGAGCGCTCAGGTGGCGGCGCGGATACGCCTGCGCGCTCGCCGCTGCTGCGAAACCGCCGCTCCGTGGTGCTGGATCTCAAACGGCCCGAGGGAGTGGCCGCAGTGATGGCGATGGTCTCCAAGGCCGACGTGATCGTGGAGGCTTTCCGCCCCGGCGTGGCGGAACGGCTCGGCATCGGACCCGATGCCTGCCTGGCGCGAAACGCCAGGATCATTTACACCCGCATGACGGGATGGGGCCAGACCGGACCCCTGGCGCAGCGCGCCGGTCACGACCTCAATTACATCGCATTGACCGGTCTGCTGCACCAAATAGGTCCCACGGGCGGCAAGCCCGTGGTGCCGCTCAATGTCATCGGAGATTTTGGCGGCGGTGGTCTGTTGATGGCTTTCGGTGTGGTCTGCGCTGTGCTCGAGGCAAGACGCTCTGGCCGCGGACAGGTGGTCGACGCGGCAATGGTGGACGGCGCGCTGTCGTTCATGGCGATGTTTTTCGGTTATCGTGACATGGGACAGTTCTCGGACCGCACCGGCAGTCACTTGCTGGGCGGTGGCGCCCACTACTACGAGGTCTATGAGACCAGCGATCGCAAGCATCTCGCGGTCGCGCCAATCGAGCCGCAGTTCTATCGCGTCTTTGTGCAGAAGATGGGTTTGGATCCCGATCGCTACCTGCCCGCCGGCTATCCCAATCAAGGGCGGCAGGTTGTCGAACATGATTGGCCCACGCTGAAAGACGAACTGGCCGTCATTTTCAAAACGCGCACGCGCGATGAGTGGATGGATTTGTTTGCGGACGACGACACCTGCGTGACGCCCGTACTCACTCTCGCCGAGGCTGCGGGACATCCGCAGCATCGAGCGCGCCAATCCTTCATCGATGTCGGCGGTGTCGAACAACAAGCCCCCGCGCCGCGCTTCAGCCGCACTCCGGCAGCACAACCCCTACCGCCTCCCGAGCCGGGTGGCGATGCCGCCGCCGTGGCTGCCGACTGGGACATTGATCCCTGGCTTCTATGCCGGGGACTTGCCGAAAAACTGTAGCCGGGCAGGATCCACCCCGGACATTTGAGCGAGATATCATGGAAACAACGAATGCGACGCCGGGAATAGTGGCCATCACGGGGGCGGGCAGCGGCATCGGTTTGGCAGCGGCATTGCGTTTCGGCGGCGAGCATCCGCTGGTGGTGTGCGACGTCAAGACGGACAGTCTGGACCGCACCCTGGAGCATTTGCGCCAACGCGGCATTGCAGCCAGCGGCCTGACTTGCGACGTGAGCCGCCTCGATTCCACCGAGGCGTTCGCGGAAGCGGTGCGCCGCGAGGGTGAATTGGCCGTGGTATTCCACGCCGCCGGTTTGTCACCCTCCATGGCCGATGCGCGCACGCTGCTCAAGGTCAACTACATCGGCACGGCCAATGTACTCGACTCCTTCCAGTCGCTGCTGCACCCCGGCGTCGTGACGATTTGCATCGCCTCAATGTCCGGCCATCGGCGGGATCTCGACGCCTTCGACGACCTGCTGCCGGATCCCCGAGCACCCGGAATTTTTGAATCCCTGGTGGACGCCACCCGGAATCAATCGAGCGTGGCCTATGCACTGTCCAAGCGGGGCGTGATCCGGATGGTGGAACGGCG
>Ga0182030_10003069_pt1 | contig 35632 bp, 26 predicted proteins | sample 812S3MmetaG_FD_121299 | JGI IMG/M metagenome (GOLD analysis project Ga0182030, IMG submission 121299) | Permafrost microbial communities from Stordalen Mire, Sweden - 812S3M metaG (Illumina Assembly) | ecosystem: Environmental > Terrestrial > Soil > Wetlands > Permafrost | place: Sweden...
GGACTCATCATACACGCCATCGCCCTTAACGTACTGGGTAACCTCAAGGCCGTATTTCTGACCCAGTTGAAAGTCTTCAATACCATGAGCCGGCGCCGTGTGTACCAGACCCGTACCCGCATCCGTAGTCACGTGATCGCCGGGCAGCATTGGGACTTCAAACTCATAACCGAGACCCGCAAATGGATGCTGGCTAATGGTTCCCGCAAGCTCAGAACCCTTGAAATTGTGAACAGTCGTATATTCTTCGATCCCCAACAGCTTACAGACACTTGCCAACAATTCCTGGGCAAAGATAAGTTTGTCACCTGATTTTACAAGGCTCGCCTCAGAAGTTGATGTCACTTGGATCAATGCATAATCCACATCCTCTCCATAAGCAATCGCCCGGTTGGCGGGAAGTGTCCAAGGGGTGGTCGTCCAGATAACAGCACCAGCTCCCTCAAATACAGGCGAGCTTGGCTTTACAATAGAAAAACGCACATAGACGGAGGCTGACTTATGGTCCTGATACTCGATTTCCGCTTCAGCTAAAGCCGTTTGCTCAACCACAGACCACATCACGGGTCGTTCTCCTCGATACAAGGAACCATCTAGCAAGAACTTGCTCATCTCGCGTACGATCTGTGCTTCCGTGGACTTCTCGATGGTCAAGTAAGGATGATCCCAATCGGCCCAGACACCCAAGCGCTTGAACTGCTCCCGTTGCACATCAACCCACTTGCGGGCATAAGCCCTGCATTCTTTTCTAAACTCAATCACCGGCACATCATGGCGGCTCTTTTTCTGTTTGCGATAATCTTCCTCAATCTTCCATTCGATCGGCAGGCCATGACAATCCCAGCCTGGTATGAACACAATCTGGCGTCCCATCATATGATAGGAGCGGTTGACAATGTCCTTCAAAATCTTGTTCATAGCCGTACCGATATGAATCGGGCCGTTGGCATAAGGGGGACCATCATGAAGAATAAATTTCTGAGCACCCTCGCGCATTGCCGTCATTTTGGCATAATGGTTATCATCAAACCAAGTCTTGAGAGTCTCCGGCTCCTTCTGCGGCAAATTCGCCCGCATAGGAAAATCCGTCTTCGGCAGAAAAACTGTGTCTTTATAATCTATTGTCATGATGTATGTCCTTTGAACCAACAATGCCCGATTTTGCCGGACTTTTAAAGTTTTTTCTTGTAAGAGGGCCAAGGCATGGTATATTTAGCGGTCAAATTTTAATTGGGTCAGTAAACAGAACAAGTTGTAGGAAAAATGGCAATCGAGAAAATACCAATGACGGCTGAAGGGTTTCACCGTTTACAGAACGAGCTTCAGCACCTGAAACTTGTCGAGCGTCCAAGCATCATCCAGGCCATTTCGGAGGCACGGTTGCATGGGGACCTTTCCGAGAATGCGGAATACCACACGGCGCGAGAACGCCAGGGCTTTATCGAGGGCCGTATCGCTGAGCTTGAAAATAAGCTACCTCGGGTTGAAGTCATCCAAGTGAGCAAGCTTACAGGACATCGCATCGTGTTTGGTGCGACTGTGACGCTGGTGGATGTGGATAATAATAGGGAATCGGTGTACCAGATCGTCGGCGATGACGAATCTAACATCGATCAAGGGTTGTTGGCTATATCAGCTCCCCTCGCCCGTGGGCTCATTGGCAAAAGTGAAGGCGACGATGTTGAAGTCGTCACCCCCAATGGCTCCAAGGCTTACGAGATATTGAAGGTTGAATTTAAGTAGTATGAAGAAGCCAACATGCTGGGTCATATTCGATGCGGGAAAAGTCGGTACGGGTAACCAGTGTATTGGCCTGGCAGAGGCTTTGGGCCTAGAGCCAAAGGTTTTTGAAATCACTGCCCGTTTTCCTTGGAAGTATTTGATACCCCAGATGTGGTTCAATTCCATTAAGGGTATCGTTGACCAAAACGGCCAGTTTTTGCAGCCCCCTTGGCCTGACGTCATTATCGCCGCAGGTCGAGCCAGTGCCGCACCCGTGGCGGCAATCCGTAAACTGTCAGGCGGCAAAACCAAGGCCATACAGCTGCAAAGCCCCATGATGTCCTCTAAGCATTTCGATATAGTTGTTGCTCCCCAGCATGATCTTTACTACGGCGCTAACGTACTACAAACCAAAGGCGCACTCCATCGGGTGACCCGCGAACGTTTGGCGAACGAGGCGGAGCGCGTAAAGGATACCCTGGTCCATTTACCAAGACCGCTGGTAACTGTGCTGATCGGCGGAACAAACAGGCGCTATAGCTTAACACCAGCTGTTGTTCAGGATTTAAAGAAGAAACTGAAACATTGGGTCGACACCTACGGCGTCGGTATTGCGATCCTGCCATCGCGCCGAACCGAGCTGGAAAACAGAGATGAACTGGTCGAGGCGTTTAAGGATATGCCTGCGGTTATTTGGGACAGCAAGTCAGAGAACCCTTATTTTGGTTATTTAGGCTTGGCCGATTTTATCGTAGTGACTTCCGATTCGGTCTCGATGGCTTCCGAAGCCTGTTTTACGGGTAAGCCGGTATACATCTACCATTTACCAGGCGGTGCAGCCATTTCTGCTCGGTTTCACAAGCTATTTGAAAAAGAAGGATACACCCGCCCCATGGGAAAATCTCTCGAGAGCTGGGAATATCCAGTGCTCGACCAATTCTCCGAGGTGGTGACTGAGGTTAAAAAGCGGTTAAAGCTTTAAACTTCCGCATAGTTGGTTGCGCCATTCCAGTCAATCACAACAACTGCTTCATCGCCAAGGACCCAGGCATCGTGACCTGCGGCAAGCTTTACCACATCTCCAGGTCCGCTTTCATACTCTTTGCCATCTTCAGTTTGGATTATCAGACGGCCTGATACCATATATTGAAAATGAGGCGCTTCACATAAGTCCGTACCGACGATGGGCTTTACATCTCGAGACCACTGCCAGCCTGGGTTAAGGCTTAACTTTCCAACAACGCCATCACCGATATTGACGAGTTCCAACTTACCATTAGGAAACTCGCGAACCTCATCGGGTGCATCGAAATTCTTTAATTCTATTGGCTTCATGACTACCTCCACTGGCTAAGATTTCACTGTGGTCATGATAGCAGAAGGAAATTTGTAAACAGTTAACTGTCAGTAAAAACCAAATTAATCTCACTTGCATCCAGTGAATTTATTAGAGCCTTTGTATAGTGATTTTACTGGCTTACTCTCCGTTACAGCTGCAGCTGCGTTACGAAGAATGGAGTTTACGGCGTTTTCGAGATCGATATACCACCAATTCACGGCTATTCCCGCTTGTGCCTCGCTGATGAGCATATGGCGACTGAGATCCCGTTTGTATTGCTTGATGGGCATGAAAAGCCTTTCTAATTCTTCATATTGAGCATGATTGATGCTTGCGGTATTGACAGAATTCGGGTTGGCAAAGGTATGAAGAGCCCATACAAGCGTCCCCCGATGTTCGTCCTTGGCTGCGCGAGGGTACCCGCTTTGAATCTTGCTCGCCCAATCATCAATAGCCTCCAACAGAAGAGCATCATAGGTATAGCCCTTAAGGAATTTGCACACGCTATAAGTGCAGATTTTATCCCGTTCTTCTTTATAACCCTTCTCGATGAATCGCCTCTGGATGTTTGTAATTTCAAACCTGGCTGCGCCATCCATCATTTTCGCGACGCCTTGAGGGTTCTTGTATATCCCTGCATAGATGCCGTGAATGGTCCTTATTGGGTAGTTCAGCGCTTTTTGGAAATGATAGCGCGCGTAAGTACTATACTCTTCCCCTTTAAAGGGCATTTTAAGACGTTCACGTAGTTCCAACGGAAAAACCTGGCATCCGGCCATAAGGGGCTTCGGGACGGTCATGCCGGCCTGAATAAAGTCAGCAAAATCCCACAGGATCTCATGTTGCAGTCTTTCCATGAATAGTTCAGCCTGAGCTTGATCTCTAAAGAACGAATTTACAGCCGTGGTACATCCTGGACGCATTATCATGCGCAATTGCAGTAGGTCTGTGTAATGGTGTTGTCCTGGCTCGTACTCAACCTCTTCAGGGTTGGTGAAAGCCTCTTTATTGTGGATGAGTTTTTCTTCAAATAGCACAGGGTTCGCAACAAGCTCTTTTACGATGCTGGGATTGCTCAAATCATCTTTTGACGCGGCCAGTGGCACGCCCCATATCTGGCACATATAGCCATTGTTATCTGCATATTCGCGAGGTACGAAGATTTGCTGCATTACAGATTGATGGCTATTTTTATAAGCTGTTTCAGATTGATCAAGCTCAAACATTTCCTGGTACCTCAAGACACGTGCGTCTGAATAGATGCCCAAGATTTTCAGGAGCTTTGCAATAATCTTATTAACCGGGGCTTGCGTGGAGGTTGAGCTGCCTACCCAATGCCAGGTCATGCTGCAGGAAGCCGTGTTATGTCTCGAGCCGATGAGAGATGGCAGACCAGCAATGGCCCGTTCAGGGAATCCCTTGATGTTGTTGAAAACGTATTCTGATGGGTCTTGGCGCTTGGCAAATTCTTCGAGCATGTGGTGCAAAAATTCTTTCCTATCTTCAAAAGTGGATACTTGCTGGTCAAATAGGCGCATAAGTGACAATTCTTCGCTGGTTCGTCCCTGTAACAAGGCTCTCCACATGTTAATAAATATATAGAGCCGCATGCTATGTTCGGGTGCCGCATGATAAATGACCATGTCGTCAGGGTGGCTTGCAAGATGGACTTCTTCTGCATAAATCATCTGTTCCAGCTGATTCAAATAGGACACATCTTTCAGGATTTGGCGCCCACGCAGAAAATCCCATTTTTCTTGAGTCCAGCTATAGGGAGTGAAATGACTCGCGAAAAATCTCTCCAAGCAAACTCGCGCATTGGGGACGTAGTCCGTTCCCAAAATCAGTCTCAAGTGGCTCATAGTCGGCCCTGCGAAGCTATCGGGTGCATTGTTCAAAATAGATCTAAGGGACAGCAGGGGCGAGAAGCTTTTGAACATTTCTAAAAGGGCTCGTTTCCCATTTATTCTTGATTCCAGTGACAATACTCGGATTGCCTTCGGACTCATTGCTTTCAATAACTCTTCCGTCGATCTAATTTGGCTGCCTATGGGGCTAAATTTTGGCTGGCGCTTGTTACTGATGTCATCTATAAACTTTACGGATGCTTCCAGGTAACACCTCAGTTCCGCCAGTTCCCTACATTCTATGGGCTCATTTAGCAGAGGGGAGATCATATGGTGATCGCCACTAGGGGCGGCAATAAATTGCACATTGGTGTGACCTAAGTATAACATCTGTAAAGCAAACCGTGCTCCCAGCTCAAAGGGCGAAATATCATCATTGCATCCGTGGGCGATCAGTATGGGAATATCCCAGGGCATCTCGTAGGCAGACGGGTATTTAACCCCACCCATAAGGTGGACTCCCGCTATAATATTGCGCCTTAAGCCTCGATGAATCTGAGCGGCTAAGTGCGCACTAATGCAGGAGCCAAAGCTGCCGCCTCGCAAGATAACTATGTTTGGTTCGGATTTCGAAGTGTATAGCGAATTTGTTTCATGGTATGTGGTATTGAAGCGAGAGCTTATACCATATACATCTTGGACAGCCATGAATGGCAATTTTCCTTTTGCGCATTTCTTAAACCAACCATCATATCCCGTGCTGCCTGAATAATTGGGGCATATAACTCGATAGCCATTAGATGAATAATAAGTAATTTCCGCATGACGGGTCGTTTTAGAGATGTGTTTAGAAGGTCCTCCGTGGATGTGTATAAGTCTGGTCCCCCGGTTTGGATAGTCAGGACGGCCCCATGAAGGAGGATTAAAGAAGATTGTGGGGATTGTACTCGCCGGGTACTAGCTATCATTTTTAAGACATTCTAAATGACTGAGTGCAATATTTTCTTCTGAGATCCATATTTTCGCAAGTATTGGCCAAATTTTTCCTCCAAAGGCCTTCCTGTCTTTAATGTCCTCGGGACTAGGTTCTTCCTTATCGGCATCGTGATAGCGTTTTTGAAGGATGCACAACTCTGTCAGCTGGTCGACGGTCATTGTGTCGGGGGTGCTTGAAACCAGATTTTCTGTGCTCACCATTGTCGTGGTAGATTTCTGATTTTCCTCATTCTGCATTAACGGATACCACGGCTTGGAGGCATGGGTGGTTGAAAGAAGAGTAAATCCTAAAAACAAAATATAAGCTGATAATCTATACAATGACATGTTACATTTTTCCAATCTATTACAACACCTTATCTAGAGTTACAAATAATAAATATATTGAAATCTGTCAATGAATTTTAAGACTGCGTGGTGGCTTTCCGCAAATTTGGTGCTACAATAGTAAAAAACCAAGAGGTCGTCTATGGGAACCCTATTCTTTATCACACTCATCGTTATGCTTGTGGCGCTTGCCTATAATCGGGCATCGTTGCTGCTTACAACTGTCTGTTGCACAATTTACCTTATATTGCTGACCACATTGAGTGGTATAGGATTATTTGTCCTGCTGCTTACTTGGATCGTATTTGCGGCGATACTGGTGCCTTTGAATATTCCTGACATACGCCGGCAATACATAATCAAGCCACTGTACGCGTACGCGGAACGCATGCTGCCGACCCTGTCTGAAACCGAGGAGCAGGCCTTGCACTCAGGGACGGTGAATTGGGATGGCGAGCTCTTTAGTGGCAATCCCAATTGGAAGGAATTTCTGTCACTTTCTTCACCCGCAATGTCTAAAGAAGAGCAAGACTTTCTAGACAACGAGACGGAAGCTCTGGCTCGGATGATCGATTCTTGGGAGATAACCCACAACGAGGTAAACGTACCGGAAGAGGTGCAGAACTTCATCCGCAAGAATAAATTCATGAGTTTCGGCATCCCCAAAAAGTACGGTGGCCTAGAATTCAGTGATTACGCGCATTCTGAGGTTTTACTGAAAGTCGGTAGCAGAAGCAGCGACTGCCTCCATTTGGTATCCGTGCCTAACTCGCTGGGCCCTGCGGAGCTTTTGAAGAAGTATGGTACTCAAGAACAAAAAGATAAATATCTACCCGGTTTGGCCGATGGCACATACGTGCCTTGTTTCGCTCTGACAGCTCCTTTAGCGGGTTCCGATGCGGGTGCTATGGTCGATCATGGCGTTGTCGAGAAGGGCAAATTTGAGGGTAAGGAAGTCGTTGGTATTCGCCTCAATTTTAGCAAGCGGTATATCACCCTTGCGCCTATAGCCACCTTGATTGGCGTTGCTTTTAAACTTTATGACCCTGATCATCTCATGGGTGATGTGGACGAATACGGCATTACCTGCGCGCTGCTGCCCAAGGACACGGAAGGCGTTACCATTGGTCGACGGCATTTCCCTATGCGGCAGGCATTTCTCAACGGCCCTATCCAAGGCAAGAACGTATTCATTCCCCTGGATTGGATTATCGGCGGCCCAGCCATGGCGGGCAAGGGATGGGGGATGCTCATGGAGTGCCTAGCTGTTGGCCGTGCCATCTCACTGCCAACGGGGGCGGTAGCATCCTCTAAGGTTGCTACTCACGCATCGGCACTCTATTGCAAAATCCGCAGAGCATTCCGACTGCCCATTGGTCAGTTCGAAGGTGTGCAAGAAAAATTGGCTGAAAATGCTGGTTTTACTTACATCGCTGATTCCATGAGGCTCTTCACGTTGGCTGCGATAGATCGGGGAGAAAAGCCCGCGGTTCCCTCGGCGATCTCTAAGTATCATGCAACGGAACTTTGCCGAAGGGTCGTGAACAATTCCATGGATATCCATGGGGGCAAAGGCATCATGGCGGGGCCCAATAACTATATGCTGAATGCTTATGAGGGCATTCCCGTAGGTGTGACCGTAGAGGGCGCCAACATTCTGACGCGTAATATGATCATCTTTGGACAGGGCGGTATCCGCTGTCATCCGTACATTCTCAAAGAAGTTCTGGCTTTGCGGGCAAAGGATATGGACGAGTTTGAGACTCAGCTCATGGGTCACATCGGTTACTCCATTAGTAATGCAGTTCGATCTTTCGTCTTGGGCTTGACCGATGGCTATCTGGCGATGATCCCATCATCTGTGAAATCAACTAAGCGGTACTTCCAAAAAGTAACGCGTATGTCAGCCGCTTTTGCTTACGTGGCGGATATATGCATGATTATGATGGGCGGCAAGCTCAAGTTTAAGGAGTCCATCTCAGCCCGGCTGGGGGATGCATTGAGTATGCTCTATATGCTTTCAGCCGTACTGAAAAGATACCAGGATGATGGGCAGCCAGAGGCTATGTTGCCTCTTGTCCAATGGAGCTGTCAGTATTTGCTTGCCGAGATACAAAAGGCGTTGGACGGCGTAATCCGCAATTTCCCCAATCGATTTGTGGCATTCTTTATGCGTCTCATCGTGTTCCCGCTGGGCCGCCACTACCGCGAGGCCGATGACAAACTACGCCACCAGGTGGCCGATTTGCTCTTGAGCTCTGAGGACGTAAGGGCCCGTTTAGCCAAAGGCATTTATCTCTCCCCAGAAGGTAATAACCTGCTCTATAAGCTAGATCAAACCTCCAAGGAGCTCGAAGCTGCAGCAGAGATTGAAAATCGTATTATTAAGGCAAAACGCGATGGTGTTATTTCTGGCTATGATTTCTTCGAAGCCATCAAAGCCGCCAAAAAGGATGGTATTATTACTGCTGATGAAGAAAAGCAGATGACGGCGGCTCACAAGGCTATGCTGGATATCATCAACGTAGACGATTTTGCACCGAAAGAGCTGACGAAAAAAGCGAAGTAGGAGCGTTGTGCTCGACTAGGTTAAACTAAGTCTGCTATCTCGAGATACTGAGGCACGTGCACCTTCCAGCCAAAGGTCTCCTTAATCTTGCGGCGGAAGACATCTGCTGCGATGGGCTCCCCATGGGTGAGGAAGACCTCTTTTGGTGCCTTCTTAAGATGTTTCAGCCATTCTATAATCTCCCCATAGTCTGCATGAGCGGAAAGGGCGTCTTGTACAACTATTTCTGCCCGCACGGGGTGATATTCTCCATGAATCTTGACCTCCTTAGCGCCTTGAGTTATGGCCTGGCCTCGGGTTCCGGCTGCTTGATAACCTGCAAATAGGATGGTGTTTCTTGGATCGCCAATGTAAGTCTTCAAGTGATGCACGACGCGCCCGCCCGTGGCCATACCGCTGGCGCTGATAATGATCTTGGGAAATTTATCCGTGTCCAGGGCTTTTGACTCATCAACCGTATTAATGATCTTGGCTGTACGGCACATGGCTGCACACTCGTTTTTGCTTAGCTTGTGCTCGGGCGCAAAATCGCAATAAAGGTCGGTAACGTCCGTTGCCATAGGGCTGTCCAAGAATACAGGAATCTCAGGAATCTTATTTTCCTTCTGAAGTTGTTGTATGAGGTAGAGAATCGCTTGTGCTCTACCCACGGCAAAAGATGGAATAACGGTCGTGCCGCCCCGTTTAGAGGTTCTGTTAATCACTTCGGCCAGTTCATCCTTGGGGTTTTCAGAGCCATGTAGCCGATCTCCGTAGGTGGATTCCATAACCAAATAATCGGTTTCCTCAATAAAGTCTGGGGCATTCATCATAACGTCATGGGGGCGTCCCAGGTCGCCTGTGAAAACGAGTGTTCTTTTCCCATCGGTCATCCGAATCATGGATGCCCCCAAAATATGTCCCGCATGTAGAAGCCGAAATTTGAGTCCACCGCCCAAATCCTGATCCTGTTCAAATTCAATAGGGTGAAAATAGTCTAAACTATCCTCAGCTTCTTTGCGGGTATAAAGGGGCAGGGCGGGTTTGTGATTAGTCAGTTGATGCCTGTTGGCGAAGTTGGCCTCTTCTTCCTGCAAAAAGCCGCTATCCGGCAAGAGTATTTTGCAGAGCTCCCGAGTGCCGTGGCTGCAATATATCTTGCCCTTGAATCCCTGCTTTATCAGCACGGGTATGTAGCCACTGTGGTCTAGGTGGGCATGAGTCAATACTACGTTATTGATTTGGGAAGGCATAAAAGGAAGTGGGTTCCAGTTTCGTTCTCTCAGATTCTTCAATCCTTGAAACAATCCACAATCAATCAGAATTCGGTTGTTGCCCGAGGTCAGAAGATATTTCGAGCCCGTAACTGTCTCGGTTGCGCCTATAAATTGTAAGTCCATGGTTTTAGCTCCCCTGTACCTATTATACATGCACCTTGGTTTCTTACAAAGCTCTCAAGGTGTTGCATAGAACCCATACTTCTAGAAATTCGTGATATTTCTGCAGGTTGTTCACGCATTTCCTCTTGTTTTTTTGCAAAGGCTAGTGTTATCAATCTTTTAATTTAAATGAGGTAAAAATGTTAAACAAAATCAATCTACACACCTTTGCAACGTGTTCCTTAATCGCTCTAACAGCCTGTAATGCGCCGGCTCTTGCTAATGCAGGACCTGCTGCGCCGCAATGTGATCAAGCCGCTAAAAAGGCTGATGATAAGTTCGTAAAGTCTGATAGTGCGAAGCTCACACTGAGCGGTTGGGTAAACCGGGCAATTCAGTGGGCCGATAATGGTTTTCATTCAAATACATCGTATGTGTCTCCCGGAAACGTGACATCCAACCTGCAGATCACAGGTATGTATGATCCTGTACCCGATTGGACAGTCGGAACCCAGTTCCAGATTGACTTTAACCAAAACGGAACCGCTGGCGCTACAACCAAAAAGACAGTCTTGGTTGATATTCATCGTGCGCAATCCAACAGCGAGTCGGAGAACTCACTATCTGTGCGCCAAGCGGAATTTTCAGTCGATAGCAAAAAGTTTGGTAAGCTTTCCGTTGGTCGTGGCTATATGGCTTCCTCTGGTGTGATTTATTACACGGACTTGTCCGGCACTTATTTCTTCCTGCACCCCTATTCCTCAATTGGCGGTATCAGCTTCCGTCACAAGAAGACGGGCACACCCTTTAATCCGAATCCGCAAACGGGCGGCAAGACCACACTGAAGCCCGGTATCTTGATATTTGAGCCTGGTGATGGTGGTGGCGTATTTGGCCGCAACGACCGTATTCGTTTTGACAGCCCTAACTTTTACGGCTTTAACTTCAGCACGTCTCATTCCTATCAAAACATAGGCGACTTGTTTGACTTTGCCTTGAAGTTTGCAGCACCTCTGGGTGGAACCATTGTAACAGCGCAAGTAAGCTGGGCTCGTAACTATACCCGCGATCCCTTTAACGGTGCAAACCTGGTGACAAGTGGTTTGACATTGGCTCAGATCTTTGCGCTGCAAATGAATCCAAACTCCGTAGATTTGGGCGATATAAAAGGACCTAGGTTTGATACGCTAACCTATGCAGCAGGCGTATTATTCCCGTGCAGCTTCTCAGGCAAGGAAATGACTGGTTTGAACTTCCATTTCTCAGGTGCCAATCGCAAATGGAAAATACATGCGGAAGAGGATGGCCTGCCACTTAATGGTAAGCAAGAAAACGGCCTCGCCCTGCAGGGTAAGATCGGCTTTCTGGATTACTTCTTCCCAATCGGCAAGACTGCCATGGTTGCAAGCTATGGTCAATGGAGAGCTATGGACGTAGACTTCTTCGACCCAACAAAAACCATGATTGGTACCAATTGGGGCGCTGGTATCGTTCAAACCATAGATGTGGTTGGAGCATCCGTTTACCTGCGCTATGACAATTATAAGCTGAAGGTTAAGCATTCCGATGATCACTTTAAGCCCGTGAACATCGTCTATGCGGGCGCGCTTATAAAGCTGTAAACACCAGCTGCAAAAAACGCAAAACCCTCCGAAATGGTTTATTTTCGGAGGGTTTTTTTGTGCATGATTCATAGCATGTAAGAATTTGCTTAATTTCTAATCAGAACTTGTCAGTCAAGCAATAAAGAGCTATTTTAAATCATAGAATTTAAACATTGGGGAAATTTGCCATGAATGAAATTACGGAAACCACGTCGCAAGGGGCGGCTAACATAGACTTTTCCGTCTGGGGATTGTTTTTGAACGCTGACCTGATCGTTCAGTTCGTAATCCTTGTGTTGCTAGCGGCATCCATCTGGTGCTGGTCAATCATTTTTAACAAGTATTTTCTCTATAAGAGAATTACCCAGGAAGCCGATCAATTCGAATCCCATTTCTGGAATGCTAAGTCTTTGGACGATCTTTATGATCGTTTGATCTCTCATGTGAAAGACCCCATGAGTTCGGTGTTTGCGTCAGCAATGCGCGAGTGGCGCAGCTCGAGTGCGGGCCCCGGTGCCGTAGCCGCTATTCCTCAGCGGGTAGAGCGGATCATGCAGGTGACTGTGAACCGTGAATTGGATGATCTGGAAAAACACTTGAGCTTTCTGGCAACCGTTGGAGCAACGGCTCCCTTCGTGGGGCTGTTTGGTACCGTCTGGGGTATCATGAACAGCTTCCAAGGCATTGCGATGATGAAGAGCACAAACTTGGCGGTGGTTGCCCCTGGTATCGCGGAGGCCTTGTTTGCAACGGCATTGGGTCTGATTGCAGCCATTCCTGCGGTTATTGCTTACAACAAGTTATCTAATGACCTGAATCGTTATGCGGTACGCTTGGAAGGCTTCGTGCAGGAATTTTCAGCGATCATTGCTCGCAAAGTCGATGTTAGGGGTAGCTAATGGGCGTACAACTTCAACAAGGTTCCCGTTCAACCCGGTCTCGTCGCAGTAAGAGCATGAGCGATATCAACGTCACGCCTTTTGTGGACGTGATGTTGGTTCTATTGATCGTGTTTATGGTGACAGCGCCAATGATGACTGTCGGTATATCCGTGGATTTGCCTGAGGCGAGTGCCGCCAGTATTAACGAGAAAACAGAGCCATTGACGATCTCCGTTAATAAGGAGGGCAAGATTTACTTGCAGGAAACAGAGCTAGATCTGAATGGTTTGGTTCCGCGTTTGGTGGCTATTACCGGCGAAAACCCCGATGCCCGCATTTTTGTGCGAGGCGATCAGGCCATTAACTATGGGGTTATCGTTCAGGTCATGGGTGCGATTAACTCTGCAGGTTTCCGCAAGGTTGCTCTGTTGGCTGAATTGCCCAAAACCGATAAGACTGACAAGCCTGATCGGAAGAAATGAGATCTCCTATGGATCGTGGTTTAAAACTTTCGCTTATTCTTCACGGCGCATTTATCCTTATAATTATTATAGGGCTGCCGAGTTTTTTCCAGCGGGAGCCCGATCTGCTGACACCTATTCCCATTGAGCTAATGAGCGCGGCGGAGATGGCTGAGCAGTCTGCAGCGCCTATTAAAAAGGTCCAAGACAAGAAACCTGAGCCTCCCAAGGAGGAGCCAAAGCCCAAGCCAAAACCCAAACCGGTGGAAGAAAAGCCTGAGCCTGCACCTCCTCAGGAAGAGGTTAAGCCTGAGCCAAAGCCAGAGCCCTTGAAGGAACAGCCAAAGCCTGAGCCTCCCAAGGAGGAGCCAAAGCCCGAGCCGAAGCCTGAGCCGAAGCCCGACGCGGTCAAGTTGCCCGAAGAAAAGCCTGTGCCTCCTAAGGATCCGCCAAAGCCTGAGCCCAAGCCAAAAAAAGTGGACAAGCCCAAGCCTGAGCCTAAAAAGAAGGAAGATAAGCCGGAGCAGAAAAAGAATCCGTTGTCTTCCATCTTGAAAAATCTAAAGAAGGAAGTTGAGGATAAAACCCCAACTGAGACGAAGGATTTGAACGATCTGAAGGATACAGAATCATCTCCTGACTCGGCCACGAAGGTGTCTGATGTACTGACCATGGACGAAATGTCTGCTTTACGTCGCCAGATAGCTGGTTGCTGGAATATTCCTGCTGGGGCCAAGGACGCCAAGGATCTGGTCATTGAAGTTCGCGTCTGGACAAATTCAGATAGAACAGTGCAGAAAGCGGAAGTTGTTGACACCGGACGCATGGCGAGAGATCCTTACTTTAGGACGGCGGCGGAAAGTGCATTGAGGGCGGTGAACCATCCCCAGTGTAGTCCGTTAATGCTGCCGAAAAATAAGGCCGACCAGTGGAAGGTATTTACTTTCGTGTTTAACCCGCAAGATATGCTCTAGGAGAAGAGATCATGAACCGTTTATTTGTATTATTGACCGCGCTTTTATTTTCATGGGCTCCCGCTTATGCCGAGCTGCGAGTGGACATTACCCAAGGTACCTTTAAGCCCATTCCTATCGCGTTGCCTTTCTTTGCATCCGATGGATCGGGAGAAGGGGCCAAGTACGCCCAGATGATTCCTGATGTGATCATGAATGACTTGGTGTCTTCAGGCCTGTTCAGAGCCATTGATCGCGGTGCTTTTATTCAGGGTAATGGCCAATATCTGACCAAGCCTCAATATTCGGACTGGCGATTGATTAATTCAGAAGCCCTGGTCGTAGGCCAAGTTACAGATTTAGGTGATGGTCGTATTACCGTTGAGTTCCGTTTGTTTGACGTGCTCACCGAAAGACAAATCGCGGGCGTATCCATGACGGCCAGCGTTAATGATTGGCGCCGTGTATCTCACAAAATAGCAGATCACATTTATGAGCGCATCACTGGTGAGAAGGGGTATTTTGATACCCAGATTCTCTATGTTGCAAGCAGTGGAAGCGGCAAGGCTGGAATCAGCCGGCTCGCCATTATGGACCAGGACGGAGCCAATCTTCGGTACGTTACCGATGGTAGAAGGCTGGTGATGACACCGCGTTTTTCGCCCAACATGCAGCAGATAGTCTTTATGGACTATGGCGATAACCGCAAGACCCCGCGTGTTTATGTTATGGACACGAAAAGCAAGGTGCAGAGGCGTTTGGGTAACTTTAATAGTATGACCTATGCTCCCCGTTTTATGCCCGATTCAGAAACAATACTTATGAGTATGTCTGAAGGCGGCGACAGTGCAATCTTCGCCATGAATATCCGTAGCCACGTGGTGCGTCGTTTAACCAAGGGGCCATGGATTGATACTTCGCCTAGCCCATCGCCTGATGGACGGCAAATCGTATTCAATTCTGACCGTGGTGGAGCTCAGCAACTCTATGTCATGAATTCTGATGGAACGAACCAACGGAGGATCAGCTTCGGAAGTGGTAGATATGCAACACCCGTTTGGTCCCCACGAGGCGATCTCATTGCCTTCACTAAAATGGAAGGCCGCGAATTCTATATTGGCGTTATGCGCCCGGATGGCACCGGTGAAAGGCTGCTTTCCCGTGGTTTCCTAGTTGAGGAGCCTAGCTGGTCGCCCAATGGCCGCATGCTGATATTTACAAAGCAATCTTATGGGCAAAAGGGTGGTGGTAATAGGGCCCGGCTGGTTCAGATTGACCTGACGGGTCATTTTGAGAGAGAGATCCCGACACCTGGAAACGAAAATATTTTGTCTGCTGCATGGTCGCCCTTGATTCCTTGAGTGAATAGTTCTAATCTATTCCTGAAGCTTCAAGCTTGGTTGTTTGGTTACTTTGATTTTTGTCAAAAAATTAAAGGACTTAATACTCAGGCCCTTCGTTGTCGACAAACTAAAATGAGGAAAAAGAATGAAACTCAAAATTATAAGTGTTCTAACGGGAACGTTGCTTTTGGCAGCTTGTTCATCCGATAAAGATGCCAATAGAATGGCAGAAGCCAATGCGATCCCAGGATCCGTTGAAGATTTCAACCGCAACGTTAACAACAAAGCGTTCTTCGCTTTTGACCAGTCTCATCTGGAGTCTGAAGCTCAAAACAATATGGACTCTGTTGCTGCTTGGAATAGCAAGTATCCTCATGCGATTACAGTTGAAGGTCACACGGACTCTCGCGGTACTGCTGAGTACAACCTAGGCTTGGGTCAACGCCGTGCGGAAGCAGCTAAGAACCATTTGCAGAAGAGAGGCGTTCAAAACCTCACAACTGTGAGCTATGGTAAGAGCAGACTTCCTGCAGGTCAGGACGATTCTGAAGCTACGCATGCTCAGAACCGTGTAGCAATTGCAAACATTAACTAAAGTTAGTGTTTGAATGTAATCTTGGAACTGCTCCGGAGAAATCTGGGGCAGTTTTTTATTATCAGGACTCCCCATGAACTTAGACAATCTACCCAGCCTCAAAGAGACACTGAAGAAATACGAACTGTGGCCCGACAAACGTTATGGTCAGAACTTTCTTTTGGACCAGAACATTACGGATAAGATCGCGCGCATGGCGGGGCCTTTTGCGGGCTTTACGGTTATCGAGATAGGACCTGGTCCTGGCGGGCTTACCCGGAGTCTCTTAAAGGAAGGCGCCGAAAAAGTTATCGCCATTGAGTTAGATACCCGCTGTCTGGCTGCGTTGCAGGAGCTAGAAGAGGCGGCGGAAGGGCACCTGCAGGTGATTTCCGAGGATGCGCTGAAAGTTAATTGTGCTGAGTTGGGTGAGGCTCCGCGCAAGATCGTCGCCAACCTGCCTTATAATGTAGCTACACCCCTTTTAATTAACTGGCTTAAGGATATTCATGGGTTCGAGAGTCTGACATTGATGTTCCAAAAAGAAGTAGCAGACCGCATGATGGCCGGTCCACGGACTTCGGCCTATGGGCGCCTGAGTGTGATTACCCAGAAATGTGCCTTTGTTGGTCATATGTTTGATCTTCCTCCCGAAGCGTTTTATCCGGCACCCAAGGTGACCTCTTCGGTCGTCCAGTTGAAGGCCCGTCCCGGGGTTATTACCCCTGAATATTGGCAAGCTTTCGAGTTCGTGGTGAAGGTCGCCTTTGCGCAACGGCGCAAGATGCTGCGATCGAATTTACGGGACCTGCAGCTGAAGGACTTGGGAGCTGTCTTGGCATCGATCGGAATTGAGCCCACATCCCGGGCTGAGGAGCTAAGTGTGGCGGATTATAGCGCGCTGACTGATATTTACATAAGTGAGAACTCTTGAAGAACGGCAAGAAAACTCTTGCATTTCTGGCCTTTGAGGCGTATTTGTAAGGTGGAAGGTTGAGTGTGGGCGAGAGTCTTGCCAATCCGGTCAGATTCGGAAGAAAGCAGCCGTAACAAGTAACACTCGGGTCACATCAAAGCTCAGCCTTCCACCCTTTTCGAAAAGTCAGGCTACACATAGAGACGTTGGCCGATAGTTCCCTTACAAAACCAATTTGCCAACAAACCGAAGGCGGGCTGCTGGTGCATCCGCTACTTCGGCAGTTTTTGGTGAGTGGTTACGATTTGCCGCACAAAACTACGCCCTTTGTTGATAAGGAGTAGCTAAAACTACTCCTTATGCTGCTCAATCAGCTTGGTTTGCTTCTCTTTGCTTTGGATCTTGATCACCCTTGGCTTCATGGCTTCGGGGATTTCGCGGATGAGCTCGATCTTGAGCAAGCCGTTTTCCATGTGTGCAACGCCGGTTTTAATGAAGTCGGCTAGCTGGAAATGGCGTACGAATGCTCGGCCGGCGATGCCGCGGTAGAGGTACTCGACTTTTTCCTTTTCCTTTGAGGCTTTACCCGCAATGATCAGAGTATTGTCATGTACCGTGATGGTGATCTCATCTTCGGAAAAGCCAGCCACGGCAACAACGATGCGATAAGTGTCCTCGCTCAATTTCTCGATGTTGTAGGGGGGGTACGATTCCGAGGTGTTGTCGGTACGCATGGCGCTGTCCATCATGCGCATCAGGTGGTCAAATCCGACGGTTGTACGGATTAATGGTGATAAATCATAAGTCGTCATTTTCATATCCTTTCATTTAAGCAATATGTTGGTCATTTCAACCCGCCGTTACAGCCGGGCTGCAAGCGAATTATAGGCCCCGAAGGCACCCATACTCCGCATACACTTATATTTTATAACATTTTCATGGAAAAGATCAAAAAAAATCGTTGCGGTTATGGCTCGTATTTGCTACTTCATTAAGCTTGAGGTTTCAAACAAACCTCTGTGGAGGGGTGGCCGAGCGGTTGAAGGCGCACGCCTGGAAAGTGTGTATACAAGAAATTGTATCGTGGGTTCGAATCCCATCCCCTCCGCCATTCTAGACAACTCACCTAGCACGTCATCTACGTACGAAAGCCTGCGCTCCGGTGCTTCACGTACCCAAAAGTACGCTGCGCTCCGGTGCTCGTCTTCCGTACGTAGCTAACGCACTATCTGAGTTGTTTGTAGCCTCTTACGTCATCCACGTGCGAGAAAATGTGAATGTTTACTTTTGATCTACTTAATCTCAATGTTACAATAAATATAAAAATTGGTGGATCATGCTCTCACATTATATTGCAATCGGAATAGGTGGCGCTTTGGGTGCTGTGCTTCGTGTTGGACTGTCATCGCTTTTACCCACCGCAGCCTTTGGAATTCCCATGCCAATCATGATAGTGAATGTTCTGGGTTGCTTTGTCATGGGCGTGCTATCGGAGGTCTTGGCCTTCTATTGGTCATCTTCAGATCATATGAGATACCTTTTGATTCCTGGTCTGCTTGGTGGCTTTACCACGTTTTCGTCCTTTGCCCTTGAATTTGGCTTTCTCATGGAAAAAGACAGCTACTTGCCCGCAATAGGTTACGTCACCTTAAGCGTGGGATTAAGTCTGCTTTTCTTTTTCTTTGGCCTCAGATTGGTGAGAATGCTGTAATTCCTTAAGCCTTCTTCTCTCGCATCACCTTCGGTACAATCGCGAAGATCAAGAAGCTTACCACCGCATACTTCAATAAAACGGCTAGGTAGTTGACTGCCGGTATGTCAGTAAGGTTGATCACGTTGGTATACATCACGAAGGAGTAAAGCAAGATTATGGCTATGGCCAGGTTCATGTAGCTCTCGATGGTGTATTTGCGTTTTGGGTGGGGTACCTTTTCCTGAATCCAGGGGAGGGCTATCCCATAGCCGATTAACATACCCACAAAGCTGAAGATAAATGGATCTAGGAATTGTTGGCGGTAAACCAGGCCGTAAACACCAACGGTTATGGCGGTGAATATCCAAAAGCCTGCTCTTGAGTCCTCATACCATCTGCTGACGTACTCTTGGACTGCGGGCCGGTAAAAGAGGTATATCACTAAGATTCCGAGAAGCACACCACCTGTTACGTCGTAAATACTGTGAACGCCCAGATATACCCGCGAGAACGCCGAAAGAGAAATAGGTATCAGGCATAGCCAGCGCCAAGGAGAGGACCTCCAAGTCATAAAAATGGCGAGCCAGAATATGGTAGAAAGTTGAGCGTCGCCGCTGGGAAAGCCATTGGGGCCAAAGGCCTTAACCAGGTGCAGGCTGGCATCAGGGCGGGGTATCTGAATAATACCCTTAATGACGCTATTCAACAAAATTGTGAAGGGGAACAAAAACCCCAGGTAGATAAAAGGCCTGTTGCGCGGACTAAGCCAATAGCCCAGGGCGATCGCATACATGTAAAAGTAATAGTTGATGTATTGGGAAAAACCTAAGAAAAAGACCGTCAAAGCCTCGGTGCGGTAGGCTAGAATCCAGTGGGGGTCAATATACAAATAATCCAACATTCTTTGGTACCTTATAACTAACTCTTACTTTATCGTACACTAGGAATAGTAAAATATTCACTAATCATGGGGCAAACCCCTAATGTTCCCTGATATCTGCTTGCACATCAGACTGCCAGATGAGCCTCAGTGCGTTCAATATGGCGAGCACATCGATTCCTTCTTGTAATAGCGCACCGACCACGGGAGGGATATATCCCAGGGCTGCAAAGCCCATACCTACCATACTCAAGAACATGCCGCCCAGGGCACTCTGCAACGCTATGCGGCGCATGGATGTGCTAATATGGAGCAACTCATCCACTTTGGCAAGACTGCTTTCAAATATGACAGCTCCGCCGGCTTCGGCAGTGACGCTATTGGCTTGCCCGAAGGCTAGGCCGACGGTTGCGGAAACTAGAGCTGGTGCGTCATTGATCCCGTCGCCTATGTAAAGGGTAGGTGCCAGTAGTGTTTCCCTCTTCACAATCTCAACTTTTTGTTCGGGTGTTTGATTGGCGTGGGTTTCTGTTATATCAAGTTGTTTGGCGAGATATTCCACTTCTTCGGCGCGGTCACCAGAAACGATCATGATTTTTTTGAAGTTGTGCGTTGGACCGAGATGGCGGATAAATGCACTACCCTCTCGCCGGATCGTATCCCTGAACTGCAAGACACTGGCTAATTTATCATTGACCAAAACGAGGCATTCTAACCCCGGCTTCATCGTGGGTAGCAATTTGTATTGAGCAGGCAGCTGGGTCTTGAGATGCTTGCGATCTGTTACCGCGACCGTTTTATCTTCGATTGTGCCCTTTAGTCCTTGACCGGGAGGTTCAGACACTTGAGTGGCCACTAGCGTTTTGAGTTTTTCTCTATGTCCGGCTGCTATGACAGCGCTTGCTAGCGGATGTTTCGAATAGATCTCTAAGCTGGCTGCGAGCCTCAGCACTTCACTGCGATCGAAATCATTGAACATAACCATGTCCACTAATTCGGGCTTTCCATGGGTGAGTGTGCCTGTTTTATCAAAGATTGCTGTCTGGCAGGTAGGTAGCCTCTCAAGCACGACTGGGTCTTTAATGATGATCCCCTTGCGACTGGCTATGGAAATGGCACTGATGATGGTGATAGGAATTGCGATTAATAATGGACAGGGCGTTGCAATGACCAACACGGCTAGAAAACGCACGGGGTCATCGGTCAAGTACCAAGCGGCAAATGCGATGGTTAGTGCAAAGGGCGTAAAGATGGCGCCAATTTGGTCTCCTAAGCGCCGCAGGTTGGGGCGCCGTTGCTCGGCCTCTTGCATCACTCGCATGATAGTAGAATAGCGAGAGTCTTGGGCTAGCTTGGTCGCCTTGATAACCAGCATGGAATCCCCATTGGTCGCACCTGAAATGACGGTTACCCCAGGAGCTTTGGGAACGCGATAGGGCTCTCCCGTTAGATAGGATTCATCCATGGCCCCATAACCTTCCACGATATCGCCATCCACGGGGCAGGTCTCGTGAGGGTAGATTACAATCAGATCTCCTACCGATATGTCCATGAGAGGAATTTCATCTATTTTATCCCCTGATTTGCGGTATGCAAAGGAAGGCATGCGATCCGCAAGGGCAAGCAATACAGATGAAGCTTGACGCACCGCATAGGATTCAAACACTTGCCCGCCGGATAGCATAAGAACGATTAAGTTTGCAGCTAAGTACTCGTGTAGGTAGACGGCTGTTACTATGGCAATTGCTGCCAAAAAGTCTGCTCCCCATTCTCCTTTTGCGAGTTTGAGAAGTATCTCATAAATAAGCGGTATGCCCCCTATCGTTGCAACAAGAACGAGAATAAAGTCTTGGGTAGAAAGGCCGTAGATTGTCCCTAAATTATAAAACAGTGCAACAATATCAACTGTTATAGCGGCAAGCGTTAGGAAGACAATTGTGATCTGAAATCTGGCTATGTTATTCATCCTTGGCCTGTCATTCCCAGTAGACCTTAGGATAGTCAGTGCCATTACTGACCTTTCTTGCGAGCCTTATATACTTTTGGTGTAGAGCGGCTCTCTTGATTTTGTGGGTCGGTGTTAGTAGCCCATTGTCTGTGCTCCAGGGATCTTTGCAGATTATCACATGACTAACCTTTTCGAAGGATGCTAGATCTGGATTGATTTGATTCAATGTTCTCAGCAGGCTTTTCGTGAGCTGTTCTTTTGTTTGAAGCATTAAAACAGGTTGCGAGATTGTAACCAGCAGTACCGGGTGCGGCAGCGTCATGCCGATTAGACACATGTGGTCAATAAAGGGGTTTTCATCAAACATTTCTTCAATTCTGATGGGATTGACGAACTCACCTTTATCAGTTTTAAAGGGGTCTTTAAGGCGGCCGTTGATCGTCAAGTAGCCATTCTCATCAATGGTGCCCTTGTCGCCGGTTCGGAAAAAGCCGTCTTCAGTAAAGGCTTCTTGAGTGGCTTCTGGTGCTTTAAAATAACCTGCCATCATGATTTTTGATTTGATTAAGATTTCATTGTTGTCGCCCAGTTTGATAGTAGTCCCGGGTTGCGCCTTTCCTACCGTTCCGGGGACAGTTTCTCCTGGTAACTGCATGGTACAGTAGGTGAGGTCCTCGGTTAGGCCATAGCCTTCGCAAATTTCAATACCTATCCTTTTGTACCAATTCAGCGTCCTCATCGATAAGCGGGCTGATCCCGAAATGCACCAATAGGCTCTGCTTAGTCCTATTTGTTTTTTTATTTTCCTTTTCAGCAAATAGCTAACAATTGGAACACTTAGCAGGAAGCAAATTACTTTTTCGGATATCTGGGCTAATATCTCCTTTCTAAATAGATCCCATATACGGGGAGGGGCGATAAAAATGGTCGGTGATGTGTCCCTAAGATTTTGCGCAAACGTATCAAGAGATTCAGGAAAAGAAATGGTGGTTTCCTTATAAAGAGAACTTCCTTCCAAGACAAGGCGCTCTAATATATGGCCCAGAGGCATATATGACATGTAATACTGGTGATTACATTCATCAAGGACCGGGTTTTTTTGTGCGATCTCGAGAAAATGAGCTATAGAGTCGAAGGTAATCATAACTCCTTTAGGATCCCCAGTCGTTCCTGAGGTATAAAGTATCGTGTATAGATCTTGTCGAGCTGGGACATAATTTTCCTTATGGGGCTCAAACCTATCGAGTATCTCATTCCAGTGATAGTTGGCGGGCATCGGGTTTTCATAAGGAAAATCAATCCGAGTAATGTTCGATGGAATAGCAGACTCAAGTTTTTCCCAATTATCGAGCTTGCCCACAAATATGGCTTTCACCTCGGCATGGGTGAGGATAAAACGGATTGAGTCGGGTAGTTGTGCCACGTATAGGGGGACGCTGACAAAACCACCCATGGTGATGGCAAAATCCGCCATAATCCATTCGGCGCAGTTTTTCGAGAGGATGGCTATTTTATCCCCTTTCTGAAGGCCAAGAGATTTCAAGAACGTGGTGACTTTGCGAGCGCGGCGCATGGTTTCTTGCCATGTAAATTCATGCCAAACCCCGCCAATAGGCTGACGCAGATAAACAATATCCGCCCATCGGACTTCATTTTCATATAGATACTCAGTAAGGACTTTGCGCTTTTGTTTCATAACCCTTATTCCTATAGGGGTTCTTGAGGGCTTTTTCAAAAACTTACGAGCAAACACCATCTATGCTTCCCAATATACTTCTGTATCAATTTCACTTACTTTTTTTGCGAGATCAATATACCTATTATAAATTGCCTTGCGTTTGAGCTTGAAGGTTGGTGTAAGTAAGTCGTTTTCTGTCGTCCAGGGATCCTTGCAGACTATTATACGCTTCACTTTCTCAAAATTTGTGAGACCCGGATTAATGGAATGCATTGTTTGTTTCAGGCCCGCGATAAGTTCTTGCCTTGAATGCATCGCTAGGGCTGGATGGGAAAGGACCACGAGGAGCACGGGTTGAGGTAAAGTTAAACCAATAGCACAGAGTTGTTCAATATCATGATTCTCGGCGAATTTATCCTCGAGCTTAAGCGGATTTACAAATTCTCCTTTATCCGTTTTAAAGGTATCGTTGACTCTACCCAGGATTGTTATATATCCATTTTTGTGAATGATGGCCTGATCGCCGGTGTGAATAAAACCGTCCTTCGTGAAGATTTCTTTAGAGGCTCCAGGTTCTTTATAGTAACCACTCATCATCATCTTCGAGCGGGTTAAGAGCTCGTCGTCCTCGCCCAACTTTACCTCTATACCGGGCCTAGGTTTACCTACGGTCCCAAAAATAACCTCTTCTGGGTATTGCCACGTGGCGTATGCCAGATCTTCTGTTCTACCATAGCCCTCGCAAATTGTGATGCCCAGCTTTTGATACCATTCCATCACGGGCACGGACATCGGGGCGGAGCCTGAGATGCACCAGTAGGTTCGGTCGAAACCTAAGCCGTGCTTAATTTTCTTCTTAATGAAATAGTTGAGAATAGGAATCTTCAGAAGAATTTCCAACTTCTTCTGGGACAACTTCGCGAGGATGCCCTTTTGAAATTGGGCCCAGATCCGGGGTGCTGCAACAAACAAGGTGGGTGATGCATACTGAAGATCTCGGGTGAAGGTGGATAAAGCTTCCACGAAATATATGGTGGTCTTTTTAAAAAGCGAGGTATGTTCCACAACTATTCGCTCAAAGATATGTCCGAGTGGTAGGTAGGACAAAAAATGATGATGTTCGAGCCGGTTAATCGTTGCATCTTTGCTTGTAGCCTCCATGGCATGGCCTGTGGCCCCGAAGGTAATCATAACGCCTTTAGGAGCGCCCGTAGTGCCGGATGTGTACATTATGGTGTACAGGTCGCTCTCATCGGGTACATAATTCGTCATGTCTGGCTCAAACTGATCCAGGAGATCGTTCCAGTGATATTTGGCGGGCATAGAGTCTTCGTAAGGGAACGCGATGCGTATGATATTTTCCGCGATGCCTTTTTCTTGATCTTTCCATTTGTCCAGCTTGCCTACGAATAAGGCTTTTACCTCTGCATGATCCAAGATGTAATGGACGGTGTCGGCCAGCTGTGCAGCATATAGTGGAACGCTGACGAAGCCAGCCATAGCGATGGCAAAGTCGGCTATGAACCATTCAGCGCAGTTCTTGGAAAGGATGCCGACTTTATCGCCTTTCTTTAGGCCGAGGCTTTTTAGGAAAGCGGTTATCTTCCTGGCCTGAAACATGGCTTCTTTCCATGTTATTTCATGCCTAACACCGTTGATGGGCTGTGTAAGATAAACCACATCGGCCCATCTGACTTCGTTTTCGTATAGGTACTCATTAAAAACTTTCAGCTTTTGTTCCATGGTGTTGGCCTACTTTTGTTGGTGTAACTCTTCTACGCTAAAATCGTCCACATTGATGATGTTCATGATGGACTTGTGTGCTTTTTGAAGCGTCTTTTCTTCTGCTTTTGTAATGACTTTCTTTTCCAAGGCATCTGCCACGTGCTCGAGGTAGTTGTAGCCCTTAATGGTGCCTTCTTTTAAAGCCTGGCTAATCCTTTTGTTAATGGGCTCAACTTCTAAGGAGTGAGCCAGAGCCTCTTCCAGTTGTGTAATTGGGTTATTATCTGTTGGTGTGAGATAAATACCGTCGGCCAGGACCTCCCGGATTGTTTTAGATGATTGGGTCAGCGCAGCAACATGGTGCGTGAGCCTGTCATTGGGTTTCTTGTAGCGTCTGCCCAAGGGGAAAATGAAGAGTCGCAGCCATCCCCTTAAGATGAAGTTGGGGAAGTTATCGATGATTTCTGAAAGCTGCTGTTCCGCCTTATTTAATGCCCACTGTAGGCTCCATACCACAACTGGCTTGAGCTCAGCGGGATAGCCTTTGTCGTGAAAGTGCTTTATGGCTGCTGATCCCATGTATAGCATGCTGAATACATCCGCAAAGCGTCCCGATAAGGATTCCATACGCTTCAGTTTGCCGCCCAGGGTGATCATGGAAACATCCGCCAGTAATGAAAAGGCGGCGCTCAAACGGGTGAGCTTTTGCGCATAGCGCTTCATGCCTTTTGCGGAGGTGGAGGTGGTACGGCCGTTGGTGAGCCCTAAAAAGAACGAGCGCACATGATTGCTCAAGGTGTAGTTCAAATGACCCATGAGATGCTGGTCGAAGGTTTTTAGGTCGTCATCCTCCAGGGACATCATCTCTGATAAGATATAGGGGTGACAACGTACGGCTCCCTGACCAAAAACGATCAAGCCGCGAGTCATTGTGTTGGATCCTTCAACCGTGACGGGCATGGGGGCGGATGCATAGTGATCCGCTGACATGTTATGGGGCCCATTCATGACGCCCTTTCCTCCTTGTAGGTCTATGGCGTGGATGGCGCACTGGCGAGACATTTCAGTGGCATTGTATTTGCTGATGGCCGCTGGGATGGCTGGACGCTCACCTGCTTGAATCTGAGCAAAGGTCAGCAGCCTTGTTGCGTCGGCGATATATACAAAGCCAGCCATTTCTGCGAGTTTTTCTTGCACACTTTCGAATTTGCCGATGGGCAGTCCGAATTGCCTTCGGATGCTGCAGTATACGGTGGTCGTGTAAAAGCTAAATTTGGTCGCGCCCACTGCGCCGGTGGGCAGAGAGGTTGCTCGGCCGGTTGCCAGAACTTGAGTCAGCATTTCCCAGGCTTTGCCGGCGCCCGCTTGACCGCCTATTATATTCTCGATAGGAATAAAGACGTCCTTGCCGACGAGAGGGCCATTGGGAAAGGCTTGTCCAAGAGGATAGTGACGGCGGCCGTGGGTGACGCCCTTCAGCTTTGTAGGAACGAGCGCCATGGTGATGCCGATATCTTCTTTTTTCCCTAAAAGATGCTCGGGGTCATAGAGCCTGAAAGCCAGGCTCATGAGGGTGGCTTCGTTGCCTAGTGTCATGTATCGTTTGTTGAAGTTGAGCTTGATTCCCAGAACCTCTTTGCCCTCGAACTTGCCTTTGCAGACAACGCCGCTGTCCTCGATGGCGGTGGCGTCGGAGCCGGCGACTGCGCTGGTCAAGGCAAAGCAAGGGACCTCTTCACCGCTGCATAAGCGGGGGAGGTAGTAGTCTTTTTGCTTTTTTGATCCGTAGCGTTCGACTAACTCTCCCGCGCCGATGGAATTACAAATGGTAACTCTGTAGCTCAAAGGACCGATACGGCCCGCCAGTTTCATGCCGATCTGCCAGGTGGCGGTGACAGAAAACTCTTTGCCGCCATATTTTTTGGGGATAATCATGCCGAACAGACCATGTTTAGCGACTTGTGTAAGCAGATCTTTTGGGTAGTTTAGATCCTTGTGCCACATATCCCACATGTTGTGTTTGGTGGCGCAGATTGCTTCCACGGGGCCGTCAAGGAACTCTTGTTCTTTTTTAGACATCTTAGCAGGTTCGTAAGCGAACAGGGATTTCCAATTGGGCATGCCGCTGAACAGTTCTCCGTCCCAGGATACAGTTCCGGCTTTCAAGGCTTCGCGTTCAGTCTTGGTAATGGATGGAAGCTGTTTCTTAGCAAACTTATAGGCCCATTTGGATATGAGCGGGATACGGAAGGACGGTGTGTCCAAGATAGTCAATATCGCAACGATGAACACCCATAAGAAAACAATCGTCCAGAATGAGAAATGCCCGAAAAACGTGATGGTGAGCAAATAAACAAAAGAAGCTAGGATCCACATCCTTAATGATAAGCGATGATAAAGAAGTAAACATATGATAAATATGGGAATTATCAAGTTCAGGAAAAGCATTTAGTCACCCGTTATTTGTTTTTATTTTATTGTAACATAAATCAGGGTGGCTGTGCTATGCGGGAAAGATGGTGAGTGGTAATTGGAGGCGTAATTGATGTGCTTTTATGAAAAATGATCGGATGATTATTTCGCCGCACTGACGCAGGCAATGAAGCAGAAGAAATTTTTTCGCTATGAATAAGAGGCCATACCATTATAACAAAAAACCGGTCAAGCATACTGCCTGACCGGTTTTTGGTAAATCTAGACAGGGGGTTAAGTTACCCTTCCTGGGGTTCGGGCGTTAGCTTTGAAGTGGTCGATGCACCCGGGATTGACCCTTTGCGCTTTTTCTTGGGGGGTGCTGCCTGGGTTGCGGATACGCGGTTGATATGTTCGCCATTGATCAGCATGGTGATTTCTTCGCCGCTGAGCGTCTCGTACTCGAGAAGGCCTCTGGCAACAATTTCAAGATGTTTGCGATGTTTTTCCAGAGTGTGCTTGGCAAGATCATAAGCTCGATCAACGATCACGCGTACCTCAGAGTCGACAGTCTCGGCCGTTGCTTCAGACATACTTTTTCTTTGAGTTACGGAATGCCCTAGGAATACTTCCTGGGAGGGCTCGCCATAGGTGAGGGGTCCGAGCTTATCACTCATGCCCCATTCGGTTACCATGCGGCGTGCGATGTCGGTGGCATGTTTGATATCTGATGACGCGCCGGTAGTGATGTGGTCGTGACCGAAGATCATCTCTTCAGCAATACGTCCACCCATGGCGACAGCCAGGTCTGCTTCCAGCTTGGTTCTTGGCATGGATACGCGGTCATTTTCCGGAAGGCGCACCACCATGCCGAGGGCACGTCCTCGAGGGATAATGGTTGCCTTGTGGATAGGATCTGAGTGCTCCATGTGGAATGCCACTACTGCGTGTCCTGCCTCGTGATAGGCTGTGAGCTTTTTTTCTTCATCGGTCATGACCAGGGAGCGTCTTTCAGAGCCCATCATGACTTTGTCTTTAGCTTCTTCGAATTCGGCCATGCTGACGATGCGCTTATTGCGACGAGCCGCGCTCAAGGCCCCTTCGTTCACCAGGTTTTCAAGATCCGCACCGGAAAAGCCTGGGGTTCCGCGGGCGAGGACCTTTTTGTCGACGTCTTTGCCTAAGGGGACTTTGCGCATGTGTACGCCCAGGATCTGTTCGCGTCCGTTCACGTCAGGCATTGGAACGATGACCTGTCGGTCGAAACGGCCGGGCCTGAGCAATGCGGGGTCAAGTACATCGGGACGGTTGGTGGCTGCCAAGATAATGACGCCTTCATTGGCCTCGAATCCGTCCATTTCAACCAGTAATTGGTTAAGAGTCTGCTCGCGCTCATCGTTACCGCCGCCCATGCCGGCACCACGGTGGCGGCCCACTGCATCGATCTCATCGATAAAGATGATACAAGGTGCTTCTTTCTTAGCCTGCTCAAACATATCACGCACGCGGCTTGCACCAACACCTACGAACATTTCGACGAAGTCGGAGCCCGAGATGGTAAAGAAGGGCACGCCTGCTTCGCCCGCAATCGCTCGCGCCAACAGTGTTTTACCAGTACCTGGCGCACCGATTAACAATACGCCCTTTGGAATCTTTCCGCCCAGACGCTGGAATTTTTGAGGATCCCGCAGAAACTCGACAATTTCTTCCACGTCTTGTTTGGATTCATCAATACCTGCCACATCCTCAAAAGTTATGCGACCCGGCTTTTCATTGAGCAGCTTTGCCCTTGACTTACCAAAGCCCATAGCACGGTTGTTGCCTGATTGCATTTGACGCAGGAAGAACAGCCAAATACCAATCAACAGGATGAATGGGAAATAGGATAGAAGCGCTGCAAAGATAGGATTCGGCTCATCGTTCGGAGGAATACCAACGCGGATACCCTGATCTGTCAACCTCTGAGCCAACGTGCCATCATTTTCTGGGATATAGGTTTTGTACTTCGTGCCATCCTTTTTAACACCATAGACGACATTACCTTTGATCTCCGCATCCACAAGGTTATGATCTGTGGCGGCTTTCCAAAACTCTGAATACTCCATGAGAGTGCGATTGGCTTTCTCAGTGGGAGATTGGAACATGTTGAATAGGATGATTACGAAGAGCCCCATGATAACCCAAAGTGCGATGTTGCGTCCGACGTTATTCATGGGCGTTTCTCCGTAATTCCGTTTGGAATAAATTGTACATACTGCATTATGGCCTAAGATGTTTAACTAAATATGAAGCGTGATCGACAAATGTGTAAAGCGGGGTAAAACAACAACTTACATTCAGATGCGAGCTCCAGACTGCCATAATAAGCCAAATGGGGCACATTTAGCAATCGTTCTTTTTGCCAAATGCCAGGTAGTGTGGGCCTAACAGCCTCAGGTAGGGCCATCATTTTAGCATTTTCTTTGAAATCCAACCATCGATATCCGATTTTTTGTACCCTTAGATCTTCTTCCGGGAGGGTAATTTTGAATCTCTGGTCCCATAATACTGTGTGCGTATCTAACTTTGTGGTCGCATCTTGAATATTATTTGCCTCTCGGCATACGATCAGTCTTCCGTTCTTGGCTTGTAGAAGGCAACCATGGCAGCTGAGCTTGTGACCTGTGAACAACTGTTCGTGCAGCCTCTTCAGACTTTCATAACCCACAGGATAATCCTTGCCGGAAATCATCTGTAGAATTGCTGCCAGGATGGTATCTTGCACCTCGCGTTCGAGATTCTTGAATTGCTCTTGGTCAAGCTCACAATAACCTTCTTGGTAAAGCTGCAGATGCAGATCGCAGTAGCTTTTTGCCTCGGATTCAATGGCCATTCTGCGTTCGGCCATGCGATTCCGGAAGCTCAACAGATTTTCTTTCAGGCGATGATCTTTCATCCAAGGACTGTTGCGGATCTTTACTCTTGTAAAGGTTTGATTATGATTGCTGGGATCCTCTATCCAAGGTTGATGAAGGCTGTGCAGGGTTCCGATGATATCTGTTTTAGAAATATTCAGAAGAGGCCTGATGATTTTGACCTTATCCAACTCCCGCAGGTCAGGAATTCCTGCCAGTCCCGCTTGTCCCGACTGGTGGGCCAGTCTCTGGATAATGGTTTCGATCTGATCATCCTGATTATGAGCGAGCGCTAGGTAATGGATGTCATTTCCCTCGCACCAATCTGTCAGAAGTGCATAACGGGCCTTTCGAGCGGATTCTTGTAGATTAGTTGGCCGCCCCTCTTTGTGCCAGGTTAGGGTGTGGTGTTCGATACCGCGCGCGTTTAGCCATTTTTGCACCTGCAGTGCTTCCGTGGTGGAGTCTTCTCTCAAAAGATGATCGACGGTCAATGCAATAACACGCGTGCCATTGACCTGTGCCCATTCGTGTAGGAGCAAGCAAAGGCACATGCTATCGGCCCCGCCGGATACTGCTACAGCCAGTGGTTGTGAGGGTACCTGGAGTTGAAAGAGAGCACGGGTAACCCCATAGATGGTGTCCTTATAAACGTCGGTTGCGACAACGTGCTCTTTAGAGTTAGCAATCAAACCGGCTTCGCTTTACGGGCGATTTCACGCCTTAATGTGTCTGCTTGGCGTTTGATATTGTCTTGCAGCTTAGGGAACTCTTTCTTGTTCTCAAGTTCTTTCAGCACGATTCTAGACTCATCGTACTTGCCGATATTATACAGAGAAGATGCCAGCTTGAAGATGATCTCCTGACCCTTGCTCATGGCGGCTTCTTTAAAAGAGGAGTTTTTATGATCCTGATAGGCCTGGTACGCATCACCAAATTTTAAGGCTGCTTGCGCAAAGTCTGAGCGCGCATAGTAGGTCTCTGCGAGCCAGTACTGAGCATTCACCAACATGGGATCCTTTGGATACTTCTTGATGAATTGAGTCAAGGCAACTTCAGCTTCCGCCAGGCGTCCCTGATCGATCAGGGTCCGGGCTTCGTTGTAAACTGTGGTGCTGTTAGCCTCAGGTCGGGCTTCGCTATCCTTCCAGACTGTGGACGACGATGATTGGTTGCCAGATGATTTATCAGCCAGGTTTGTCGTGGGATCTGCTGGTGCCTTGTTTGAGGATGTCGTATCTGCCAGGTTTTGAGTTGGACTTGCTGTGGTTTTACTCGCATGTTTCGCGTCGCTCAGGTCCTTAGTAGAATTTGTCGGGCTCTTGCTAGCGGATGTCTTATCTGCCAGGTTTTGAGCTGGACTAGCCGCGGTTTTACCCACATGTTTCGTATCGTTCGTGTCCTTAGTAGAATTTGCTGGAGCCTTGCTTGCGGATGTCGTATCAGCCAGGTTTTGAGTTGGACTCGCCGCTGTTTTACCAGCATGTTTCGTATCGCTCAAGTCCTTTGTAGAGTTTGCCGGAGCCTTACTGGCGGTCTTATCGTCCGTGGTATTTTTTGCAGGGGCTTTCTTTTCAGCCTTTGCTTCAGTCTTATTAGAATGATCTGGTTTTTTGGCTACAGGTTGCTCGTCAGCTAGGTCTTCAAGAGGATCCACTGTCGTATGGGCAGGGCTCTCATCCACTAAGTTTTTAACGGGATTGACTGGAGCCTTAATGGCGGAGTTGTTTAAGAAAGCCATCTCCCCATCTTTTCTCATTTGATGGACTTGATGATTGAGCTCTTCCATTTGGCCACGCAGTTGACGCAGTTCCTCTTGCTGTTGTTCAAGTAAGTCTATCAATTTAGCCAAGGATGCCTGCCCGCCAGGTTGAGCATGAAGCGCCGGCGCTGAAAGTCCTAATGCTAAAAGAAGTGTAATAACGTGTTTCATAAGTGTCCTCTTGTGAAGTAAACCCTGGGCTCTTAGTCCGCAATGAGCTTACATGTATCCTGATCACATTCTGAGCAGAAACGAGGAAAAAAGCAACAGAAATCCGATGGGAAAATGTTGTGTGCCTGGATATATTCTTAACACTTAACTAATAAACTCACCATAGTTTCTAGGATTGGCACGCTCTCACAGCTTGTCTCCCCTGGATGCGGGGCTGTTTTAAAATCAGGAGCCGATCACGCAACACGGTCGTCGTGGGGCTTTGCCCCACACCCCAGGATTTTTATAGAAAGCCTAGAATATCTCCGTTTCAAGACTTTTAGAAATACAAGGCGGCCTAAGCTGTCCTGAACTCTTTACTACCTAAGGATTCTAGGCTTTCTATAAATATCCCGGGGCGTGGGGCAGAGCCCCACCACTAAAAGCGCACGCGAAACATGTTCTCCATATTTCTGAACAGCTTCTTTCGCAGGGGAGGCAGTTGGAATCTTGTGCGATCCTTCCGCTATTTTGTGACCCGTTACCTCAACTAGCCGGTTTTTCAGTCTGTCCCGGAGTGAGTGACGTCTTGTAGTTCATCTTATACAACGTTTCACCCGCCAGGTTCTTAAACGCAAGAATGAACATGAAGCCATAACCTGGGCGAACATCTCTGTCTCTATAATAGGTTCTGTTGAGCTGAAGCCCAGTTGTAAAACACTCATCATCGTAAGTGACGCCAACATAATATGCCAGCGCATGCGCATGATCACCCAAGTCTTGGACTGTGCTCGCATTTGCTGACCAGCCCTTGGTAAAAGCCGAGGTTAGTCCCACAGTCAATTGGTTGTTGGACTGTCCGACCATGTTGTTCCGACTGCGCGGAAGTTTTAAGTAGTTTACGTTCACCTTGAAAATAGGCACACCGAAGTTAGTGTTCAGCTCATGACGGAGAAAATCAAAGTCGTCATGATCAATACGGAACCTATAGCGTACGTCAAAGTAGTCAGAAACGGTAAAACTGATACGGCCCATTATGTCGGATATCTTTCGTCCAAAGCCGGTGCCCTCAAAGATTTTACTAGGTTCTGAGAAGCTAGCGGTTTGGCCAACGAAGGCGTTGCCTCGCAGCCAACTATTCATGCGAGTGTCGACTTTCAGTCCATAGTTGACGCGGCTGCCATCATCGATTCGGTCCAGACCCAATAAACGACTGTAGCTCAATAAGTATTCATCGTTAGGCTCGATGGCATTTGTGTCCTCGTTTGGTATTTTTGCTTGGTCGCCCACTTTAGGCGCGCCCACAAGGCTTGCCATAGGCGAAACGATCACGTTTCCATTATTAGATGAATTGATCCAAATCCAGGGATATTCCCACTCCAAGTATGCTTGAGGGAAGAATCTACCTCGAGTGTCTTCACTATTTCGGTGGCCTCGGTTTCCTGAAAAATGGTTGAAGTGATAGCCGTCTCCTCTCGCACGCAAGGACAAAGCATAACGATCACCGAGGACTGTACTGAAAGGCACCTTCCAAACAGCCGTAGTTGAAAGCCTCTGGACGTTCGTGCCACTTTCACGGCTCAGGACGAGGCTGTTTGCATCCACATAAAACCTTGAGTTCCAAAACTGTGCCGGTGAGACATAACTCAAGACTCCTTCAGGTGCAACAATGGGGGTATGTCTTTGACGTTCATGACGTCTTTGTACTTGGTAAAGTAGGGACCGAAGGCGAAGATAACTGAGCCCATAGAACCCTTCTCCCAGTCCCTGGCTTTTCAGCATGGAGTCATTGACGTGGCCATAAAAAGGGAATTGACGTAAATAGGTTGCATCCGTAGACCGCAAGATATTGCCGCGTATGCGCCAATTTTCATTGACATCCCAATCGAGTCCGCTGTTGATGTGACCCCGCCAAGCCTTCACTTCTTTCTCGTGATGAGATCCCCGGTGTTCTTGCTTTTTTGACCAACCATAGCTGCCGCCGATATTGAGAACGGCACTGCTAAACCGCTGTCTGTAGTCCCAACTGACGAAGGCACCTTTTTTGGTCGTAATCAATGGCGCGATCGTAATGTCCTTGTCTGGGCTGATCACATAATAATAGGGAACCCCAAGATAAAAGCCTAAATCCGTTGATGTGTTTATCAAGACGGGAGCCACGATACCGCTACGTTGTTTAACGGTGGGGTCTGGGTGGGACAAATACGGTGTATAGAGTACGGGCCACCCAAAAAACTCTAGCCAGGCATCGGTGTAGGTGATGTCATGATTGACCTCATCCCAAAGAGCCGTGGTCGCGTCGATCTGCCAAATAGGAGGCTTGTTTGGCGTTTCTTTACATACGCGGCAAGGCGAGTAAACGGCTTGATCCATCTGGGTTTCAACACCATTTTTACGTTTTCCCGTGTTTGCAGCCAGTTTCGAATCATCGGTAAGGATGCCACGGAATTCGCGAATCAGCCCGTTTTTCATCTTGTTTTGGAGCTCAGCATAGGAGCCAAAAAATACATCGCCGGTTTCCCTTTGCCAGACCACATTGCCGGTGGCCGTCATTTTATCAAGGGTCCTGTTGTAAGTGATCTGGTCAGCGGTCAGGACTTCTTTTTCCTGATAGACCTCGACGTGGCCCGTGGCCGTCACAATATTCTTTTCCTTATCAAACGTAAGGTCATCCGCATGAAGAAGGACTGGCTCGTTGAATTTTTGGTTTTTGAGGGCGTGCCCTGGTGAGATGCAGCTTATAAAGAGGATGCTGCTTATTATTGTTATTTGTTTGATCACCTAATGTTCCTCAAGATGTAGCAACGTAACTAGACCGATCATAGCACTTATGGCCACGGGTGACCAGGCAGCAAGGATGACCGGCAAAGTTGAAGATTGTCCCATAGCATAGGTAATATCATGTAAAAAGTACAAGGAAAAGCCTATAAGTGTAGTGGGCAGAATAAAAAGAAATTGTTTGCCTTGCCGGATGGGTCGCAACGCAGCCATAGCAGCCAACAGCACCATCGACACGAGCCAAATGGCCCGCGCCATTAAAGATTGCATATACAGACGATATTTCACAGAAGAGAGCCCTGATTCTTCCAGAAGATCGATGAACCCAGGCAACTCCCAAAAGGACAGAGTTTCTGGGTCTCGCTTGTTGTCCTGGATATGATGCAGAGAAAGGGCTGTATTGTAGGATAGATCCTCGTGAAACTTGGGTGAGCCGCCATAGGGGTATACCCATACCTTATTGAGTAGGAGCCCCTTATCGACGAAGTTCGCTTTTTCTGCATCAATTCTCACCTGCAGGAGGTCGTCGTGGTTGTATTCGAGAATCGTCAGGTTCGATAGTGTTTGTGTATCGACGTTAATGCGCTCTACCCGCACCATAATGGGTCCCGTGTCCGCAGCGTATCGCAACCAGATGCCTGTTTTAGAAATCGAGATGCCGCCGCTTTTGTTTTTGATGAGCTCTTTGTTCATGATCTGGTATTGGGACAGCATGCCTGATGATAAGGTATTGAACACAAACAAATCGAACGTCCCGATCAGGAAGGCAACCAACATGAACGGCGACAGTAGTTGCCAGATGGAAAGCCCCGCCGCACGAGA
>Ga0182030_10003070_pt1 | contig 35615 bp, 24 predicted proteins | sample 812S3MmetaG_FD_121299 | JGI IMG/M metagenome (GOLD analysis project Ga0182030, IMG submission 121299) | Permafrost microbial communities from Stordalen Mire, Sweden - 812S3M metaG (Illumina Assembly) | ecosystem: Environmental > Terrestrial > Soil > Wetlands > Permafrost | place: Sweden...
GCTGGCCTCCTCGAGGGTTCCCGGGCAGGTGCTGGCCGACTTTGTCTCCTGGCCGGGGGTGGAGCGGGTCCTGGCCCGGGGCGAGACCAAGGCCAGCGTCCTCCTGGCTGGCGGGCTCCAATGCGATCTGCGGGTGGTGGCCGACGTGGACTACGCGCCCGCGTTGATGTACTTCACCGGCAGCAAGGCTCATAACATCGTGATGCGCCAGCGGGCGATCGATCGCGGCCTGCGGCTCAACGAGTACGGCTTGTTCCGCTCCGACTCCGAGACGCGCGATCCGGCCCTGCGCCTGGATTGCCGGACCGAGGAGGAGGTTTTCCAGCACCTCGGGCTGGCGTACATCCCTCCTGAACTGCGCGAGGACATGGGCGAGTTCGCCGCCGCCGCGGGCGGGCCGCTGCCCCGGCTCCTCGAATGGACCGACCTGAAGGGCTCCCTGCACAACCATTCGACGTGGAGCGACGGACGGCAGACCATCCCGGAAATCGCTCGTTCGATGGAGGATTTGGGCTTGGCCTATTGGGCCATCACCGATCACTCGAAATCCTCCTTTCAAGCCAACGGCCTGGACGTGGACCGCATCCTGCGCCAAGGGGACGAGATCCGCGGCGTGAACGAGCGCCTGGCGGCGGAGGGGTCGGAGTTCCGCCTCCTCAGCGGGGTCGAGGTGGACATTCTGACGGACGGTTCCCTCGATCTGCCGGATGAGGTCCTGGCTGGTTTGGATGTGGTGGTCGCCAGCATCCACCAGAGTTTCACGCAGAGCGAGGAGGAGACCACGCGCCGGCTGATCTCCGCCGCCCGGAATCCGTGGGTGACGATGCTGGGACACCTGACGGGACGCCTGCTGCTCCAACGGGAGCCGTACCAGGTGGACCAGCGGGCGGTGATCGACGTCTGCGCCGAGACCGGCACTTGGATCGAGTTGAACTCCAGCCCGTCACGTTTCGACCTGGACTGGCGGCTCTGGCCGTATGCCCGCGGAAAAGGGGTCAAGTGCTGTGTCAATTGCGACGCCCACCGGTTGGAGCACGTCGGTTACCTCCGCCTGGGGGCGGGGATGGCACGCAAGGGGTGGCTGCACGCTGGCGATGTCATGAACACGCTCGGTCTGCCGGCCTTGCGGGTCGCGCTGGCCGCGAAGCGCGGGCGGTTGGCGGCCGAGCCGAAGGGGGCTGCTTGAGGGAGCGATGCCGAGGCGCGGCACCCCGCGTGTCCGGGAGTCCCGCGTGATTCTGTCTTGGATTCTGGGCGGCCTCGCCTGCCTGAGCTTTGTCCTCATGCTCTGGCAGTGGGCGCTGGCCTGCCGGTTTCCGCTCCACCAACGGGCCGGGGACCGGGCCTTCGCTCCGGGGGTGACCTTGTTGAAACCGCTCAAAGGGTGCGACCACGCCACCGAGTCCTGCCTCCGGAGTTGGTTGGAACAGGATTACCCCGGCGAGGTTCAGGTGCTCTTCGCGGTCGCCTCCCCGGATGACCCCGTCTGTGCCGTTGTTCAACGGCTACTCGCGGACTTTCCAGGGCGGGACGCGCGGCTGGTCATCTGCCGGGACCTGCGCGGCCCGAACCTGAAGGTCGCGAAGCTGGCCGAACTGGCCGGCCTGGCGCGGCATGCGATTTTCGTGGTGAGTGATGCCGACGTCCGGGTGCCGTCGGATTTTCTGGTGAACCTGGCTTCGCCGCTCAAAGACCCCGGCGTGGGCATGGTCAACTGCTTTTACCGGCTGGTTGATTCCGTCACCGCCGCCATGCGTTGGGAGGCGGTGGGGGTGAATGCGGACTTTTGGAGCCAGGTCTTGCAGGCGCAGAGTCTCAAGCCGTTGGATTTCGCGCTCGGAGCGGTGATGGGGGTCAGGCGGGAATGCGTCGAGGCAATCGGTGGGTTTTGGGCCCTGCGCGAGGTGCTGGCGGACGATTACCAACTGGGGCGCCGGGTCGCGGCGGGCGGGCGCCGGATTGCCCTTTGTCCGGTGGTGGTGGAGTGCCGCTCGGGGCCGATGGGCTGGCGCCAGGTCTGGCGGCACCAGTTGCGCTGGGCCCGAACCATCCGGGTTTGCCAGCCCATCCCGTATTTCTTCAGCCTGCTGGGCAACGTCACCTTGTGGGCGTTCCTTTGGGCCGGCCTGGCGCCGGGGCCGTGTTCGGCGGGTGCCGCGGCGTTTTTCGTCGCCTCGCGCTGGCTGTTCGCCAGCCGCATGCAGCGCCGGTTCGGCGCCCGGCCGTGCGGCGGCCAGGACGGTCCGGCCTCGGTGCCGGGATGGTACCTGCCGCTGCGCGACCTGCTGCAGTTCGCCGTCTGGCTCACGGCCTTTTGCGGCAGCACCATCGAGTGGCGGGGCGAGGTCATGCGCCTCCGGTCCGACGGCACCCTGGATCCCGCGCGCCAGGGGTGATGCGCCGGCGGGCCGCCCTCGCACCCCCGGCCATCTTGCGACCCCGGCCATCTTCTTACTTGCACGAAGCGCCATCACGGGCAATCTTTCAACCCGATTCTGCCCGGTACGGACCCGGGTTTCCGGCCAACCCTCCGGAGGATCGAGCAAAACACATCGCGTGGATCAGGTTTTTGTCATGTTGAAGCACTGGCTGGTGGCGCTCGCCCCGGCCGGAGTGCAGCCGCTTTTTTCGGCGGTGATCTCGATCGCCGGGGTGATCGCCGTGTTCGCCACGTTGTTCGCTCTGACGACGGTGGCGGAACGGAAGGGGTTGGGGCGCATCCAGAACCGGTACGGTCCGAACCGGGTGGGGCCGTTCGGGCTCCTCCAGCCTGCCGCGGACGGCTTGAAATCGCTCACCAAGGAGGACCTGACGCCGGCCGCAGCGGATCGTTGGGTGTTCTTCCTTGCCCCGCTGGTCTTGGTGGTCCCGGCCTTCCTCGCCCTCTCGGTTTTGCCGATGGGACGCAACATGACCATGGTGGACTTGGATGGCGGGGTGCTGTTCTTTTTCGCGGTGGGGGCGGCCACGGAGCTCTCGGTGTTCATGGCCGGGTGGTCGAGCCGCAACAAATACTCGCTGCTGGGCGCCATGCGCGCCATCGCGCAGATGATCAGCTATGAGGTGCCGCTGATCCTTTCGGCGGTGACCGCCGTGATGATGGCGGGATCCCTCTCCACGGATGAGATTGTGGCGGCGCAGGCCGGCTACACCTGTGGGGTGCCGAACTGGTTTGTGACCACGCCGTGGGGCCTGGCCGGGTTCCTGCTGTTCCTGGTCTGCGCCATGGCGGAATCGAACCGCTCCCCCTTCGACCTGCCGGAGGGCGAGTCCGAGATCATCGCCGGCTATTACATTGAGTATTCCGGGTTTAAATTCGCCCTCTTCTTCCTGGGGGAGTACATCGGCATGTTCGCGGTGAGCGGGATGGCCATCACGCTGTTTCTGGGGGGCTGGAACGCGCCGGCCGCATGTCTGGACGCGGTGCCGTCCTTTGTGTGGTTTTTCGCGAAGCTGGGCTGTTTGATCGCGTTCTTCATCTGGGTCCGCGGGACCCTGCCGCGGCTCCGGATGGACCAACTGATGAACCTCGCTTGGAAGTTCATGCTGCCGATGGCGTTGTTGAACCTGTTGGTGGCGGGGCTCTGGCGTTTTGCCCAGCCGGGCCCGGCGCGGTGGCTGGCCTGTGGCGCGGTGCTCGCGGGCGGGTATCTGACCCTCGCCCGGGGGTTGCTGGAGGCGGGGGGCGTGCGGGGACGGCGCGTTTATCGTTTTGCGGAATGACGCTGCCGTTCCTCATTTTTCTGACGCTGACCGCCTTGGTGCTCGGCGGCGCGCTGGCGGCGATGATGCTGCGCGATCTAATCCACTCGGCGCTGGCGTTGGCGGTTTCGTTGCTCGGCTTGGCCGCGGTTTACCTCACCCTCCAAGCCCAGTTCGCGGGGTTTGCGCAGGTGCTGGTTTATGTGGGGGCGGTTGCCATTGTCATCGTTTTCGCGATCCTGCTGACGCGCGGCTCGGACCCGGCCGGCCAGCCGGTTTTCGCCCGTGGTTGGCCGTGGGGGGCGGCGGCGGCGGTCGCTGTGTTTGGGGTGCTGGCTGCCGGGATTCTGCGCAGCCCGCTGGCCGGGACGGAGCCGCCGGCCGGGGTTGAGGCCCATGCGGCGGAGGTCGGAAAGCACCTGATGGCTGAGGCTGTGCTGCCGCTGGAGGTCACCGGGCTGATCCTCACCGTGGCGCTCATCGGCGCGGCGGTGATCGCCTTGCGCGAGAAGGTGGAGTCATGACCCCGGCGCTTTCCCCGCAACTGACCATGCCTCCGCTGCAATGCTACCTGCTGCTGGCCGCGTTCCTCTTCTCCATCGGCCTGGCGGGCGTGCTGGTGCGGCGGAACGCCATCCTGGTCCTGATCGGCGTCGAGTTGATGCTGAACGCGGCGAACTTGAACTTCATCGCATTCTGGCGGTTCGGTCCCCATCCCGAGGCCATGACGGGGGTCTTGTTCGTGCTGTTCGCGATCGCGGTGGCGGCGGCGGAGGCGGCGGTGGGGTTGGCGCTGATCATCGCCCTCCACCGGCATTACCAAACCGTGCGGCTGGACCGCGCCGACACCTTGCGCGGTTAGCGCCCCCCGACCAAACCATGGCCGCCCCTGACCACCTTGTCGCCTCCTCCGCCTCCGCCCTGGCGGGGCTTTGGTTGATCCCCGTGTTTCCGCTGGTGGCGGCCGCGATGGCGGCGCTGCTTCCCCGCCGCCGGGGGAAGACCTCGGCGGGCCTGGCCATCGCGGCGATGGCGTTGTCACTGGCGCTCTCCGTCGCCGCATTCTGCGGGGTGGTGGGCCGATCGGGCACGGGCGAGGTGGTGCGGCAGACCTTGAACTTCCACTGGTGCCAGGTGGGGGATCACTGGCTCGACCTCGGCTTTGTCCTGGATCCCCTCACGGCGGTCATGCTGGTGATGGTGTGTTTTGTCGCCCTCTTGGTGTTCGTCTATAGCACGGCCTACATGGCCCACGATGATAACGCGGGCCGCTTTTTCTGTTTTCTCTCGCTGTTCGCCGCGGCGATGCTCGGGGTGCTCATCGCCAACAGCCTGCTGCTGTTCTTTGTCTGCTGGGAGCTGGTCGGGCTCACCTCCTACCTGCTGATCGGTTTCTGGTACCACAAACCGTCGGCTGCCGCCGCGGCCAAGAAGGCGTTTATCACCACGCGGGTGGGTGACATGGCCTTTTTCATCGGCATCGTCTGGTTGTTCTCCCGCGCCGGCACGCTGCTCTTTTACGCGGACGGACATGGGTGTCTGGAGCCGGGGGTGCTGCTGCCTTCCACGGCAATCGGCCTGTTGATTTTCGGCGGAGCGGCGGGAAAATCCGGCCAACTCCCGCTGCACGTCTGGCTGCCGGACGCGATGGAGGGGCCGACGCCGGTGAGCGCCCTCATCCACGCGGCGACGATGGTCGCGGCCGGGGTGTTCCTCATCGCGCGCGTGTATCCCCTGATGACTCCACACGCCCTGGTGGTGGTCACCTGGGTGGGGGTCTTGACGGCCCTGTTCGCCGCGAGCGTCGCGGTGGCCCAGACTGACCTGAAACGGATCCTCGCCTGGTCCACGGTTTCGCAGCTCGGCTTCATGATGCTCGGTTTGGGGACCGGCGGGGTCGCGGTCGGCATTTTCCATCTGCTCACGCACGCTTTTTTCAAGGCGCTGCTCTTCCTCGGCGCGGGCTCGGTGATTCACGGGTGCCACGAAGAGCAGGACATCCGGCGGCTGGGCGGGCTGCGGCGCTGGATGCCGGTGACCTTCGCGACCTACGGGGCGGGCATGCTCGCCCTGTGCGGGTTTCCGGTGATCACGGCCGGGTTCTGGAGCAAGGATGAGATCCTCCACGCGGCGCACGGCTGGGAGGTCTCGCACTGGCCCTTTTTCCTCGGGTTGGCGGCTGCCTTCCTGACCGCGTTTTACATGACCCGCCAGATGGCCTACGTGTTCTTCGGCGAGTCCCGGTTGAAGACGAAGAAGGGCGGGGAGCACGGGCATCACGGGGCGGGGTCATCCCAGCCGCACGAGAGCCCGAAGGCGATGTTGGTGCCCCTGGGCCTGCTGGCGTCGCTCGCGGTTTTCGCGGGGTTTGCCGGGACGCCCGCCTGGCCGTGGATCAGCTCGTTCCTGGAAGGACGGCCCACGCTCTTTCATCTTGCGCCGCTATTCGAGGGGCAGGCGTTGCGGTTGATGGGGCTCTCCGCAGCGGTGGCGCTGGGTGGGATCAGCATCGGGTGGTGGGTTTATGGCCGGGGGAGGAAGCTCGGCTCCGGCCAGCGAGACCCGATGGACTCGGCGCGGCCCGATGTCTATTTGTTGCTGAGCCGCCAGTATTACGTGGACGAGATTTACGAATGGAGCGTGGTGGCCTTCCATGCCTGGTGGTCGCGGCTCTGCAACCGGCTCGACATCTGGCTGTGGGAACTCGTGGTGCAGGCGGTCGCCTGGGGCGTGGTGGGGCTCGCCTGGGTGAACCGGGTGTTCGATGAGTATGTGGTCAATGGCGGCTTTGATCAGGGTTGCGCCGCGTTGCGGGAGGGGGGCGGGTGGCTTGGGCTCTGGCAAAACGGCCAGGTTCAGCGTTACCTGCGGTTGCTGGCGTTCGGGATGGCCGCGCTGACACTGTGGCTGCTCTGGGGGTGCGGGGCGTCATGAACCGCTCATACTGTCTCACGCTGCTGACGGCGCTGCCGCTGGTGGGCGGGCTGTTGGTCATGTTGCTGCCGGCCGGCAGGTCCGCCGCCGCGCGGCGCCTGGCGATGGTGGCGAGCTTCGCGGCCCTGGCGATGGTGGTGTGCCTCTGGGTGGGGTTCGACCTCTCGAAGGCCGGGTTCCAATACGAGGAGAGCCGCGGGTGGATCCCCAGTCTCGGGTTGGACTACCATCTGGGCATCGACGGTCTGGGCCTGGTGATGATCCTGCTCGCCGCGATCCTCACCCCGATGGCGCTGTTGGTCTCCGCGCGCGAGCCGTCGCCCGTTTACCACGGGCTGGTGTTGTGGGTGGAGGCGGGGTTGTTCGGCACCTTCACCGCGCTCAATTTCTTCCACTGGTTCCTGTTCTGGGAACTCGGCCTGGTGCCCGCGTTCTTTCTCATCCGGTTGTGGGGCGGGCCGGGACGGGCGGCGGCCGCGACCCAGTTCTTTGTTTACACGATGGCCGGGAGTGTGGCCCTGTTGCTGGCGTTTCTCGGGCTGTTCGTGGCCACCGGGACGTTCGAGTTCGCCAAGCTGGCGGAGTTGGGCCGGAGCGGCGGGCTGGCCGACGCGGTGGCGGCCCACCTCGCGCCGCATGGCACCGGGGCGGGGGGGCTTATGTTGCTGCTCTGCACGGGTGTGTTCCTCGGGTTTGCGGTGAAGGTGCCGGTGGTTCCGTTCCACACGTGGCTGCCGGCCACCTATGCCGAGGCACCCGCGGGTACGACCATCCTGCTCACCGGGGCGATGTCCAAGATGGGCGTTTACGGCATGCTGCGCATCCTCGCCCCCATCTTTCCGGCGCAGATGCGGCTGATGTCCACGCCGCTTTTGTGGCTGGCGGTGGCGACCATCGTTTGCGCGGCGGCGGCGGCCTTCGCGCAGCGGGATTTGAAGCGGATGCTCGCCTACTCGTCGATCAACCACCTCGGCTACTGCCTGCTCGGGATCTTCGCCTGCGCGACGCCGGGGGGGCTCGCCTCCGACCCCGACAGCGAGCGCGCCGCGGCGCTCAGCGGGGTCTGCCTGCAGATGTTCAACCATGGGTTGACCGCCGCGCTGCTGTTCTGGTTTGTGGACCTGCTGGAGCGCCGGCGCGGGTCCCGGGCAATCGATGATTTCGGGGGCGTGCGCCGGGTGGCCCCGGTGTTCTGCGGGCTCATGGGCATCGCGATCTTCTCATCCCTTGGCCTGCCCGGGCTCAACGGGTTCGTGGGCGAGTTTCTGGTGTTCAAGGGTGCCTTCCCGCTCGCTCCGTGGGCGGCGGTGGCGGCGGTCCCTGGATTGCTGATCACCGCGGTTTTTCTGCTCACCCTGATCCAGCGGGTCTTTCACGGGCCGGTGGCCCCTGGTGTGACGGGTTTTCCCGACCTCACACCCGCCGAACGGTGGAGCCTCGCGCCGGGGCTGGTGTTGATGCTCGTGCTGGGGCTCTACCCGCAGATCCTGCTCGGGCCTCTTCATGCCACCCTGGCCCGCCTGGCGCCGTCGCTGGCCCCCGGCTGAACTCCGACTGAACATGCTGGCTTGGACGATTTATCTTAGTTTTCTCGGCGCGCTGGCCCAGGCCTTCGTGCCCCGGGGAAACCCGCGCGCGGCGCGCTGGGTCGCCTTGGCGGCGACGATCGCCGGGTTGGTCATCGCGCTCCTGGGCACCGTGGCCGGGGCGGACGGACGGTTCCGGCCGCTGTTGGACGTCTCCTGGGTGGAGGGCGCGGGCATCCATTATTTCCTTGGCGCTGACGGGGTCAGCCTGGTGCTGGTGCTGCTCACCGGCATCGCCGCCGTGGCCGGGATTCTGTTTTCCTGGAATGTGGAGCACCGGCCGAGGGAGTTCTTCGCCCTCTTTCTGACGCTGGTGGGCGGGGTTTACGGGGTCTTCCTGAGCTTCGACGTGTTCCTCTTGTTCGTGTTTTACGAGCTGGCGATCATTCCGAAGTATTTCCTGATCGCCATTTGGGGGTCGACGCGGCGGGAGTACGCGGCGATGAAGATCGCGCTTTATTCCTTCCTCGGCAGCGGGCTGGTGCTGATCGGGCTGCTGGCGGCCTATGTCGCGGCGGGGACCAAAACGACCGACTTGTTTCTGCTCGCCCACCAGTCGTTCCCACAGAGCCTGCAAATGTGGGCGTTCCCGGTGACGTTCCTCGGGTTCGCGGTGCTGGCGGGCATCTGGCCCCTGCACACTTGGGCACCCACCGGTCACGTGGCCGCTCCGACCGCGGCCTCAATGCTCCTCGCCGGGGTGGTGATGAAGCTGGGCGCCTACGGCTGCCTGCGGGTGGCCATGACGATCTTCCCGCACGGGATGGACCCGTGGGGCGCGACCTTCCTCGGGTTCGGCTCCTGGCGCGACGTGTTCGCCGTCCTGGCGGTCATTGGCATTGTGTACGGAGCCACCGTGGCGCTGGTCCAGTCGGACTTCAAGTTCGTGATCGGCTACTCCAGCGTCAGCCACATGGGATTCGTGCTGCTGGGGCTCATGACCTTGCAGACGACCGGGTTGGGGGGCGCGGTCTTGCAGATGTTTTCCCACGGCATTATCGCGGGGCTGCTCTTCGCCGTCGTGGGCCGCATGGTTTACGAGCGGACCCACACGCGCGATCTGGGGCAACTGGAGGGGATGTCGCTGGCAAAACAGATTCCCTTTGCCGCAGTGACCTTCACGGTGGCGGGCGTGGCGTCCATGGGGCTGCCGGGATTCAGCGGTTTTGTGGCGGAATTGCACGTCCTCCTCGGGACCTGGCGGGCCTTCCCGCGGTTGGGGCTGTTGGCGGGGGTGGGCATTGTGATCGGGGTCGCCTTCACGCTGCGGGTCATCCAAAAGGCGTTTTTCGGCGCGGCGGTCGCCGATGGGGAAACGGGCACGGCCCATGCGGCGGGCCACCAACCAATGACGGCAATTTCCGCTCCCGAACGCCTCGGGGCGGTGCTGTTGATCGGTGCCTCGCTGGTGGTGGGGCTGAACCCGCGCTGGCTCCTCGACCCGATTCTGGGCGGATTGGCGACCCCGCTCTTTCATGAGATCCTGAAAGGGGCCGGGCGATGAGCTATTCAAGTCTGCTCCAACTGGCGGCTCCAGAGGTCATCCTCTCGCTCACCGCCCTGGCGGTGCTGCTCGCCGACCTGACAGCGTTGCGCGGATTCGACACCCGGCTGCGGCGTCGAATTGGCGCGTTGGCGGTGTGCGCCGGCTGCGTGGTCACCATCGCCTGGCTGCTGGCCATTCCCGCGGCGGGGGAGTTTGACAACGGCATGCTGGTGGTGGATCCCGTCACGCGCCTGGTGCAGGTGGGGTTGGTGGGGCTGGCACTATGTGCGGTGCTGCTCACCGTGGAGTCGTCCTTCACCCAGCATGTGGGCGAGTATTATGCGGTGTTGCTGTTCGCCACGGTGGGGATGATGTTCATGGCCGGGGCGGCCGACATGCTGACCGCGTTCCTGGCCCTCGAACTGGCGAGCCTGTCGCTCTACGTGCTGGCGGCCTTCAACAAGACGGGGGTGGCCGCCACCGAGGCGGCCCTCAAGTACTTTCTGTTCGGCGGGGTCGCGGCGGCATTCACCCTTTTCGGCCTGAGCCTGCTCTATGGCATTTCAGGATCCACGAACCTGGCGGAGGTCGCCCGGGTGGTGGCCGCGCGGGCGGTCCACCTCCCGTCCGCGCTGGACGGCGTGGCGGTCCCATCCCTCGATCCACTGTTGCTGGTCGCGATCGCCATGACCACGGTGGGGTTTGGCTTCAAGCTGGCGGTGGTCCCGTTCCATGCCTGGGCGCCCGACACCTACCAGGCCGCCCCTGGCCCCGCGGCGGCGTTCATCGCATCCGCCTCGAAACTGGCGAGCTTCTTCCTCTTCGCGCGCGTGCTCGAGGTGGGGCTGGCGGGGGCGGAGGGGTCGCCGGACTGGCTGGCTGTCCGGCCCGGGTGGATGGCCCTGCTGGCCGTGATCGCCGCCGCCTCCATGATCTGGGGCAACCTCGCGGCGATCCGGCAGCAAAGCGTCCGCCGTCTGCTGGCGTACTCGGCGGTGGCCCACGCGGGGTACATGGTCCTGGGACTTTTCGCGCCCGGTCCTGACGCGCTGGCGTCGCTCCTCTATTACGCCTTGACCTACGGCCTGACGGTCGTCGGGGCGTTTGCGGTGGTCGGGGTCGTGCAGGGAGGGGCGGAGCGGGAGACCATGGCCGACTTTGCCGGCTTCGCCCGCCGGGAGCCGTGGCTGGCGGCGAGCTTGATGGTCTTTCTACTTTCCCTCGCCGGGGTGCCGCCCCTGCCCGGCTTTTTCGGGAAGTTCTACCTGTTTGGCGCCCTGCTACGACAGCCGGCGGCCTTCCCCGGGAAGCTGTGGCTGGTGGTGCTGGCCGTCGCGATGAGCACGGTGTCCCTTTACTACTACCTCAAGGTGCTGAAACAGGCCCTTGTCGTGCCGGCCCTCGCTGAGCGGCCCGTAGTGGAGTGCCCCGCGTTCAGCCGGGTGGTCATCGTGGGTTTGGCGATCGCGGTGGTGGTGCTGGGGGCCGCGCCGGGCTTGGTGGTGGCCCCCCTCTTGAAGGCGCTGGCGGTCGCGTCGTGGTAGGCGGGGTCACCAGACCAGGCTCGCCACGGCACCTCCCGCCAACGCCGTCACGGCCACCGTCCCGCCGTCGACGAGGTTGAACCGACGGGGGGTGCTCCCCGGGTTCATCACGACCACCACCGTCCTGCCCCCCGGTGTTTGGAACACCACGTTGGGGAGCGCTTCGAGTGCCGGCGTCAGGAGCCGGGTGGATCCGGGCCGTACGAACTTCGAGGCGTGCGCAATGATATAGTACGCCGGGTTGCGGGTCACGCGGTCCCCGTCAATCGTCACCGCACCGAGGCACCGGTCGCAGCCGCCGCGATCGGTGTGGGGTTGGTACCGGGGATCCGAGGCGAGGTTCCATTCCAGCACCACCCGGCACCAGTTCCGCGGGGCGCCAATGATCAGCGTTCGCGTGTGCCAGGCGAGATCCCCGGCCAGGTTCCCCGGCCCTCCGACCCATTGCTCGGTGAAATAGAGGCTCTTCTCCGGGTGCGCCTCATGGACCTTGCTGAGCACGTCGATGGTCCCGGCGTAGAGATGGAAGGCCGCGCCTTCGACGAACGGGCTCGCCCCGGCATCGTCGAAGATCGAGAGCGGATAATCGGGGCGGTCCGCATTGTGGTCGTAACAGACGATCTTCACTCCGAGTCCGGCCGAGTGGAGCGCCGGACCGAGATGGCTCTTGATGAACAGGGCCTGCTCGGCGGCCTCCATTTTCAGGCTCGGGTTGTTGCCCGGGTGCAGCGGCTCGTTCTGGATGGTGAGGGCGTCGATGGTGATCCCTTGTTTCCTCATCTCCTGGAGGTAGCGGACGAAGTAGCGGGCGTAAGCGTCGTAGAACTCGGGTTTGAGGCTGCCCCCGCGGGTGTCGCCGTTGGTTTTCATCCAGGGCGGGGGTGACCACGGGGAAGCCATGAATTTCACCGCCGGATTCACCGCCAGGATCTCACGGAGCACCGGGATCACATCGCCCAGGTCGGGTCCGAGGCTGAAGTGATCGAGTTGGGGATCCACCTGGCCGGGCGGGAGGTCGTCGTAGGAAAAAACCTTTTCGTTCAGGTCCGACGCGCCGATGGTGAGGCGGAGGTAGCTGGCACCGATGTTGGTGCCGGTGGCGTCGAACAGTTCACGGAGGAGGGCCGCGCGGGCGGGTGGGCTCATGCGCATCAGGTGCTGGGCGCTACCGCCGGTCAGGCACCAGCCGAACCCGTCCATCGTCTGGCAGGGGTGCGCGCGGTCCACGCGCACGGTGGGGCCGTCAACCGTGGTGGCACCGACGGGGAGCGGGTCCTGCCGCTGGAAGAGGACGGACTGCCGCGGACTGGTCAGCCACATTTCGACGGGCCGGGCCGGGGCGTGGAGGGCCAGGAAGGATGCCAGGAGGCCATGGCCCAAAAGGCGGAGGTTGGCGCGCATGGGAACTCCGAATACCAGAGCCGGGGAGCGGGCGCAAGCGCGGGGCAGGGTGGGGTGGCGGCGCTGCGGAGCGGACGCACTCCGTCGGCAGGCTGACGCCGCCAGTCCGGAGCGGGGCAACGGGTCTTGACGTGGCGCCCGGCACGGTTGACTATGGCCGCACCATTTGGGAGGCTCCCCTCCAGATCTGGAACAACGAAAGCGATTACTCGTGGAAATCAAGAGAGCCATCATCACCGCGGCCGGCGCCACCCAGCGGACGCTTCCCCTCCAGGCCCTGGTGGATCGTGACGGCCAGACCAAGGCGGCGCTGCGAATCCTCGTCGAGGAGGTTTTTTCGAGCGGCATCGAGGAAATCTGTGTCGTGGTGAGCCCGGGGGACCAGGCGGCCTACGCTGCGGCGGCGGGGCCGTTCGGGAGCCGGCTCCGGTTCGTCGAGCAGGGGGAGCCGTTGGGTTACGGGCATGCGGTGTTCCGCGCGCGCGATTTCACGAGCGGCGAGCCGTTCCTCCTGCTGGTGGGCGATCACCTTTATGTCAGCGGGTCGCAAAAGCGCTCGGCGCAGCAGTTGGTGGAAATGGCGGCGGCGGAAAACTGCGCGGTTTCGGCGGTGCAGGCCACCTATGAGAGCAAGCTGCCGTATTATGGGGCGGTGGGCGGCCACCTCGCGGCCGGACGCAAGGGGCTTTATGAGGTGTCGGAGGTACTGGAGAAGCCGACGCCCACGGAGGCGGAGCAGCGGTTGATCGTGCCCGGCCTGCGGGCGGGCCATTACCTATGTTTTTTCGGGATGCACGTGCTTACTCCGGCGGTCATGGAACTGCTGGCGGAGGAGGCGGGACCGAACGGGACCCGGGCCACCTCGTTCAGCAAGGCGATGGCGGGGCTGGCGCGCCGCGAGCGCTACCTGGCCTTCGAGGTGCAGGCGCGGCGGTATGACATCGGGGTGAAGTATGGCCTGCTGACCGCCCAGCTCGCCCTCGCGCTTGACGGCGGGGACCGCGACGAGGTGCTGGCAGGCTTGGTGGAGTTGCTGGCGCGCCGTCCCTCCACCTAGCGCCCCGACCCCAAAACCCCGCGAGGAACCATCCCATGCCGGATCTCATCAGCATCATCACCACGACGGACCCGGCGTTGCGGGACCTTGCCCTCGACTCGGCGTGCGCCGGGTTGCCCCTCGCGGGCTTGCTCGAGCAGGCGGCCGCGCTCGATGCGTTCCGCCGGCGGAGCGAAAATCTCTACGAGCGGGTGCGGGGGCTGTTCTTCCTTTACGCGATCCACCGGTTCCATGTTCCCGCCCGGCTCCCGGCGGGCGGGGCAGGGCGGCCGGCCGCGCTGATTCCGTTCGGGGGATACGAGCACCTGTTGAACCGTCGTTTCGAGGAGGCGATCGACCGTTTCCTGGCCGTCCAGCAGACGGCGGGCCCGAGCGACGCGATTTCGAGCGCCCTGGCGGCGGCCTACCACCGGCTGGCGTTCCAGACTCTGGCTGATCAGGTGCGCCGCAGCGTGCGCTCGGTGCGCGGGAACCAGTGGATGTTCCGGATGGGCCATCCGGCGGATCAACCGCTGCGAGTGCGGCCTGAACTGCTCCAGCGCCACGGATCGGACGGCACCTATCCGATCCTGCGCGAACGCACCCCGGTGCGGATGGATCTGACCCATTGCGGGTGGAGCGACATTTTTTTCCTCGGGATGGATTTTCCCGAGGGGGCGAAGGTCTTGAACGTGTCGATCGACCTCGGTGTGCATGGCCGGGACGAGGCACCCCGGCCACCGGTGGAGGCGTGCTTCCGGGTGATCGAGGAGCCGCTGTTGCGTCTGGTGAGCGTGGATCTGGGCGCGTCCGCGGACATCACCAATCTGGCCGAGGTGTTTGATTTCGCGAAGGACTACCTCGGGCTCCTCAAGGCGGCGGTGATCGCCTCCGGGATCGTCCCCCCGGGGGTGGAGGGCTCGGGGCAGAGCCTGGCTGATTTGCTGGCGCGGATCCTCGGCCCAGGCCGTGGTTTGGAGATTGTCAGCAACGTCCACAACATCCCGAAGGGGTCGCGCCTGGCGGTCTCCACCAATCTGCTGGCGGCCCTGGTGAGCGTTTGCATGCGGGCGACGGGGCAGGCGGCCTCGCTGACGGGCGCCTTGCAGGAGAACGAGCGGCGGCTGGTGCTGGCGCGCGCCTTGCTGGGGGAATGGATCGGGGGGTCCGGCGGGGGCTGGCAGGACTCGGGAGGCGTCTGGCCGGGGATGAAACTGATCGAGGGGGTGCTGGCGGGGGACGGCGACCCTGAGGCCGGGATCAGCCGCGGCCGGTTGATGCCCAAACACCGGATTCTGGATCAGGATGACGCTTCGGTGGAGACCCGCCGCAAGTTGCAGGAGAGCCTCGTGCTGGTGCACGGCGGCATGGCCCAAAACGTGGGGCCGATCCTGGAAATGGTCACCGAGAAGTATCTGCTGCGATCGGCGGATGAATGGACCGCCCGGCATGGCATGCTGGGGATACTGGATGAGATTCTCTCGGCGTTGCGCCGGGGGGATGTCGCGGCGATTGGCGCGGCCACCACCCGGAATTTCCAGCAGCCGATCCAGACCATCATCCCGTGGGCAACGAACTGTTTCACCGAAACCCTGATCCAGGCGGTTCGCGGGGAGTTCAAGGAGGCCTTTTGGGGCTTCTGGATGCTTGGCGGGATGTCCGGCGGCGGGATGGGTTTCATCTTTGACCCGGCGAGGAAGGCGGCGGCGCAGGAGCGCTTGCAGATTCTGATGCGGGGGATCAAGGGGGACTTGGAGCACGCGCTGCCGTTTGCGATGGAACCGGTGGTTTACGACTTCGCGATCAACGAGCGGGGCACCTATGCGGATCTGCTGGCGGGCGCGGGGGCGCTGATGCCGTCGGGGTATTACACCCTCACGATCCCTCCGTTGCTGCGCCAGGACCGTTTGTCACTCTCGGCGTTGCGCCGGGCCGAACTGGACAAGTTCGGGGCCGCGTGCCGGACCCGGCCGGAGTTGCGCGGGGTGGTCCAAACGCTCTTCGATGTGATGCTCCCCCGCGGCCGGGGCGAAGCGGGTGGCCAGGAGTCGTTGGCCGCGCTGCTGGCCGAGAACGGCTTCGACCGGGTCTTGCACGAGCAAATCCGGTCGGATTTGAAGGACGGACGGATCGGGCTGGCGCAGAACCGGCTCCCGGCGAGCGCGGTGATCGAGGATGTGCGGCCGGGGGATGTCCTGGACGCTTCGTTCAACGGCGCGCTGGCTCCCGGGCTGGCCGAAATGGGCTGGGAGTCCCTGCGGCGCGGGGAGGTCGCAGTGGTGACCCTGGCGGCGGGCGCGGGCAGCCGGTGGACCCAGGGCGCCGGCGTCGTCAAGGCGCTCCACCCTTTCTGCAAACTGGCCGGGCGGCACCGTACCTTCATTGAAACGCACCTGGCCAAGAGCCGCCGCGTCTCGCGCCTGGCCGGGGTGCCGGTTCCGCACATCTTCACCACCAGTTATCTGACGGACGGGCCCACCGAGCGCTTCCTGGCGGCCCGCAATTACCACCACTACCCGGGGCCGGTGAGGCTGTCGCGCGGAAAATCAGTGGGCCTGCGGTTGGTTCCCACGGTGCGGGACCTCCGCTTTGCCTGGGAGGAGATGCCCCAGCAGATGCTGGACGCGCAGCAGCAAAAGGTGCGCGACAGCCTGCGGCACGCCTTGATCCAATGGGCGCGCGGGGCGGGCGAGGCGGCGGACTACACGGACAACCTGCCGTTGCAATGCCTCCACCCGGTGGGCCACTGGTTCGAGGTGCCGAACCTGCTGCGCAACGGGGTGCTGGCTCGGTTGCTGGCGGAGCGTCCGCGATTGAAACACTTGGTCCTCCACAACATCGACACGCTCGGTGCCGATGTGGATCCCGCGCTGCTGGGACACCACATCGCGAGCGGGGCCTGCCTGACCTTCGAGGTGATCTCGCGCCGGCTGGAGGACCGCGGGGGCGGTCTGGCCCGCGTGAACGGCCGGGTGCGGCTGGTGGAAGGGCTGGCCATGCCCCGCGAGGAGGCGGAGTTTTCGCTCAGCTATTACAACTCCAACACCTGTTGGATCGAAATCGACGCCCTGCTCGCGGCGCTCGGATTGACGCGCGGGGATTTGGGGGAGGAGGCGAAGGTGACGGCCGCCATCCGCACGCTCGCCGCGAAGATGCCGACCTACATCACCATCAAGGATGTCAAGAAACGGTGGGGGCACGGCCAGGAGGACATCTTCCCCGTGACGCAGTTTGAAAAACTCTGGGTGGACATGACCAGCCTCCCCGAGGTCGACTCGCGGTTCGTGGTGGTCCCGCGCTCGCGCGGCCAGCAACTTAAAGACCAGGCCCAGCTCGACGGCTGGCTGCGTGACGGCTCTGCCCGCCACGTCGAGGGTCTGTGCGAATGGGAATGAAGGATCCGATATGGGGAACGAGGAACTCTACCAGCAACGGCTCGCGCGGTACGTGACCGCGATGAGGAACGAACGGCCGGACCAGATCCCCATCCGTCCGTTCGTCGCGGAATTCACCGCGCGGCACACCGGGCGGACCAGCCAGCAAGTGGTCCACGACTACCCGCAGGCCTTCGAGGCCGCCATCCAGACCGCCCGCGACTTCGGGTGGGACGCCGTGGTGCCGAACATGGTGTATGTCTGGACGGGGCTGGCCCAGGCGCTCGGGCTGCGTTACTACGGGATCCCCGGCATCGGCATCCCCCACACCACCGGGTTCAACTACATCGAGCCGCCCGAGGAAGCCGCCTTCATGCGGGAGGATGAGTATGATGCCCTGATTGCCGACCCGACCGCCTTTCTCTACAACGTCTGGCTGCCGCGCGTCGCCTCCGAGATCAGCCCGGCCGGCGCGCCGGCCAGCTACCGAAACCAGCTCGCCCTCGTGAAGGGATCGATGGCGATGCTCTCCTATTTCCAGGCGTTCGGGCCGCAGATCCAGCGGATGCGTGATGAATGCGGCACGGTTTCCGCCATCGCCGGGATTTTCAAGGCACCGCTGGACATCCTGGCGGACAAGCTGCGCGGCTATGTGGGCTTGGTCATGGATCTGCACACGCAGCCGGACAAGGTGCTGGCGGCTTGCGAGGCGCTGATGCCCCACTTGTGTCAGGTGGGCCTGGCCACCGCCGATCCCGCGAGGCAGGTGCCGATCGGGTTTTGGATGCACCGGGGCTGCGTGCCGTTCATCAGCCCCAAGACTTTTGAGAGCCATTATTGGGCCACCCTGAAGCCGATCATCGAGGAGTTCTGGCGGCACGGCCACCAGACTCTGTTCTACGCGGAAGGGAAGTGGCGCCACCATTTCGACGCCTTCCGCGAACTCCCCGAGCGCAGCATCGTTTTCCACTGCGACCAGGACGACATCTTCGAGGTGAACCGCCGCCTGCATGATCGGTTTGCGCTGAGCGGCGGGATTCCGAACGTGCTGTTGAGCTTCGGGCAGCCGGAGGAGGTGCGGGATTTCGTGCGGCGGGTCATCACCGAGGTGGCGGCGGAGGGGGGCTACATCCTGGACGCCGGGGCGATCATGCAGGACGACACCAATGGGGAGAACCTGCGCGTGATGACCGATACCGCCCACGAGTTCGGCGTCTATGGGGCAGGCACTTTCCGGCCGCCGATCGCGACCGCGCCCGCTGATCTGCCCTCGAGCGTGCAGGACCGCTCCCGGCTGGTCGGGATGACCTCGCGCACGCCTGCCGGGGTGGGGCCGGGCGTCTGCTTCCCGTGGGAGCAGAAGGCGGCCGAGTTGCCCGAGATCACCGGGGACCCGGCGATGGTGAGGCGGGTCTGGGAGCAGATCGAAAGCCTCGGGAACATGTTTGTCTGGCAGTTGCTGCTGAGCTTCTGAAGGGATGAAAAACAACCAGAACCGAACGGGGATCGGGGCAGGGGGAGAGGTTCAGATGAGCTTCCCCCCCCGGCTTTGGCCCGGTGTTCTTGAGAAATGAAATCCAAAGCAGATGATCTATTCGGGAAGGCCGCCAGATGGCGGGCTGAATTGGGGGAGTTAAGGCGGATAATCCTTGGTTGCGGGTTGACCGAGGAGGTGAAGTGGGGCAAGCCGTGCTACACGTTCCAAGAGGGGAACGTGGCCATCCTGTACGGCCTCAAAGCGTGCTGTGCGGTTGGCTTCCTGAAGGGATCCCTGCTCGCGGACCCCCAGGGCATCCTGCTCAAGCCCGGGGAGAACTCACAGGCCGGGCGGTGGATCCGGTTCACTTCGACCCGGGAGATACTCGCGTTGGAGCCCGTCGTGAGGGCCTATGTCCAGCGGGCCATCGAGGTGGAGAAGGCCGGGCTGAAGGTGGAGTTCAAGCGGAGCACGGCCCTGGTGTTCCCGGAGGAACTGAAAAAGAAGATGGCCGAAGCCCCCGACTTCAAACAGGCTTTCCTCGCGCTGACGCCCGGGCGGCAGCGGGGCTACAACCTCTTCTTCTCCGCCCCCAAGCAATCCAAGACGCGGGCTTCACGGGTGGAGCAGCACGTGTGGCGGATCATGGCCGGGAAGGGGGTAACAGAATGCGCCTGCGGCCGCTCCAAGTGGCTGCCGAAGTGCGACGGTTCGCACCGGCAGGAGGAGAAACTATAGGACGTGGTCCGGGCGGGCCTCGATCACCCGATCATCATGCGTGGCGGCGATGCGCTGGCCGGGCAGAACGGTGAGGAACTCGTCCCATTGGCCGTCCAGGAGGCGCTGGAGGAGAGTCAGGTCGCCGGGGATTTCGTTGTACTCCCAGCCCCGCGCCTGGCAGAGCGGGCGGACATGGTTCTCCAGCCCGAGGGTGTGATCGAAGTCGAACCGGATGAGAGTGCCCTCGGTGTAGGCGGCGGTCCAGCGGCCCATTTCTTCGACGAGATATCGGGCCTGATCCTCGCCATACTTGCGGACCCATTCCTCGTACGGGGCGGCCGGCATGCCGGCGGGCGTGGCGGCCCCGGCCCAGTCCGAGAACTTGAGCCCGCGGCGTTGCGCGCACTCGATCCAGCCGGAAGTGTAGTAGTAAGTGCCGGGTTTCTCCGAGAACCGCAGCGCATAGCGTTCCGCCGAACCAAGGAACAGCGTGATGCAATCGTGGGCGCGGGGGGCGATCAGTTTCGTGTGGCGCGCGACCAAGCCGTCCAGCAAACGGCTGCACAAACCGTACCCGAGGACGATGGCGTCGTATTTGCCCTCCGGCACCGCGTCAATCCGCTCCTGGATGGCGGCCCGTCCGGGGACCGGGCGGTCGTGGTGTCCCTGGGTGAGCAACTCAAGGTCGACGAGGTTGCGGCAGGTTGCGGCGGTGAAGTAGAGCTCCCGGGCGGCGATCTCGCAGGCGATGACTTTGAGGTGCATGCGCGTGGGCGGCACTCTCAGTGCGGCTCGGCCACCCAGGCAATGGCCTGGGCGAGGATGCGGCGGAAGTTCGGATTCTCAAACGCGGTGTGATCGTGGCCGGATTGCAGATAGACCACGCGGCTGGCTTCGTAGGTTTTGCACCAACCGATGATCTGGTTGCGGATCGGGGCGCTGGAGGCGAGCAGGGGGGTGACGCTGGGGGAGACGTCGAAGAGGTCGTAGGTTTCGTCCACCAGGTCGTAATCGGAAATGCCTTTCAGGATCGGATGGTCGGGCTGGAGGGGACGGACATGAAACGCGACGCCGTGGAGGTAGGTGGATTGCGGCTTCTCCACCCCGCCGACGCTGGTTTTTTGCAGGTAATACTTCGCCCCGATGATCTTCTCGTACTCCGGCCAGGCCTGATACGAGGCGATGGCGTGGTGGAGAACGACCAGTCCTTTGCCGTCCTTGAGGCGGGCCAGGAAATTCGCCTTCGCCTCCGCCGTGATTTCTTCGTGGAGGTCGTAAACGAGGAGAACGTCCCACGCACGGGCCGCCTCTTTCTCGAGGAGGGCGTGGGCGTTGGGGTGTGCCACCGTTTTCCAAGTAATGTTCGTGTTGGCGTCGAAAACCGCGAAGAAGGGGGCGTGCTCGAATTCGTGGCCGCCGGTGACGATCAAGACCCGGGTCTTGGCCGGATTGGCAGGGGCGGCGGTGAGGGTGAGCGCGGCGGAAACCAGAACCAACCATGCGGCGAGCAGGACGACGCGGGAGCGTTTCATAAGAAACCTTTTAGCAGGTCTGGCGCCGTTGGCGAGCAGAATTCGGCGCCGGGGGAGCGCGCCGGGGATTCGTGGGCTCAGCCCGGAGATCCGTTCGCGACCTTTGGAACGTAATTGAGGACTCGGTAGCCGGCCTCAACCACATGATCCGCTTGGAGGCCGGCATGGCGCAAGCGGGCGGCTCCAAACGCACACCGGAATAGGTTGGCGCTGTTCCACCTGGGAAATGCCAAAGGCCTGGGTTTGGTGTGGGGCGGGCATCCTGCCTGCCCTTTCTGGGGGTTTCCAGCCCCTGAGCAGCGGCTGGAACCCGTGGTCAAGTGGCAGGCAGGATGCCCGCCCCGCGCCTGCCCGGGCCAAAGTGAGAACTGCTGTTTGGAACTGTGGTTTCTGGCCCATCGGGCTTGAGCCCATGATACCATCGGGGGCCGGAACCGACGCGCCAACGGGCGCGGCTGTGGTCGTAACGGCCGTGTTGACGGCGTACTTTTCCCTGGTCGATGCCAGTCGTGCTGTCTTGACGCAAAAGCAATTCTGCCGGCTCCTGCGTGCTGCGACGACGGGGCATGGCGGCCAAACCGGGAAAGAGAGCCACCGAGACCACCGAGACCACCGAGAGAGGTCCCTCTGTGCTCTCGGTGCTCTCGGTGGCAGAATGGTAACTCGCTGCGATAGCGCCTGATCTAAAACCCGTCCCCCCAACGTGTCGGAGGTAAAGGACAGTCGGAGTTTACCGGCCGACTATTCACTTCTTGGTAAAGGACAACGGTTGGGCTTCGCGAAGGAAAAAGTTGGGCGATTATGGCGCGGGACTTTTGCTCGCTGGCGAGGCGCGAACGAGGCGCATATCCGCATGGATACGTAACGAGTGAGCAACGAAGCCGGCGGGCAAAAGGACAAGCCAGAATGCTTAAGTTATTCCTTCGCGATGCCTTAGCTGTCCTCTATCCCGAAAGCCGCAGGAATAAGTGAATAGTCGGGCGGTAGCCGACGACACGTTGGGGGAGGTAGTGGCGCGGCGGTTAAGCCGAAAAGGCCGAGTCGTGGCGGGCGGTAGCCCCTATATGCCATGTATGTAGGCGGTAGGAGTCATGTGTTGAGGGTGTCGAATCCGTACTGGAATTGCTCACCCGCTACCAAGGTGGCGTCGGCCCAGGACTTGAAGCCGTTGCTGACCTGGCCGAGCGTGTCGTAGCCACACCTCCCGCCTTCGCCTGGCTTCGGCGCGGCGAGCCCTGTGGATGAAATGGAAGTGAGGCGGTTCAGATGATCGTACTGTTTGGTGGTCGTCATCCGCGTCTGGCCGCCGTTGGCAAAGGCAATTTGCCCCACCAGGGGCGAGTTGGCAAGGTACGAGTAGGTGGCCGAACTGCCGCTGCCGTTGTCGGCCAGCGTTTGCAGGAGGGAGGCGGAGTCGTTCGAGAACGAGTCGCTGACGAAGGCTGTTTCGCCGTTGGAGGGGGGAGGGAGGTTGGTCGGAGTACTGGTCGCACCCGTGGCCGCTGGTTGCATGGTGGCACCGGGCTGGCGCCGGCGAGCTCCGGGGGCGGCCCGGCACCCCAAGTGGCCGCTGTCCCGGAGGGACAACCGGATTAAGCCCAACGTTTGAACGTTGGGTTTCGTGTGCAGGGGATAGAGTTCCGAAGGAACGACTGAGCCCCCACCGGCTCGGCCGCCCCTCCGGGGCTTGGTCACATTGCTTGCGACCAACCCAATGCTAAAGCATTGGGCTTATCTCGGGGATCCCTCCGGGATTCAAGCTCCTTGCCCCGGGCACAGGTCCGGCTGGCCAGACGGCCGCCGGGCGTGTAGGTGTAGGCTGGGCCGTTGCCGTCTGCGTACTGCTTGCTGGTGAGCCAGCCCCGGGTGGCGCTGTAGTTCCAAGTGGTGACCGCGGCCCCCTGGCTCGCGGAGAAGTTCGTCCAGGTGGTCATCGTGGCCATGCGGCCGGCGTAGTCATACGTGTACACCACCGGGTATGTGCGCGCTCCGGAGGTTTGTTGCAATTCACCGGTCAGGAAGTAGGCATTCGCCACCACGCCTCCGTCGGGCTGCACCACGTTGGTGGCTTGGAGCATCCAGTTGTAGAGCGTGGCGGTGACCTGCGGGGGGCCGCTCGGCGTCCCGGGGCTGGGGCTGGGGCTGGTGTTCGTCACAACGAGATCAGCGTTGTTGTACAGCAGGGTGGTGGTGCCGTTGCGGGCGTCGGTAACAGTGCTTTGCCGCCCGTGGGCGTCATGGAGCAGGAACGGTCAACCCGAGAGCAGTCACTTGGGGGGCGCCACTACGGCCGATTCCGTGTGGACCTCTTGGGCCTACCGGCCTGGCTGAAAGCCAAGCACTCTTCCATCGCTTTCGGACACCTCGACAGCCACATAGCCACCCGAGCGTTCCGGTTGCCACCAAACAAACACAAGAAAGTTGCCGTTCTGGATGCCCATGTTCTCGCTTCTGACCGTAGCTTTGCCGTAACGCCCTTGCACGGCTCGTTCAGCGGCTAAGCAGATTGGATCGGTCGTCCGAACCAGCGGTTTTGCGCATCCAGCAGCACCGAGCAGAGCGATCCAGATCACCAGCTCTGCGATCCGATTGACATGTGAATATTTCATTAGCCACCGCAGCCCAGGGCCATTAGCTGCTGGACCACCCAATTGATCTTTTCGTTTATCTCGTAGATGCATTGCTTATCGCCTTGGCAGCCGTCCTCCCGACTGTCGAGGAGGCACGCAAGCTCGGCATGGTAAGCGGGGTACTCGTCGTGTTGTCGGCTCACGCCGGGGTTCCGCCTGCCCCGGGTCGGATAGCCCCACTCCCAGCATTTAGGGCAAACGTCGTTGGGAATGTGCGTGGTTTCGTGCACCAGGATGCACTTACGCGAAATAGCCTGTGATGCCGGCGTTGTGGTATTACCACCTGGCCTCCAGACGCATGCATACTTCTTCCCGGCACAGCAAACGACCCCGCCGGAGTCTAACTGGCCGCCTTGCCCCCGATCTAGCCCAGCCCTCTGCGCGTCCCGGCAAGGATTGGTACAGTGGCTAGCCGATCCGGTCGGGGGATCGGCCCGAAGACCCAGAGGGTCGAACCGGTTCACCAAGTCAGCTGAGTTGGCCACATAGTCAAGCACCTCGCCGGCACGCGGCCTCAATGAGGCAGGGACGGAAATCGCGAAACCTTTCTCGGCGATTGGATCTCTAATTATCCACCTTCCCGCGCCCGAATGGTAGTACCTAAACCCGTAGTAAAGCAAATCCGTCTCATCATCCTGATACTTGGTCGAGAACCGGAAAGGATCTGACTTGGCCATGGGGCCAGCGGCGCGAACAACTTCCCCGAACGGCCCGTATTCGTAAGCGGCTGAAATCGAGCTGCTGCCCGCGACGGCCATCGCAGCCACATTACCGTTGCCGTCGAACGCGGCGAAATGGCTCCCGTTCACGGTGTCGCTAACCTCCAGCAGCCCACCGACGCCTCCCGCCCCTTGGGCCGATCCCGACAAATCGAGGCCCCACAGGTATGACTGCACAACACCGCTGTTCGTCGCGTTGAGCCGGGCGATCAGGTTCCAGCCCTCATAAAGGAAGGTGGCGTTGTTGGTGGGAATCCCGCTGCAAGAGGCATTCGACCAAACCTGCTTCTGAATCCGGCGGCCTTGCCAATCATAGGCGAAGGTGAGCGATAGCTGCGGACCGACGGATGTGTTGGCCGCCATCTTGACGAGGCGGTTCTCGGCATCCCAGACGTATGACCAACGGCCGTCGTTGGTCAGGTTGCCGTCGCCGTCATAGCGGAACTGCTCGGGGGTTTGGGGCACGAAGAGGCCGCCGGAGGAAAGACTCGCCGTGGCCTGGTTCGTGCCGTTGGTTACGACGCCAACATTGGTGACCTGCAGCCAGGCGGCGGTGCTGGCGTTGGCGGCCGTCAATTCGCCCCAGAAGTAGTTCGTCTTGCGGTAGGGTGCCAGGTAGGCCGTGGGACCCGTCCAAATCGTCACACTCGCGTTCGAGGCCGCGCTGCCGGTGATTTCAGCGTAATCAGGCACGGTACGGTTGGTGTACTGGTTGAGGTTGTTCGCCGAGTACGTGGCGGACCGCAGGTTGTTGCCGTTCTGGTCGCCCCCGGCGGCAGTGCTGGTGCGGTTGCCGATGGTGTCGAAGGCGTACTGGAATTGATCCCCCGCCACCAGCGAGTTGTCCCCCCATCGCTTCACGCCGTTCGTGACCTGGCCGAGCGCGTCATAACCGTAGGACCAGCGCGACCCGTCGGCGTTTGTCACGGCAGTCCGCTGGTTGGCGGAGTTGTACTGGTAGGCGAAACTGACCACGGCCGCTGCGGACGGCACGGAGGAGATCGAGGTCAGCCGGTTCAGATAGTCGTACTGTTTGGTCGTCGTCATCCGCGTCTGGCCGCCGTTGGCAAAGGCAATCTGCCCCACCAGGGGCGAGTTGGCAAGGTACGAGTAGGTGGCCGAACTGCCGCTGCCGTTGTCCGTCACCGTTTGCAGGCGCGAGGCGGAGTCGTACGAGAACGAGTCGCTGACGAAGGCCGTGCCGGCGTTGAGGGCGGTGAGGGAGGTGCGGCGCAAGTACTGGTCGTAGCTGTGCACGCGGATTGCCTGCTGGCGGCGGGGACCTCCCGGGGGCAACCGCGCGCGCAACGCCGCCCCTGTCCCGGAGGGACAACCGGATTAAGCCCAACGTTTCAACGTTGGGTTGCGTGTCCAAAGGGTGAGAGTTCCGAAGGAACGACTGAGCCCCCACCGGCTCGGCCGCCCCTCCGGGGCTTGGTCACATTGTTTGCGACCAACCCAATGCTAAAGCATTGGGCTTATCTCGGGGATCCCTCCGGGATTCAAGCTCCTTGCCCCGCGCCCACGTCCGGCTGGCCAGACGGCCGCCGGGCAGTAGGTGTAGGCGGGGCCGTTGCCATCGACGTAATGCTTGCTGGTGAGCCAGCCCCGGGTGGCGCTGTAGTTCCAAGTGGTGGCCGCGGCCCCCTGGCTCGCGGAGAAGTTCGTCCAGGTGGTCATCGTGGCCATGCGGCCGGCGTAGTCATACGTGTACGCCACCGGGTACGTGCGGGCTCCGGAGGTTTGTTGCAATTCACCGGTCAGGAAGTAGGCATTCGCGACCACGCCGCCGTCGGGCTGCACCACGTTGGTGGCCTGGAGCAACCGGTTATAGAGCGTGGCGGTGACCTGTTGGGTGCCGCCCGGCGTGCCGGGGCTGGCGCTGGTGTTCGTCGCGACCAGATCGGCGTTGTTGTACACCAGGGTGGTGTTGCCGTTGCGGGCGTCGGTCACGGTGTTTTGCCGTCCGTGGGCGTCATAGCCGTAGGCGGTTCCGCTGAGCTGGGCACCGCCGGGGGTGTAACGGGTCGTGGAGGCGGCGCGCGCGTTCGTATAGACGGCTACGGTGTATGAGCCGTCCGGGGCGGTGCTGGTGAGGGTGCGGAGGCCGTTCGTCCCGTAAGCGGTCACGGACGAGCTGAGGCCCGCCGTGGTGAGGCTCGCGGAATGCAGACCGTCGGTGGTGCTCTCGTTGGTGGCGAGGCAGATGGGCGTGCTGGCGCCGTCCAGCCAGACGTAGGAGAGCGTCCGCCGCACATGGCCGGTCAGGCCCAGCAACGACGAAAAGTCGTTCGTGGTCACCACGCGGGTGATTCGGTCCGGGCCGCTGTAAGCGATGCCCGCGCCCGTGCCGAGATGCGCGGCGGTGTCCAAACGCTCGCCCTTGGCGTCGTACGCGTAGAGGGTGATGTTCGTGTCGGGGCTGGTGCTGTTCGTGAGCTGGCCGAAGGAGTTGTAGAAGGACTGGCTGAACGCGCCATCCGCGAAGTCCGTCTCGCAGGGGCGTCCCAGGAGGTCCGTGTAATCCGTGGTCGATTCGGAGGTCGACGCCCCGTTCGTGCTGAGACAGGTTCTGGTCGTGTAGGGGCAGTTTCCGGAGGCGGTCGCGGGGCCAACTCCGGAGCCCGCCCCGTAGGCGTAAGCGACCCCGTGGACGGTGGGCGGGCTCGAACCTGTAGGAGCGCCTCAGCGTGTTTTCCTTTTGCGGCGCCCCTGGCGGAGGGTTATCCTGCCCGGGAGTATGAAACACCACCGGCATTTGCCCAGAGCTTTGCTTCGCGCCGCCGTAGCGGGGTTGGCGGCGCTGGCGGTGCTCGCCTGCGGGGCGGTCGGGTTCGCCGCGACAGCGCCGCGAGCCGGGCGGGTGGAGTTTTCGGATGGGAGTGCGCTCGCGGGCGCGATTTCCATCACCCCCGGCAGCGAATTGAAGATCCACCTCGACAACCAGGTTCGGACGCTCGCGTTCGAGCGCGTGCGGGAGATGCGGTTGGAGGTCGAGAACGAAAGCCTGGAACAAGCCTACCGGATGCCGGAGGCGGGCAAGGCTCTCCGGGTCGCGGAGGGGAAGCCTTTTCCAGTCCGCGCCCTGAAGACCACCGTCTCGCTGGCCGGTGGGGAGGCGCTGGCGGGTCATCTGTACACCACCGTGCTCTACATCGAGTCAGGGGATGATGCCCGGAAGGTGGTGCTCCTCGCCAAGCAACGCGGCAAGGAGGGGCAGGCGCTCAAGGACTTGGTTTACCCGGTGAAAGTCTCGTTTGAGGACCCAGGGGCTCCGGCCGGGGACGTGGCGCGGCTGCGGCTGACTCTGCCGGAGACGAGGGGCGCGGGCGGGGTGGTGGCGTTGACCTTGGGGGCGTTGGACCGGATGGAGGCGAAACCGTCCGGAGGCCCGGGGGAGTATGTGCTTCCCGGCGCCTCGGGTGCCGGGTTCTTTTTGGCGGTCAACCACGGTGCGCGGGTGCTCGTTGGCTGGCCGCGGGGACCCGAGGAGAAGGCGGCGGCAATGGTCCGGGCTGCCTTTACGAACAGCGAGGATTTTTTCGATGACCGTCGGGTGCTGGCGGTGCATCAGGACGAGCCGCGGCAGTTGATCTATTCCCTCGTGATGTCGGTACGGCGGGGGAAGACCAGTCTGGAGGAAAAGAAGAGCCAGCCGTGGCGGCTGGAGCTTTACCGATGGAAATTGGATGACGACGGCACACGGGTCATGCTGGCGGGGAAGGGGTATTTTTTCCGTGGCATTGACGCACGGCAGGAGTCGGTGCCGACGGTGGAACTCTCGCCGGGGCTTTGGGGGCTGAAACTTGAGGGGGGCACATGGACGACCCAGTGAGCCGGCCGAGGACGCACCTGGAGGCCGTGATGGCCGAGGCTGGGGCCCGCCTGAAATGGGCCGCGCTCGCGCTGGGGATGTGCTGGTGGCTCGCCGTCTGCCTCGGGCTGTGGTTGGGCCTCTTCGCCTTCGACGGGCTCTTGGGGTTGCCCGCCGGTCTGCGCCTGCCGTTGGCGATTGGCGGCGGGGTGTTCAGCGCGCTCCATCTTTACCGCCGGGTGTTGCGGCCCGCCTGGGTCCGCCAGACCCCCGAGCGCACCGCCTTGATGCTGGAACGGCGCTACGGAATCGGGGAGAACCTGCTGATTAATGCCGTGCAGTTCGAGCGGCAGGATCTGCGCGAGGAGGAACTGCCGTTCGCCAGCCGGACCATTGATCGATCCACCCAACAGGCGGATCGGATACCGATCAACGAGCTGTGGGACTGGTCGCGGCTCCGGAAATGGGGGGCCGCCGCCGGGGTGGTGGTGGTGCTCTGGGTGGCGTTCATCCTGCTTTTCCCGCGGCAGTTCACCTCTGCCGGAGCCCGTTACCTGCTTCCGCTGGCCGACGTGCCGCCGCCCGGCAACCTCAACCTGCGGCTCACGCCCCCCGGAGATCTGACCGTGTCGGAGGGCGAGGCGGTGAACGTGGCCCTCGAGGCGAAGACTGCGGACGGACGCCCCCTGGCCAATCCACCGCAGATCGTCTGGGAGGAAAAAGCGCTGTTCGTACAGCCCGCGCGCGGCAAGGGGGAGACCATCACGATGGAAGCGGCCGCCGGCACGGAGCCGGGGTCGGTCCGCCAGTTCAGCCATGTTTTCGCCAACGTCCATGCGCCGTTCGCCTTCCGGGTCTTTGCGGGAGACAGCTACACGCGCAGCATCCGGGTCGATGTTCGGTCGCTGCCCCACCTCAAGGACGCGGTGACAAAGGTGACACCTCCCGCCTACACGGGGGGCAAATTGCAGACCTTGCCCGGTCCGCCCGCTCCCATCGCCGGCCTGCCCGGCGCTGCGGCGGCGATTTCGTTCGTCGTTGAGCCGTCAGTGCAAGAGGTGGAATGGAGCCAGGGGACGACCCACCTGGCTTGCCAATCGAGCGGCGGGCGGTGGTCGGCCCAGGTGGGCATCACCAACGGCGGCCCGTATGAGATCCGCGCCCGGACGAGCCGAGGAGGGCCATGGGCTTCGCTGGTGCGGGGGGATGTCCAGTTGTTGCGCGACAACCCTCCGGAGGTGGATTTTGTGACCCAGGACCGGAACCGGGTGGTGCAATTCGGACAGACGCTCGCGATGGAGGTGGGTGCGCGCGATGACTTCGGGTTGGCGGAAATCAGCGTGGTAGCCCGGCCCACCGATCAGACGGAAGGTGGCGTGGTGGTGAAGAAGTGGTCCTACTTGGGGCCGCCCGGCAATCCCGGGCCGGTGCGGGAGAAGTTCAATCTGCCCATCGATCCCCGCGTGTTCACCGCCGGCACCGCTTATTACCTGGAGGCGTCCGCCAACGATTTTCGCCCGGGCGGCACGCCTTCCCGCTCCCGTCCGGTGGTGTTGCGGATCAAGTCCGAGCAGGATGTCGCTCTCCGGGATGACGACCCGTTGAACGGCGCGTTTGAGTCGTTGAAGCGGGCGATCTCCTCGCAGGAGAAGGCGAACGGGCTGACCGGCAACCTCGCGAGTTACCTGGACGATGTGGTCAAGAAAGGGGGCATGGCCGGGCAGGTGCTCGCCCTGACGGCCCAACAACGGGAGGCGGAGCGGCACGGGCGCGAGGCACGGGACCAGTTCCGGCAGAAGCCCGAGGGCGCCGCCTTTGTCGAGCCGCTGACGGCCATCCTCGAGCGGGAAATGGGTGCCGCGATCACCGGGCTCAAGGCGCTGGAGTCGGTGGGCAAATCCGGGGCGGCAAAGGCGGTCGAGGACACGCAGGGCCTGCAGGCGCGGATACTGACGGACTTGCTCGCCCTGCTGGGGCGCGTGGCTGAGTCGCGGGCGGAGAAATCGAAGCCGGCCTCCGATGGCAAGGAAATCGCCCAGCCTCCCGCGGTGGCGCAGGAAGAACGCGCGAAGGAGACACTGGACGAGATGAAGAAGTTCATGGCCGACCAGGAACGGGTGCTGGAGAAGAGCAAGACCCTGGCGGAAAAAGGCTCCGAGGATCTGACCCAAGGCGAGAAGGAAAACGAGGGGGAACTGGCGCGCACGGAAGAGAAGTGGGCGAAGTTCTTCGAGGAGAAGCTGACCGACCTCAGCAAACTGCCGCACCAGGATTTCGCCGACGCCTCGCTGGCGGAGGAGCTGAACCAGGTTTACCAGGAGGTTCAGAAGGCCGCCTCGGCCCTGGGGAAGCAGAAGAACGTCGAGATCGCCGTGCCGCATGAGCAGTCCGGGTTGGAGAATGCGCACACCCTGGTCAACAATCTCGAGAAGTGGCTGATGGACACCCCGGACAACATCAAGTGGAGCATGGAGGAACCACTCAACCCGGCCGACATCGCGATGGCGGAGCTGCCCAAGGAACTCGAGGATATCGTCGGCGAGCTGCTGGACAAGGAAGAGACCATGACTCCGGAGGTGGAGGATGTCACGAGTTCGTGGATGGACTCGGCGGACAAAGGCGCCGGCTGGGATGCGGCTGACGGTCCGATCTCCGACATGGCCGCCAAAGGGGTGACCGGGAACCTCCTGCCGAATCAAAACGAGGTCGGCGGGCGGTCGGGCGAGGGGCGCACCGGCCGGAGCCACGGGCAGATGGTCGCGGACACGGCCGAAGGGAAGGGGGGGCGCGAGACCCCCACCCGGCTGACAGCCGAGCCGTTCGAGCAGGGCAGCGTCAAGGACAGCGCGAAGGACGACAAGGGCGGGGCGACCGGGGGCGGGAAGCTCTCGGGCTTCACCACCGAAGGGTTGCGAGGCAACGCCCCGCCGCCCTCGAATGCGAAGCTGCCCCGCCTCGCGGAGCAGCAGGCCAAGATCCGCCAGCAGGCGGAGGCCTTGGCGCTCAAGCTGCGGAAGTATCACGTCTCGGGTGGGGATCTGGAGACCTCCATTCACTCGATGGCCCGACTGGAGGACGCGGCCGCCAAGAACGACGGGCTGGCCCTCCGGCGCGCGTTCAGCCAGTCGGTGAATGCGTTGGGCCGGGCGCGGACGGAAATCCAACACGAGGCGGCGGTGAAGCGGGAGCAGACGAAACTCCCGACCTGGGTGCGTGACGAATTGCGGGTGGGAGCCCAGGATGGCATCCCGAAGGGGTATGAGGAGATGGTGGGGGACTACTTCAAGGCCCTGGCCGAGGGCCGGAACAAATGATGCGAAAGATCCAAACCAAAGGCTGGCGGCCCTGGGCTGCGCGGTGTGCATGTGGGTGGGTGTTGTGCGGCTTGGTGCTGGCAGCACGGGCGCAGGCGGCCGCGCCCTTGGTGGCCAACGGCGATTTTGAGCAGGCGGACGCCCACGAGCCGGGGCGCCCCGCGGCGTGGGGCCGGATTGATGGTCTGGGGGTCCAGTGGACCGATGCCGGCGACGCGGCCCATGGCAAGGCGATCCGGATGGACACCCGGGTCTCGGAGAAGGCGATGATGGCCCAGTGGCGCAAGACCGGCCAGACGAACGAGTGGAACATCCCCAACGCGGCGGACAGTGCGGTGGCCGAGACCTACGGGCTGTCGCTCTACTCCGATTCAATGCCAGTCAAGCCCGGCCAGCCCTACCGAATCAGCTTCGATTTCAAGGGCGCGGGCGGCGGCAAGGTCTGGGTCCGGGGATATGGAAAACTCCAAGGGCAGGTCCGCCGACGGTGGGAGACGTGGGTCCGGTGCGCTGGCAACAGCAGCGGCTGGGGCAAGTGCTCGCAGGTCTTCTTCCCGACCAAATTCCGGCCCGATGTGACTGAGATGAAGGTGATGCTCTACGCTTACTTTCCGGCCGGTCTCTACTGGTTTGACAACGTCCGAATCGAGCCGATTACGGTGGCGGAGTACGACGCCGAGAAGCGCTGAGCCTGGCATCCCGGTCACGGCCAACGGGAGTCAGTGGGCACCGATCAGATACAGCCCCGCATAGACCTTGGGATCGACCGATACGCCTTCCCGCAGGCGGGCGGCGATCCACTCCCGGAAGCCGGCCAGCGGCACTTCGTGGACTTGGATCTGCTCGTGCTCATCGCCACCGCCCGGACCGGTTTTGCGGAGCCTGGTCGCGTGGTAAAAGCCCACCACCTCCGAGGCGAGGCCGGCGGACGGCGGGCCGGACGCCAATCGCACCATGTGCCCGGCGTCGTACCCGGTTTCCTCCAGCAGTTCCCGGTGGGCCGCCGCGCTGAAATCCTCGCCGGAACTTCCGGGTAGATCCCCGGCCAGGCCGGCCGGCAGTTCGATGACCCTCCTCCCGACGGGGATGCGGAATTGCTCGGTGAGCACCAGGTTCCCGCCATCGGTCACCGCGACGATGGCCACGGCACCGGTGGTGCCCCGCCGGTCCGCGTATTCCCACCGGCCCTGCTGGAGGACGCGGAGGAACTTTCCCTCCCAACGGACAATGGTCTGGTCGTTCATACGGTGTGAGTTGATGATTGGATCATCCGGGCGGTCCGCGGGAGATCGTAGCGATCCGCGCGTGGTTTGCAACCGAAGGGTGGCCTGCGGGGTAAGGATACTGCGGGGCGGTGGGCCAACCCCCACCCGGGGGAGCCTGGCGCGGCTCGGCACGGCGGTGCCAAACCGGCCCGGGGGGTTGGAGTGCGGGTTTGCGCGCAGCGGGCGAAAGAGACTAGAGTAGGCAGGTCATGCATGTGTTGCCGATCGTCGCGCGGGAACTGCGCGTGGGCGCTCGCCGGTCCAGTAGTTACTGGCTGCGGGCGGCTGCCGGTGCCGGAGCCATCCTGGCAGGCATCTGGTGGTTGATGATTGCCCGCGGGCAGCCTGCGGCGGAGATCGGCCCACCGATGTTCGGCTTCATGGGCGTGGTCATTCTGCTGTACACCCTCCTGAGCGGAATCTTGTTCACCGCCGATTGCCTGACGCGGGAGAAGCGCGAAGGGACGCTCGGGTTGCTGTTCCTGACCGACCTGAACGGGCTGGACATCGTGCTGGGGAAACTGGCGGCGACCTCGCTGGGGGCGGTGTATGGGGCGCTCGCGGTGATCCCGATCCTCGGCGTGCCGCTGCTGATCGGGGGGGTGACCGCCGGGGATTTTGCCCGGATGACCCTGGTGATTCTGAACACGCTGTTTTTCTCGCTGACGGTCGGTCTGGCCTTCTCCGCGGTGAGCCGCTCGGGAAGACGGGCGGAGCAGGCGACCTTCTGGCTGGTGTTCGGGATCACCGCCGGTCCGCCCATTGTCTGGTTCGTGGTGGAGTCGGCCGGGAACTTCACGGGCAACTGGGTTTGGATCATGACTCCCAGCCCCGGCGTGGCGTTGTTCCGGGCGTTTGACTTCGCCTACCGCGCCTCCAAGCACACTTACTGGTGGTCGCTCGGCTGTGTACACCTCCTCGCATGGTTGGCGCTGGCGTGCGCGAGTTTGGCGGCGGGGCGGTTTTGGCAGGATCGGCCGCAGCCATCCCGGGGATCAACAGAGGCGCTGGGGGTGGTCCGCGGGGCTCCGCGGCGGCGGCGGGGGGAGTTGCTGGAGGAGAACCCTTTTCTCTGGTTGATCGCGGCGGGCTGGCGGCGGCCGGCCGTGGTCTGGGCCGTGCTGGCCGGTTGTGCGGGGACTTGGGGGGCGTTCTATTGGCGCTGGAGGGCGGAATGGCTGAATCCCGCGGTTTATTTCCTGACCATGGTCCTGCTCGGCTGGTTGATGAAGTTCTGGCTTGCCGCGGAGGTTTCCCGACCGCTGGCGGAGCAGCGTCAGGGTGGCACGCTGGAGTTGGTCCTTTGCACGCCGCTGTCGGTGGCAGAGATCATGCGGGGGCAGGCCCTGGCGGCCGTGCGGCAGTTCCTCGGGCCGGGCCTGGTGATCCTGGGGGTCCTCTTTTGCTTCCTGCTCGCGATCACCCGCGACGTTGCCTCGGCGGGAGACGCCACCTTGTGGGCGTGGGTTTACTTGGTCGGGGCCGGAGTGGCGCTGGCCGACATGGTGGCGGTTTACTACGTGGGGATGTGGCTCGGTCTGGCCGCGAAGTCGCCGCAGCGCGCCTTCCTGGGCACGGTGATGTGGGTCTTTCTGCTGCCCTGGGTGCTGATGCTGGGGCTGGGGGTCGTCTCCAGTCCGCAGGGTGAGGGCGAACCCTACGGCTGGCTCGCGATCTGGGCGGGGGTGAGCCTGGTAGCGGACCTCATCGCCGGGTCCTGGGCTGGCACCAACCTCACGAACGCGTTTCGTGCCACCGCCGCCGGGCGGTACTCGCCCAAGGCAGGGGGAGGCGGGGCATCCCCCCAGCCATGAATTTCCTGCCCGTTGTTGACCGGGAACTGCATCAGGCGGCGCGCCGCCGCTCGACCTATCGTCTGCGCTGGTGGGTGGCATTGATCGCGGCGGTCGTGAGCCTCGGCTCGATCGTGGCTGGGTTTGTGGTGGGGAGCGCCCGGGGTGGGGGAAACGCCGCGTTCGGGGTTTTCACCGCCTACGTTTTCGGGCTCTGCCTGCTGGCCGGGGTGTTTCTCACGGCGGATTGCGTCAGCGCGGAGAAGCGGGACGGGACGCTGGGGCTCCTCTTCCTGACGAGCCTGCGGCCGCGGGATGTCGTGCTGGGGAAGCTCGCGGCCAGTTCGCTCAACGCCTTGTACGGCCTGCTGGCGTTGCTGCCGATGGCGGGCCTGCCTCTGCTGGTGGGCGGCGTCACCGGGGGTGATTTCTGGCACACCTGCCTGGCGCTCATCCAAGCGCTCTTCTTCTCCCTCTGCGCCGGCCTGCTGGTTTCCTGCCTTTGCCGGGACGGCCAGCGTGCCATGGGGTTGACGCTCGTCCTCCTGGCGCTCATGTGCGTGGGGGTGCCGGTGCTCTTTTCAAACTCCTACCTTAACCGTTGGCCGCCGGGCCTGCTGCGCGAGTTGGCTGGTATCAGCCCGTGGTCCGCCTTCGCCTACTCAACCGAGCCGCTCTATTCGCCCCACAAGCGGGCTTTTTGGGAGGGTTTGCTGCTTTGTCACGGGGCGAGTTGGCTCATGCTGGCCGCGGCGTCGTTGGTGCTGCCACGGATGTGGGGCGACCCGGTCGCGGAATCTGCAGCGTCAGGGCGGTGGGTCAAGGCATGGCGCAAGTGGGGAACACCGTCGCTGGCGAAGCGCGCGCGGTTGCGCGCGCGGCATCTGGACGCCAACCCGGTGATCTGGCTGGCCAGCCGGGATCAATCCGTCCGGCGCGGCCTCTGGTTGCTCGTGACCGGTTGGGGTGGCGTGGGCTTTTTGTGCGCGGGTCTCGTCTGGGCCGGTCTGACCCAGTGGCAGGCGGTTGTCCCCTGCGGGGTGGTGATCATCTTCCTCATGAAGCTGCTCTTGGCGGTGGAGTCCACCCGCTTCTTCACCCAGATCCGGCGGGAGGGTGTGCTGGAAATGCTGCTGGGGACACCGTTGCGGAGCCGGGACTTGGTGAAGGGTCAGGTCAAGGCCTTCGAGCGGACGGTTTGGGCACCGCTCCTGACCTTCCTTGGCGTGTCATTCCTCCCTTTGGCGATCCGGTGGATCGCGGCCGGCCTGATGAAGCAATCGATGAA
>Ga0182030_10003071_pt1 | contig 35615 bp, 34 predicted proteins | sample 812S3MmetaG_FD_121299 | JGI IMG/M metagenome (GOLD analysis project Ga0182030, IMG submission 121299) | Permafrost microbial communities from Stordalen Mire, Sweden - 812S3M metaG (Illumina Assembly) | ecosystem: Environmental > Terrestrial > Soil > Wetlands > Permafrost | place: Sweden...
AAAATACAAAGTTTTATTAATTAAATAAAAAGTTTAATTAAAGCAAAAAAGTTTAGTCCTTTTTTGTTAATATTTATTTTTAAAAGAATATAAAACCATAAGAATTTAAAAAAAATTTAAATTTTTAAAAGGCTAGTATTCTCGCTTAGGAGGGGCCTACAAGCTGTGGCCCCAACTCTTAATATTGCGGATAAATCGTCAACAATCCTCGAAAATAAAATTTACTTTAATAAATCATTAATAAAATAATTATATCTTATCTTCTTAGTTTTTAATATATCTAGTCTCCGTCCCATTAGGAGGCGTTTTTGGTCACAGTCTCCACTCATCCCAAACAGTCGTTGGCTTGAGCTTGAGTTTATTTAGCTATAGTTGTAGGTGCTTTGGTAGAAATTCTTGAAGGAACTGAATACCTCCTCGAGTTTTTGTACCCATATAGATGCATGTAAATGGCTAATCGTTAAATACAGTTCATTTTGTACGGTTGAAGAAACACGCGGCAGGAAATCTTGGTGCATAGAGGGCTTTACTGCACACTTAGCACAGCCGGCGTCTTATTTGTCAGGTCGTAATCACAGTCGGTATCGTATGCTAATGCAGCGTGCGGGAGTACAGCATGTAAGCACTGTTAGTATGGTCTACAAAGTCGGTACGAATGATTGAACCTTCCTTAAATGTGTATTTTTTTTATTGATAAAAGAGTTCAAAGCAGCTAGCCCAAGCTTACGTTAAGGGAGGCCCCCACATTGTCCTAACAACACATGCTGTATCTTCGTACCGAGAGGTCGCTGACGGCTGCCTTTTCAAATATCTTATTACGAGTGACTCGTAGTAATTGATCCGGAGATATAGAACTGCATACATTGTCACGATCGACGCTGAAAAGCTCAAACGCCGAATATCCCGGATGAAGTAAATATAAATGCATCTTCCTCTTCGAACTTCGATCATGCCATTGAAGGGCGCATGATTGATACATATAACGTCGTCTTCTTTTTTAAATTTCAAATTTCAAATTCCATTCTTTGATCCTTGAAGATCACAAATATAAAGACCATAGGAAACATCATGTCTTCAACACCTGCACAAGCTGGAGGCAAGGCTCCATACCCACCTTTCACCGCCGAATCCGCCCAGATAAAGGTCAAGGCTGCACAGGACATATGGAACACCAAGTAAGAGCATTCATATCTACCAGAGCACTGCACTTGATAGCTGAATGGTTCAGGAACCCATCAGTTGTGAAGAATGCTTATACCGAGGACTCTATCTGGCGCAATCGCGACACTTTCCTCCGAGGACAGGATGAAATCGTCATGTTCCTGACCAAGAAGTGGGAGAAAGAGAATGGTTACCGATTGAGGAAGGAGCTGTTTTCCTTCACAGATAACAAGGTTTGTCACCTCAAGTTTAGCCCTCAACCTTGAGGACACTCTTCGGCTCTTCTGCATATCCGTTTCGAACTTTTTGTCACAGAATGTTTTACACCATATTGTGAGGTAACGCCTACTTACGATTTGACAGATCGCTGTACAGTTTTGGTACGAGTGGCACGACGAGGCCGGCCAGTGGTACCGAACGTATGGCCTCGAGGATTGGACCTTCGCTGAGAACGGTCGTATGAGAAAAAGGCAGATGAGTGGAAACGATGTGATTATATCGGATGCGGAGCGATGGTTCAAGGATGGGGTCGATGTGAATTCTGTTGCAATAGAGGAGAAGCACTGGTAAGGTGGTCAAGACTTCCCCTTGCTTAGAGAGCCCTAGCAGATAGTTCAAGCCTAAGATCAGACTGTATACATGGGCTGTCTTGCCGAGGAATTCCAATCGAGCTTTCAAAAAATAGCATATTCTAGTTCTCGCTTTGCAGATGTGTAGTTCCACTTTCCACACCACGGTCAGGCGTCCCAGGTTGCTCCTAGATCCTCCTCGAAGGTTACGTCTCATTCTTGAATTAGTTCGGCTACAATCCGTATCAATACTGGCCTAAGAGGCTTTGATGGATAGCTGTCAGTGCACGAATTTCATGCTTTCCTGCTAACCCAGACTCCCATTAGCAGCAACCCGTTCATGATATAGCTGTTTAACGACGCTTGTAATCCCTCTCTGTGGCTAATTTCAATAATCTTCCCTCCGGTTATCTTTGATTAGAAGGCCAAGCAAACTTTATTTTATATTCCTAGCCTATTTGGTTGCGTCTGCTTTCTCGATAGCCGAGTACCCCCTGTACGCTATTGCCTTTTGTTAGGTGATCAGCTTTTCCTTTATGTTATAGATCCTTAAATTATGTGCGAAGTTCCTGTTTTTCCTATCACGCTTGATAAATATGGTTAAGCCTGGAGGTCAGGAGTCAATTTGAGATCTTTTATGATGAGAGGAAGGCAAGAAAGGTGAAGTATGGGGGTTGGGTGAGGTTTTTGAGGTTTGAGGAGGAATAGGATTTGATGGTTGCAAATAGTATTGTTTCGGAGTAGAGCCTGCTGGTTCTAAAATCCTACGCATTATGACCTCTCTCTAATATAGAGCAATATATTTTTTCATAACTCGTCTTTGATCCCTGATCCCTTGGGCAACCCATCCTTATTCTTTGCCATCGCGGCCAGAATATCAATGATCAGGTCCGCAGCTGCCACGGAGGTCGTCTCAGCAACAGTGTCATACGGCGGGCTCACTTCAACCACATCTGCACCAACAAGATTCAGATCCTCAAGACCCTTAATATACCGCTTTAGCTCGCGCGTAGTCCAACCACCAGATTCAGGTGTTCCGGTTGCAGGAGCAATGCTCGGATCCAACACTGCAAATAATCAGTATATACCTCACCACAACTTATTATAAAGCTCACCGTCGATATCAATAGACAAATACACGGCATTGCTCCCCACTACATCCAACGTCTTCTTTACAATCCCTGCCACTCCAATATCGTCAATCTCATGGGCCTCGATGCGAGTGAAGCCAACCACGCTCTCATCAATCTCATAGTCCTTCGGGCTGAAAAGCTTCGTCCGCAGGCCTCCATGCACGCTAGTCCCCTTATTGACACAACCTTCGCGAGCAGCATGCCAGAAGAACGTCCCGTGTGTGATGGTAGACTGGTTTGAAACAATGCCCGTGTACCCTTCATACGGATCCCATGTGTCAAGATGGGAGTCTAGATGAATAACAGATATTGGCCCGTAAACAGTTTTCAAAGAGCGGAGAATAGGCAACACTATTGAATGGTCGCCGCCGAGACTAATGATGCGAGGGTGCTTCCAGTTGTGCAGAGAGGTCGACGTGGGGTGGTACAGGATCTGGCGGTAGCCTTGCTCCATTTGCTTGAAGGCATGCGCGGCATCGAAGGGCGTGATGGGAATATCACCACAGTCGACGATCTGTAGGTCTTCTTCGAAGGGATCGATGCCCCAGACTGTATTGTAACTCCTTCCTTTCTTCTCTCGAGAGGAGCCAGCGCGGATCCCTCGTGGGCCGAAACGCGCGCCAGGTCGGTAAGAAGTTGACGTATCATAGGGAAACCCGAGAATTGCGATATCTAGGGGCTGGATGGAGTCAGAATCCTATTTGAGGTAGACATGAGCTGGACTCACGGTGTTGTGGTCGTGCGCTAGACACCGTTGCCATTCGAGGTGGGCAAATGTCACGGGCTGGGAGAATGGGAGATCTTTATTGAGGTCTGTCAAAGACAATCATTAGCTGCAATTTTTCTTAGTAAAATAAGAGAGTCGAATGAAAACCTTCGATAGGATGATCATAGGTGGGACCAAGGTTCAAGCACGTGATCGTCTGGAAGTGAATCGTGCCGACTAAGCAAGCAATATTGAATGTGTTGAGCAACATATTGATAACAGTTGATGAGAGTATCTAGATCGTGGCCTTAAAGAAATTAGGATTCAAGACTGGAGATACTAGAGAAGATTATATAAACTTTGAAACACGGCAAAAACAAGAGCTTTTCCCATTCTCATGGACGCCTTTCATCGGATCGTTTTCCGTACTGAGAGGGGATACCCGAGTATCGCTTAGAACGGCATCCGTCAGCGACGCCTTATCGCAACGGCATTTAATTCAAGATCTTTGTCTTCCAATACAGAAAAAGGTTCGAAGATGCATATTTGAACTTTTTTTTAGGGACTGGCGCATCGTTAAATGCCCCAACTCATCCGCGTTTGCAGCCATTCTGCTCTCGCTGACGACTTCTCTCCCTGCCATGCCCATCTGTCATAGGTATTCATCCGTATTCAATCACTAAATTCGGACGTGAGATGAGTGGATACCAGCCGGGAAAATGCCTCTCAATAAGACAAAGACTAGAAGAATCCGACAACAGGCCAAGGTACCCAAGACCAAGACTTTCGGTGGGTAAGTGTAATCTTGTCATACAGTAGATCCCCATAATATTTGCTGACAACCTGAATAGTTGCTGGACATGCCGGAGAAGAAAGGTCAAGTGTGACGGCACGCGTCCAAAGTGCTTGCGATGTGAGAAAGACTATGAATGTGAGGGTTACGATATTGATCTGTATTGGGTTGGAGAGAACGAGGATGAGCCCGGCCCTTCACATATCCGCCATAAGTCTATGGCTGTACGAGGTAGGCTTATTACCAATAAATGATTTTATTCAGTTGCTGTTTAATGATAAGCGAGGCTGATTAAATGAGATGATGCCATCCCACGTTATTGTCAGCTGGACGAGGTGCAAGGCATGCTCACGAGTCTGCATAAACTTGGGCCTGGATTAGAGTCTGCCCGCATTGGACCATTTTCTATCTTCCCGGTGGAGAGGAATATTGACAGCACAATTTTTAATTTGCCTAGAGCTGTGGAAGATGACCTCCAAGTCCCTAGGTCAGAGATGCGGTCGACGCAGAATAACATATTGTCGGAATTTGAGTTTGGACCTCCCGTTTGTGGTGATTGGGAGGTTGTGGACCTGAAAAATGTTCAAGAATCACCCGTTCTGCGAAAATCTCACAGGAGTCCATTCGAGGATGAAGTTGAGTTGATAGATGGCGACACCCAGCATAATTCACGTAATAATCAAACCAGCAGCCTCCTTGACACTGAGCTCCGTACCGCCGTCTACAGCAATAAAACCATAGGGCTTTTGATGCAAAACTATATCGCCAATATCACCGACCTTCTACAGCCGGTCTGTCACCCTCGGAACCCATATCAGTCCATCTATGTACCGAATGCGCTGATAGGATCGTCGAATCTCGTCCTCGGTATGAATAATTCAGCATCAGAGTTGTCATTCAGCAACGTAGCTATCTTCCATGCGCTCTTGTCAGTGTCAGCGTTTCATCTAAGAGGTACAAGTTACACAGAGAATCAACCCCTATTCGAGCAACTAGGGCGTTTCCATCGTGCGAAGGCATTACAGAATCTGAGAATGGCATTGTTAGACGATACAAGGACCATAGATCATCACGCAACCATGGCTGTTATGCTTTCTCTAGTTTCAAGCGATGTAAGTTATTCTATCCTCCATTACTTTCCAACTGATAAGAGATGCGCAGCTTATGGAAGGCGGCATGACAGAGTTCTGGATTCATCTTGAAGGCTGCAACCGCCTTCGATCAAGTTTCAGTGATTCGGCCGTAGGCTTCCAACGAAGGCAGCTCCAAGCCATCTGTCTCTTTATGACCACGATTACCAAATCCACAAATCCTAATATCGAAACTCGCCCTTGGCCGTTCAACCATGACCTAGACTATGATCCCTTAATATATCTCTCCTCACCATTCGACTTCACGGACTCCAGTCTGGAATTCATATACGGTATCACCGCCACACTTGTCTCTTTCATCCACCATATCACCAAGCTCTCTAAGCACACTATATACTACGCCTCTCTCAACATTCCTCTCCCCTCTTCCCTGAAGGAAACCTGCAATATACTCGGCGAAAAGATTGCCACCTGGTCCCTAGCCCAAGAACCGCTCCTCTCTATCGACGACGCCTGCAACTCGCAAACACGAACGCTCATACAAAACCACATGCTTGCCTTCCACGGCGCCATCCGCATCTTCTTCCACACTCGCCTCTCGCCATGCGACACTTCCATCCTCGCAGCCTACAGTCGGGACACACTCTCCGAGCTGCAGCAGATGGAGAACATCAAAATACAGTATGCCTCGGATTTCTCCTGGAAAGCAATGGCACCGGTGGTGTGGCCAGGATTTATTGCTGCTTGTGAAGCAGCTGATGAGGATCGTGATGCGTGGCAGAGGTGGTGGGTCAGGGTGCAGAGCTATCGTATTGGGAGCATTGCGACTATGTGGACTGTGGTGCAAGAGGTTTGGGCTGAAAAGGGGAGTGGTAATGGAAGAGTGGCATTGTGGGTTGATGTGTGTAGACGGAAAGGACAGAGGATCATTAGTGGTGGTTGATTATTAGCCAAGAATCAAGATCGATGGAATTTTATGTGAAATAACGACCACTTCTCCAGCTGCATATTTCCAATGTCTCAAAACCCAGAATTGTGGATTGCGAATTGGGATAGAGGATCCAAATTGGGTGGCAGGGTGGTCATTTTCGGATGCCCAATAACGAAGTATGCAATTTGCTTTCAGTGAAGCTAGAGCTCGAGCGAGCTGCATACATCTATGATCTATTATAAAATATACAAGGCACTTATAGTAGTTTCGTAAAGCCATCTGCTCTCTGGATTTCTAAAGATATCTTGAAAATAGATGTACAGAAGTTTATAAGCGTCGACTTCCTAAACTCCGGCGATGATCTGCCGCTAAGCTTGTATCTCCGGAATACATAACATCATCCTGCATCAAGGCTCGCGTCTCATTTAATCATATCACTAGCGACTCCCGCTATTTTAATCTGTACCAAATACCTATCTTGTATCAAAATAAACTCAAGCTTCAAACCTAGACCTTATACATTCTTCAAATAACCATCATGGCAACAATGAAAGCTGTCGTAATTCACACCCCCGGTCCACCAGACGTCCTCAAACTCGAGACACGCCCTATTCCCACCCCAGCTCCCGGCTCAGTCCTCATCAATATAAAAGCCTTCGGCCTCAACCGCTCGGAGCTCTTCACTCGCCAAGGCCACTCTCCTAATGTCAAGTTCCCACGGATTCTCGGTATCGAATGCTGCGGCATCGTCGCTTCTTGCCCCTCCGGTGAATTGCAGCCTGGAGAGAAAGTAGCTACTTGTATGGGCGGTCTCGGTCGTGATTTTGATGGTGGATATGCGGAATATTGTGTTGTACCAGTGAAGAATGTGCAATTTATTAAGGAGGATTTACCGTGGGAAGTAATTGGCGCGATGCCGGAGATGTTGCAGACGGCTTGGGGGGCGTTGTTTAAGAGTCTGAGGTTGCAGAAGGGAGAGAGGCTGTTGGTTAGAGGGGGGACGAGTAGTGTGGGGTTAGCTGCTGCTTCGATTGCGAAGAATCATGGTTGTTATGTGGGGAGTACGACGAGGAGAAGTGAGAGGGAGGAATTGGTGAAGAGCGCGGGTGCTGATGAAGTGATTGTTGATGATGGGGCTGTGGCAAAGAAGATTAAGGAGAAGTTTGATCGGGTTTTGGAGTTGATTGGGACGACTACGTTGGAGGATTCATTACAGTGCGTGAAAGAAGGCGGCAGTGTGTGCATGGCAGGTATGGTGGGGAACAAATGGGAATTCGAGAAGTTCAGTCCTATGGGTGCGATTCCGACAGCGGTCAATTTGACGACGTATTCTGGAGGTCCTGAAGATTTCAAAGCAACGCCGTTGAATGACTTAGCCAAACAGGTTAAGGAGGGGAAATTGAAGATTCAGGTTGGAAAAGTCTTCAAACTGGAAGAAATTGTGGAAGCTCATCGAACCATGGAAGAGAACTCTGCCGGTGGGAAAATTGTCGTCTTGGTATAAGATTGTTTGACGGTAGACAGCAGAGGAAATGTGAAGGCCACGGAACTGCTGGAGTCTTTTCGAAAACAAGACGAAGATACAGAACTACAATAAAGTAATAATTGGATGCCGAGGTCACTACATACCACTACCTCCATCACTAGCCCGCATCTCTGATTTTCGTGCAATTGACTCTTCAGATTGGTGATCAAGGTTTCCATGACAGCTCATGATCAACTGAAGGGATAATCTAGGTTTTGGGGAATGAAATCCCCGAAAAGAAGGGGATGTAAGATTTATGTAGCGTGGATTTAGAATGGTGGGGGCCTGTTTTGAAATCAGTCTAGCGCCCTGTATATAATGTCTTGGAAAGGCCCGGAAAAGGGTCAAATAGCAAATCTAGGTCACCGATGGTCATTAATTCTTTACATGTGCATTGACTCTAAAACACGACTTTGCCCATTAACTTTCTAGTTCACCTTACCACCTTCGAACTCCCCTCACTCTCCCTCCTCTCACCCTCCTGCTCAAAAAACTCCCTCATCCTCGCATTCCACGACTTCCCTGCCCCCGCATTTCCCCTTCGAAATCTATCCGCTTCCGGTATAAAATCCCAATCATCTTCTACCTTCTCACCATCTATTATCTCCCAAGGCTCGTCCGCCTCACTCTCTCTCAGTACTTCCCATTCACTCTCACTGCCATAATCTTCCCCATCTCTGGAGCTAGATTCCGAAGCGGTGCGTAAAGCTTGTTGAGGACCGACAGAATCACCAGCTATTCCTTTCCCCACCGCTTTTGCCAGAGGCCGGCAAGTAGCAGTGGGTGCAATCACCGGCGAGACCGGAGAATTTGGCGGCGCAAATCCTCCCTTCTCTTCTGCATCGTGGAACTCTTCTTCTTCCTCTGTTCCCGCTGCTGGTGCGGGATGTAAACCCTCAGCGGTCATAGCATCGCGCCATACTTGGTGCCAGTCTACTAGAGGTCTGGCTACGTCTTCTTCATCTTCTTCTGTGTCGGGAAGCGGTAACTTGGTTTGAGGGTTGGTTAGTGAGGTGGCGATGGTGGGTGCGTTTGAGCCCGGGACTTGAGCGCGGGCGACGGGGAAGCCGGTTAGGAATGTTAGGAGTGGATCCATGATTTTTGTAGATGTAATATGGTGGTATTTGTCAGATGTTTTGGAATGGGATGGATATGGTTAGTAGTGAGGAGAAGGGGAAGTCAATATCAGGGATTATATGATGAAGAGAGAGGGAGACCAACGTGATTCACGCACCAAGATACAGTCATGAGTATTGTGAATGAATTGCTGAGTCTGTTATATACAAATGCTTGTGTGATCGTGACTCTTCGGCTCTTGCGGAGAGCTTCGCTGCTGATTGCATGAGGTCAATCCTGAAAAGTAAATCAGATATCCCCTGGCTCTCCCGGCGGCGACGACCATGCGTATGAATAACCCATCTCATCCTCAAGTGGATGATGCATTTCCATGAACGCCAGGCACCAACAAGCAACCCAAAGTAAAGACCCTCCCTTACGCCATATAACAAACAAATATCAAAACAACACCAAATGACAATCCCATACACCTCACATAGGCTCATCGTGCAATTCATTCTGAACGCCACCTTGGTCATCCACTAATTGCTCGAGCATGTTATCAACATCGATATTCTCAGCATCCGTATCGACACATTTAGAAATCAGACGTCGGTACTGTTCGCCCTTCTCTCCCGCACCAGCCATGCTCAATGCATCCTTATATTGTCCCACCAACTTCTGACGTTTGTTTTGTTGTTCATTCAACATACGAGCAAGCATGGCTCGCTCTGCAATATCATCGCCTTGACTCATATGTCCATTTTGTTTGCTCTCCTCGTGCTGTGAACGAGCAAATAACTGCAATTGTTGCTGCTGCTCAATAAGGGAGGTGACGTTCTGATCAAGTTGAGCAAGCTGTTCAATATTTTGCTGTTCATCCTTTTCGCTGCGTGGATAGCTGAATTCTTGAAGATCATTACGAATTTGTGCCAGTTCAACGTGGGTGGTATTGAGAAGTCTCTTTGCTTCTTTCTCGGATTGATCTTTGTCGATAAGTTCATCATCAAAGGAAGCTGCTAATTCGCGGAACTTCTCAAGAACAAGTGGGGTGATTTTTGACTCGACGGACATGGCAGCTTCAGAGTGATGAGCGACTGTGTGGTGGGAGGTCTCTTCAGGAAATTCATCGTAGACATTTTTATGCCGATTTGAGTCAGGAGCAAAAGGTGAAGACGAAGCTTGTGGATGGCGTTCTCTGCTGCGATTGGCATTTAGTTCTTGAATAATATCCTCGGCAGTCTGGCCCTCATTATTGGGGATATCCGTTGATGCACCGCGACCCATCAAAGCTCTAACACACTTTCGTGCTTTATTTTGAGCTGCTAGGTGGATTGCCGTGTTGCCGTTAACATCCCGAGCATCTAGGAGGCGTTGAATCTGCTCTGGTTCAAAAGTCTCCTGCATCTTATTAAGAATGATATCGAGGTAGTATCGAGAGCATTGATGCTTGTTGCGACTCGCGGTAATGGCTGCAGCGTGATGAATTGCGGTAGAATCGCAATGATCGACTTTGTCAACAGTCCCAATCAACTCCTTGACGACTGCTGGCATCGTTTGCTTATCCATGCAATTGGTGAACATAACGGCTCGCATTAAAGGTGTCTCTGATCTAATATTCTCGGCTCCAAGGTTGCCACCGAATCTCTTCAACTGCTTCATAACCTCGACATCTCCCATGGCAGCAGCCCAGTGCATTCCGGAATGACCATCTGTATCAATGAGCCAATCAGCTTGGAAATTTGGAGGTGGCTCCGGCTTTGGAACATCGGATTCGTTGGAGACCATGAAGTAATCAAGCAATTCATCGGCCCAGAGAACATGGGCTTGTTCAATGCTATTCTGTATCGGCTCCTCACGCTTGCGCTTTCGATGTCCTGTTGAATGTGCAGACATATCATATCGATCATCGTCACCCATGAAAGACGCCGAGGCAACTGTTGTATCATCTGGAAGACTCTCATCGTCGTTTAATTGGGCGCTGATGTTATCGTGTTCCTCAACGTGACGTGGTACAGGCACTGGTTCTATCCTGTTAGTGCTGTCTTCGAGAAACAAGCTGCTGCTGACTCACTATTTCCCCATTTCGGGACTGCTGGTTTCTTTGGGAGTTTTGGCTTATTCGTAGTATGCTTGGGTGCAGGAGGGGGGCTCAAGTTGCCGGGGATGAATTCGAATATTGTGCGAAGTTTTTCGTAGATGCCATTGCGTTGCGCCAATGCTTGTCCTTGCTCGAGTGGAACCCATGTACCTTGGAGAGTCAGTAGAATCTCTCAGTAGCTTGCGCCCATGCTGACCTTGATATTTGCCATATCCACCCTGGACTTTCTCGTGTACTTCCTTCTGGACTTCTCTTTCTAGAATTCGGGTTCTCGCAGGTTTGTCAAAGCCGGCAGCTTTCAGGATATGTGTCGCATTGATCCAATCATCGTGGCGACGGCGCATAACTGGTTGCGTTAGTGTGTGCTAGATAAAGAGGATGATGTGCTTACCATGTTCTTTGAGGCCTTCTCCAAATTGGAATTCATAGACAGGAATCTAACTCAGGTAAGCTCTCGCTCGGTCACAGATGACATACGCATACGTTACTGTACGTCGCAGTGTAGACGCCGGGACCAGCAGGCTTCACCATCTTGTCCTGGTCTCGTATGTCGTTCCGAGGGGGGGTTTGGCGTTGGCGTTAACTTTTCGGCCCAAAATCCTGCGCAGCTATTCCAAGGGCTTCACAATGGAATTCCGATAGGAGTACGCGTTGATCAGAAGATTCCCACAATTGGAGGAGCCGAAATTCTGAATTGTTGGGGTTCTGGAGTTGTGTGGCTTTTGCGGTCGATGATTGAGACGCGATTTGGTGATTCGACGCGTTTCGCGGTTGCCGATCTTGGAAAACCACTTTACCCAAACGGTCACGTGTAACAGGTCCAAAATGGGGTCTCCTGAAGGGTCCTTTCATTGCAGATTCATTAGATTCACTATGATGGCCAAATAGTGAGAATTTTATTGTGGAACCAGTCTTTCATAAAAGATGTAATGCTCTCGAAGCTTTAAATTGTTCTCATCTTGATCTTATGATATTGTACCTTCATACCCAACCTTCTATTATCAACGCCAGACATGGAAAAAAGTATTTTCTCCCCTTCCCGAGAGTTCTCAAAATTATTCAATATAGAGCTGTGTCATGTAGTCCCAGGAGATTTCTGCCAAAGCTCTTCAAGTCTATTTGAATGTGGATCGTCTGCACTGATATCTAGGGTGCGTCCCTCACCACTCGTTGTTTCCCACTTCACACATGTATGTCCTTTCTTTCCAACTACTCACTAGACTACCACTCTGTTCTCTAAGAACAGCTAGGAATCCTCTATATACCTACTTTTCAATCATAATTAAATCAAATGGGTATTTCAAAATGCTAAAACCAAATTCCCACCCATATACCGCCCCCGATATTTAATGCTTCGAAAATGTGACCTTTGTCGACTTCGACAATATCAAAACTGGCATAGGTTTTGCCTCCCATTTACCCCTAATATATTCCCTATGATGCCTTTCAGCATTCTTCCCCAGCATCTTCTCATTGATCGCAACATTCTTCACCTCCTGCAACATCTCAGACTTGACGCCGCTCCACTCCATAATGGCAGGACAGATGCGACTAGAAGCACTAAGAACTTTCAACGTGCCATGGTCGCCCAAGCAAAAGGATGTGCCCTTCTTCAACTCCCTGGCATTCCAAATCACCGTGCGGCCGCTGTCGACCTTTTCTTGCTTCAGTTTCTCGCCTTTCAGAATTGATTCGTTGATCTGCAGGGAAGTTTGGAGTACTGGGTATCCTTTGCATGAGGACTGACGCTGTGAGCAGCGTCTCCCGTAGCCTCCGTGGTCGAAGTCGAGGCAGGACATGCCCAATACAGCCATTGTCAATGATTCCTCGGAGTCTTCAAGAAACCCGGTCCAAGTGTGCTCAGATTTGAAAAGAGTCACGATCCACTCTTCAAAGAAACTTGACGAAGGTTTGGTGATGGCCGTAGATTGCGGCGACGACTCCGCCCTCTCTCCGTTGTCTGACTCCTCGTCGCTTTCTCCGTCTGAGTCTCCCTCTGTGTCGAATGACTCAACCCACAAACACCTCAATTCCCGGCTATTTTCATCGATACCAGTTTCTACCAAGGCATCCAAGCACATGAAGATGGCGTCTCCAACATTTTCTTGATATTCGGGGTGTCCTTTCCAGAACTTTCGGAAGAGCTTTGGTGATCGCAATGCTTTGAAGTAAGCATATTCACAGCTCTCTGAAATCCACGGGAATGAGAAAATACGGAGATAATTAGACATAGTCGGAGAGCCTAATAAGTGTAATAGCCTTCGCCTCCTTGCATTACGCGTGCAAATCGATATCTCTACTCCGCTGAATGCTTCGAGGTCCATCGGGTTGCGTAGATTATGTCTCCAACGTTCCACCAAAGCATCCTTCATCGTTTGACCACTTCGTCGCTTGTAAGTAACGATTCCTGCTGCGGAAAGAATTCCCATGGCGGTCCCTTGAACTTGGACGGCGTGTGAATCGATGTATCGATGAGCTCGAAAGGTGTTAGGGGCCCGCAACGCTCCCTGTTGATCGAATTTGGTCTTCATGCTGAATAGACGCTCTATTGAAGAAGTGCATTCCGGGTTTAGAACAAGTCCATAATCGTTGCTAGCACCTATTAAGAGAATATCTGAATTCAAGAAATGTTTCCTATGCAGGCAAGATTGGTGAACCTCAACATCAGCAACACTCCAGTCATGAAAAGAAATCCAGTGACAGAATATCTCATTAGCTTCGATTTTCAGTGCATTTTCAGCTTCATTAGGAATTGCTAACCACTGAAATTTGATGATAGTCAGCATTAGAAAACGAGGTGGGCCAAAATTGGACAAATGACACGAAACATTCAATGAGGGGAATGAAACTCCGATATTACTTACGGGGATGATTGCGCCGTTTCCAATATCAATTTGCTGAATCACTTCTGGGTCAGAATTGCGAATGATCTTCCATGACGGACCCCAGAGATCTGTTAGACCATCAATGGTTGTGGAGAGACACAGCCGTTGATTGCCAATGTCAGCCCGGGCAACGTCTTGATGGAATACCCAAGGCCGTATTTCCCCTAAGAACTTGTCTAAACATTGTAATCGCCGACGCTGAATATTGATGACCTGATGAGTTGGCCTCGACGAAATCCTTCTTAAATGCTCGTTGTGATATGTAAACTTTTGTGGTATTTGAAAAGAATCGACCTCAATTTCAAAAAGGTCCCGGTCGAAACGTTGAATATGAGCTCCAGCGTAAGAAAGGATTCCAATCTCAAGGGTCTGCAGAGCACACTCCCAGAGCACAGGTTGAACATCGGTCAGCATCAGATAAGAGGAAAGCCCCAAGACCGTGAGCATTTCTAAGCATTTAGCTGTTACACCTCTCCGATTATCCTGATTAACTATTTCCAAGTTGATTGTATCAGCGTTGATTGGACGCTGCGAAGATAATGTCCACATGACAGCGTTCATCAACCCCTCGAAAACAGCACACAGATCAAGTATTGCCGTGATTTCGACCTGTACCAACTTTGCGACCTCTGGTCGAGCTTGATCTTGAATCAGCAGGCCAACATGACTTGTACAATAACGCGCATCGCACAGATATGTCAATGATCTATCCACCCATACTACAATATTGTAGCATTCCAACAGCTGTAGTAGTTTCTGAGATTCTGTAGAGATTATGTGTGGCATGATTTCGTCATATCTGTTGAAACCAGAAGCGCGGAGGAAACAAGTGTCATCGTGGTTCCCAGCGGAAATGCCAGTTTTGTAAGCCTTTAGTCTGGAATTAACGGATATATTCCGTTCGAGGCTCCTGAGCCTGTCGAAATATTCTTTGGGGTTTGATATTCGGTCCTCTGGAACTCCGTTATAAAGGTCTGGATCAGACGAAAGATCAGAGAAATCATCCTCTAAATCACTTTCCATATCAGGATTTGTAACTTCTGTTGTTGCAGCTGAAGAGGTGGAGTCAATCGAGACGGTATTTTGGGGATCTTGAGAGCCAGATTGGCTTTCCATCACAGAAACTGAGACATCCTTTGTGTCCGGTGCACTGCTTTGACGTTGAACATCAACAAGCAAAGGGATTGTCAATTTTTCAGGGTGAACAAAGCCAAGGGTGTTGCGGCGAAGGGCTTCGAAGGCAGTTCCACCTATCATGAAATTCCGAATGTGGTCGAGATTCGGGAATTTGGAATAATCTATGATATTGACAGTTTGCCACCCTTCATCCCCATCCTCGCTAGAGGAGCTATCGCTCCCTTTCCGTTTCCCTTTCCTTCGAACTTGTTTTGTATCATCCCCGGGAGTCGTAGAACTGGACTTCATGGAGGCAAGGTACTGCTCCAATAATGGGCGCTTGTCGATTTGTTGATTCAGATGTTCAACAAAAACTTGGGCATTTGAGCCATTCTCTGGATCGCAAATATCGAAAAGCCGACTCGCCAGCCACTGCGAATGTCTCTCGATGATATTCGAAGCATCCTTTTCCCGGGGATCCACAGCTTTATCCTGAAGATCTTTGTGGAACAAGAGAAATAGTCGTCTAATATTACGGACAAATCGGGGTTTGGTTATTCTCCTGGCAGCTTCCTCAAATAGAGATCGAAGTTGATGATCGGAGCTCAGAATTATAAGAATTTCTTCTTGGGCGGTTCGTGGAAGTCCTTGAACGACTGATACTGACATGTCAGATGGAATGCTTGATCCTAGCGCACTATCCCGGAAGGTATTCAAGGACGCAATCGATTTCAGATCCCAGTCTTGCTCAGCCTCGCGATGAAAGGGACTAGGCGCCTCTGCCTCATGCATGGCGGCGTGAACCTGTGTTTTGGTGGCGCTGATTGCCGTTACAATTGTATCTTCTATTGGGTCTATGATCGTATTGGCGTCGATATTTTCAGCTTCTACTAGTCGTAATATAGGAAGACCGATGTGCTCCATATGCTTTGCAAGGTGCACGGTAAGCTTTTTCCAGGTGTTAAAAGCCTTACCACAAAACTTGCATGGCTCATCTTGAGGTTTGTTCTGTGTCTCATGATGGCATCGCTCTAGCATTATCCAAGCCGGTTCTGTGAGCCCGGCTTTTCTGATAGCTGCTTTTGTTTTTTGCTTGGGTTCAGGTAATTTATGTTCTCGAACCACTGCAAATTGATTTTGTCAGCTCTCCATTAATGTTCAGCAAATTCTAAATGTCAAGCTGCAAAATCAAACAGCAAATGAAAACTGGAAGGGGAGAAATAATCACATACAATGTTGAAGAAAATTATCTTTTCGGTCTGTATCTCATTGTCAGCATTCCCCTCTTTTTGATAATGGAATAAAAGTTTTGAATACCTACAACAGGGATGCCTGCATTCGTCTACTTGACATGTCCACCATTCTAAGTGTCTGTGCCGCTCATTCTCGTGCCTGACCCAATCGACCTTTCTCTTGAATGACTTAGGCTCCTTGCAATTTTCATAGGTACACGTAAATGGCTGCACGTCTTCATGGACGTGCTTTGTCCAGTCCGAGGGTTTCTGACATCTCTTAACCTTGAAGCAAATTTGACATTCGAATTCTGCTGGAAGATTTTGAACTGGCGGCACTGGGACTCCTGTGGGAAAAGATTCCTCCGTGATACAGCCCTCTCCTGGGTTAGAGTCTTCAGAAAAGTCCGTGATAAGCTGTAGAGCGCTAACTTGCGGGTCTTGCTCGCGGGGGTTTCCTCTTGCATCCAGCAGCACGGCAGTCCCACCAAGACTTATACATGAAGATCCAGCTGCACACTTGTTTTCCATTATAGTCAGGGAGTGCTTAACTCGCAGATCTAGCAACCTTTTGTATCGATTTTCTTGATGATGTGAAATTCTAGTGATCAGCCAATTAAGTCGAGGGTCCACGTCAGGATTGAGACGACGAATGTGGGCCTCGAACCCCTCAAGAGTTGGTATAATCCTGACTTCATCCGCGTCGGAAGATTCAGACTGATTTTTTGGCTCATCCTCCACATCGTCCTCCGAGTCGACAAAGTCAGAAGGTTCAGGCAGGTGGTTCAAGCCTCCAAGCTGATCAGAGATCGACGGTAAAGTAATGGTGCCAATTCCGTGGCCACTGAAGACATCTAATTTCGGAGACTGTGAGTGTATTGGTGTCAGATCGCCATGTGAAGAAGTTTGACCGCCGCTCCAGGGCTCGTCTGTATCTGGCATCGAAGGATCCCAAGGTTCGCTCACCAGTCTCGCCGTAATTGAAGGTATAGCTAGCCGCGATTCTTCTGAATACTCGCCGCCTTGCGCCATCGCATCTGCAGCTAGAGCTGTAAGATCAGGGGCCCCATTTGTGATACGAGAATCTGCAGTGTCTCTATGCCCATGGGATATTTCATCCTGTGTAAGATCCTCGCTCGCGTGTGCATTATCATCTTCATTGAACAAATCCAAAGTCGAGTCTTCAGAGACTTCGTTGTGCATTGCGTATGCTATCGACTAGTATTTCGATCCTCTGATTATAGTCTGCAAAGAGTGAGCGGTGGAATTGATAAATGCTGGAGGGGTTGTACTTTGGACTCCACAGCTCTGCGCGTCTGCACCTCTTCCACAGCCTCGTCGCCAATTAGATGAAAACTATCAACACATCCACTGAATTTAGAGACGCATGATGACTTAGTTCAAATTCGAGAATAACGTGATGTTCAAGCAATGGCAGAGAAAATCAAAAGAGTGAAGAGTAGAAAGGTGCAGAAGGGAGTTGAGTTTGAGGTTTCATGTGCACAGCCTCGAAGCCAACGCTCAGCCACATCCGCAAGTTGGGGCTGCACCGTGGGGGCAATTGCTTAGCATCGTTGTTGGCGCCTGCGGCCACAATTGCGTACTTAGTGATTTCGCGTGGCCTTCTACATACCCACCCCTAACACAATAGTTGCACCCTACGTTTACATCGTCAACTTTCATATCAAAGGGAGGCAATATTATATCAAGCTCACATCGCCATTTCCAATAGAGAAAATTCAAACCCTTGAATTGCTACAGTCATAGCTGATGTGCCTCTTCTTTGTCCGGCCTCTTGTTACGTGAAATACCCAAACGTACACGACAGCTTAGAGTCGCTTTCTAGGTTAGGCATCACTCTAATCTTGTCATTCAAATCTTCTTCCGTCTTGAATGAAGTCTTAAATGGGTTCACAATCGAATTAAATCGAGGCTATGGAAAACAGATTTTGACTTTATTGAGGTTGCGAATCTTTCCACGGACTGGATTCCATTTTGGTTTACTGTTTGACACACAATTGCTTGATACATCCATCTATTCAGGTATTTGCTCTAATGCCTTCCTCTTTTCCCCTGGAGTTTATATGGTGGACAGGTTGACCGAAACAGCATTACTCAGCTCAATTGACCTTATTATTGTCAAACTCCAGCTCAGTTGCCAAAGAACCTACAATTGTTATTAACTCTTATAAACTGGTCTCGGAGTTCTAGAAATAAGGTTCCAGAAGTATTAAGAAAGACCTAGAGGTAATAACAATTATTTAGTTCTGCAAAGAAAGCAAAATCACATTTTCAGATACGATTCGCATCCATTGCCTTCTCGCGTTCGTACACAAAGGTCCGCTAGAAACGCCAGATAAAGTACTGGACAAGTTCATTTGTATTTCTCTCTACCTCTCCACGAGCCCCCTCTGACTGTGAATCATAATCCAAGCAAGCTAAGAAGGGAGTGAAGCTGCAGCAAAGATCTGTGATAGAGGTGAATACGAATATTGGGATTCCATGACCCGAAGACTCTGCTCAGGGTATATAAACTTGATCTTCTTACCCAAGAACGCTCAGCCACAAAGCAATTTACTCAGTATCGGGCCATGGAGTTGGGAATGCCGCATCTGGATTCCTCTCACCGCACCCCGCTCTCTAAAAGCTGGGCTATAAGCAAACGAGCTCAGTTTGCCAAATACTGAAATTTGAAAAATTTACTCGATTTACTTTCTTTGTTTTATCACTGTCAAGTGTATTTCTACTGAAATCGTTTAATTCGCTGCCACAACTATAACTCTAGAATAATTTTCCGGAGGAAAGAGAAGATCTAACGTCGGAATAAGGCTCTTTATCCTGAAGTACAAAATATTAAGCGGGAAAGGACAACTGCGTTGTTGATTTGTTCCCATACCATGGAAAGACATCGGTGGGTTCATAGAGTTGTCTTTTGATTTCAGACAGCGTGTGCCTTTTATACATAAAGTCCTTTGTCTAATATCTAACCTGAAGCCTGCTAACAATCACCTATGGCCCGATTCATGCACCTCTCTTCATTCAAGTAAATTACAGAGTTTTGCAAAGTCTTAATTAATAATAGGGTCATAAATTTGAGGGAAGCTAGTAATCTATAAGAAGTATAACCTAGCAAGATACCACTCTGTGCCACCAAGACATTTAACGTAGGCACAACATTATGGACATACCTTTGCTACAAATGCCGAACTCTCGGCTCAGTAAAATTTGTTCTCAAGATAGATCATTTCCTTCAATGATAAACCGCACCCAATTTTAAGCACAAAACTTTCCAGTGTCAATGCAATCATTGCCAATGAATTCATGAGCTTCGGGATCATATACATGAAAGTCGAACATTGCATTTCACAGGAAGGAAAAGAGAGTATGAATTGATTATTCAATGGTAGAGCATCCTCCCCTAAAATAAAACCTCAAGTGCTCCTGTTGGAGCGAGGATTTATATTTTGGGTTTCTGGGGTTTATATACCCAGTCACATCCACTAATGAATCGATTTTTATACTGCTACTCGTAGAAAGCAAAATTTGGAATCGCTGCTGGCTTTTTCATCTTGGTGATGGTCAATTTGAAGATTAGGAATTGAAGGACTGACTGAGGGGCATATAATTTTTATTGATCCACTTCTTGCTGATGTTGGTCCTTGAGAAACAGAAGTTTTAATCTCCCAGGCTCGCCAGAACATTTGATCAGAGGGTTCTCCATCGACTTGGCCTTGTTCCATTGATTCGATGTCCTTCCGAGCAATCCAACAGTCTCATTCAACCTTGATGCCCACCTTCCCAATCTTCCTCAAGCCGAACCCAATGACACCCAAGATCATAATATTCAAACTAAAGCACAACCAAAAGGTAGCTCTATACCCATCCATCAATGTCTCAGCTGTACTCTCTGACTTCCCATCCTCAGCCATAGTCACAGCCGACGCAACAACAGCAGTCACCGCCAACCCCACACTATTTCCAATATTAGAGATAGTATTGAACACTCCTCCCGCCAGGCCATGAGTCCTTGGAGCAAATACAGAAGTGATAGCCAACTGAGCAACCGTGAACAACACATCTGCACATATCGGCGTACAAGCCGTTGCAACAAATGCACAAGTCCAGTAAGACCAACTCGGATCCACAATCGCCATTAACAATGGTGCAATGGCTGTTATTGTAGCTGAAGACAAGACCAAGATATCGGCTCGTACACGTTTGACAAGCCAGCCTGTAAGGAAGTTTGTCGCAGAGCCGGTGATGACCATGGGTAGGAACCTCAGACTTGTTTGCAGAGGTGATAAAGATTGAACTTGTTGATAGAAGAGCGTGAGAAAGAATTGCATAGCTTCAAATACTCCCCAGATGACGAAGACTGTGATGCAGAGGGAGGTGAAGACTCGGTTCCGTAACAAAGAAGGAGGGATGATGGCGTTGAGACCGAGTCGTTCTTGTCTTCGAATATGGAAGGCGAAAATGGGTAGCAGGATTACTGCAATGCTGAACAAGGCCAAGGACGCTGGTTCAATAAAGTGTGCTGACCCTCCAGCAAGGATCGAGAATACGTATGAAAACATTCCGAGAGAGGTACTGAGCAAAGTGCAGCCGATCCAGTCAATCTCGGTTCTGACGCGATGAAGCTGTGTTGAGAAGGATTGGTACTCAGTCTCTTCGTCTTTTGGGATACCGAATATGGAGATTATCCAAATTACGAATGTTAGGATGGCTCCAATGTAATATCCGTATCGCCAGCCAATGCTCCCGACAAACAGACCACCGAGCACCAATCCAAGACTGAAGCCAAGAGGTTGTCCTGCTCCTAGGCAAGCGAAAGCCACATTTCGATATGTACCAGATGGTATATTTTTGGTAATAAGAGAAACTGAGGACGGAAGGCAAAGCGAAAGAGCAACACCCTGAGCAGCACGAAAAAGTATCAATTCAATACCCGTCCGGCAAACACCACACGCAATCGTAGTGACAACCAACAAGAAACCGCCAGTCAGATATATCTTTCTGCCACCGACAACATCTGAAATGGACCCAGAAAGAAGGAGTGTGCATCCGCATGCAAGAGCATTGACGGATGCAGGCCACAGTAGTAAATTCCCAGAAAGACCAATGTCACGTGCCATTGTTGGCAAACTGACGATGAGGATACCGCCAAGCATGGAGGTAATGAGAGAGATGCAGCTGATGATGCCAATGATGACAGCGGCTCTCCATGTTGAGATTGAATGTGTGTTGACGTTGGTGAGGGATTCAGAGGACTCGTTACGTATAGACGCAGGCTCTGGTGCGACATTTATCTTCTTTTGCGAGAGGGGGCTTTGATATGAGGGGCCGGGGAGACCAACGGGTGCCAATTCAATGGATCGAAGGTCTTCGGCCGATACCTCGATGCTGGATGTTGTTCGTGACATCTTGGTGAGGATGAGGATGTTGATGAGAAAGACGAGGCTGTGGGTAGATTGGGAATTGAGAAAGCGGCGACTTAACTCAACGCAGAACGTTGAGAATGATGCTTTGCAAAGGAAAGGCGTCTGGCTTCAGATATCCCCTTCACCCCCTTGCGACACGCGAGAAGAAAGGGGAGCGAAAAACAGTCACCGAGATGCGCAAACTGACTCACCCACCCACTGCATCTGCGGCGCAGCGACATGCTATCCGTCTTAGGCCTAGAAGCACTCGCTTCGGTCTACAAGTAGCCTGCGACACCCATCTGGTGGTAACGAAGAAATCCGAGGACGGCAAGTTGACCTGGGGGCATTCTAAAACTGTAGCATTTTAAAAATTCATTACTAGGATCATAATAAGCATTATTATTAACGAAATTAAGATTGTGGTCACTGTTAGTCTCACCGATACACGTCCCTGGGTTACGCTCTCCCGAGCGTGCGGGCGCTGTGTGTATTAGTTAGGCTAATCAGGCGGAGAAAGGTGATCAGATTCGAAAGATGAGGCTCATCTACTCTAAACCGCTTGGTCAAGAAGAAGTTTTTATTAACAATTAATTTTATTTTATGTATATCTTGAAGATAATTTGTTACTTTTATGACCTCTTTCTCTTCAAACAACCTTTAATCGAGATGATATATAAAGGCAACGAGTATTATCAAGTCATCAACTAAGATCTATTTAGCCTTATGCTTAAATATCTCCTCTATCACTAGATGGTGTTCATTCTCAATAGCTAGCGAAAGAGGCCAGTGTCCGTCGCAAGTTTGAATGTTAACATCAGCACCGTTTTTTAATAGTAACTGAACAACATCAGTATGCCCTTTCGCTGCCGCCTCAGTCAATGGCGTCCGACTTGTTTTGCCCCTAGCATTTATATCTGCACCCCTCCCTAACAGTAACTGCACTATCTTCCCATATCCCTTCTCCGCTGCCCAGTGTAGTGGTGTCCTGCCACAGTATTTACTGTCCCATTGTTTGGGATTTAAATATATCTTTTGATGCTTCAATAACTCCACAACCACTAGATCGTGTCCATACTCCGTAGCTAGTGACAGCGGCGAGTTTCCAAAGATATTTTGAACATTGATATCGCAACCTTCTTCTAGCAATAGCCGCACAATACTTAAATGCCCTATTGCTGCCGCCTCAATCAATGGCGTCTGACTTGCTTTATCCCTAGCATTTATATCTGCACCCCTCACTAACAGTAACCGCACCATATTCTCATATCCCTTGACGACCGCCCAGTGTAGTGGTGTTCTACCACAATAGTTGCCATCCCATTGTTTAGGATTTACATTTAGCTCTTGACGCTTCAATATCTCCTCAGCCGCTAGATCATGTCCATACTCCACGGCGAGTGACAGCGGCGAGTTTCCGAAGATATTTTGGGCGTTTACATCGCAACCTTCTTCTAGCAGTAGCCGCACAATACTTATATACCCCTTCGCTGCCGCCTCAATTAGTGGCGTCGAATTAATTTTATTCCTACAATCTGGGTCCACGTTTTCCGCTCGCAATAGCTGATGTACTGCAGTTTCGTATCCCTTCTTCGACGCCAGCAATAGAGGAGAATCGCCGTCGTGGGTTCTAGCGTTTACGTCTGCGCCATTCATTGACAGCGCAGCTGCTAGCCATTGTACTCCTTGCCCTGCTGCCAATAGTATAGTCTCAACTTGCTGATCACCAATGAATTGATTGAAGGAGTTGATATTGTTGGAGTGCGATAAGCTTATCGTTTGGGGATTTTGGGGGGAGCAGGAATTTGTCGTCGGCGACGCATCAGAACCAGGACCAGCCATGACATTTCAGGGACGGAGCTTAAATACAGAAAGCTTTTGGTTCTCGACTTGTATTTGTTGTTGGTGGTCGAGATGAGTTTTTGAAAGAAATTTTCGCAAGGGTGGCGTGAAGGCGGAAAACGAAGCTCGGAACGAGGTTTGGCCGAGAAGCCACCCCACATACTAGTAACTTGGGTTACATTTTCCCCCTCTGCACCAACAAACTTCATCCTATGTCGGGCTGATCTCTCAATCAAGGACAAGCAACAAATACGACCAACCATGCCTCCGCAGCAACCACCCACTACTATCAAACTTCTCTCCGGTAACAAATATACGGGGAATGGCACCACCTCTCGCGCTCTTGTCAACAAGGCTCATTCTTCTTTCCAAGATATTCTAAGAGACCGACCAAACGTTTGTGTTGAAGTTGCCTGCGACAACGAATGGTTCGGAAACGATTATAGATGCATCGATCGGCTTGCGCAGTTTCAACAGCAGCAGCGAGCTGGTGGGGCTGGGAGACTTGTCAATCCCCAGCATCATCAGCCTGCTGGTAATACTCCGCCTCTCGGCCGTCATGACAACGCTCTCGGTCATACTCCTGCCAACGAGTTACTAGTACAGCTCCTACAGCAATACAGAGCTGGTAGTGTTGGCCAGCCTGCTGATGATATTCCGCCTCTCGACCAGTACGGCAACGCTGTCGGCCATATTCCCATGAACGAGCTTCTTACAGAGCTTCTACAGCAGCACGGAGCCGGTGGCCTTGGGGAGCTTGTTCAAACCCAGCATCATCAACCTGATGACAGAGTGGGCAATCCTGCTGGCGGTAACCAGAATTTGGGTTTTCATCCGTCTCTCCGCCAGTACGGCAACGGTGTCGGTCATCTTCCCATTGATGGGCTACATGCCGCGTTCTTAGAGCAGGAGCAGCCGATAGACTAAATTAGCCGTCTTGTTAGCAGTGGTGGGGACAGTACTATCTTGCTTGGAATGGCAGTGTCACAATGCGCATCAGCTTGGTAATAGCAATTATATTATAGAGTAGCTGAGTTTTCAGATTCTGTGCTAGTTCATTCCCTCATAATCTGTAACAAGTTTATTTGGTGAAGGTTGGGATGGGGGTGAGGTAGTAATGGAGTTTTTGCGCAAACCAGGAGGAGATAAAACGTTCCATCTGTACCCCTTGCTAGGGCCAAGTATTTTTTTCAGCATGCAATGATTAAAGTATTCGGAGCTTTGAAGCCACCTTATCCGTCTCTTTGATCTATCTTTGTGGAAGCGCACATAGACCTTTTAGGAATTCGCCCTCGCTCAAAAGTTAGTCTTCCAATGCTCTAGGAGCTGGATCACTCGCGAGACGATGTACATGGCTAAAGAGAACTTCTGGAGCATAAAGATCGATTCTACGTGAGAGCTAAACTGGATCTTCCCGATTCTGTCCTTTGTTTGAGTGTTGCTATAGTCTTTACACAACCAGCTAGGTTAGATTTTATTACCAGAAGCAGAGAAAACTCATAGCGTGTGTAGAAAATATATTATATTCGTCCCTCAACCTTCTAAAGGCAGGATGAGAATGTGTTTATATACAGGATGGAAGGCTTCTAGAGCCTTCCATTGCTTAGAAATAAAGCATTTCCTAATTAGGAAATAGCCACTATCACCACATATTTGCCACGGGATTATAAATCCAACTGCGTGCTCGACGCAATAACTATCTTTTGCAAACGAGACATCACTAGTCCTCGAGACGGAGTGTACTACATACTAGGCTTAGGGACCGGCGAATATACCGATCTAGTGGAGCTAGGCTATACGCGGTCCCTAGAAAAGTCATGCGAAGCTGTCATACTCAAGTCAGTCAAACGAACAAGGTTACTCGAGTTTTCTTAGCCATTGGTTGAACCACCAGAATCCCAAATTACCATCATTTATTCCGAGTTGGACTGGGTCATTTGCTTGGTGGGAAATTTACGAAAATCCCGTCGTCTTAGTTATCTCAAGTAATTTACGCTTCTCTCAATATTGAAACTAACCTCAAACTCATCTCTCACGGCATAATCTCTATAACGGGAGTTGTTCTCGACATCGTTACATCCACCGGTTCCCAACCACTGTTTCGATATGATTTGGAGCCCCTCAACGAGCTGCATAGATTTGCGGGTGTTGAGGTCTTGTCTGAAGAGTTGTACGACCACACTAGTAATTCGCGTCTGGTAGCATTTTGGCACTCGTTGTGCGGAGGCATAGAAAATTTTCCTCAGTGGCTACAAGCGATATTCTCGACACCTCAAGGGCTCTACAGACCTGTCAAAATACCCAAAATGGAAGACGTATGTCAGAGCAGTCGTCAAAGAAAGGAAGAGCTCTGGGATGCTAGTACACACAATATCTGTACAGATATCAAAACGGCAACCCGTGGCAGACGGTTCTTCAATACCCAAAAAGGGTACTTTGGATTTGGACCTGGGAAATGCAAAATTGGAGACCTGGTCGTTGTCTTGGCTGGCGGTAGGGTGCCTTATACTATTCGCCCTGCACCCGAATCAGCGAGAGCACCTGCAATCATGCCCTCAATGAAATGCTACACTATTCTTGGAGATTCATATGTACACGGCATTATGGATGGCGAGGTGTTTGAACTATTGAATGAAAATGAACGGGAATTAAAGGAGATTGTTTTAGTATGATTATTGTTGATACCTCTAGATCTTAAGTGTCAAGGTAGTAAGAATGCTATATTCAGATATAACAGATACTAATTGTAAACCGCTTTGAAACAAGTCTTCATTCTGACAAGAGGCAGAAACGCACAATATTCTAGGGGGAATCTACTTTCAAAGAGCAAAAGATTTCTTGTAAAGAGATGCTACCTAGTCGAAGATCTCTGGGGGTCGAATAGGCTTCATTCGATGTAATATGGGGGTTTGATTACTTTCGTAAGACCGAATATAACAAGAGAGAAGTTCTTTACATCCTGCTATTTAAACACTAATTCAACAAACTCAATTTTATTTTCTAGAAGTGAGAGAACAGTAATTATAATTACACTGTCCCTGTCTTATTTGGTTAGTCTACTTTAAGTCTGATATGATACCTTACGCTGGTAAGTCTGATAGCGACGCAAACCGAAGTGTTTAAAAAACCCTTATGAACCCCTTCGACTAGCCCTACGAGGGAGAAACAGATGTATCTGCTATTCTCCTCTCAATATTAGTTCTCATTCTCTGTCATATACAAGACTATTGTCAATTTAGCATTCCTTCTCAACTTTATATTTCAGATGCGGTTGCACTAACTTAGATTACCTGGCTACAAACTAGATAATGCCATTAAAAGGAGGTCTGCAGAGAAATGCAATTGAAAGTTAGGATCGGGATAGCAACGTACGAAGGAACTTCATAACAAGGCCAGAGAAATTCCGGTGGTGTTTGACGAGCCTGGACTAGAAACCAGGGCCTGACCGTTCTTGTATACTAGCTAATTTTGCAGTACAAAGATAGCATTTGACAATTTTCACTTAAGTCGTTTTTCAGACAATGCAAAAAGCTGTACGTCTAGAACATAGGTTTTTAAGCTTCTTAGCTTCTTAGCATCGCGAATTCAATGTTCATGGCCAGAAACAGCTCTCCTCAATTCCAAGAGGCTATTATTAGAAGCCAAAAGCGATTGTCGTACCCTCTATAGATATCTCGTGGTGCCCATGTAAGAGACGTGACTCCCTCCACTTCCTTTCTCTAAGCTCGCAGCATATACAACTTTCATGATACTCTTTGCGCCTTTCTCTGGTGAGACAGGCCCTGTAAAGTGCGGAGCATAGTTGATAACTTTTGCTCCAAAAGCTTGCCGCTTTGCGATATCATCAGCATCGCTTGCTATAAGTATGAGTTAGCTTTTATAGATCATCCTTGCAGAGTTGCGGCTGCCTGTTAACTCACAAGCGGTGACAGGATGGGTATTCACACTTCCAGCACAAATGCCCATGACTAAAACTCCATCCTTCTTGTATGTCGCGTTATACTTCGCAACCACCATGTTGACACCCGCTTTGCTGATAGCATATGGAGCGCCGTTGTCTATTCCCGTGTCGTTTACAAACGTGCAGTCGCCCATGCCACTGGTCAGGGCAATGACTTTCTTGACAGGACTGGCTTGAACGAGAGAAATGAAGGCGTTTATAGTATTTATGAGGCCGATGACGTTGATCCGAAAAGATAGTTTAAGTTCATTCTCGAGGATGGTCGGGTTGTCTCCGAACTCACCTAAGTGACGCAGCAACGTTGTTTGTGAGGAGTAGCCGGCATTACAAATCAGGTAGTCAACAGCTCCAACAGCGCTTTGAATTTCAGCTGCTGCTGCCTGCGAGGACTATTTGTGAGCGTGCAGTCTCGCGTCAAAAGTCTGTTGCCTACCTTCAAGGCTGGAAGATCAGTGATGTCCGCCTCGTAAATTTGAACATTGGTTACCCCGTCCTCAGCGAGCTTCTTCTCAGTTGCTGATTTGTCCCTTACAATACCAATGACGGTATTTTCGGACTCATCAGCAAACAGCTTGATAAAGGCATACTATTTCTTCAGTCAACAGATTGGCCTTCGGGTATTGTTTGAGGTATAGGACGCGAAAACTTACTCCAAGTCCTCGAGAGGCTCCTGTCACAATGTAGGATGGCATTTAGTGATGTTTTGATGATTAGCTTGATTTGACTTTCCTGACACTCTCTGTGAAGAAGATATTCTTATATGGTTTTAAGAGGTGCTAGAGTGACCATTCAAGAGCTCGATCACAGTATTCTTTTTTCTCCCCAGAAAACCCAACATAATCATACAAGTATGCTAACTAAATTGGTATCGATGTTGTGAACCGTTTTACCTTTTCATCGTGTCGTGTACCTAGAGTCCCGGTATGTTGTAAAGTCCGACATTTACCCACTAGTAACTGGGTCTTTCACCTACCAACCCCACCTTCACAGAGTTCATGGAATATGGGAAGCGCTTTAAGATGGTAAAGCCGTCATTAGTAAGCCCCTTAATAATTTGCTTATAGCAAGCAGTCACTGTGCACGGAATTTTAACTAATAAACCATCCTTCGGACTTCCGAACCTAAATCCCGAGCAATCTGACGGGATCGGCATCGGCAAGCTTTGGCACGTCCACACTATCTTGGTCATTCGGTGTTTCTGTTCCTCAGCTCTACCACCCGTACTTCATATTGCAGGTTTAACAAAGACAACTCCTAGAATGGTTGGCGAAGAATCTTCACACTCGGGCCGGCTTGAGTGCCCCATATGCTATAAGCAATACACAATTCGTGAGTCCCACACTAGCACCTAAACCCCCGTATCACTCAATGTCTTGACTTGAGTGCTAGTGGGACAGCGTTGCTGGAGGCCTCCTTTGAATCAGTGATTGATTAGAATGATACCATTCATAAATCAGCTTCAGGAGCATCGAAGCTAATCCGCTCCAAAGGCTCATCTTATGTACGCCACTCAAGGCAATGCCTTGAGCAAATAGTCTCCTCTGCCAGGCAGAAGTCATGTCGCCAGTGTTCCGATTCAAAAGTGCGGTGTGATAGACATCGTCCCACATGCTCTCGCTGTGCCGCTCGAGGAGTTGCGTGCCTATATGTAACGAGTAATCCACGCCAAAGGGCGCAGCAACAGTTCCCGATATCACCAAACCGACGCAGCCTTAGTTCTTCAAGTCTCGAACACGATCGTACAGACTTCGGGTTGACATCAGCAAATTCGTCAGCCAGTATTCTTGCGACTGGTCATGTCGATACACAGACTGGGGGCTTATCGTCAAGTATTCAAGTCGATCATAACCTTGCTACGGGAGCCTCCGATTTGGTTCCAGTTTTCACTTCCGAGACAGTAGTCGCTAGCTTGAGGCAACAGTCGGAAAATGAAACAACAGATGAAGTGCACATCTCCCCCCAAGTCAATGATCGTCCAGCAAAACCTCCTGGTAATGAAACCCCAAGTCGTGATTTGGAGGTGGACGCTCATAGCCCGCAATCCCCTTCAAGACAATGCTTGTCATTTCTGAGCCGCATTTTTCGAACATACCCTAGAATGATGTCGAGAAGAGAGCAGCTCCCCCCTTTCATCCACGAGTCTCAGGTCTCAAGTACCAGTATCACTGCCCCACTTGCAAATTGCTTCGCCTTATCACAAATGTGGGAAAGCAGTAATAGTGGATTTTCCAGTAGAGATTTTGTGGAATCAAGCATTCGGCGGGAAATGGAAAAGGTTTTTGATGAGGTGAGTCGAGAACGTCGACCCTTAGCAGAATAAGAACTCGAGCAGCTCACCATCTTATGTCCATTATTAAGTACCGTAGCTACGACGCTGTAACCCTTGTCGCCGCTTTCCAGTCTTCGTTGATCTACGCCATCATACTCCTCTTCCCTGACCCACTGAAACCGCCGTCAAGGATGTTTGATCTCCCAACCCTCGTCTCCCTTCGGGAGCTCGGGCTCTTCGTCACTCAAGGAAACCTTATTCTCCCAGAAGAAAAATCCCATACCCGACCGTCATCATGGCAAGAATGGGTGTTAGTGTCCTGTAAACGCAGGTCATTGGTGTGTCTTAATTTATTTACTTGGATAAACGCAATACATAACGGCTTCTCCACTTTCCCTTGCGCCGACATGGACTTTGTTCCTGCTCCAGCCGGTAAAGTGCTATGGAGTATAGCTACTGAGGAAAAATGGGAGATCGCGTACGATCGATGGTTGGGACGCTGGGCGGGTATGGGTATTTATACGCTCGGAGACCTACAGGGAGCACTTCGTGGGCCTTTGGGTGATTTGAATCTTCGTTTAGAAATGTGGTTAGAGGAAGCAGACGAATTTGGTATTATGTTTATGGCACTTCGTAAGACTCCTATATTATCCTCGAGCTAATGTGATATTTTCCCCCGTTACTAACTAAGATAGTCAATCGTCAACGTTAGAAATACTAAAAATTAAGTGGAGCTTATTTCTACTATACACGCTGAACTCTGCCTTTCTCACCCTTTTAACATTGAATTTGATCTCGATTGCAAACATCAAGGGAATGTGTAGCAATAATAAGGGACTACGCTAAGACTGGGTATGAAAATCAAGCTTTAAGTGTAAAGCAAAGGTAAACATCTCGCAAAGTAGTTCAACAGAGCTAAATCAGCCCTTCTAAAAATTTAGAGTAGTTTCTTCAGATAATACCAGGGCGCACCAGCGTCATTAGATTAGGACCTTCTATGTCTTCTCGGGCTTTTAAGGCCCTTCTTGTGTCAGGTGAGAAGCTGTTCTTGTTTCAACACTTGCTATCTCATAAGACTATACATTACATATCCATTTGAAATCCTAGATGTAACCAGACAAGACGTCCCAAACATGAAAACCACAAGCAAAAATCATAAAGAGAACAAGAAGGGCAAGAAACAGGGACATACCAAAGCCATACAAGCTCCATGAGAACGGCTGGTCAGACCAGCAAGAAGTGGGACAAGAATGCAGATCTTTAATAATCCTTCTATACTCACCTATTTAGTAGATATGAAACTCTAATTGATCCATTATCTTCAAACCATGCATTAACCGAACGATTTCTCTCATCCCCGCACTGCCATGATCTGGAAAAAACATTTTCCCGACGGCCCGATAAATACAACCTCTCATGCCCTTCTTCTCATCAAACCACAGGATTCCGATACGACGGCCTTTATGATGCTGGCTTCTGGCCAGGACGCTTGTCTGATAAGCTGAGGATGTCGGGTGAAAATTCTACTCTTGATGGTATTGGGGTATATGTGGCTGTGAACTACATGTCGCTGCCAGTTGCAGTCTAGACTTGGTATTGTTTTTGGAATGGTTGTCAACTTAGGGTTTGTTATCATGACAGGACTTGCTGTCATAGAAGGTGATATGAAATGGGTGTTTTGGCGAGTTATGACAGTTATGCCCTAAAGGATATATGCCGAAGCAAGAAAGAGCTTAGAACAAAGAAGAACAGCAACAGCTGTGACATGAGCTAGAGAGTGGTACTACTGTATAGCCTGATCAGATCCTGGGATTGGGGGCAAGGGGGAGAAATATAAAGGCCTCATTGTCCTTTTATACCCGCAACTCCTGTGGTCATGACATTTATTCTCTGTTGAAATCGTACTTGTGCTTTTGTTAAAGCAAGCTATGTTATAAAACATTGGTATATAAGCCTCCTCTTAAACCAGCTGAACAATCACTTCCAGAGCATAGATTAAATACTTCTTTTCCAGACACTGAAAATAGGTCAGTGCTCAGCTCAGGTATCATTATGTTACAAAATCTTAATGAGACTGGCCTACTAAGCAAAGAAGAAGCCCAGTGCAACTAAAATCCACTGCTGTAAGACAGTACAGCTATAGATGTTGTGAAATAACTTCGGCTGTCATGTTCATGAACCACTTTTATCTCAAGAAAATCACAAATCCCAGCAGGCAGAAGGACTTCTACAACTACTGAGCTAACCTACATCACACCTTTGCTATTATGCTGCACTAGACTTTATTCAAAGAGTCCAACCCTCCCTAAAGGGTCTTGGTATTATTTCTCATCGAGATTATGCTCTTCCAACAACAATTCTGGGGATTTAAATACCCAGTCCAGAAGGGCTGAAATTTCCCTGAGGCACCCAGACACTGCTGTATTATCGAGCGATGCTGTTTTCACAACGATTCTGGAGGGTTAAAATAACTAGGTCCAAAGACTTTGTAAGGAATGTAGTTCATTGTACTGAAGTAGAGGTCTGCTCACTTACTTTTACACAGAATTCCCCTGTAATAAGAAGAATGAAGATAGGTATGAAATATATATATATGAAATATCATGAAAGAGGACAGAATTAGGTTCAGATGGAAAGGTGGGGCAAGGTCTCCACTGCTCTTTTAGATGTGCTGGTAAGAATTATCCAGGAGTAGAATATTCTATTCTAGTGAGCAATAAAATAATATACTTGCTCTTGGGGCATAAAGATGCTTAAGCAATTGTCTGTTCATTTATGAGACATTGTCTCGACTCGTGGATAGTTCCTAGATAAACTTTAGACTTGCGTAAAGTAAGCAGGTTCGGTGGATTTTTAAATCAGCAAGCAAACTGTGTGCAAAGTCTTGATTGGGTTATTGTCTCTTTGTATGCGAAACAATGACTAGATCTAACCCCTTAACACCGTAAATGCATCATTTCCCATTGATCCCAAACGCCAGATAATACATCCCATGCTTGATCTGCCATATCTTGCGATACGAGCATCTAGATCTTTATTTAGATCCTCTAGAACAGATCTCATGCCTCCCATGAATGCAATGAGATCTAAGCCTCGACATCATCACTCTCATCCTCATCGCTCAAATCAACCTGTCTTTTCCGTCTCTCCTCACTCATCTCCCGATATGTACTCCAGCTCAATAATAAAAACGCTGCAATAATAAGTAAGCCCCCTACCACGGCCGCCGCACTCAATGGAATCCCAGTCCATAACCAGTCTACGATCGCGACGAGAAAGATGGTGAGTAGAGCCGCGACACTGCTTAGGACAGGGCTCGTGAGACTGATGAGCACGAGGAACGAGCCGGAGAAGACAGCGTTTGCGAGGACGGAGACAAGGAGGAGACGGGCTGCTTCGCCGTGAGGAAGTTCGAATTCCTCCCATCCGAGAACGTGGAGGATGGGTAGGGGAATCCAAAGGACGAGGAGAGTAAAAGAGCCGATCAGGGATCCGAAGGTGTTGGCAAATACCATTCCTCTCCCTGGACTTGTGCCTTCAGGTGGACACGCCAACTTCTTGTAAAGCACTTCGTAGAAACCATATAACACACTTCCCACACCGATTATTAAATTCCCAGCAACTCGATTCGAGGCTTCTTTTTCTTCCTTTCCACCACCGACTGAACCACCGGACTTGCCGCCGTGTTTCGTTGGGGCTGCGTCGCCGTATGCCACGATGAGAACGCCGATAATAGCGACGAGGACGGCGAAGGATTTATCCCAGCGGAGTTTCTCCTTTAACAGAGGGACACTGAAAGCGTACGCAAAAAAAGCGGAGCAATTGTAAATAGCCGTTAAATCAGACGGGCTTGTCAAGTTAACAGCCACGTACCAACTTCCCCCGGCAACAGTAAGCGCAGTTGTAACGAAAGCTGTCATGCGCAACATGTACGGGACAGGCGAGTGTTGGGATTTAGGAACGCAGAGTTCTTGCGTTTCGACCATTTGTGCCGTCGAGCGAACGAGGTATACGTGTCGGCGCCAGAAGGTCTTCCATGGCATCTTCCATTTCTGAATACGGAGGATGAGGAGTTGTGTTGGCCATAAGAGGGACCATGAACCATGCGTGAAATACCTATCCCATTAGCCTCCCATTGGCATACCCATCAAGGAGAGAATACTCACAGCATACAATAAGCCTTATTCCATCCCAACTCATGCTGAATATAAACCGCGGTCTCCGTCTGAACCACAAAACTAACCAAGCTCAACCCCAAGAAGAAAGCCGCGTACGTATACTTCTTCCTTGTCGCCAACTTTGCCTGCGTGTCTGGACTCCGCGACCTCATTGTACTGCGTCGTGAAAAGGTTGGCGGACGATCTAGCAGGTCGGGAGAAGCATCGTAGCCTGTTCTGCCTCGTTCATCATCGTCTTTGTGCAACAGGGGAGTATGTGACCTCCCATCCGTTGGACGATGAAGAGCCGGTCTTCGATCCCCCATCTCGTCAAATTCGTATTCTGTATCAGGATCTGAGAAGTCGTCTGGGTCTGCCAAAGGCGTGTGTGTGCGGCCGTTAGGAGATTTCGAGAAGCTGCTGGAGGAGGGAGTTCGTGCTCGAGGTTCGGCGTGGGGGGCCTGCCAGGCGATGGAGGTTAAAGGGTGTGGTTTTTGTTTTTGCTGGACATTGGGGACGGCTATCTGGTGACCTCGATGAGACATTCATACGGTTTTGGGGGGACGAGGTAGATTTTATATTGCGAAGGGCTTATGGGGGGCGTCGGGTGGGATGTGTTAGAAATTCGTGTTCAGGATTTGGTGATTCCTGCATGAGGCCAGTGAATGGGAGTCCAATCAAAATAGCGTCATTCATCCCTACAGGGAAAAAGCGGTCCCTGAATTTTCTAGCCTGGGATTGCCCCCACGTTGAATGAAGATCACGGGATGGCAGGGAATGACTTGTAAGGTATCTTTTGATCAAGATGTCTTAATACTTTTTAAACATTCTGTCCTCTCCCAGATCTGGAGTTTGTCCTTGTTCTAGATCTTGGTCTACTTTCATTTTCACTTTCCTAGATTTAGTTTGGCTGGTTGCGGAGATACTCCCGGTCCCAGCGAAATGTTCCACCGCATTGGTAAAATACAAACGATGGCCCTGTAGATTCAGTGACGATGCATAGGTTTGAAGGTTGATAGCATGATCTGTAACGTGGGCGTTTATCTGGTGCTCGATATTTATGTGGCAGCCTGGAACAAATCAATGTACGTAGGGATTGGACCACGGACAGGTGAGTTTCGTCGTCTGCTTGAAGAAAAGCATGTGGGATGAAGTTAATATGTTGGAAATGAAACAACACTTGATAAGAAAGGAAAATGAGAAGTTGGTGAGACCTGCATAGTCCTAGGGCATGTTAAGTCCCATCTCTTGAGGATAGGAGGACTATATATTAGCTATGGCGGGATAGGGAATTCCAGCAGAGCTCGGTGCGGTCGAAAATCCGTAATGCATCAATCCATCCTGAGTCAAATCCTCCCAGCTCTAGTCGACGAAGCCTACAGAGTCGCATTTACACTCTGGGGCCTCCCGTGGTACGAAGAAGGCTTCTCAAGACTCAGAGAAACCATAGAATTCATAAACGATTGGTAACTCTGATATTCGATTTTAGTATGTCCCCAACTCCACGCTAAAGTAAACCCAACCTAAGCAATCACAGATAATCCTTTTTCTTGCTTGTCCTCGTATATTGATTCAACCTCCACTCGACATCACCATCCTTATTCTCCATAGTTCCTCCCCGAATTTCAAAACATCTCATCGTCATCCTTGGTCCCACCTCCGCCAGC